>MDSV01086605.1_pt1 | contig 26052 bp, 20 predicted proteins | sample 810851 | NCBI WGS metagenome assembly MDSV01 (sample SAMN05326640, study PRJNA326480) | marine metagenome | isolation source: seawater | place: Atlantic Ocean: North East | collected 2012
CCTATCCCGGACAATGGAGCGCAGTATACGGCCGGCGCGCCAAGCAGTCGGGATGGACTTTGAGAGGATCGAAAGAAGCATTCAGCAAAGTCTCGAGCAGAAACGTGCCGCCTTTTCTATGCTGTCTGGAAGACTCGAGGCATTGTCTCCTTTAGCCACTCTAGCGCGAGGCTATTCTGTGGCGCGTACCTCTGAGGGAACTGTACTTCGGCGAGTAACGGATTTTCATCCTGGGTTGCAGTTTGATTTGAAAGTGACAGACGGAACAGTGGAAGCGAACGCGGTGGGACCTGTGAAACCGGGAAGGGAGGAGCGATGATCGAAGGAGATGGGAACAAGGTAGGTCTTGAGAAACGTCTAGAGCGGCTCGAGGCGATAATAGATCGAATGGAATCTGAAGATGTAGCTCTTGATGAGGCACTTCAGCTTTTTGAAGAGGGGGTGGGGCATGTTCGGGAAGCTGAGCAGGTACTCGCTGAGACAGAGCTAAGAGTAGAGGAACTTTTAGCAGGTGGTGAGATGTTGGAAAGGGAGATCGAAGAGGAGTGAGCGAAGTAAACCCCTTCGATTTCAACGGATATCTTGAGGCGGAACGCTTACAAGTCGAAGAGGCTCTAGAGAGAGCGGTTCGGAGGATTGAGCGGCGTGACGATGTAACTGCTGATGAGGCTGCAGTGATCCGGTATGGGGTGATGGGGGGAGGGAAGAGGCTCCGTCCGATTCTCTGCGTTACAGCTTATGTGGCCTCAGGAGGTTGCCGGAGCGCTAGCGTGTACGATTTGGCCGCCTCGGTCGAATTAGTGCATGCGTACTCACTCATGCACGATGATCTTCCTTGCATGGACGATGCTGAACTCCGACGAGGACGGCCTGCGGCCCATATTGAACATGGAGCGGTCACTGCCGTGTGGGGAGCGGCCAAACTTATTCCACTAGCGGCCATCCAGGCGCTAGAGGCTGCAAGACTCTTGGGTTGTGAAGAAGCGCTCGCTCGCTCGGTCTCAAAGACTCTCATGCGAGCAGCGGGGGGTGGCGGTATGGTAGGCGGGCAGTGGATGGACCTAATGGGCGAGGGTCGCGCATTAGGTCCTGAAGAATTAGATCGACTCCATCAAATGAAGACTGGAGCTTTGTTAGCAGCATCACTTGAGGTCGGGTCGGTCGCAGCGGAAGCATCTGACAAAGTAAGAACTGCACTCCTCGAATACGGGTCGGCGGTTGGGCTCGCGTTTCAGATTGTGGACGATATCCTGGACGAGACATCCTCCTCGGAGGCTTTGGGGAAGAATCCGAGTGACGCTCAACTCCAAAAATCTACATATACGAGCCTCCACGGATTAGATGGCGCAAAGATCAGGGCGCGTGCTGAAATTGAGCGGGCGTTGGACGCACTCGTGACCGCAAGGATTGAATGTGACGAACTGATCTCCCTCGCACATTTTGTGGTGGAGCGGGGTAGGTAACTCGAGACCGGACTTTCAGGCACGGTCTATGCAGGTATCTTTTTCTGCCTGCACGAGATTCGATACAAAGGAGTGGTCCGGGTGTCCCTTCTGGATCAGATCAAATACCCCGCCGATTTACGCACGTTTGATCAGCAACGGCTTCCTGAAGTCGTGGATGCTGTTCGTGAGCGTCACATTGACGTGGTAGCCGCTAAGGGTGGACACTTCGGGGCGAGCCTCGGAGTGGCTGAACTGACAGTAGCTTTGCACTATGTGTACGACACGCCGAAGGACCAGTTGGTCTGGGATACCGGCCACCAAGCCTATATCCACAAGATTTTAACGGGCCGCAACGAAGAACTCCCAACGATTAGGACGCGCCATGGGCTAGCTCCCTTCTGCCGTCGAGACGAGTCCGAGTACGATGCATTCGGGGCTGGCCATGCTTCGACATCAATCTCTGCAGCATGGGGAATGGCGGTTGGACGTGACCTCAAGGAGGAGGATTTCGATGTCGTCGCGGTGATTGGTGACGGCGCTATGGGATGTGGTTTGGCATACGAGGCGCTAAACAACGCTGGTCATACGGACCGCGACTTTGTTGTCGTATTGAACGACAATGACATGTCCATTGCTCCAGCGGTGGGAGCTATGAACAAATACCTCACTAGCATGATCACGAATCCTGCTTATAACAAAGTCAGGCAGGTAGTTAAGGAGGTTCTCCACCGCACGCCCGGAGCGGTGGGGGATGTGATGGAAGAAGTGGCCGGTCGTATGGAGGAGTCATTCAAGCACCTGATAACTCCAGGACTTATTTTTGAGGAACTCGGGTTTAAGTACGTAGGGCCGATTGATGGGCACGATGTGGGGAAACTCGTCGATTCATTAAGGCGCGTAAGGAAAATGAAGGGTCCCGTTTTGGTGCACATCTTAACTCAGAAGGGCAAGGGGTTCAGTCGAGCGGAAGATGATCCCTGGTGGGGGCATGCACCTGGGACTTTTGATAAGATGACCGGTGAGGTTTCTAAGAAGTCGAGTGGCCTGCCACGTTACCAGAAAGTATTTGGAAAGGGGCTCATAGAGCTAGCGGACTCTGATCCTAACGTAGTGACGATCACGGCAGCGATGCCGGATGGGACGTCGACGGACATGTTTGCGAAGGCTCATCCGCAACGGTACTTCGATGTCGGGATCGCTGAAGGTCATGGAGTGACTTTCGCAGCCGGTCTAGCAACGCAGGGGATCAAGCCAATCGTGGCGATCTACTCCACATTTCTACAAAGGGCCTACGACAACATCGTTCATGACGTAGCTCTTCAAGGGCTTCCTGTGATTTTCGGGATGGACCGGGCCGGTATTGCTGGAGAGGATGGTCCAACACACCATGGTGTGTTGGATATCCCTTACATGCTGTCTGTCCCTGGTATGACTGTGACTGCTCCGAAAGATGGAACCGAGATGCTGGCGCTTCTGCGAGCGGCTACACAAGCAGGAGATGGGCCGTGGAGTGTGAGATGGCCGCGGGCGGCGGTGCCTGAAGAGGTTCCTCACCTAGGTGAGATTGATGAGATCGAGCCATGGACTTGGGAGGTGCTGCGTAGAGGAGAAGATGCGGTTTTGCTGGCGACTGGAACCATGGTGTATAGCGCCCTGGAGGCAGCGAGTAGGCTAGATGCTATCGACGTACGGACGTCCGTCGTGAATTGCCGTTTTCTAAAACCATTCGATCGGAAAATTTTCGAGGAGACGGTCCGATCGCATCCGGTGGTGATAACGCTAGAGGAGGGTCAGATCACGAATGGCTTCGGGTCTTTTATGGCACGGGAAATAGCAGAACTTGGCCTAGCGAGTCCGCCGCGTGTTTCAGCTCTTGGTATCCCGGATAATTTTATAGAGCATGGTAATAGAGATATTCTTCTCAAAGAGTTGGGTCTAGACCCGTCAGGGATCGCCCGCCAGGTGCAAGTGATCACCGGTGTTGGGGCTGAGCTGGAGACGGCATGAACATACGGCAGAGTTTTCAGGGTCCATTTCGAAGATTTGGTGTGGTGTATCGTGACGAGAGTCCTGAAGTCCTCGCAATCATTGAGCGACTGAGGGTCTGGAGTGATTCGGAAGGGATTGAATTAGTCTTGGAAGGGGACGCTGGGGCAGACGGCCAGCAGCAACTGGACGTAACCACTGATGCTTTCGATCTGCTCGTCGCTTTGGGAGGTGATGGAACCTTCCTCAGAGCCAGTAGGATGGTGGTGGGAACGAAGACGCCTGTCCTCGGCATAAATCTGGGAAGGCTCGGCTTTCTCACGGCCGTCCCACTCGAATCCCTTGAAGAAGGATTGGCTGAGGTACTAGCAGGAAAGGCTGTGATCGAGCCGCGCTTCCGATTGCGTGCAGTAATCCAGGCAAGAGACGAAGGACGCTCGGACGATTTCTTCGCGCTGAATGACATTGTTGTCCACACCACGGGCGCCGCACGGGTAACGCCACTCTCGCTTGACGTCAGCGATCGGGACGGAAAGATGCAAGAGGTGGGCAGTTTTGCGGCGGATGGTCTGATTATCTCAACGCCAACAGGGTCGACAGCATATTCGATGTCCGCCGGAGGCCCGATCATTGGCCCGGAAGTTGAGGCGATCGCAGTAACTCCGATATGCCCGCATTCACTCTCGGTAAGACCGCTCGTGCTCCCGTCAACGGTAACGATCAGCGTAAGACTAGATTCCGGTGGGGATCATCAGGTCACCGTTGATGGGCAGGTCGTCAGACGACTGGCGCCAGGCGATAGAGTCGTGGTCCAGCGTGAGGAGGTGCCACTGTCACTTATTCGGCTTCCCGAGCAGAGTTTTTTTGACACTTTGCGGCGCAAACTCAATTGGGCAAACCGTTCACCCGATCGCGCCTGAGTGGAGATCAAGGCTCTCTGACGCGCTCCCTTACCTAAAGAAGCATGCTAGTCGAACTGCACATTCGAGACTACGCAGTAGTTGACGACCTGACTCTCTCCCTAGGGCCGGGGTTGAATGCGTTGACAGGTGAGACCGGTGCCGGAAAGTCGATTATTGTTGGTGCGCTATCTCTTCTGATAGGTGAACGGGCTTCGTCAGATGTAGTGCGAGCTGGAGCCGAGAGGGCATCGGTCGAGGCTGTTTTCGATCTGGAGCAGTTGCCAGCTGTGCGTGAGAGGGCAGAAGAGTTGGGCTTTCGGCTAGCGGATGGCCTTCTAATTCTACGTCGAGAGGTCGCTGCGGCAGGGCGTAATCGTGCATGGGTGGGCGGATCCCCGACTACAGCGGGAGTTGTTGGTGAGCTAGGCTCATCCTTGGTCGACCTGCATGGGCAGCATGAGCACCAGACCCTCCTAAGGGCTCGCGATCAACGTTCAATCCTCGATGCTTACGGAGGCTCGACGGCTTTGGCGAAAGAGGTCGCTCGTCGATACCGGGTTCTTGAAGGCCTAAGAGATCAATTAGAGGAGCGCGAGGAGAAGCAGAGGATAGTTGAGGCTCGCGAGGACTTCCTTCGCTTCCAACTCAACGAGATTGATGAGGCGGGCCTTGAGCCCGGTGAGGATGATAGGCTCGAAGTAGAAATCGGGCGCCATGAGAATTCCGAAGAACTCGCTCGGGCAACCCAGGCACTGAACGCGGAGTTGTACTCTTCCGAGGGTGCGGTCACAGATCGATTGGCTGAGGCGAAAAATATTTTGTCACGGCTAGTTGGATTCGACATTGCTCTGCGATCCGAGGTGGAACGTGTCGACGAGGCACTTCACCTGGTGTCGGATGTGGCGCGTGCGCTTGGGGACTATGCGACTGCTGTAGAATTTGATCCGGGACGCCTCGAAGAAGTGCGTACCCGATTAGATAGAATTTTCAGGCTGAAGAGAAAATACGGACCGGAGCTAGCGGACGTTCTGGAGACCGCTCAGCGCGTCCGCACTGAACTAGATGCCCACGATGAAGCTGAGAACGATCTAGCAAAAATCCGGGAGGAGATTGGGGTTGCTGAGGCTGAGCTTCTTTCGGAGGCAGCAATTTTAAGTACAAAAAGAGGAAGAGCGGCGACGGAGTTGGGGATCGCGGTGAGTGAGGCTCTACCTGACCTGGGTTTGGTTGGAGGAAGGTTCGAGGTGGAGTTGACCGTGAGCGACGCATTGTCGGCATCAGGGGCGGAGAGCGTTGAATTTGTCGTGTCACCAAACACAGGGTTTAATCTCATGCCCCTAGCGAGGATCGCGAGTGGTGGAGAGCTGAGCCGGATAATGCTGGCGCTCAAAGCTATTCTCGCATCGGTCGACGAGGTTCCAGTGCTTGTGTTTGACGAGATTGATTCGGGAGTAGGCGGGACGGTTGCATCATCCGTAGCAGTAAAGCTAGCCCGTGTTGCCGAGGCTCATCAGGTTTTCGTTGTCACGCATCTCCCGCAGGTGGCTTCGAGGGCAGACGCCCATCTGGTGGTCGAGAAGCGAGTGGACATGGACATAACGACTACTGTGGTTCGGCAGCTCAATGAAGATTCCCGTGTATTAGAAATCGCTCGCATGCTAGGGGGAGACGCTGAGTCGGATGCTTCCCGAGAGCATGCTAGGGAGCTTCTAGCTAGTTCGTCTGCCCCCATAAGCGACGAAAGAGTCTGATCCCGGCTTCAACTCGGGTCCACTTTGGAGCGTGACTACCGGATCCCTCAATCGCATGGAGGAATCGAAGGTGTACCTCCATCGGGTTAGGGGCCTCACCCTGAATCCAGGGTTCGACAGTATCGTAGCGCAGGCCTCCCCCGACCTCGTGCAGTTTTATTCCACTTTCCGATTCTAGGATAAAGGGATTCAAGCTGGTGTTAGATGCGATAATCTCGACCTTGTCACGGAACTTCTGGAAATACCGATACTCGCCGTGTATCGATAGCGCAGATGATATCCTGAGATAGGGAGCGATTTGGATACCAACTAGTCGTCCGGGGTCCCAGCGCACTTCTGCTCGGGTGCGCGAAGCAGGCATCGCCTGACTGGGACGCTCCACACGTCGGACAATTGTGGTGGGGCGTTGACTCACTAAAGAACCTGAGGCGGCGATCCCAAAGCGCCCGTTTACTCGTAGTTCCGCTGCCAACCCAGTCTCTAGGTCGAGTTGCCCGTCACCTGTGCCGATATCTAGAAGGACATCTGGATGCTCAGGAGTTCCGGTTGGGAGGCGGATGCCAAAGCGCCCCGTGACTCGATAAGTAATCCCCGAATCTTCTACGGCTTCATCATACGTCATGTTGTCAGCGAGGCGGAGCTTGGCGGAGACCTCGACATCCCCTGGGCCCCAGAGCCCCCTCCTGCTCTGGACTGGCGTCACAGCTCCAATACCGGACTCAGGTGTAACGGCCATCATGGCAAAATCACTGTTGCTCAGCGTTGTCTGAGCTAGCACGATAGGGAGGATGCTAGAAAGGCTAGCTGTGCTTAGTGCGGTATTAAGCTCCGCTAATATTTGTGTTAGCTGGCCTCCCGTGTTGGAGCCAGCCAACGGAAAGAAGGCGGTGGCACTGTATGCGGACGAGATGGCTGACTCGAAGGCGCTGGCCCTCGAAGCAAGTTCGAGGGCGCTTGCACAAGAGGCGTTAGCGCCTCCCGCACAGATCTCGGCTGCTCTCGCTTGTGTATCGGTACTGGCCGAATTGATCGAACTTAGGAAGGATTGGACTGCGCTAGGATCCTGGATGGTCGGATTCAGGCCCAAGTCTGCATTGAGTGTGTCTGGCGTGTGAATTAGGTCTATCACAGTACGTGTTTGATTCCACGGCATTAACACTCCTACTGTGAGCCAGTCAGACACTCCAACTTCTGCTGCGAACTTGATCGAATTCATCTCTTGTTGAACTCTCCCAGCAGTTGGACCAAGGCTGGGTTCGTAGTCGGGTGCTTGCATCAGTTCACTGAGCGACGACTGCAGGATTTCTAAATTGGGGAAAAGATTGGCTCCGTTAGGCGAAGAGAGGTCGTCGCCCAGTTCTTCGATACGTTCTGAGCCATTAGATGCCCGACTAAAACGGCGATCCCACGTCGTATAGATCGGGTGGGCTTGCAGGCGAAGGTGGCCTCTTGGGACCAACCCGTGGTCCAGGGCTTGCCCTTGGATGTCATATGCCGATAGCGCCATCAAGAACACTGTTGACACCAGCAGGTGCAGGAGGCTCAGACGCATGGCCTAGGTGTGAAAAGTCTCAAGAACGGAGCACTCCAGGGGCCCAGGTAGAGTGGGCGTTTAAGCGTTCAACATAAGAAGTTAAGTCAATCTGAGAAACACAGTCACGACGCCGAAAACGGCATTGACCGTCCCAATCTATGTTTCTAGCTTGGTCTCCGCGTGATCTGCGGGAATAGCTCAGTTGGTAGAGCACAACCTTGCCAAGGTTGGGGTCGCCGGTTCGAGTCCGGTTTCCCGCTCTCGGGAGGAGGGGTCGTCAGTTCTGGCTGGCGGCCCCTCCGCTGTCATGATGACATTTGCTGGCTTACGCACTCTAAGTTTTTCCGAGATGTTAGTCACAGGATCGCGACCGGTACCCAAGCATGGCATGACGGTTTTGGAGCGGAAGTTTCGCATCCGGCTATATCCCGTTCACACTCGCGCGCCTTAAGTAAGTCGCCTGCCGTTTTGGGCTAGGGGGTGAATGGGATGGCCCACATTCGCTTGCGGGTAGGCTGAGGGGCCGGTAAGTATGATCTGACTGATAGGGCTCATAAAACGGAGGTTGCGCAGTATGAATTCCACTACTCTGCTCATAGTTCTTGCCGTAGCGGCAGTCGTACTTCTCTTAATTAAGAAGAAGGCAGGAGACGCACCCGTGGAAAGCGCGACCGATGCCGGAGACGCACAGCTGCCCGAAGTACTTCAGGAAGCTGCTCCTGCTGAGGAAGATGCCAGTGAATCGCACGCAGATGTAGATGATGGCTCCGATGAAGATGCGCCGGTGGCGGTCGAAGAGGTTGAGCCCTCGGCGTTTGATGCGGGAGGCGCGGAAGCAAGTGCTCCATCAGAAATGGCTGCCCCCGTCGAAGAGGAAGCCTCCTCATCAGCATTCGGTGCCGAAGACGCTGGAGGAGACGGGTCGACCGAAGATGACCAGCAGGACACTCCTTCACGAGATGGCGATCCCTACGCTTAGATCCTTTAGCGGTACAGGGTGGACAGTTCGTAGTCAGGGGATACGGTCTCAACGGCTTCCGTGTTGAGGTCGCCACCTGAGTAAATCGTTAGAAGTAGAACCTTTCATCGGACAGAGAGCATGAAATTCTTGGTGACCTGGAAAGTTCCAGAGGAAAACTGGATCAATATTCTTGACGTCTTTTCTTCGCTCAGCCCTGACGAGCGGGCTGATGCGGGAGAGGGAGTAACCATCGAGGGACGCTGGCATGATCTAGCCGACAAGTCTGGTGTGGCGGTCATGGAGTCGGACCACATCGAAGCGGTTTTTTCTTATCTCGGGCGTTGGAATCCGCACATGGAAGTGACTGTGCGTCCGGTGCTGGAGGATGCTGAGGCCGCGGCGGTTGGGAGAGGTATCGTCGAGACATCCAGCCACTGAGAGTAACAGTCTAGATTAGTCTTTCGAGTTAATGCTCTAATCAAACTAAGCACCGATGGGGGGCTGGTGGCCTCCCGCTGACATTCAAGGCATCGCGCATGAGTGACTCATCGCGCCGCCCTGACGATCATGGCCTGCGCCGCGTGATACTCGTGGTGTGGGCCATGATCATTGGGGTCGGTCTCTACCTTAACTGGAAGTACTTAGCAGTTGATTTCGAGGGTACCCTAGAACTAGTTCGGTTCCAGGTACAGCAAAAGTTTGTGATCGTGGCAGCCGTTTACCTCCTGCTGATAAGCCTGCGTGGCCTCGTGTTCATCCCGAGCACTCCCGTGTTGTTGATTGGTGTGGTGATTTTCCCTCCTTGGCAGAATTATTGGATCAACCTCGTTGGTATCGTCCTGTCGAGTTTCATTGTCATAATGGCGATTCAGCATTTCGGATTTGGCTCGTCCCTTGAGCGCCTTCGATCATCTAGTTCGCGGTACACGAAACTCGAGTCGCAGTTGGCACGATTCGGCCCACCGATAATTGTTGGTTGGAGTTTCTTCCCGCTGGTCCCGACTGATTTGATCGTTTACCTGGCAACTTTGATCCGGATTCGTACCGGGATCATCCTCGCGTCCGTCCTTGCCGGCGAGGCAGTTCTTATGGCTATATATGTGTTTGGTGGCGCAGCTCTCTTGGATTCGCTAATCGCTTTGTGATTCAATCCTCAAGTCCTTCTTCCTTTTCTTCAGTGTTTCGCGACTCTGGGCTGCTGCGAGGCATCATCATCTGGGCTGTTTGCATCACAGCCCTCGTTCCAGCAACTGAAGCTGGCGCCCAAGAACATGATATGGGAAGGGAACCAGTCCCACCGGAGAGTTTGCCGCGGCCGAAACTGATTGCATTTCCGGCGCAGGAGGAAGTGATTCTTGACGGGATACTGGATGAGCCATCGTGGAGTTTGGCCGATAGCACCGATGGCACTCTTTGGCTGACGCAGCCTACAGCGGGATTGCCTGCACCCGATCGAACAGTGATCCGCATTATGTACGATGATGATGCCTTGTATATGGGTGCCGTTCTTTATGATCCTGAACCCCATCGACTTGTCTCTGCCGGTCTAGAACCAGATTTCAATCCGCAGGCTTCGGACATGTTCGGTATGGCCATTGACGCTAGTCGGGACAAGCAGAGTGCCTACGTATTCGGAGCAAACCCGGCGGGAGCGAAATGGGATGCTCAGTCTTTTAATGACGGTGCTGCGATCAACGCTGCCTGGGAGGGCATTTATGATGTGAGTACCAGTACATTTGACGAAGGGTGGATAATGGAAATGCGGATTCCACTGAGCACGCTTCGATTCCCAGCGGGCGAAGGTGAGCAGGTATGGGGTTTGAACTTCAGTCGCCAGGTACGTCGACGGAACGAGTACGCCACTTGGGCAGCGATCCCGCGTCAGTTCAGAATCTTTAGAATGTCGGAAGCGGGTACGGTGGAGGGGCTGCCTGCTTTCCGGCCGGGAAGAAATGTCCAGGTCAAGCCATTTTTTTCGGGGTCAAGTCAAGGTGGGCAACTGCACCCCAACGGACCTGCGCAGGAGTACGATGTTGGAATCGACGCCAAGTGGGCCGTAACCCCTCGACTGGTGCTCGACCTGACTGCACTTACCGACTTTTCTCAGGTTGAGGTGGACGAAGAACAGATAAATCTGACTCGTTTTTCGTTGTTTTTCCCTGAGAAGCGAGACTTTTTCCTGGAAAACGACGGGATCTTCACTTTTGCAGACGATGCTTCGCGGGCATTCCGGTCTGGTTCGAGTCCACAAAAATTTAAGCTGTTTCATTCGCGCCGGATCGGACTTTCAGATCAGCGCGAGCCTCTACCAATCGCAGGTGGTGCTCGACTATCGGGTAGGATCGGCCGCTTCGAGGTAGGTCTGATGGAGATGCAGACGCTAGGTGACGGAATGGATCCAGCCGAGAATTTTGCAGTGGCACGTGTCCGTCGCAGCCTTCTAACCCGTTCCGATATCGGATTTATCATTGTCAACCGCCAGGTCACTGGCGGTGCCGACGTGGCAAACTATTCGAGATCTGGTGGCTTAGATGCCAACTTCCGGTTTGATCGACTCCAAGTGAACGCTTACGCCGCGATAACCGACGATCCTGGGAGCGAGGGGGATCGCTCGATTGGGTCAGTTCAGTTGGGGTGGAGGGACCCTGTCTTCGACTTCTCTCTGCTCGGCAAGCATGTCGGCGCCGACTTTCGGCCAGATGTCGGTTTCGTCAATAGGACAGCAGTAAACCAGTGGTTCACGTCTGGAGGAGTGCACCTGCAGCGGCCGGTATCTTGGCTGACTGAGCTCAATCCTTACCTGGATATGACGGAGTCTTATTCTGTGGCTGGCGCTTTTGAGAGTCGAGAGATAAAACCCGGCCTTATGGTGATAGCAAATGATGGAGGGCGGCTTAGTCTCGACTATTCTCGACGTCAAGAACGATTAGCTAGTACCAGCACCATCCTAGGGGTTCCGATGGCGCCTGGAGATTATGCCTTTGATTTGATGTCGATGAGCTATAACGCTAACGGTGGCAGAGTCGTCTCAGGGAACATCTCGTTCAGCACTGGCAGGTTTTTTGACGGTGATCGATCATCGGTTTCGGGGACGGTATCGGTCCGGCCCAATGAACACATTCTCCTAGAAGGCACGGCTCAGAGAAATAGGATTGAGCTCGGAGGCAATCCCATAGACGCAGACCTTTTTAGCGGCCGTATGCAGCTGGGTTTCAGTACAAGAGCGTTTTTGTCTTCTTTTGTGCAGTACAATCGCGTCGCGGGTGAAATGCTGACAAATGTCAGATTCAACCTCATCCACGCACCACTCAGCGATGTGTTTATGGTTTTTTCCGAGCGTCGTCGGATGAGGCCGGGACCGAAAGAAGTTGCGGTTATAGACAGGGGGTTCACGCTCAAGGTGACGCGACTTCTGCAGTTTTGATGCTCTGGCGTGCTATATAGGTGTTTCCCAGGGTTGGCACGTCTCTCTGGCGCGTTCAAGAGGTGACATCCGAAAGATGCCCTAAAGAACTATACAAACCTGAGTTTTGTTGCGAAGATGGAGTCCTCTATAGTCATCTCTAAGCGGGCTTGAAACGACAGTATTTGTTTCGTGGTGACTCGTAGCAGCGGTACAGGACAGATCGGTGGGTGATCTGCAGAAAACAATTTAGGCGCCGTGGCCAAGTGGTAAGGCAGAGGACTGCAAATCCTTTATCCCCGGTTCGAATCCGGGCGGCGCCTCTCTTTGTGTCGGAGAGAGCAATCTTGTGTGGGTAGAAATGAGCGTTACGAACCGAGACTCCAGGTTTATCCTTGCTGGCTTCCCTCATCAAGGTCTATTTTTACGAGGGATATCCTCTGACAGTGGACTAGGATGAAACTGCCTGTAGTACCCGCCGTCGTTATTGGTATGTCGCTAATGCTCGTCGGTGAGTCACAATTACCAAGTCCCTCGCATTCTTTGCGAGTGGTCGAGGGGCATCCTATAGCCGTGACGGCGGATGTAGACCCCAATGCGATAGTTGAAAAAACGTGTGTTCGGTGTCATTCAGATTCTCGGTTACGCGGGAATCTGTCTCTCGAGGACTTCGACATCAGTCGGGCGACAGAGAACGCGGAAACGATCGAGCGAATGATCCGGAAGGTGCGGGCAGGTATGATGCCGCCTCCGGGCATCCGCGCCCCTGCTGGAGACACTCTCGCTCAGTTCGCAGCACTTCTCGAAGACGTGATGGACGAGAATGCCAAAGACAACCCAAATCCGGGTAGGCGTACATTTCAGAGGCTAAATCGTCCGGAATTCGAGAAGGCAGTTTATGATCTTCTCGACCTTGAGATCCGAGCTGAAGAATGGCTCCCATTGGACCAAATGAGTGCCAACTTCGACAACATAGCGGACGTGCAGTCGCTTTCTCCCACACTTCTCGAAGCATATTTGAACGCGGCTGCTGATATCAGTCGGATGGCGGTGGGAGATCGGAATGCGCCGTCGATAAACGTGACGTATCGCAATTCTCAGTACCTGTCACAGCACCCGTGGGACCATGTTGAGGGGGCGCCTTATGGGACACGTGGTGGAATGGTCGCGGATCACGTTTTTCCGGCCGACGGGATGTACCAGTTCGGAATGACGTTCGCGAGCGGCCGTAACGAACGTTTTGAGGATATCGATATCTCTGTCGATGGAGAGCGGGTAGCCTTTTTGGCGTACACTAGTTCGGGTGAAGGTGCGGATGGACGCGGTGGCGACACTGCACTCTGGACGGAGCCGGTTTTCGTGCGTGCAGGACAGCGAGTGGTCTCGTCGACGTTCATTCGCCGAATGGACGGGCCCTACGAGGACCTGATCCGGCCACATGATTGGTCCATGGCCGGGGGAGGATCCGGGGGGTCGGGTGTTACTACGTTACCGCACTTGCAAGAACTGATCGTCGGGGGCCCGGATGCGGTTACGGGAGTGTCGGACACTGCCAGCCGAGACCGTATCTTCGTCTGCCGACCAACAGCTCCCGCCGAGGAAGAATCTTGTGCTCGGACTATAGTGAGGAACCTCGCGAACAGAGCCTATCGGAGATTAGCGGGTGAGAATGAAGTAGAGGGGTTGATGGATTTCTACCGGATGGGCCGAGAGAAGGGTGGTTTCGAGAGGGGTGTTCGGGATGCCCTTGAGGCAGTGCTCTCCAGCCCGTTCTTCGTATTAAGACTCGAGAGGGAGCCCGAGGGTGTTGATCCTGGAGAGACTTATCGAGTAGAAGGGCCGGAACTTGCTTCCAGACTCTCATTCTTTCTCTGGGGCACTCCACCGGACGCTGAACTGATGAGAGTGGCCGAATCGGGTGACCTCAATGACGAGCGTGAGATTGAGAGGCAGACGCGTCGCATGCTTGCGGATCGGCGGTCAGCCGCACTTGGTAACCGGTTTGCATATCAATGGCTCCGACTTCAGGACATCTACAAGGTCCGACCGGACCCCAATTTCTTCCCGAACTTTGATGAGACGCTTGCGGACCTAATGACGAAGGAGACAGCGCTCTTCTTCAATCACTTGGTTCAAGAGGACGAGGACGCTCTGCAACTGTTCAATGCGGATTATACGTTCCTAAATGAGAGACTAGCGACGCATTACGGGATGCAAGGTGTGGCTGGCAGTGAGTTCCGCCGAGTTGACTATACCGATGAGGCTAGGAGTGGCCTCTTGGGGCATGGTAGCGTCTTGGTTTTGACATCTCTGGCGAACCGTACCTCGATAGTACTGAGGGGAAAGTGGGTGATGGAGGTTCTGATGGGCACGCCGCCGCCGCCGCCGCCGCCGGGAATTCCGGATCTTGAAGACACCGAGGGTACCCAAGACGGAAAGCGTTTGACGACCCGGGAGCGCATGGAGATTCACAGCGAGAACCCCACGTGCAATGCTTGCCACCGCTTTATGGACCCGATTGGTCTAGCACTCGATAACTTCGACGTGACTGGCCAGTGGAGACTGCGTGAGAATGGAATGGGCCTCGACACACGAGGGGAGTTCTATGACGGAACTCCAGTCACGACGCCGAAAGAGGTCGCGGAAGCCCTGCTTCGGCGACCGGTGCCGCTTATGCGGAACCTAACCGAGAACATGATGGCGTATGCGCTGGCGCGCCGTGTTGAGTACTTTGACTTACCGACAATCAGGCGAATCGTGACGGATGCGGAAGATGAGGGCCAATATAGTATGCAGTCACTCATAGTCGGTGTGGTCACAAGTGACGCATTTAGGATGAAGCGGGCCGCGGAGCTCGCAATTGATCAGGTAGACAACTAGATAGGATCCTACTCTTAGGAGACAGGGAAGATGGAGTTCATTTCAGGCAAGTATCTGGATCGCCGGACATTCCTCAAAGGGATGGGAGCGGCTGTTGGGCTTCCGTATCTCGACGCAATGGTGCCAGCTGGTCGCATGAGTGGTGTAGTAGCTCGGGCGGAAGCGGCGAAGACCCCTCTGATTGCGATCGAAGAGGTGCACGGCCTCGCCGGATGCAACGACTGGGCTGCAACCCAACATCTATATGCCCCACAGATCATCGGGAAGAATTTTGAGATGGCGCCAAACAGCGCGTTGATCTCGCTGGAGCCTTACCAAGACTACTTAACTGTCGTATCGAACACCGATGTAAGGATGGCCGAGGCGTTTACCGCCCCCGAAATTGGAGGCGATCATTTCCGCTCCAGTGCGGTGTTCTTGACCCAGTCTCACCCGAAGCAGACGCAGGGTTCCGATCTGTTTGTGGGAACGTCTCTGGACCAGATACACGCTAATCGCTTTGGTCAGGACACCCCGCTGCCGTCTATGCAGTTCACGATCCCAAATATCGACCAAGCTGGTGGATGCACTTACAACTACTCCTGTGCCTACACTGATTCGATTAGCTGGGCGTCACCTAGTGAGCCACTTCCGATGATTAGAGACCCCCGGGTAGCCTTCGACATGCTCTTCGGAGCAGGTGGGACGCCAGAAGAGAGGGCTGAGCGTCGGGCTATGCGGTCGAGCATCCTTGACTGGATCACCGGTGAGGTTACTGCGATGAACCGTCAGCTTGGTAGCGAAGACCGGGTGCGAATGGACCAGTACCTTACCAATGTGCGTGAGATAGAGAGGCGCATTCAGATGGTTGAGTCCCATAATCTGTCGGGTGAAGAACGCTTAATCCCTGAAGCGCCGGCGGGAATCCCTGACTCTTACCGGGAGCACATGGAGATCATGTTTGATCTTCAGGTATTAGCTCTCCAGACTGACATGACCCGGGTTATAACGTTCAAGACTGGGCGGGATTCGGAAAACCGAGTATTCCCGGAGTCGGGTTCGGATCGCCCATTCCACCCTGCGTCACACCATGGAGGCCGGGAAGAGGCGATTCTCGAGTTCAACAAGATCTGCCAGTACCGTGTGGGAATGCTTCCCTATCTCTTGGACAAGCTCAAAGACACCGTAGAAGGCGGTACTAACCTTCTAGACAAGTCAGTGGTGATGTTTGGGTCCCCGATGGCGGACGCTAACATCCACAACCACCGACGCTGCCCGCTGATCTTCTTAGGGAAGGGGAACGGGATCCTGGAAGGCAATCTCCATCTTAAGGCGGCGGACGGCACACCGATGGCTAACGCAATGCTCACCATGATGCAGGAGCTAGGGCATACCAATATGGAGAACTTTGGAGACAGCACGGGCGGCTTAATGCTGCGCTCAGCTGGTCGCACAACTGCTGAACAACTCCGCTAGTCGAATGATACGCCTCAGTAGGGTCGGTTTGTCTTCTGCCATTTTACTGGTTCTGGTGGGAGCAGTGTTTGTTGAGTCTCCGGTCGCGGACGCCGCACGCTCAGGAGACCTCGACGAAGTCCGCTTGCTGTTGCGAGGGGGCGCAGATGTGAATGCAGCTCAGGGTGATGGTATGAGTGCCTTGCACTGGGCAGCAGAGCGCGGCGATATGGCCTTAATGGAGGTCCTGCTCTACGCGGGAGCAGAATTGGAAGCGTCCACTAGGATTGGGCACTACCGTCCTTTGCACATAGCGGCCCGAAACGGGAACGTGGAGGTGGTGATCCGGCTGATTGAAGCTGGGGCCGACATAAACTCGGTTACGGACCCAAGTGGCTCGACACCTTTGCATCTCGCGGCGCTATCTGGAAATGGTTCGGTGGTGCGTGAACTAGTGAATGCGGGCGCTGACATCGATTCGCGAGAAGCCGAGTGGCAACAGACACCACTGATTTTTGCAGCGTCTTGGAACAGACTGGAAACAGTGGTTACGCTTCTTGAGCTTGGAGCGGACCCTAATCTGGCTGCGAAGTCTATGGATCTCCAGGAGATGGGACGGCTGGATGGAGAGGCACAGCGCAGGCAGCAGGAAGTCCTCAAGGCGTTTACTAATGATGGTGAATGGGCCGCGACCTCAGCGCAGGTACAAGCGGCGGTGGTAGCGGGCCGAGGGGCGTACTCCGCGGGAGCAGAAGTAGAAGAACGACGCCAGAGCAATCGCTTCCAGCGTGAAGTTCGAATCAAGTCAAAGGGTGGTCTGACTCCCCTGTTGCACGCGGCCCGTCAGGGGCACGTAGAAACGATCGAAGCTCTCTTGGAGAGTGGTGCGAGAATTGATCAGGTAGGGGGAGGCGACGGGACCACTCCGCTTCTGATGGCCACTATCAACGGACAGTTTGATGCCGCAGCGGTGCTGCTCAGGCATGGGGCGAATCCAAATATTGGTTCATCGCTGAACGGAGTAACTCCACTGTTTGCAGCGGTTAACTCCGAGTGGCAGCCGAGGACCCGTTACCCCCAGCCGCAGGAGCGAGAGGGACAAGAACACGGTTACCTAGAGGTAATGGAGGCGCTGCTCGAGGCTGGAGCGGACCCTGATGGGCGTATGACTCTCCACCCATGGTACATGGAGTATACCGGTTGTGGGAATTCGCAGTGCGGCTTGATAGATATGAAGGGTGCGACAGCATTTGTTCGCGCAGCGTATGCGACGGACGTGAATGCTATGCGACTTCTCATGAGATGGGGCGCTGATCCCCACGTCGCGACTAAGGCACCTGCCCGAAGGAATCGTCGGACGACACAAGAACGCATCCGTGAGTCCCAAGTCGAGGCCCTCGACAACGTAGAAGAATTCGAGGAGCTAAGTGACTCTGCTCAGGCAACCGCGGTGGTGACCATCTGGGAAGACTTGCCAGACTCTGTGAAAGGAGGCCTGCCGGAGGAGGATGTTCGTGAGACGCCAGCGGGTTTCAGACAGCTCGTTCTAGAACACGCTATGCGGCAAGATTCAGTGAACGCCGAGAAACCAGATCCTTCGGGACTAGCACCGGTCCCGCAGGGTGGCCCGGCCGTTTTTGCGATCCATGCGGCATCTGGGGTAGGGTATGGCGAGGGGTTCGCCGGTAATGCTCATAGGCACGCGGAGAATGGATGGCTCCCGTCGGTCAGATTCCTAGTGGAAGAGGTCGGCATGGACGTCAATCTTCGAGATCACAATGGGTATAACTCCATCCATCATGCAGCGGCCCGAGGAGATAACGAGCTCATCCTCTATTTGGTGGAGAAGGGTGGAGACGTGACGGCCATAAGCAGGCGTGGTCAGACCACAGCTGATATGGCTAACGGTCCTGTCTCGAGGGTCTCTCCAATCCCTGAGACGGTGGCTCTATTGGAGGAATTAGGCTCGGCAAATAGCAACAACTGCCTGACGTGCCAGTAGACCCAGCCTGACGAGTGAGTAGTTCTCCACATGCTCAGCGGAGTCACTTGAGAGCTAGAAAAACTATAAAGAGCCGGGTCCGGGGTTTGGCGTTTTACAGACCTCTACTGGTGCGGTAACTGCGTGGGAGAGCTTTGGATCCTGATCCCGGCTCCGTTGATGGGCTACTTCGTCATCGACCATTTCCGTAAACTGTTCTCAGACGACCCGGGCCTCATTCGCGAAGTCTTTAAATCGCAACCAGTAACGATGATCGCGGCGGCAACGGCGTTGGGAGCCGTGGTTGTTTGGGGGCTGTCAGAAGTGGGGCAGGGATTGGTCAGGATTCTGTTTTAGAGTCAGCCCTTGCCGTCTGATTCTGACCGGGCTCACTTTGGCGGTCGGCGTTCTCCTGCATCTGTACTCATGGCATGGATCCCTTACATCGAGAGTGAGCAAGCCTCTGGCACACTCAGCGAGCTGTATGATGAATATTCAGACAGTGCTGGTTCCTTAGACCACATACTCCGTATTCATTCGCTGAACCCTCGCTCCATGAAGGATCATGCAGAGTTATACAGCCACCTCATGCGTGGTCCCTCCCCGTTGACCCGGATCCAGAGAGAGATGATTGCGGTAGCGGTTTCGGCCGAAAATGAATGCTTCTACTGAATAGTTCACCACGGAGCGGGACTCCGTAGGTTGACCGGCAGCGATGAACCGGGGTATTCACTCGCGAGGGGGAGGAACTCTCCCGACCTGTCGGAGGCCGATTCGGGTATGCTCCACTATGCGCGGCTCCTGACTCGAAGTCCGGCCTCAATCGAGTGTGGTGACATTGATCGACTTCGTGAATTGGGGTTTGAGGATCGGGCAATTCTAGATATCTGCCAGGTAGTGTCTTACTACAACTATGTGAATCGGCTCGCAGATGGCCTGGGAGTGGAGTTGGAGAGCTCGTGGGGGAACGAGGATATGGTGATGACGCGTGCAGAATTCGAGGCGGCTAGAGGGTGAGTCAAGTGGTAGTCGTAGACGGGAACTCGCTAACGCTCGAGCAAGTAGAGTCCGTAGCAATTGATCTTGCGCTCGACATTGAGTTGTGCGGGAGAGCCGAGAAACGCGTGATTAGATCCCGGGACCTTATTGAATCCAAAGTTCTGTCGGGAGAACGTGTTTACGGAGTCACCACTGGCTTTGGCCGATTGGCGGATGTGGAAATCGCTTCAGAGGAAATGACTGACCTGCAACACAACCTCGTCAGATCACATGCCTCGGGAATGGGAAACCCATTTCCTCGTGAGGTTGTGAGAGCCATCATGCTATTGCGGGCCAATGCATTAGCCCGTGGTGTCTCGGGATGCCGAGTGGGTTTGATACGTGCTCTTATCGGCCTTTTGAATGCTGGGATTCATCCCCGTGTTCCCGAATTCGGGTCGGTTGGGGCGAGCGGGGATTTGGCACCGCTTGCCCACGTGGCGTTGGGGATGATCGGTGAGGGTGACGCCGAGTGTGAAGGAGCGATTGGCCCCGTAGAGCGCTTTCTTGGGGGGGCCGGCCTTGAGGCGATGACGCTGGCAACCAAAGAAGGACTCGCGTTAATAAATGGAACTCAAGCCACGACAGGGCTCGGGATCCTTGCGCTTTTGCGCGCAGAGCGTGCTCTAGCAGCAGCAGAGTTAGCGTCGGCGATGTCTTTGGAGGCTCTCTTGGGCACCCCTTCCGCCTACCATGAGGAGATCCACCTAGCCCGGCCTCACCAAGGACAGATTCATTCGGCGCAGTTACAGCGGAAATTACTAGCGAAATCCGAGATAAGGGAATCCCACCGGCATGATGATCCTCGCGTTCAGGACGCATACTCTCTGCGCTGTGTGCCACAGGTCCATGGCGCGGCTCGACACGCTTTAGGATACGTTCGCGGCATTTTAGAAACTGAAGCAAATAGTGCTACCGACAATCCTCTCGTTTTTCCAGCTGAAGAATTGATCCTCAGCGGTGGAAATTTCCACGCCCAGATTGTGTCCCAGGCACTCGACCTTCTAGCCATCGCGCTTGCCGATCTTGCGGCCTTCTCAGAGCGCCGCGTCGAACGGTTGCTCAATCCTGATTTGTCCGCCGGCCTTCCAGCATTCTTGGCTCGGCGGCCGGGTGTGGAGAGTGGTTTCATGATCGCTCAGGTGACTGCGGTCGACCTTTTGGCCGAACTGCGATTGCTCGCGGGTCCGGCTTCGATCGACTCAGTGACCACCAGTGCAAATCAAGAGGATCACGTTTCTATGGGATTAGCTGCCGCCAGGAAAGCTTATAGATCGGTGCGATGTTTAGAACGTGTCCTCGCAATTGAATTGATGTGCGGGGCGGAAGGGATTGAGCATCGTCGGCCGCTCAAGGCAGGAGTGGGTGTCGAAGAGACATGGAGGGTCGTGCGTTCCTATGTTTCGCGCCTTGAGGGTGACCGGATGCTTGGACCGGATCTAGAGGCATTAACGGACGCGGTAGCATCGGGCGCACTGTCTGAGGTGGCGGCTCGTTATGACGTCCGGGAGGAACTGAGCTCAGGGCAAGACTTATGACGACGAAGACGATCGGCGATCTTCCGGGTGCCCGAGAGGTACGGGCGCCGCGGGGCACCGAGATTTCATGCAAGGGGTGGACTCAAGAAGCGGCACTTCGGATGCTCATGAACAACTTGGATCCTGAGGTCGCAGAACATCCAGGTCGTCTTGTGGTGTACGGCGGCACGGGGCGTGCGGCCCGAAATTGGCCATCGTTCGACGCAATAGTAGACTGTCTTCGTCATCTCGGTGATGACGAGACTCTCCTCGTTCAGTCCGGAAAGCCTGTCGGGGTGTTCCCGACCCATGAGCGGGCCCCTCGGGTTCTCATTGCGAACTCCAACCTAGTGGGGCGATGGGCGACATGGGAACATTTTCGTGAACTAGAGAAGCGAGGCCTGATGATGTATGGCCAGATGACTGCTGGCTCATGGATCTACATAGGCACTCAAGGGATCTTGCAAGGTACTTACGAAACGTTTGGGGCGATGGCGGCGAAGCATTTTGACGGCACACTCAAAGGAAAGTGGGTATTGACTGGTGGTATGGGAGGTATGGGTGGAGCGCAGCCACTCGCTGCGACAATGAATGAGGGGTCGATGCTGTGTGTCGAAATTGACGAAACACGCATCCAACGTCGCTTGGATACCGGTTACTGCGATCGAATGACACATGATCTAGACGAGGCGCTGAGGATGATTGAGGATGCATCTGAGAGTGAGAGTGCCGTCTCGATCGGGCTTGTCGGTAACTGTGCTGAAATCCTCCCCGAGCTTGTGGAACGCAATATAGTCCCAGATATCGTAACCGATCAGACATCCGCTCATGATCCTTTGCATGGATACGTTCCTGCAGGATTGAGTCTCGTCGAGGCCCAAAATCTGAGGACGGATGATCCGGATGAATATGTTCGTCGGTCAATGGATTCGATGCGCACGCATTGCGAAGCGATCGTTGCGCTGCAAGCCGCTGGAGCAATCGCGGTAGACTACGGTAACAACCTAAGGGGATATGCTGAGGACGCTGGATTCGCCGGTGCATTTTCATATCCTGGATTCGTTCCGGCCTACATACGCGACTTGTTTTGTGAGGGCAAGGGTCCGTTCCGTTGGGTGGCTCTATCTGGAGATCCTGCTGACATCCATAGGACAGACGAACTGGCTCTAGAAATGTTTCCGGAGGATGAGCACCTTTGCCGTTGGATCAGAATGGCGAATGAAAAGGTCGCCTTTCAAGGTTTGCCATCCCGTATTTGCTGGTTGGGTCAGGGGGCACGAGCACGATTTGGTCTCGCAATAAATGATCTCGTAGCGTCAGGTGAAATCAGTGCGCCCATAGTAATAGGCCGAGATCACCTAGATACGGGTTCAGTCGCTTCTCCAAACAGGGAGACGGAGGCGATGCGGGATGGGACTGATGCGGTTGCTGACTGGCCGATCTTGAACGCACTCCTTAATACGGCTTCCGGGGCTAGCTGGGTCTCGTTCCATCACGGGGGCGGAGTGGGGATAGGTAACTCTTTACATGCGGGGCAGGTGATAGTCGCGGATGGGACAGAAGGGATGGCGAAACGGATCGAACGGGTTTTGAATAACGATCCAGGTATAGGGGTAGCTCGTCATGTGGACGCAGGGTATGAGGTCGCCCGTGAGACGGCTAAGCGGGAGAAGTTGCAAATTCCGATGCCATAAGGCCGAGCAGGACTCGGGTGCGTCTCACTCCAGTTCGCGCTATATGTTCTTGGCCAGAACCTGGGCTACCGCGGCGTAACTGGCGTAAATATTGTCGGCCGCAACATGACGGCCATGCCGCACCACATGGTTGCCGCCGGTGAAGACATCGCTCACTGGAGTTTCGTCGCCTGAGAAGATCCAAGCATCTAACGCATCATCCTCAGAGAGGCCTAGAAGAGCAGGATGATTCGGATCGAGGATCACAATGTCAGCTCGTGCTCCTTTAACGAGACTACCGATTCGGCGCCCTGAGGCCTTCGCTCCTCCACTCCAAGCCGCATCGAGCAGAGCCCTGCCGGTAGATTTTTGCTGCGTACCCGCGGCTACGTTTCGAGTAAGTGTCTTGAGCCTTTGGCCGTACTCCAAAAGCCTTAACTCACTGGCAGGTCCGCGCCCGACGTGGGAGTCGGTCCCGATTGCCCAGTTGCCTTTTCTGTTTTGATATTCAAGGAAAGGGAAGATCCCATCTCCAAGATTTGCTTCGGTGGTGGGGCAGAGGCCCACAGTAGCCCCTGATGCGGCAATCCTAGCGATCTCGTCTGCATCAATATGCGTAGCGTGAATTAGGCACCAGTGTTTATCAACCGGTGCGTGGTCCAAAAGCCAGGCAGCAGGTCGCGTTCCACACCAGGAAAGAGATCGGTTCACCTCTCTTAGTTGCTCCGCGACATGTATGTGGATGGGAATATTCGGATCCATCTTTCGTGCTGCGTCTATGGCGTTGGTTAAGCTGTTTCCAGGGACTGCCCGTAATGAATGAAGCGCTAGACCGATACGAACTGTGCTGCCGGATGCTTCTGCGCCAAGGATAGCGATATCACTGATTAGGGATTCGACATTGTTGAGAAAGCGTCGTTGCTCAGCCTCGGGCTTTACTCCTCCGAAATCGGATGCCTGATACAGTGCCGGCAAAATGGTCAGACCGATCCCTGTGGCATCACCTGCTTTTAGGATGCGGCGTGCCATCTCTACCGGATCTTCGTAGGGTGTACCGTCCTCGGCGTTTCGGAGATAGTGGAATTCGGCCACTGATGTGAAACCTCTTCTCAGGAGTTCGACGAAGAGTTGTGCCGCGATTGCCTCGATATCATGCGGTGTGAGTGAGCGCACGAAGGCATACATGCGAGTCCTCCACGACCAAAAAGAGTCGCCTGCGGGGGACCCCATTTCTGCAGAGCCAGCCATAGCCCGCTGGAAGGCATGTGAATGCACGTTGGGTACGCCCGGAACTGCTATCCCCGGTGTGCGTTGGGCACCGCGAGGTGTGCTTTGCGGTTGTACCGACGTGATCCAACCACCCGCATCAACCCCGATGCGAACATCGCGGGCCCATCCGGTTGGGAGCAGAACAGAATCAAAGAACAGGTCGATCATGGCTGAGGAGTGTAGATTGACAGGGAATCGAACGTCAAACTAGGAGGTCCCCTGAGCGCAGTGGACATGGCGGTGGTAAACGGACATGGGGCGACCATGGCGGGTGCGGGGGCGGACCCGTACGGAACTATTCGTGACGTCACGATCCTGATCCGAGAAGGCATCATCGATTGGATCGGACCCGCTAATTTGATTCCGGTTGATGCCGTCTCCTCCGCGAGAGAAGTGGTCGACCTAGGCGGTGGCTGGGTTACGCCTGGGCTAGTGGACTGCCATACACATATCGTCTTTGGTGGCAATCGGGCTAGGGAATGGGAAAGAAGACTCGAGGGTGTTTCGTACCAACAGATAGCAAGGGAGGGTGGAGGGATTCTCTCATCTGTACTTGCTACGAGGAATGCAACGACTGATCAGCTCGAGACAGAAGCTCGGGTTCGTTTGAATCGAATGATCGATCACGGCGTCACGACTGTTGAGATCAAGTCAGGCTACGGTCTGGACCTTCAGAACGAGATGCGGATGCTCGAGGTAGCAAGGGGTCTTTCTGACTTGGGGGTCACGGTTTCGACTACCTTGCTGGCCGCACATGCCCTGCCGCCGAAATACGCCAAGAACCGAGGAGGTTACGTCGACCTGGTTTGTGAGGATATGATTCCGTTCGCAGCCGGAGCTGGTTTGGCTGATTCAGTCGACGCTTTTTGTGAGGGGATCGCTTTCACTGTCAACGAGTGCGAGAGGGTTTTGTTGGCGGGGATTGAACACGGACTCTCAGCCCGGTTGCATGCCGACCAGCTTTCGGACCTTGGAGGAGCTGCTCTGGCAGCGAGGCTTGGGGCCCGGTCAGCCGACCATCTTGAGTATACCAGTGAGGCTGGGGCTGAAGCCATGGGCGAGGCCGGATGCGCAGCCGTTCTTCTTCCGGGAGCGTTCTATTTTCTTGGTGATGGGCAAAAGCCGCCCATCGATGCCCTTAGGAAGCATGATGTACCTCTGGTGGTAGCAACGGATGCGAACCCGGGCTCTTCACCCACAGTGCAGCCACTTGTGGCCCTAAATCAGGCTTGTGTGCTCTTTGGTCTCACTCCGGCGGAAGCGATAGCAGGCATGACTAGATTGGCTGCGGGTGTACTCGGTCTAGAAGACAGGGGAGTCCTTGAAGTCGGACGGCGCGCAGATTTGGCTTGTTGGAATATTGGTGAACCGGCCGAGCTCGCGTACTGGGTAGGCGGGCTCCCTGCACAGGCGGTGATCTCCGGGGGGCGGCGAATCCGTTAGGATGCGGTTGTTCACTTCAGACAGCCAAGACCGCCAGAGTGATGTTCTCTACATTTCGTGAGGAGTGATCGGTTTATTTTCTCCTAGATCTTATCGGTCGGCTTCCGGCGGGCCGGGTTCGCCCTAGATGGTTAGAGCTTCTCAGGTCAGTCGGGGTCCTAGCCACTCCCGATCGCGCTGGCTCTGGGGATGATGAGGGATTCCAAGCGCGCTCTGGTTGGACCCGGGGAGATGACATAAGAGTTCTCGAAGAGCGGACATTGGGTGTCACGGAACCTCTGTCAGCCTGCGGATAGACACGCGGATGAGCGGAGCGGTTCCGCCTACCAGCGCTAGGTATTTGAATATGAGCCCTAATTCCTTGGAGGAGCCTCAGTGATGGAGCCGCTCTGGTGCGTGTACTGGCGTGATAGATACGCCGTTCGTTGGGCCTGGCTAAACGGTTTCTTTCCCTAGCAAAGCTCTGAGGTTGTGAGGTCCGTTGAGCGCTAGGGGCCGCAGTCACTGGGCGAGTGAGCCCTCTGGATCGGTGATAATTATTGCTCCTTTGTTGGGTTGTTACTGACAGGGATGTCCCTGTCCTGCGGCGATCTTGGCCTCTCACGCCGTTTGCCTGCCGACGAACTGTGGTGGTTGAAAGTGATGTACTGACTGAGTGATGATACGGGACTCGTCGTGCGCGGCGGGTCCCGCGGTCTGGAGTAGGCTTTACGCCCCGTCGATGACTCTCGCTGTAGCTTAGGCTATCCCTGCGGCGCTCGTCTACTGCCCGATGAGATTGAAGGGGATAGGTCCTGGGAGAGAGCCTGTAGAAACGCAGGCGTGATGAGAATCG
>MDSV01019404.1_pt1 | contig 26047 bp, 32 predicted proteins | sample 810851 | NCBI WGS metagenome assembly MDSV01 (sample SAMN05326640, study PRJNA326480) | marine metagenome | isolation source: seawater | place: Atlantic Ocean: North East | collected 2012
TACAAAGTTTAGAAGGACCAGGAATTATATTTGCTTTATAAAATTCAAAAATTGGTAACTTAATTTCAATATCAACAATTTTAGTTTTTTTATCTATTATAGCTTGATCTATACTCTCTAAAAGATTTGCATCTCTTAAGATTAATGAAATATTTTTTCCCTCAATATCATTACCAAATCTAGTTAAGGCACTATTGTTTGCACAACAAACATTTTTAGATTTATCAAGTATGATTACTTGATCAATCATTTCGTCAAGAAATTTCATTTCTTGAAAGCCATTTTTGTTTAATGTACTCATAATTTTAAACCTCAGGTAGTAGTATAACTTTAAAATTATATTTGTAATTAATTAATAGTTATATAGAACAAAAAAATATGGAATTAACGACACTCTATACAATAGTCGGATTTGCTCTAGCGGGATATTCTGTTATCGCAAATGACTCAATTCAGACGCTTGGAACATTTATAGCATCAAAACAAAAGTGGTTTAAATGGTACACGCTTGCTAGTGCTGCCTCTTTTGTAATGATTATAGCAATTACATGGGGATGGTATGCTTATGATGGCGATATATCATATGGAAGACTTACAAGAATACCATTTCAAGAAATTCAATGGTACCACGCAGTGGCTCCAGCTATTCTTTTAATACTAACTAGGGTTGGAATACCTGTATCTACAACTTTCTTAGTACTATCAGCTTTTGCATCCACTGTAGTTCTAGAAAAAATGTTAATGAAAAGCGTTGTTGGTTATGGTCTAGCAGCTGTAGTTGCCTATCTAGCTTGGATAGTGGTCTCTAAATTCATTAATGAAAAATTCGATGAAGTTGAAGATAAATGGATAGGTTTTTGGAGAAACTCTGTTTGGGTTACTTCAGGTTGGTTATGGTGGGTATGGTTATCTCACGATGTAGCAAACATTGCAGTGTATCTTCCAAGACAATTAGATGTAACTTTATTATTAATTGTTCTAGCTTACTTTACAGCTTTATTGTTCTATATTTTCTATATTCATGGTGGACCAATACAAAAAGTTGTTTTAGATAAAACTGGAACAAGATATGCAAGATCAGCAACAATAATTAATATTATTTATGCTGCTGTACTTTACTACTTTAAAGAACTTAACGACCTTCCAATGTCTACAACTTGGGTATTTGTTGGTTTGTTGTGTGGAAGAGAGCTTGCAATATCAACAATGAATAAAGATTATAAATTCAAATATGTCTTCCCATTAATTGGTAAAGACTTTATTAAAATGATTTTTGGATTAAGTGTGTCAGTTGGAATTGTACTTGCAATTCACTACATCATAATTCCTAAAGGATTATTTTAAGATAACAATATCTAGAGAAGCTGTTATTGGTTTTTTGATTCTTTAATAATTTCAGCTATAACAGCTTCTTTTTTGTGACCCATTAAATGAACTCCTTTTACTCCTGGTATATCTTTAAATATTTGAATTAGTTCTAAACATATTTTTTTACTTTCTTCTTTTTGATCTTTTGATCCTTCTAATCTTTTAATAATTTCGTCTGGAACATCGACTCCAAATAAATTATCGTTCATCCATTTTGCACTTTTTGCAGAAGCAAAAGGTCCTAATCCAATAATAAAATTTGTTTTCTCTAAAACTCCTGCATCTCCCATAATTTTCATATATTCTATTAAAACTTTAGGATCAAAAACATATTGAGTCTGAAAAAAATCTACGCCCTTATTAATTTTATTTAAAATTTTTTCTGGATTAGGTTTTCCTATTGTTGGAGCTTCCGCTCCACCAATAAATAATTTTGGTGAAGGGTCTATAACTCTTCCTGATGGAAATTTTTTTTCTGTACGCATCATTTTTGCTATTGATACAAGTTCTAAGCTATCAATATCATTTACTATTTTTGAGTCTGGTTGATCACCGCCTTTGGGGTCATCTCCTTTTAAACAAAGTATATTATGAACACCTAGTGCTGATGCACCTACTAGGTCTCCCTGCAATGCTAATCTATTCCTATCTCTAACTGTTAATTGTAGTATTGGATCCATTCCATTTTGTGCAAGAATAATAGATGCCGTTAATGAAGACATATGAACTTTTGCTCCAGGACTGTCTGTAACATTAATTCCATCTGCAATTCCTTTTAAAGGCATTACATTTTTTAATAACACTTCATTGCTAGCAGAATCTGGTGGTGTAGTTTCAGCAGTATAAACAAAAGTATTATCTGATAATTTTTTTTGTAATAAACTATTAATTTCCATTTTTTTTTAATGACTTATAAAATAAATTTTTTTATTCACTTGTATTAAACTTAGTTTTTTGAATAATCAATACAGTAAGGATAGGTAAAACTAAAGTTAAAATAAAGACCATAATTAATAAAATTCCTAGTTCTGAATAATCTGATGTAGTAACTACTAAATTTGTTACTTTATCCTTTACTTCTCTTGTAATTAAAAAAATTTCATTTAAATACTTGGTTCCTAAAGCATTTGCTGATAGTGCCAAATTAGTAAAAGAAGCAAATACTGCAAAAAATGTAGCTTTTAGATGGCTAGGCGCATTTTTTGCAATCCAAGCAAGCAAAGGTATCATTGAAACCTGACCCAAAGGAGATTCTAAAGCTGTATTAATGATTGCAATAAATTTTGCATCTACAACACCATTGGTTAAAGAAGAAGTCCAATTATGAAAACCATAATACATTCCAATACTTGGCAAAAATAAAATAGATCCAAGAATTGATAAAACAATAATAATTTTTGCTATAGAGTTATTGGCCATAAATGGTCTAAATACAATAATTCCTACTAATGTAAGGATCGATGCTAGCAATGAAAGAATTGAAAAAAATTGTTCATTAAAACCTAATTCATCTATTTCAAACCAACCAAGTCCTGGTCCTGGACCTGGCATCGCCCTAAAAACAAATATAATTATTGCAGTACCTATAATCATATATCTAGTATCTTCAGGTACTTCCTTAATGAGTTTAAACATTAAAAATAAAATTATCAAAAATGATCCTAGAAATACTATCTCTTGAGCGTATGGAATTCCTAATGCTCCAATTCCTAGTGTAAATAAAACAAAAAATAAACTACCTCCTAAAATCCACCAATTAGGTGAAGTATTTTCGTGTACACTATCTTCTAGTTCTTTGATTTTTTTTTCATTAATTCCAGAGTATTTTAATTTTTTTATTCTCTTATTTTTTAAATAAATTCCTAAAAATACTCCTGTAATAGAAACAAGAGGAATTATGAGAGCATAAATATATATCTGTCCATAGAGTAAAATTTTTGATTCTTGATCTAAATTTTCAACATTTGAAAAAAGTATTACATTTGCAAAAGCTACTATTACTGTTCCTCCAATTATTGCAAATCTACCTAAGGTTTGCATTGTAGTATGCATAATCTTAATTTTTTCTATAGAATATTTATTACCTTGGTCATCTGTTACAGGAACAGCTTCTACTGTCATTCCGTCAGCAACAACATCTTGAACAACATAACCAACTGGTGCTAATAGAACGCTTATTACGAACCAAGTTTCAACTTTAAGATAAGAGCTCATAAGTTCTGTATGTATAATTAGTCCATACATAATTAATAAGCTTAAAGATATTAACCCAGCACCAATATAAACCATATAATTTTTTCTTGTCCAAATTAAATCTACTAAGTGGCCTAATGGCATTTTTAATGCCCATGGGATTCCAGCCCAGAAGCCTAGGCCTGCAAGAAATGCTGCTGATAAATTTAAATAATCTTTTACAAAAAAAGTTCCTACTATTCCTGTCAGGCCTGAAATACCTGCTGCTACATAAACCATTAAAGGAGGCAAATAAGACCATCTAAACTGACGACCTAAATCTATTAAAGTTTTATCAAAAAAGTTTAATATTTTTTTCATAATTTTGTTTAATAGGATATTTTAATTAAAATTTTTTATAATTTTACTATGTTTGACTGTTCTAATTTATTATCAAAAAAATCAATAATATTTTGAACAGTATCTTTCGCCATACGGATTGTACATTCTTTGGTATGAGTTGCTGCATGCGGTGTTAAAAATATTTTTTTATTTTTTAGCAAAGGATTGTTTAATGAAATTGGTTCATTTTCATAAACATCTAATCCAACTCCAAATATATTATTTTTATTTAAAGCTTCATTTAAATCTTTTTCATTTATAACTCCTCCTCTAGCTGTATTTATTAAGATAGAACTTTTTTTCATTGAGTTTAATACCTCAATATTAATCATATTTTTAGTTTCTTTTGTTAAAGGTGTATGAACTGAAACATAATCCATATCTTTTATTGTTGTTTTGTAATCATCAGTTTTTTTTCCACCATACTCTTTGATTAATTCTTTTTCTATATAAGGGTCATATACAAACACATTCATATCAAAACCTATACATCTTTTAATTAAACTTTTTCCAGTTCTACCAAAACCAATTATCAAAATATTTTTATTCCAAAGTTCCTTTGTTAAATCCAAATCAGTTCTTGTTTCAAAATCTTTTTCTCTTGTAAATGTATCGTAAATATCAAAACCTCTAGAAATATTTAACATCATAAAAAAAACATGTTCAGCAACAGAAACTGAATTGGCTTTTGGTGTAATTGCTAATATTATATTTCTTTCTTTTGCTGTTTGTAAGTCTACATTGTCATAACCAACTCCATGTCTTGAAATTATTTTTAGTTTTGGTGCTGCTGTAATTAATTCCTTATTAAAATCAATATTTCTCAAAGTTATGGCATCACAATCTTTTAGTTTTTCTGATAAATAATTTGTTTCACAATTTTCTACTAATTCATATTCAATATCTTTTCTACTGTCTAATAACTTCAAGCCATCTTCATGAATTTTTTCAATTATTAATATTTTTTTTTTCATTATTTATGTAGTTTTTAAAACATTTAAGTGTATGTATTTAATTATTTATTAAAATTAAGGCAATTTTTATACACTCAAATTATAACTAAATAATAAAAAAAACAAATCTATTAATTATTAAAGTAAATATGTATATTATTTATATTATATGAATGTATTAAAAGATAATTTTGGTAGAAGCTTTCCTTATATTAGACTTTCTATCACTGACGTCTGTAACTTTAAATGTGGTTATTGTCTACCTGATGGTTATCAAAAAAATAAAAGTGATAATAGAACTTTTATAAATATTGATGAAATTGGAAGGCTAGCTAAAGGCCTATCCGAGTTAGGTGTTTGCAAAATAAGATTAACAGGCGGTGAACCTACTGTAAGAAAAGATTTTTTTGATATAATTAAAATTTTAAAAAACAAATCAGGAATTAAAAAAACAGTAATTACAACAAACGGTTATCAATTAAATAAAATTGCTAACAAGATATCTCAAAGTGGATTAGATGGAATTAACATAAGTATTGATAGCTTAGATAGAAAAGTATTTAAAAATATTACTGGGCATGACAGATTGTTAGAAATTTTAGAAGGAATACAAATGTTGCAAAAACTAAATTTTAAAAATATAAAAATTAATGCAGTTTTATTAAAAGGTATAAATGATACTGAAAAGGATTTTAATGAATGGGCTAAATTTATTCAAAAAAATAAAGTTGATTTTAGATATATTGAATTAATGCAAACTGGAAATGGTTTAGACTATTTCAAAAAATATCATGTATCAGCAAAAGTATTTACTAATTATTTAAATAAAAATAATTGGATCATTCAAACTCTTGGAAGAAATGCTGGTCCTTCAAAAAATTATATAAATTCTTTTTATGAGGGAAAATTTGGAGTAATTGCGCCTTATTCAAAAGATTTTTGTAAAAGCTGTAATAGACTTAGAATTACCGCAAGGGGTGACTTAAGGCTATGTTTGTTTGGAAATACAGGAATAAGCATAAGACATCTTTTACAAAGAGATGATCAATTAGAAGAGTTAAAAGATTTAATTATAAAACAATTAAATTTTAAAAAAGAATCACATTATTTAGAACTTGGCGATACAGGTTTAACAAAAAATCTATCTACTACAGGGGGATAATGAAAAATTTAAAAATAGTTAATCAAGTTCAGTTAAAAGATTGGGCAGAAAATTTATTTAAAAAAAACTCTTTTAATATGATTGATGTTTCTTCAAAAAAAGAAACTTTCCGAAGAGCTTTAGCCTCAGGAAAAATTTACGTTGGAAAAAAAGTATTTAATTTAATTAAAAATAATGAAATGCCTAAAGGAGATCCTATCAGCTTAGCAGAAGTAGCTGCAGTTTTGGGTGTTAAAAAAACCAGTGAATTAATTCCTCTATGTCACCCACTACAAATTGACCATACTGCTACAAAAATACTTGTAAATGAGGAAGATTTTTCAATAGAAGTGTTTTGTGTCGTATCTGCGGTAGCAAAAACAGGTGTAGAAATGGAAGCAATTATGGGTGTTAATGCAGCGTTAATTACTATTTATGATTTAAGCAAAATAGTTAACCCTCATTTAAAAATTAATAATGTCAAATTATTAATTAAAGAAGGTGGTAAAAGTGGTACTTGGATTAATCCTGATGGTCTACCAAAATTTTTAGAAAATATATTTTAATTTTAATTAAAAATTTATGAAAATAAAACTAGAGCTTTTTGGAGCAAGTAGAGACTTTGCAAACAAAAAATTTCTTGAATTCGATCTTAGTAATAAAAGCACTATAAAAGAATTAAGACAAGAAATTTTAAAATTTATTGATGATAATTTAGACGGAAATGCAAATTATAAAAGATTGGTTCAATCTTCTGCCTTTTGTTCAGAAGATAATAATATAGTTCATGATGATTTTAAAATTACTAAAGAACAAAAAATTTCAATTATTCCACCGTTAGGAGGTGGCTGATGCTTCATGCAAGAATTATAGACACATCAAAAGAAAAAATCGATTTAGATAAAGCAAAAAAGTTTATTGCTTCTAGTAAATTTGGAGCTTCAATATATTTTGTTGGAACAGTAAGAGATCAAAATGATAATAAAAAAGTTACTGGAATTACATATGATAGTCATGATGATCTAGTTATTAAGAGTTTCCATGAGATATATAACGAAGCAGATAAAAAACTAAATATAAAAGATAAAGCAGTGTTTATTGAACACGTTAAAGGATATGTGGATATTGGTAAAATAAGTATTTTAACTGCAGTTGCTTGTCCACATAGGGCTGAAGCATACGATTTATCTAGATATATTATTGAAGAAATAAAAAAAAGATCTCCGATTTGGAAAAAAGAACACTACAAAAATGAAGATAGTGAATGGCTTAAAGGAAATCCTATTCAAACTAATTAAAATCTTTTTTTAAATCAAAATCTTTAAATATTCTTCCTGAGGACACTTTTATAAAATTTGTTTCATTTTTAAGTCTCTTAACCATAAATTTTGCTCCATATTCTCCTTTTATTTTTTTAAATTTGTTTAATATAGAAATATCAAAACCAATTGGATTTCCTATTGTATTTCTAAATTTTAAAGCATGGATTAAGTATTTTTTTTTCAAAATAGAACTACAAATTTTATTTATATGTTTAGTTTTGATAAAAGGCATATCTGACTGAACAATAATAAAACCTTTATTTTTTTTTGTTATTTTTTTTAAACCACATTTTATTGAAGAAGACATTCCCTTTTTATAATTTTTATTAAATATAAAGGTAATTTTTTTACTTTTAATTATTGTTTTTTTTAATCTATTTTTTTCAAACCCTATTACAATTATTATTTTTCCTATTTTGCTTTTTATTATTGGTTGTAAAGAATGATTAATTAGTGGTTTTTTTTTATAAATTTTTAAAAGTTTATTTTCTTTTAAAAGTCTTTTCGATTGGCCTGCAGCAAGAAAAATAGCAGAAATCATAATAATATTTTTTTTAGTTAAATAAATCCTCTAGATATTTAGTTATTTCCTTATTTTGTTTTTCATAATTTGCATAACACTTTGTTAATGCTATTCCATGGTAGTCACCAAGGGTTTTGTTCTTTTTGCAGCCTGAGTCTGTTATATTTATAAATTTAACAGAATTTAAATTTAAAAATATTGAATAATCTTTTGGAGAATTAAAGTGATCTTTATCATGAGCAATAATAAGAGCATCTAACCCAGATAAATCTTCAACAAAACCATAATTTCTTACGTCGGTCCACCAGGGCCATTCTTTTCTATTTCGAACCGTGCCTCCTGCACCAGGATGAAGTCCTATAACTCCCTTTACCAATTCAGGAAATTCAGCTTTTAATTTAATTGATTGCCATCCACCAGATGAATGACCTGTGAGAACAATATTTTTGAAACCACTGTCTTTAAATTCTTTAACTTTCTTTTCTATAATTTTTTTTTTACGATTTTGTTTTTGTTTTTCAATTATTTTATTTCCATCTTTATCTATTAAACTCAAATCTAAATTGCCTGATTTTACGTGAGCCTTCCACATTTTAGTTTGTTCTTTGTTAGTCCAGCCTCTTACACCAGAACAAAGACGATAAATTTTTATATTGAAATTTTTTATTTTTTTATCATGTAAGTTACGTATGACCGGGGGTACTTTGTTCCAAGGGCTTAAACATTTATCAATTTTTTGATCATTGGTAGCTCCATGATTATAAATTATTAAAATAGAATTTTTTTTATCTGAAATTTGATCATTAGCATAAACTTTTCCTTTATCATCAATAAATCCACTGTCTTTTGAAACTTTTTTTAGATCTTTATCAAATTTTGAATCAGAAAGTGCATTGCTTGAAATGATTAAAAATACTAAAAGTAAAAAAAATTTTTTCATTTTTTGTAAGTCTCTGAAACAAGTTGCGCAATAATTGATAAAGCTATTTCAGGTGCAGCTTTACCACCTAATTTAATTCCTATTGGTCCATGAATTTGATTTATTTCTTCATCTTTAAAACCAGCTTTTTTTAATCTTTCACATCTATTATTATGAGTTTTTTTACTACCTAATGCTCCAATGTAATAAAAATTTTTCTTTATCGCATGCTGTAATGCAGGATCATCAATTTTTGGATCGTGTGTTAAGGCTATTAAAGCTGTATTTGAGTCTGTTTCTAATTCTTTAAAAGCTATATTTGGCCATTTATTAATTATTTTAATATTAGGAAATCGTTGTTCTGTTGCAAAATAACCTCTAGGATCAATTATACATATTTCAAAATTTAAACTACAAGCATAATCGACTAAATATTGAGCTATATGAACTGCTCCAACTATTATAACTTTAATAGGTTTAATATAACTCTCTACAAATATTTCAGAGTCTTCAATTATTCCATTTTTCTTTGATTGGAAAAAAAAATTTATTTTGTCTGTAAATTTTTCAAATTCTTTACCTATTGTCTTTCCTTTTTCAAAAATTTCGCTATTTCCTGTTTCAAGATTAGTTATTATTGCAAATTCAGATTTATTTTCCTTTTTCTTAATAATTTGATTTAGTATTTGTTTTTTCATTAAATAATAAAGAAATGATAAATTAATAAACCTATGATCAAACCTTTAATAAAACTAACCCAAAGTAAACCATAATCAGAAATATTAAGTAAGTTTTTCCACCAATTTATATATTTTTTATGAATGTTAATCATATATTTTAATTTATTTGTTCTAAGTAAATTGCTATTTCTCCACCACAAGCAAGACCTACTTCCCAGGCACTTTCATTCGAAATTTTAAATTCAATTTTTTTAAAAAATTTATTTTTTTTTATCATTTCAATACATTCTCTAACTACAGAAGATTCTACACAGCCACCTGATACTGAACCAGAAAAATCTCCATTTTCATTTACAATCATCCTGCTTCCAGTTGGTCTTGGGGAAGATCCCCATGTTTGTATTACTGTTGCAAGAACTACTTTTTGATTAGCATGAACCCAATCATTAGCTTCTTCTAGAATTTTTTCATCAAATGAACTTTTCATAAGATGTAAAGTTAATGCTGAAATAATTAATTAGCAAGCTTCAACAGCTTTTTTTGCAAATATACTCACCATATTTGCCCTATAATCTGCTGATGCATGAATATCAGAATTCATATCTGAAGAAGAAATTTTTACACTATCAATTACTGAGGAAGAAAAATTATTAGTTAATGCTTTTTCAATACCTTCCTCTTTGTAAACTGAAGATTTTGCTCCTGTAACAGCTACATTCACTTTTGTTTTATATTTAGCTACATAAACTCCTACTACAGCATATCTTGATGCTGGGTTTGGATATTTTTGATAGGAAGATTTTTCAGGAATATGAAACTCAATAGATTGTATTAATTCACCTTTTTTTAGAGCTGTTTCAAACATTCCTTTAAAAAATTTAGAAGCTTCTATTTTTCTACTATTTGTGTGTATTATTGCATTCAATGCGATACATGCAGATGGATAATCTGCTGCAGGATCATTGTTTGCTATCGACCCTCCAATCGTACCTCTATTTCTTACTTGTGGGTCTCCTATTCCTTCAGCTAATATAGCAAGAGAAGGAATTTTTTTTTTAATATCTTTTGAATTAGCTACTTCAACATGTTTTGTTGTAGCTCCAATTGTCACTGTTTTAGCATTTATTTTTATACCAGATATCTTTTTAATATTTTTAATATCAATGACATCTTTATAGGTAGCTAATCCTAATTTTATAGAAGGAATAGTAGTCATACCTCCAGCTAAGTAAGCTGAACTAGAAGATGATAATTTTACAGCTTCTTTGATATCTTTTGCTGAGTGATAATTAAATGTTTTCATATTTCTCCTTAAGCAGCTTTAGCATTAGCTTTTTTAATTAATTTACACGCTTCCCAAACTTTTTCTGCAGTAGCTGGCATCGAGATTTCTTGTCCATCTAAGGCATCTATAACTGCGTTCATAATTGTTGGTGGCGATGCAATAGCTCCTGCTTCTCCACACCCTTTAACACCAAGTGGATTTGAAGTTGCATGTGTGCATGTAAAACCTAAATTAAATTCAGGAAAATTATCTGCTCTTGGCATAGTGTAATCCATGTATGAAGCTGTAATTAATTGTCCAGTTTCATCATATTGTGTATTTTCATGAAGTGCTTGACCAATACCTTGTGCAATTCCTCCGTGAACTTGCCCTTCAACAACTAAGGGATTTACAATTCTTCCAAAATCATCAACAGCTGTATATTTTTCAACTTTAATTTCTCCTGTTTCTGGGTTGATTTCCACTTCACATATGTGTGATCCTGCTGGAAAAGAAAAATTTGATGGATCATAAAAAGAAGATTCTATTAAACCTGGTTCTTCTCCTTCTGGTAATGGTGATTTAAAATCTGAGTCACGACTACCAGGTAAATAGCAAGCAAAAGCTACCTCTCCTATAGTTTTCTTTTTATTTGAATTCTTTACTATAAACTCTCCTTCTTTAAACTCTATTTCTTCTTCTTTTACTTCAAGCATTTTTGCTGCAACTCTTTTACTTTTAGCTACAACTTTTTTACAAGCATTTACAATTGCTATTCCACCTACAGCTAAAGATCTAGAACCATAAGTTCCCATACCAAATGTTCCTTTATCTGTATCTCCATGAACAATATCAACATTTTCGATTGGCACTCCTAACTCATCTGCTGCAATTTGAGCAAATGTTGTATCATGACCTTGTCCATGACTATGTGCTCCAGTAAAAACTGAAATTTGTCCAGTTGGATTAAATCTTACCTCTGAAGACTCCCATAGACCAACTCCACAACCTAAAGACATTACTACAGCAGATGGTGCTATTCCACATGCTTCAAAATAAGACGCAACCCCAATACCTCTTAATTTTCCATTGGCCTCAGATTTTTTCTTTCTTTCTTTGAAACCATCATAGTCCGCCATTTGTTTTGCTTTTTCAAGGCCAGCTACATAATCTCCAGAATCTACTGTGTGAACTAGTGTTTGTTTAAATGGAAATTGAGTTGGGAAATTTTTTATTCTTAATTCAGTTTTGTCAATACCAAGTTCCATAGCTGTCTTTTCTACTAATCTTTCAATTGTATAAGTTGCCTCTGGTCTTCCTGCGCCTCTATAAGCATCTACAGGAGCAGTATTAGTATAAACTGCTTTGACATTTGAATAAGCTGCTGGAATTTTATAAACACCAGTAGCACATGGACCGAATAAATATGTTGGTGTTACAGTACCGAATACTCTCGCATAAGCTCCTAAATTAGCAATAGTCTCATTCTTGAAACCTAAAAATGTACCATCGTTAGTTACGGCTAGCTCTGCATGAGTAACATGATCTCTTCCATGTGTATCAGTTAAAAAGGACTCGGTTCTTTCTGCTACCCATTTTATTGGTCTTTCAATTTTTTTTGAGGCCCAACTACAAACAATCTCTTCATTATAAACATTTATTTTTGAACCAAATCCACCACCAACATCTGGTGCAACTACTCTCAGTTTATTTTCTGGTGCTACTCCGCCGAAAGCAGACATTATTAATCGTGAAAGATGTGGGTTTTGGCTTGTTGTATATAAAGTTATTTCTTCAGATGCAGTATTATAATCAACAACGCATGCTCTTGGCTCCATTGCATTAGGAACACATCTATTATTAATTAAATCTACTTTTATAACTTTGTCAGCTTTAGCAAAAGCTTCATCAACTGCTTTTCTATCACCTAACAACCAATCATAACAAAGATTTTTATCAATTCCATCATGAATGGCTTCACTCTTCATTGCATCGGCTGTATTAACTACCCCTTTTAAAACTTTATAGTCAACATTAACCAGCTCAGCTGCTGCTTTGGCTTCATCCAAAGATTCTGCAAAAACAACAGCGATTGGCTCACCTACAAAATTTGCATTATCTTTTGCTAAAGGAGGGTTTGTTGGTACTTTCATCTCAGAACCATCTTCACTTCTAATTGCCCATCCAGCTATTAAACCACCAATTTTATCTTCGGCTATTTCTTTTCCTGTTAATACTCCTACAACGCCTGAAAATTTTAAAGCTTTAGAGGTATCAATTTTTTTAATTTTTGCTCTTGCGTGCGGTGACCTTACAAAGACCGCGTAAGTTTGGTTTGCAATATTAATATCAGCTGTATATCTTCCTTTACCTGTTAAAAGCCTCTTATCTTCTTTTCTTTCTACTCGTGAACCTACTAAACTAGCCATTATAATTTCTCCTTATTACATATTTGAAGCTGCCTCTTTGACAGCAGCAACAATATTTTGATACCCAGTACATCTACAAATGTTACCTTCTAACCAATCCCTAATTTCTATATCACTTGGGTTTTTTTTATGTTTTAGTAAATCTATTGCACTCATGACCATTCCTGGTGTACAAAATCCACATTGCAAACCATGATGTTTTTTAAATGCTTCCTGCATTGGATGCATTTTTCCATTAATTGCCAAACCTTCTATTGTAGTTATCTTTGAACCATCTATATCTGCTGCTAATGTCGTGCAGCTTTTGATTGATTTTCCATCTACATGAACAACACATGCTCCACATTGACTTGTGTCACATCCAACGTGTGTTCCAGTTAAATTTAAAATATCTCTTAAAAAAACAGAAAGAATTATATGATCTTTAACTTCTTTAATAACTTTTTTACCGTTAACTTCTAAAGTTAATTTTTTCATTAAGTTTACCCCCTTAATAATAAGTTAAATTTAAACATACAATATGACATTGTACAACTAGAATATAATAATTAATTCTAGCTATGCGTGATTCAACTAAATAGATAAATACTAATTACTGCTAAAATTACCAAAGAAAAGTAAATAATTTTTTTCTTTTTTAAACTTTTTTCACGTGAAATTATATCTTTTGCAGTTACTTCTTTTTCACTATCCTTTTTTTCTGTAACTGAAGTATGTTTATTTGAAATTATTTCAGAAAATTTTTTAAAAAAAATATCTGCCATTTTTTTTGCTGTCATATTAATTAGTCGTGAACCAACTTGTGCGATTTTTCCTCCAACATTCGCTTGAACAATATAAATAAGTTTTGTACCTCCTTGAAAATCTTCTAAAACGACATCTGCTTCGCCCGAAGCAAAACCAACGGGTGATTTTCCTGTTCCAGTAATTTTGTAACTATTAGGAGGATCTAGGTCTTTTAATTCAATATCTCCAGTAAAACTTGCATTAAATGGGCCAATTTTATTTTTAGCTGTCGCTGTAAATTCTGTTTCTGATTTTCTTTCAAATTGCTCACATCCAGGTATTGTTTTTTTAAGAATTTCAGCATCATTTAATGCTTCCCAAACTTTTTGTTTTTCTAGTTTAATTTGATATGATCCAGTTAATTTCATAAATATTTTTTTAGATATATATTAAATCATATGGATGATAACACAAAGAAAGAACTGCAGTCAGCTGCTTTTGAAAGATTAATAAATCATCTTAGAGAAAAAAAAGATGTTCAAAATATTGATTTAATGAATTTAGCTGGATTTTGTAGAAACTGCTTATCTAAATGGTACAAAGAGGAAGCTGAAAAAAAAGGAATAGAAATATCCGACCCTGATGCTCGAGAACATATTTATGGAATGCCTTATACTGAGTGGAAAGAAAAATACCAAAAATAAGTATCTTTCTTTCTCATGACTAGACTGTTCCCTTTAATATTTATTATTCTTTGGTCTTCTGCATTTATAACCACTAAACCTATTGTAGATAATAGTGGTCCATTTAGTGCACTTTGTTTTAGGTTTTTTCTTGTTTCTTTTGGTTTTTTTTTATTTTCAATTTATAAAAAACATAAAATTTTTACCTCAAAAAAAAATTTATTTAGTTCAATTTTAAGTGGAATTTTATTCCATGGTATTTACTTAGGTGGAGTTTTTTTTTCAGTCTCAAGAGGTTTACCAACTGGTATAACTGCTTTAATAGTAACTTTACAACCCATATTAACAAATATTTTGGCAGGTCCTTTATTAGGTGAAAATGTTACTTGGAGACAATGGACTGGTGTCCTATTAGGTTTTCTTGGAGCCATTATAGTTTTAGGTTTTGATATTGGTTTTAATCTTCCTACTATTGGAGTTGTAGCTGCATGTATATCTTTGATTTCTGTTACTGCAGCAACTTTGTGGCAAAAAAAGATTATTAATAACCTGCCTTTACCAGTAAGTAATATGTATCAGGCTATTGGTGGTTTTTTATTTCACGCCTTTGTTATATTATTTTTTGAAAAACCATTTATAGATTTTACCTCAACTTTTATAATTGCTATCAGCCATCAAATATTTTTAGTTTCTTTTGGTGCATTCTCTATATTGATGTATTTACTTCATAAAGGTTCGGCTAGTAAAACTGTAACCCTTTTCTTTTTAGTTCCTCCAGCTTCAGCTATAATGGCTTGGATATTTTTAAATGAACATTTAAATGCAATTGATATATTTGGGTTTAGTGTTGCTACATTTGGAGTATATATTGCCACTAGATACAAAAAATAAGTTTTTATTTTTCTTTTAATCTTGGAAATAATTCTACAAAATTACAAGGCTTATGATTTATATCTAGTTGATGTTTTAAGATACCATCCCATGCATCTATTACCCCTCCTGAAGATCCAGGTAAAGCGAATATGTATTTGCCTTTTGCTAAAACAGCACATGCTCTAGATTGAATAGCTGAAGTTCCTACAGTCTTTAAACTTATAGTTCTAAAAACTTCACCAAAGCCAGGTATATATTTATCTGCAATTTCGTTTATTGCTTCAGGAGTAATATCTCTACCTGTTAAGCCTGTTCCTCCTGTAGTAATAATGACATCAATAGTATTTTTATTAATCCAATTTTTTAGGATTTTGATAATATCATCTTTATTATCTTTACATATTTTTCTATCTATTAAGTTATGTTTTGCTTCTTCAATTTTTTTCACCAATATTGATCCAGACTTATCATTTTGAAAAGTTCTGGTGTCAGTTACGGTTAAAAGAGCTATATTTACATTCATAAATTAAATTATTTAAATGATTATATTATCAATTTTATTTTTTGTAACTGCAATATTATATGCTAGCGTTGGCTTCGGTGGTGGGTCAACTTATTTAGCTCTTTTGTTTATTTGGGGTATACCTTATTACATTTTTCCAATAATAGCATTAAGTTGTAATATAATTGTAGTTTCTGGCAATTGCTTTAATTATATCAGAGCTGGAAATCTTAACCTAAAATTATTAATTCCATACCTGCTTGGGTCAATTCCAATGGCTTTCATTGGAGGAACTTTATTAATAGATAAAAAAGTTTTTGAAATATTATTATTTTTAGTTTTATCTGTAGCTGGTTTGTTACTTTTAATAAATTTTAAATCCTACGATGATAAAGAAAATAATTATAGAAAAATTCCAGTATTAATATCATTTTTAATAGGAGGAACTTTAGGTTTTGTTTCTGGTATAGTTGGCATTGGTGGTGGAATTTTTTTAAGTCCAATTCTTTTTTTATTAAGAGCCGCAAAGCCAGCACATATTGTAACTACAGCTTCAATATTTATTTTAATAAATTCTATTTCTGGAATTATTGGACAACTGACCAAGTCAGGTGCTTTAAACAACATTCAAAATTATTGGATTTTATTATTAATAGTTTTAATAGGAGGTCAAATAGGTAATTTTTTAAACTTAAAAATATTTCCTACTCGTATTTTAGCGTTAATTACTTCAGGTCTTGTTTTATTTATTGCAATAAGGATGTCAATTAAGTTATTTTTATAAACTAAATGGATATAAATTTTTTTAAAACTACAAAAATTCTTGATGGAGGAATGGGTCAAGCTTTACTTGCAAAAGGTTTAAAACCAAAAGGATCTCTTTGGTCGGCTTCTGCTTTAATTGAAAAGAAATATCATCAATTAGTAATTGATACGCACTTAGATTTTATAAGGTCTGGAGCTGACGTTATAGTTACAAATAATTTTTCTGCACGAAGAAAGAGAATGATAGATAATGAAGTTGAAGATCAATTTAATTTTGCCAATGAAAAGGCAGGTGAACTTGCTCTTAAAGCAAAACACGTTTCAAAAAAAAATATTTTAATAGCAGGAAGTCTACCAGCACAAAATAATACTTATGTCGTAGATGATAGAAAAACAGACTTAATAAAAAAAGATTTTTTTGATCAAGCTAATTTATTAAAACCTTTTGTTGATTTTTTTTACTTAGATGTTTTATCTAGTATTAGAGAGGTGGAAATAGCATTAAATGTAGTTGAAGAAATTAATCAGAAAGTTTTAGTTGGAATACATATTAAAAAAGATGGCAAGCTTCCTTCAGGTGAAAGCATAACTGCGTTATTTAAAAAATGTAAAAGTGAAAGTTGGTTAGGCATAATTGCAGCATGTGTTTCGCCTGAAATTATTGAAAAAACTGCTGATGAAATTAAAGATTTTAATATACCTTTTGGGTTTAAAGCAAACCTTTGGAAAGAAGAAGAGCCACTTCCAGCTCATAATATTATTAAGTTTGATAAGGATGACGGATTTGGATCAAATCCTGTTGATGTTTTGGGAAGCAGATCTGACTTTACTGGTGAAAAGTTTTACGATTTCTCAAAAATAATGGTTAGTAAAGGTGCTACAATTCTAGGAGGCTGTTGTGAAACAAATTCTTCTCATATAATGGAAATAGCAAAATTAAAATAGAATTAACTTTGAATTGGTTGTTTGATGATATTTTCTTTAGTTGATCTTTTAACTAAATAAATTCCACATATTACAGCTATAACAGATAAAATTACTTTAGGTGTAATTAGTTCATCTAAGAATATAAATCCTAATATTACTCCAAAAATTGGAATAAGATAAGCTACTTGTGACTGGAAAACTAAACCATTATTTTTTAATATTCTAAATCTTAAAAGCCAAGCAATTCCTGTTGGTACTGTTCCTAAATAAATAACAGAAATTGTAGAATCAATTCGATGATTCAAATGCAAATCTTGAATGAAAGAAAATATTTCAGATGAGTTAAAATAACTTATCAATAAACTTAAAGGTAGTATAAATAAAGTTGCCCAAATTAAAATTGAAGAAGTAACATTTTCATTTTCTTTATTACTTACTTTTAAAGTCATCAACCCTCCTATAACATAAAATGTTGAGCCAAATAAAATAGCAATAGCAGAAATAAAATTATTTTTATTAATTAAAATATTATCTGAAAATAAAAAAACGACACCTGAAAATCCTACAAGAACTCCAAAAAATTTTATATAATTAATTTTTTCATTAGTAGTAAAAAAATGAGCTAAAACTGTAGCACTTAGAGGTGTTGTTGCCATTAAAATTGCAGCTAAATTACTTTGAATTTTTTGAACTCCATAAGATATTAAAAAAAATGGTATAACAAGGTTTACAATTCCAATAGCTGCAAACCAATACCAGTCTTTTGAAAATGCTTCAATTTTAATTCTTTTGATTAAACACAAACTAATAACAGGGATAGCTCCAAAAAAAATTCTTAAAAACGCAATTGTTACTGGAGCAAATGAATATGTAGCAATTTTAATATTAAAAAAAGCAGAAGACCAAATCAATGCCAACAATGTTAAAAAAATATAATCTAATGTTTTTGGTTGTTTCATTCTGATATCTCTTTCTCTAATCCTTTTGTAATTTTTATTAAATCATCATAATTAATACTAAACACACAATTTGGGTGTCCCGCTGCTGCAAATAGATCTTTAAATCTACTTAAAGATAAATCTATAAATACTGGTAGTTTTGTTATGTGTCCAACTGGTGAAACACCTCCAATTGAAAAACCTGTATTAATTTTTACCTCTTCAGCACTAGCCATTGAAACATCTTTTTTATTTAAAATTTTTTTAATTTTATTTAGAGAGCATTTCTTATCACCAGCTACAAGACATAACAAGAAAGAGTGTTCAGTTCTTAGTAAAAGGCTTTTAACTATAGCTCCTACTTCAGAATTCAATGTATCGGCTGCTTCTTTTGCTGTTTTAGCTGTTTTATTTAATATTTTAATTTCAAGTTTTTTATCAAAACTTTTTATAAACTGATTAACACGTTTAACACTTTCTTTTTTAAGTAATTCATGCATTTTTAAACTTTATAGAATCATTCAAACACTTTTGTCATTTTTTTTGGTCCGAATTTATGTCATTATATAAATAAAAATTTACATAATATAAGTGCTTTAAATGATTTATTCTCTATTAAATCTCATAAAATGATCATTAATCATGTATATTGTGCATACCTGATATCTATTTAAAATAGGGTTTTTTATATTCAAATCTGCTATTACATTAATTGTTAAAGTTAAAAAAATTATATGAGCGCAAATAAAATTTTAAAGCATATAAAAGATCATAAAATTGAATATGTAGATTTAAGATTTACTGATCCTAGAGGAAAGCTTCAGCATTTAACTATGGATAGCACTATAGTTGATAACAAAATGTTAGATGATGGAGTATTTTTTGATGGATCTTCAATAGCTGGTTGGAAAGCTATAAATGAATCTGACATGATTTTAAAACCAGACTTAACAAGGCAAATTATTGATCCTTTTACTTCACATACTACTTTAATGCTTTTTTGTGATGTTTTAGATGCAGTTAAAAAAAATTCTTATGAAAGAGATCCAAGAGGAATAGCTAAAAAAGCTGAAGCATATTTAAAAAAATCAGGGATCGGAGATAAAGCTTTTTTTGGACCTGAGCCAGAATTTTTTGTTTTTGATGATGTTAGATACAAAAATGATATGAATGAAACAAGCTTTATGATTGATAGTGCAGAAGGCCCTTATAATACAGGAAGAAAATTTGAAAATGGAAACATGGGCCACCGACCAGGAATCAAAGGTGGTTATTTCCCAGTTCCTCCAGTTGATAGTGCACAAGATATGCGTAGTGAATATTTAAAATCGTTAAAAGATGTTGGAGTAAAAGTGGAGAAACATCATCACGAAGTTGCTCCCAGTCAACATGAGCTAGGCATGTATTTTAATACATTAACTAATCAAGCTGATAATGTTCAATTGTATAAATATGTGGTTCATATGGTTACTCATTCATTTGGAAAAACAGCTACTTTTATGCCAAAACCAGTAAAAGGAGATAATGGATCAGGGATGCATGTTCATCAGTCAATTTGGAAAGGTAGCGACGCTGTTTTTTCTGGAAATGAATATGCTAATTTATCCAAGACAGCTTTGTACTATATTGGTGGTATACTTAAACATGCTAAAGCAATTAATGCTTTTTCTAATGCAACAACAAATAGCTATAAAAGATTAATCCCAGGATTTGAAGCTCCCGTTTTATTAGCTTATTCTGCAAGAAATAGATCGGCTTCATGTAGAATACCAATCACTTTTAATAAAAAATCTGCAAGATGTGAAATAAGATTTCCAGATGCCGCTGGTAACCCATATCTTACATTTGCCTCAATGCTAATGGCAGGACTTGATGGGATTAAAAATAAAATTCATCCAGGAAAATCTTTTGACAAAGATTTATATTCATTAACAGAAAAAGAAGTAAAAAATATTCCTACGGTATGCGGTTCATTAAGAGAAGCTATGGAAAATTTAGATCATGATAGAAAATTCTTAACTGCAGGAAATGTTTTTACTGATGATCAAATAGATGCTTATATTGCTTTGAAGTTTGAAGAAATTTATAATTTTGAACATACTCCACATCCAATGGAATTTGAGATGTATTACAGCTGCTAATATATTTATTTTTTACTTTTTAAAATTTTTTGATCAGCTATCTTAGATTTATTTACACCTTTTTTGATTGTATAATCTAAAGTTCCATGTGCTCCGGCTACGACGGCTTTACGCTGCGTTCTAAAAAGCGATTTTTCTTTAGCATTTTCCGCTACTTTATTTGCATGCTTTTCTAAATGTTTTGTATCTCTCATTGCAATTTATACTATACACAAAAAACAATTTTGCAGCAATATTCAATTACACCTTAAAAGACTCACCACATCCACAACGCTCTGTTTCATTGGGATTTTTGAATACAAATGTTGATGAAAATTCCTCAGTTTTATAATCCATTTCTGTACCAAGTAAGTACATCACTGCAGTAGGATCTATAAAAACTTTTACACCTTTATCTTCTATTAATTCATCGCCTTTTTTTAAATCTTTTACATACTCCATGACATAAGACATTCCTGCGCATCCTCCAGACTTAACTCCAACCCTTACTCCTTTTGTGGTATCAGGAGACTTTGAAATAATTTCTTTTATTCTATTTGCTGCGTTATTGCTTAATGTAATAATTTGGTTGCTCATAAATTTAATTCCAATTTAGCCGCCTCCGACATTTTTGTTTGGTCCCATGGAGGTTCCCAGACTAGCTCAAGTTCAACATCATTAACTTCATCTATTTTGAGTATACTATCCTTAACCTCTTTAGGCAAACTTTCTGCTACAGGGCAATTTGGGCTTGTTAAAGTCATATCTACCTTAACATTATTTTTTTTATCAACTTGAATATTGTAAATAAGTCCTAATTCATAAATATTTACTGGTATTTCTGGATCATAAATTTTTTTTATTTCAGAAATAACTTTTTCTTTAATATCTATCATTAATCTAATTTCTCAGTATTTATTTGGTTTTTACTATTTTCTATAGCAGCTACTAAAGTATGCCATGATAAAGTTGCACATTTTACTCTCATTGGAAATTGCTTTACACCTGACAAAGACATTACTTTTGTTTTTTCATCTTCGTTAAGTTCAGATGTGTTTAAACTTGAATTTTCTTTTATCATATTTAAAAAATCTTCTACAATATTTTTAACACTTTCTTTTTTTCTACCTTTAATTAAATCTGTCATTATTGATGCAGATGCCATCGATATAGCACAGCCACTTCCTTCAAAAGATATATCCTCTATATCATTATGAATATTTAATTTCAAGTAAACATGAACTTGATCTCCACATAATGGATTATGTCCTTTTGCATCTTTATTAAAATCTTTTATCTTATTTAAATTTCTTGGATTTTTACCATGTTCTAAAATTATTTCTTTATAAAGTTCTTTTAAATTCATTTTAAATTAAAAATTTTTTTACAGTTGTTAATTGAAAAGTTAAGTTTGTCAAAATCTTCTTTTGTATTGTAAATTCCTAAAGAAGCTCGTGCTGTTGCTGCTATTCCTAATTTATCATGAAGTATTTGACAGCAGTGATGACCAGCTCTTATAGCAACTCCATCTTCATCTAATATTGTAGCTATATCATGTGGATGTACTCCTTCTACTGTAAAAGATATAACAGCTCCTTTATTTTTTGGATTTCCAACTATATTTACTGAATTATTTTTTCTTAGTACTTCTTGACCATATTGCATTAATTCATTTTCGTGTTTGACAATATTTTCTATTCCTATTTTTTCTAAAAATTTAATAGATTCATCAAAAGCTATTACTTGTGCTGTAGCCATAGTACCTGCTTCGTATTTATTAGGTAGATCTCCATAGGAAATACTATCTTTTTTAACCTCGTTAATCATTCCGCCACCACCTTGATAGGGTGGTAACTCTTCTAACCATTTTTTTTTAGCATAAAGTATACCCAACCCTGTTGGTCCATACATTTTATGACACGAAATTGCATAAAAATCACAATCTAAATCTTGCATATCTAGCTTTAAGTGTGGTGCACCTTGGCATCCATCAACTAAAACAGCAATTCCCTTAGAGTGTGCTAGCTCTGTTATTTCCTTTATTGGTAGTATTGCTCCAGTAACATTTGACAAATGAGTTACTCCAATGAGTTTAGTTTTAGATGTGATTTTTTTTTCTATACTTTCAATTGTGATTTCACCTTCACTATTTACTTCTGCAAATTTAATTTTTATTCCTTTTAGACTTCTCAAGAAATGCCATGGAACATAATTTGAATGATGTTCTAATTCAGTTAATAAAACCTCATCACCTTCTTTTAGATATTTTTGCCCGAATGTATTAGCTACAAGATTTATCGCTTCAGTCGCACCTTTTGTAAAAACTATTTCATTTTTATCTTTTGCATTTATATATTTCTGAACAGAAAGTCTGGTATTTTCATATAAATTTGTAGCTGCAACTGCCAAATAATGAACACTTCTACCAACATTAGAAAATTCTCTTTTATAAAAATCATTAATTCTATCTATTACAACTTTTGGCTTTTGAGACGAATTTGCACTATCTAGATAAACAAGATCATTATTGTGCACTTTATTATCAAATATAGGAAATTCTTTTTTTATTTCTGAAAAAATCATTCTGTAATACCCATTATTTCTTTTACTAAATTTTTAACTTCTTCATCTGTAATTTTTTCTACAACATCTAATAAAAAACCATTAACTAAAAGTTCTTTAGATTGCTTATAATTTAATCCTCTTGACATTAAATAGAAGATTGCTTTCTCATCCAAATTACCTGAGGTAGATCCATGTGAGCATTTCACATCATCTGCATAAATTTCTAATTCTGGTTTAGCATCAAACTCTGTGTCTTTATTTAATAAGAGTGCTTTACTAAGTTGATAACCATTAGTTTTTTGAGCTTTAGAATCAACAAATATTTTACCTTGATATATTCCTTTAGAATTATCATTTAAAACACTTTTGATTAATTGATAACTTTTAGTATTTTCTGCAAAATGATTAATATTAGTTTTAATTTCATGATGCTGGAAGTCATTTAAATTTATAATTCCATTTATAAAAGCAGAACTGTACTGATTATTTAAATTACAATTTATTTCATTTTTAATAAATTTAGATCCTTTTGAAAAAATAAAATTTTCAGCAATACTATTTTTTTCTAAATCAATATTGTTATAAAAATATTTAATATTTGAATTTTCTTTATTATCAATTTTATAATTTTTTATAATAGCATCTTCAGATATTTCAAATCTTTGATTAATATTAATAAAATTATTTTTGGAATTATCATGAAATAAATTTATAAGTTTTAAAGAACTATTCCGTTCCAATCTAATATCTGTTCTTATATTAATAACTTTAGAATTTAAGGCTTCATTAGTAATATTATAAATAATCAGTGGTTTATTAAGTGAATAATTTTGTTTAATGACTAATTTTATATAATTAGATATAAACGCATCATTTAAAGAAATTAAGGCATTATTTTTGTTTATACTTCTATCAAGATTTAAATCTTCTATTATTTCAATTTTATCTTTTTCTTCGTAATTGAAATCAATCTTAAAAATTAGCCCATTAACAAAAACAATTTTATTATGCTGAAAATTATTAATATAAATAGAACTATCTTCTTCTTTAAATATTGTGTTGAGGTTAAAAAAACTTAATTTTTCAATATTTGAATTAATTATTTGTTTTAAATCAGAAAATTTCCAGTCTTCAGATCTTTTATTAGGGAATCCATATTTAATAAAATTTTCAAGACTTTTTTTTCTTAATTTTATATTCTTTTCAGTAAGTTTTAAATCTTTTATGATTTTATCAAAATCATTTTTTAATTGATCTTCCATTTAATTAAAACTTTCATAACCTTTTTGTTCTAACTCTACAGCAAGATCAGAACTACCAGACTTAACTATTTTACCATCAATTAACACATGAACAAAATCTGGTTTAATATAATTTAATAATCTTTGATAATGAGTTATAATTAAGAAAGAATTTCTTTCATTCCTTAAAGCGTTTACTCCTTCAGAAACTATTTTTAATGCATCAATGTCTAGCCCTGAATCTGTTTCATCTAAAATAGATAATTTTGGTTTAAGTATAGACATTTGTAAAATTTCATTTTTTTTCTTCTCTCCACCAGAAAAGCCAACATTAAGTTGCCTACTTAAAATTTTTTCATCAAATTTTAAATCTAAAGCTTTTTGCTTAACTAATTTTAAAAACTCAATTGCATCTAATTCTTTTTCACCTCGTGATTTTTTAATTGCATTCAATGATGTTTTTAAAAATATATTTGTATTTACCCCAGGAATTTCTAAAGGATATTGAAAAGCTAGAAAAATACCTTTGTGTGCTCTTTCTTCGATTTCAAGATTTAATAAATCTTTATTTTCAAACGATACTTCGCCACTAATCTTATAGCCTTTCTTTCCTGATAAAACATTTGATAGTGTACTTTTCCCAGAACCATTTGGTCCCATAATTGCATGCACTTCTCCTGGTTTTATCTCAAGATTTAATCCTTTTAAAATATCTTTATTATCTATATTTGCCTTAAGTTCTCTAATTGTTAACATTTATCCTACACTTCCTTCCAAACTAATTCCTACCAACTTTTGTGCTTCTACTGCAAATTCCATTGGAAGTTGTTGCAATACCTCTTTACAGAATCCATTGACTATTAAACTAACTGCTTCTTCTTGATTTAATCCTCTTTGGTTACAATAAAATAATTGCTCATCACTGATTTTAGATGTTGTTGCCTCATGTTCAATATTTGAATTTGAGTTTTTATTTTTAATATAAGGAATTGTATGAGCTCCACATTTATTGCCCATCAATAAAGAATCACATTGAGTAAAATTTCTTGCATTATCAGCTTTAATTGAAATATCAACTAATCCTCTGTACGTGTTATCAGCAAACCCAGCTGAAATTCCTTTAGAAATAATTTTACTTTTAGTATTCTTTCCAAGGTGAATCATTTTTGTTCCAGTGTCAGCTTTTTGATGATTGTTTGTAATAGCAATAGAATAAAATTCTCCTACAGAGTTATCTCCTTTTAAAATACAACTTGGATATTTCCAAGTAATTGCAGAACCAGTTTCTACTTGTGTCCATGAAATTTTAGAATTTTTTCCTTTGCACAAACCTCTTTTAGTAACAAAATTATAAATACCTCCTTTACCGTCTTTATCTCCCGGATACCAATTTTGAACAGTTGAATATTTAATTTCAGCATCATCTAAGGCAACTAATTCAACATTTGCTGCATGCAATTGATTTTCATCTCTCATAGGAGCTGTGCATCCTTCTAAATAACTAACATAACTTCCTTTGTCAGCGATTATCAAA
>MDSV01164834.1_pt1 | contig 26046 bp, 17 predicted proteins | sample 810851 | NCBI WGS metagenome assembly MDSV01 (sample SAMN05326640, study PRJNA326480) | marine metagenome | isolation source: seawater | place: Atlantic Ocean: North East | collected 2012
CCAAAGTAATCAATTTGTTGACTCTCAAGAATACCGTGAACTGAGTGATTACTGTGATTTTCCAAATAGGTGCTAGCAAGAACTGGAGAGTCCTTGTCTATGCAGTTGTTTTGTTGTGGGCATTGGTAAACATAAGTTGATGGAAAGTTAGTCTGTGGGCTAGGTCTAGTGTTGAGATGATTGTCACTTACATTGGTTAAAATTGAACTTTCAAAATTTTCAAATTGTGGGTTGTCAATAACTAGTTTGAGTTTACCACCATCACTAATTTGGCCGGAGTAGTTTAGCTCATTGGAGTGAATCATAACATCATTAAAAAATAGAGATGATGTACAAGTCTGACAATTAGTTTGGATACTATACCAATTTCCTGCGTCCATGTCCCACTCTTGTATGGTCTGCTCTGTAACTGAATGAACTGATTTAGAATCTTCAAGCTCTATCGTAGAACTAATATTGTGATTCAATGACTCTACGGGAATGTATGACGCCGTAATTAGAACTAAGAGAGTAACTATCAGCGTTTGAAGACGACCCTCCATGACATGGCGTTTGGTTCGTCATGTTTGAAGTTAGGGTTCAAAAGGAATTATTCTTGTACGAATAGCATCAGCATCAACTATGGCGAATGAATTGGGTCGTACGGTGATTCATCGCTACATGTATGCGAGAAGTTGGGCGTTAGGTGATCGAAAATCACCATTGGCCACAACTCCTTGTTTGATCGGTCTCGAAGGTGATTGTGAAACAGATAATCAAATTACTCCATTTAGTGCTTCTACTAATGATGAAATCCCACAAACACTCGCCATCTCGGCAAATCTCCCACTATCCCCTCCTAAATTCGACCAAAATGCTCCAACATATTCAACCAAAATAGGTCATGTTTTGCCACCTTCACTTGATGAGGCAGACGCTGGTGAGTCTGCCGGTCACGGTGGTTTGTTACCAGTTTCATGGCAGAGATTAAACCATGACTCATCACTACTAAATCTAGAAATCGAACCAAGCATAGTGGTATTGGTCGATGCTCCTCAACTTGCATCGCAACAGGGCAAACTTGTTGATGCATTAATTGCTATCAAACATAGATTTCCCGGAGCATTGATCTGGACACCAGGCATAGGAGGTCCCGATAATGTCGCCGTACTTGCTTGGTTTGGAGTTGACATTTTTGATTTATCGAGGTCACGTCAGTGCGCCGCTTCAAACATCATTTTGACCTCATCAGGGCCCCGAAAACTAATTCCTCAATCTAAAGAAAGTGCAGATTTAGAATCTCAACTAGTTTACTGGAAATTTGCCATCAATGAAGTCAAAGCTAGACTGGCTGATGGGACACTCAGAACACTTGTCGAACAGCAATCAGTTAACAGCCCAAAACTGGTTGAACATTTACGCTATCACGATAAATTAACTAGGAATAATTCGGAAATTGGAATATCTCATGTTTCTAAAGACACCATCATACACTGTAATTCTCATACTTCTCTTAGTAACCCTATAGTTTCAAAGTGGGTTGATTTCATGACTGAAGATTATCAACCACCAAAGGGCTTAGACCATGTATTGCTATTGTTGCCATGTTCAGCAAGAAAGCCGTATCGTATGTCTAAATCTCATAGAAAATTCCTAGATGTGGTCGGACATAGCGCATTTCACGAAGTAATGGTGACTTCACCTTTGGGTTTGGTTCCTAGGGATCTAGAAGAGACTTGGCCAGCATCACATTATGACATCCCGGTAACTGGAGAATGGAGTCTTGATGAAATTAGCAGGACTAGAAAATTGTTGATTTCCCTGCTCGAGAATAATAATTATCACACAGTCATTAATCACTCTTCAATGTCATTTGATTTAGAAGGAGTTGCCTATTATGAAACTAGAGTAGGAAAATCTGCAACTTCTCGTGAGGCACTGGATGAATTACGGAAAGTAGTATCTAAAGTAACTAAAGAACACATTGTGAAAAACCGTAAACATCACAAGATACTGTTAGACAATTTTTGTAGCATTGCCCGCTACAAAATGGAGAATGATATATGGCTGAATGATGTTAATATTAGAGGAAAGCCACCATTTTGGCGAATTGAAAATCAGGGGAAACAAATTGCTCTGTGGTCAAATGACCGTAGAGGGTTTTCGCTTGCAAAGTCTTCAATACCAATAATTGCGGCAAATTCTTCACTCAAAAAAATACATCTAAATTCAGATATATCATGGAAGGGTGACATTTTTTCGAGTATTTTAGACAGTTATGATTTAGGAATAAATTCTGGTGATGATTTACTTGTTATGCAAGATGGTCAGCCAGTAGGTTTAGCTAGAGCAACAGCATCTGGGTGGGAATGGTCAACAACTCCAGGAATGATTGCCAAGGGCCACCAGCGGTTGTAGCAATGTTCTAATTAATCGCTGATATGGGAAGCGGTTAATAATGAGAGGCAAGTCGCAAGGGTGCTTGAGTGGTTAACATGGCACGTATGTACAAGTCAAGGAAAGGTAAGAGTGGCTCATCAAAGCCATATGTTACAGAAGCACCAGAATGGTCTAATACCAATTCTGACGAAGTTACAAAACTTGTAGTCGAACTAGGCAAAGCAGGCCATTCAACTGCTCAAATAGGCGCTGTAATGAGAGATCAACACGCAGTACCAAATGTTCGACTAGTAACCGGCAAGAGAATTGGAACAATACTTGCTGAAAACGATATCGGAGGAACATATCCGGAAGATATGATGAACTTGATGAGACAAGCAGTTCGAATTATCGAGCACCTAGGTAGTGGAAATCATAAAGACATTCACAACAAGAGATCCCTAGAGCTAACAGAGTCTAAGATTAGGAAACTTGCTAGTTACTATATCTCAGAAGGTAAATTACCTTCAGATTGGCGATATAAGAGAGATGAATTGCGACTAATGGTCGAGTGATTCATATAGCCTACTGTAAAACAACAACCAAGCGGGTTGTTTGATTATTATGGAAGATTTGGTTGAAACAGATTTATTCCGTCATGTTAAAGACAGAATATCCTCGTTTGCTGAGAAAATTTCCCGTGCCGATAGTGTAGCAATTTTTGCTACAGCTGATTTGGATAGTATAGTTTCTCTAGCTCATTTAGAATCTGCCATGATAGATGCCAAAATACCTTACAGTCGCAAGATATTGAAATCAATCCATAATCAACCCAAAGGCGAAGAATATGATTTCTCATCTACTTCTCAAATAGTGATAAGTGTTGAACAATTTGAGGAGACATGGAGTCATGAACAAATTGATGATATGGATCGAATTAGAGTTGTACCTCTATCGGTTTCAGTCTCGCATACGAATTCAGATAAACAGCATAATGGAGCACTAGATGTAGTAGTTCAATGTGCAGCAATTGCTTCAATAATAGCACCAAATGGTCCAAGAGTTAGACGCTTACGTCCGCTAGTCGGTAGTGGCCAATGGCTGCGCCAGTCACTAGATAATTCATATGATCCAGTTTATACTAAGATTAGAGATATACTACAAAACGAAGGTTCAATTAGAGTATTAGCATTACCAGAGATTGAGAATCCTGATACTGCAATGATTCCAAATTTCCCATCAACTCTACTAAATAGACTTGGGAAAAAATGGCCTAAAATGGACTTCAAACAAAGAAGACAAGCAATGAGTGAATTAGCGCTACCAACATTGTCTGATGGTAAAATATCGACTCCCAGATTAGAAGAATTACTTTGGTTTAGAATAGTAATTGGTGACGAGGAGCAGGATTTGCATAGCCAAATATATCAGGCAAAATCGGTATGGCCAACCGAGCAAGAAAGTAGTAAATCCCATGCATCAGAAGTTCTAAAGAGTTTAATTTCAACTGGAAAACTATCATAATTTCATACGATGAATTCAAACCCTATGGCTACTTCGGTGGTTTATGGCCATCGAACGATTGCTGACTGGTAGTATCAAGGACCAGATTAAGGAACTAATGTCTACAGAAGATTTAGTTATTGAAGCATTCAGAGACTTAGTTAAAGATGAACTGAAGACACACATAAGGAATAAAGTTGAAGATGATCCCGAACTAAAAGCGGAAATTAAAGAAGCGGTGTCATATTATTTCCAGTCAAAAGCACGCTCAATATATGCTGAATTGAAAGCAACTAGAGCAGCAACTAGGTTAGGCCTAAGACTGCTGCCAGATGATTTACAGGGTGAAGTCGGTGAGGCACTTGTCTCATTGTTTGAGAAAGAACTTGGCAATTTACTTGAGAAAGCCTTGTGAAGATTAATTTGACTCGAAATGGGTAATTTTGCCTAACACCGAATAGTGTAAATTATGAGCCATGAGTTAGTGGTGGGGTCGTGTTGGACAGATACTTAGGGCGGATGACGCAATTCGTCCTTGTTTTGATGTTGGTTTCTATTCCTTTTTCTTCATCATTCATCAATTCAGTAGAAGCAGAATCAACAGTGGTATGTTGTGATAATTCTCACCAAGTAGAATTGTATCTTATTGGTGGCTCAACAGGGCAACTTTCACCATTTTCTCAACTGTTGACTGATGATACAAGCAATGCAGTAATTGCCAATTCGATTACCTCGCAAGAAACGGTTGGATTTTGGAGCCTTGGACGGGTTTGGCCAGGTTCAATTCCTGAATCAGACTGGAATTTTGTTATCAATTACCGAGTTAGCGATGCAGGTGGAGCCCAAATAAATGCTACTGCGACAGTGAAAATTGGTTCGCAGGAATTTTCAGATTCAACTAATTTAGATTCATCTGTATTGGCACAGGGTGAAGGTCAAATTGAATTCTCAATACCTGTTGAAGAGATGTCAGTTTCAGCTTCTAGCGAAATTGAATTAGAATTAAGTGCCCGTTCAGTGATATTCAGTGTACCAGGTGGGGATGCTGAATTAGAATTTCTTTGGGGGTCTGATGAATTTCCATCTAGTGTGACGGCAGATATTCCGTTGATGGAATTATCCATTGACGAGCCGCAAGTCGAAGGTAGCGATATTTATCTCTCTGCAGTATTGGATTCGCAATTTGGTTTGGACGCCCTAGCATACTCTGACTCTATTGAGATGTTTGTCGATGGACTCAAGGTAGATGGCGACCCTATCGAAACACAACGCGGCGACTCGATTGTGGTCACCTGGACATGGCAAGATGCAGCATCTGGAATAAATATTGTTGATGTCTCAATTAGACTGAATTTGCAATCTAATGGTCCATTAATACAAGGTTCAGCCCAGTTTACCATTGAAGTGACCGATACTGGGGGAGGGACAGGTACATTCTATCCGCAAGAGGAACCTCTTCGAACAAGTGGGGTTGGTAGTCCACTGACGATAACACAGATGATCGACTTATCAAGCGACAGTGGCAATCTCAAAATGGCTCGTACAACTACACTGGATATCAATGGTGAGATGGCTTTTTGGATGCGTTGGGGTATGGATCATATTGGGGATAATGAACTTTCATCAACATCAGTACTATTTGGTTGGAACCCTGGTGGGGTTTCCGAAGAAGACAGAGAAAGTCGGGACATCGAAAATGTTGAGAAAGAACAATTCGAGAGGGAGATGAAGACTAGATACCGAACTTACATGAGTGATACCAATGGTATGCAGTTACTAAGTGAAAAATTGATTGGCGACTCAAGTGACTTTGATACAATCTCCGTATCAGTTGATTTGAAGGGCGAAACAAGGGTGGTCAATCATCCTCTATCAATTACTTTCTCTACTCTTCAAACATTAGAAAGTGGACAACAAGTTGATATTTTGCGAAGTTTTACAACTACTCAAACAACAGCATTGTGGCAAGATTATACAATAGTTGTTGAGGCTAAATCATCTGTTTTGACATCATTTGGCGACGCTGAATTGTTGGAATCTGATTCAATATCTTTCTCTCATTCTAGATATCCCTGGGGTGAAATAATAAAGATGGAATCTACTTCAACGAGTCTAGATGAAGGTTTTACAGTAGTAATACAACCAAACGATAACTTGCTGTTTGGTCCAATGCCATTAACCATCATAACTCTTGTAATTCTTTTCTTAGGATTATCTTTTTCTCTATCGATTACTAAGAATAAGCACAGGCGATTTCTAATGCTCGAACTTATTTTGTTGCCTATTGCAGCACTTGTTTATATCTTCGCTTATCCACCATTATTTGTCTTTGGTGCATCCGGCGGAGCCTCAATTTTGTGGATTTTGACTGCTTTTGTGAGCCCACGAAGATTACAACCAGTTGACACCAGTCAACCCACACCTACAGTAAATGTCCCTTCAGTAAATTGTCCATCATGTTCGAGTTCAATCCCAGTGCTAAGTGATGAACGCCCACTGAAAATAGCCTGCTCTGGTTGTGGCAAAACCATAAAAATTGTTGGATAATTACAATTTTAGACGTTTTAGCGATTTCACAATTGCCCTACTTTCTTTGTAATCACTTGGAGAGAAATATCCACAGAAATCTCCGTTTTCATCTACAGCAACAACAGCTTGAGGAGATCTTTTACGAATATTCTTTAGCACATTGACTAAATTATCCGTTAGTTTGATTTCCATAAAATCCATTTCCATGTGCTCTCCGCATGTTGCGGTTTTGGTATCGATTTCTTTGTCAATAGCCGATAATAATTGTTTGTAGCCAATTACGCCTTTGACTTTTGATTCATCATCTAAAACAATCAGTATTCCACCAGGGACGGTAAGGAGTCTTCGGGCAGCTTCTTGCAGAGTATCACTTACGCCAGCAGTGATATGTTCATCGTTTAACTCTAAATCAGCAACAGTCTTAGTTCCGGTTGACATCAACTAGTCGTATATGTCTCGAGATTTTATACTTCCTAATCGTGTGTGAATGTTATAGTATCAGACTTAGTGATAATTCCATAACCGATTCTCTCAAGTTGCACAGGAGTTCCACTAGTGAAATCATGACTTTCTAACTTCCCGTTAATTGAAATCAATTCACCATTTGAAACAGCGAAAAACTCTGCATCATTACAACTATCTCTTGATGTCCAGTGAACAATTTTTCGCTTGTCAGTTCTCTCTTTAGCAACAAATTTAGCAACATTGCCATCGATATCAAAATCTCCGAATTCTTTCAATCTTAATTTGTCATGGGCTAAATCTTCTTTTTCTAAGTATATTGTTCTACTCTTTAGACTAATTTTCCTAACCCCTAAGTTATCATTATTGGGATGTCTTGGAACATTAATATCCTCATCCTCGAAACCTTGTATGATTAATTCAACAGGCTCTCTAATGAATGAAACTCGTGGTGCGTTATCATCTATAACTTTGATATTATGTGAATACAATGTTGCTAGTGGCACCGCAATGTCTTTTTGAGTAACACCTAACTCCTTCCAAAAATTCCTCAACGCTGAGGCTTGTATTCCAGTTCCACTTAGTCCGGCAATAGTTGGTAGCCTTGGGTCAGACCAACCCAAAAATTTCCCCGACTCTATGTCTTTACGCATTTGTGAGGTTGAAAAACTACCCCACTCATGGACTTTAACTCTGCCCCAGTACATTGTTTCAGGATACTCCCAACCAAAATGTTGGTACAATAAAGTCTGTTTTCTTGTTGAATCCATCAGGTCCTTCCCACGTATGATATGGGTGACTCCCTGCAGATAATCTTCAACAGCACTTTGGAAGTCAAGAAGTGGCCATACACGATATTTGGAGCCAATTTCTTCCCGAGGGTGTGGGTTGCTAACAGTGTCTTGGATCCTAAGCGCAGGCCAATCTCTTAATGCTGGATTTTTTAGCGTCATATCGGTTTTGACACGAACCACTGAATCACCTGGTTGGAATGTTCCATCCAGCATCTTAGTCCATAATTCTCTATTCAATTTAACATCATTATCTCTGCAAGGACAATTTGTTTTCGCAACTCTAAACTCTCTAAAACTTTCAGCACTACACTGGCAAACATAGCCAAATTCTCCGTCTAGCATTAACTCAACATGGTGATAATATTCTGGCATTCTATCGCTGGCAATAACTACTCTATGTGGTTTGAATCCTAACAACCATTCTGCTTCATTTTGAATTATATCATATGCTTCTACAAGAGGTGGCTTAACAGTTGTATCAGTGTCATCAAATCTTAGTATGAGTTCCCCCTCGTATTCTTTCGCATATTCTCCATTAATGATTATGCCTCGGGCGTGGCCAAAGGACAGAGGGCCATTTGGATTCGGGGCAAATCGCAAGACAACTTTACCTTTCTCTGCATTTGTCAATTCTGGTAAACCCTCTCGCTTAACTTGCTTTTCTCTTTCTTCCAACAGTTCAGGTGCTTCATTAGCTAGAATCTCTCTAAGATAGTTGATACCTTCCTTGCTGGCTAAGTTATTTGCTTGATTGACCTTCTGAGCAATCAATGGGCTCAAAATTTTACCATAAGGTCTCAAATCTTGCCTAACACTCATCAAGCGGCCAATTACAGAACCAGGTGCCGCTTTTCCCGAATATTCAATTGCATTTTGAATAGCCATATGCCAAAGCATAGTTTCGGTTTCTTCATCTGGAGACCAATCCATGTCAAACATACAGCCGTATGGCCAATACTTCATCAATTGAGTGGTTAGAATAATGTTGTTTGGTTACCACTTGTTAGGTCTCTACTAGGTAATTCTGAAGTATGTTCTTCACTCCAAATTCTCTTAACAGTTGACCATGACCACCTCAATTGATAATGTGGTTTTTCACTGATCATTTTTCGAACAGCATCAATAGTTTTCTTATCACTAGGGTACCCTGAACCAATTGGGAATCCAACCTCAGATTGTATTGATTTTATTGCTTCATCTCTCGCTTGTTTCGCAAGTATGCTAGCCATCCCAACAATTGGATAGTTTTCATCAGCCTTGTGATAGCTGTTTATCATGGATTGCTTCCAAGGCCATCCATCAATCAATTGTGATACTCTTCGGTTAAATCGTTGCTCATCAACATCACAAGCATCACAGATTATGTTTGCCATAGTTCGACTTTTGAGCTCAAGTTGATTCATAGATTCAGCAAATAACTCGGTCTCTAAAATGTTTAATCCTTTATTGGATACTGCATTATCAATCCTCTCTGGTTGGCAATGTATCAAAGAGAAACTCCAACCTTTTTCATCACAGTTTTTCAAAAACCACTCCTTAATATGTTGACGCTTTTTTACTGATAAATCCTTAGAGTCTTTGACTCCAATTTCAACTAATAGGTGGACGTCATTCTTTGGAATCGCTACGCTACAAACTACTAATGGTCCAATCACAGGTCCTCTGCCTGCTTCATCAATTCCAATTTCCATCATATTCTCTCAAAAATCTAAATCATCATCATCAGGTAGTGGAACTTGCTCTGTATAATCCAAGACATCTTTTTTATCATCAAGCAAGTTTTGAGGGTCGTTTCTTTCAGTCATGTTAGGGTTATAATCTCTTAATTCCAATTTTGAATTTTCTTGTGCAGGAGAATTAATTCCAGTAATACTGATCGAGTCAAGTAATTCATCAGCTTCTTTCACAACAGAAGTTTTGTCATGGGTATCTAGAACTAGAGCAGCAGCATCACGCAATCGTTCTTCTACAGGCGAAGTAACAGGTTTTTGGCCACTACTTTTACTTTTGAATCCCATTTCAAACTGCTCTGAAGAAATCTTTGGAGATTCAATTATTTGTTCAACTTCAGTTTGTTTACTAAATTTAGCCATCCAATCATCTGATTGTGAAGTACCCGATTGACTACTTATTTGGTTAATGAGTTGCATCTGCTCATTTCTAGCACTCCTATCCATGAATGATTTTCCAATAATCAATGACGATGCAATAATAGACAATATTATCCATTTCCATGCCAAAGCAAACTCAACAGTTGTAGAAAATATCTCGGCAAAGCCTTCATCACTTTCTGCAGTATTTTCTTTCTGCCATGGCACTCCAATGTAATCTACTTCTGTGGTAAATGAAATCGGCTCATCAGGAGCGAAACTTGACCTTATGCTTATGTTAAGGTACATTGTTCCATTGCTTGTCTGGTCTGTTGGTATCTCCGCCCAAGCACGGACAGTGAAGTTAGAGCCGAACTGAATGTTGTTAATCTCGAATGAACGTGGAAATTCAACCCCCGACTCTGTTACCGAATCGAGAGGAGGAATCAGTGTCATTGGTGTGAAGTGGGAACATTGTAATTGAACCATAATACCATCTGCAGCATTGCCATCATTACGTAAAGTCATGGCAACATTAAATCGGCCTAATGCATCATTTTCTTTGGTTAAATCTTGTATTGACCAGTCAATATTCGGGGCGATTACTACATCTATGGCTATGTTTTCAAATTCATTAGGAAGGTTTACTAATTCTACTCGGAAAACAACCTGCGAATTGGAGAAGGCCTCAACACCTTGATTTGCAGTAATAATAATGTCAGTAATATCAACATAGGAATTCTTTGGAATTTCCAAGGATTTTTGGGCATTTTCTAATGTGACAAAAGTTGGAATTTCAATCACCTCAATTTGGAATTGATCTTGATAATTTCCATTATTTTGTATTCTAAATTTAGGATTGCAGTTTTGTAGTGGTAATATGTTACAATCTTCAGATATTAATTCGGTTTCAAAATCTCTATTCCAATTGATTTCCGATGTCAAATCTACTTCAATAGACCTAAGAATAGCCCCCACCGGAATGATGTTTAACCTAACATTAATTTCTCCAGAATTTTGATTGGGTGACTGGAATCCAATCTCGAAAGTTCGCTTATTGGTCGGAATTAGTAATTCATCTTCATAACCACCAAAAATCGCAACAGTCCATCCATTGTATTCGATACGATCTGATGCATCTTCACCATCTACAGCATTTCCGTTACTATCGATAATTTGTAACTCGAGATCATATCGATTTTCTATGTTGCCAGAATTTTTGATCGTTATTGGAATACGGTCATTAGAATCCGGGTCAAGTTGCAAATCATCTCCCTGATTGTCCAATGTCACGTTACGGAATTCTGACATTAGCAAATCAAAGTTCCATGTGACTTCAGCACGGTCCAGAATGGATGTAGCGGTTAATGAAAATCTTGGACCTGACAAGTATAATGGGTTGGAATCAATCACTTGAGGAATATCAATCCACAGTCTAGCAAATTTTAATTCTCCAATTTGAAATGATTCCATTGCTTTCCCATTTTGGACATCATCCATATTCCACCCCCAACTCCAATCGGAGTTGGTGGTAATTGAGAAACTAACATAATCTTCGAACTCACCAAAATTAGTCATGTTAACTGCTAGATTGGTTCGAAGACCAGGGTCTACTATGAATTCTGAATCATCACTCACTCCAAATCTTAAATCTGACTGTTTTGAAATAATTAGATTGAATTCACTAGTATATGTCGTAGTTGACTCCATATTCGAAGTAATGTTGACATATGCCAAAACGGCACCGTAAGGGGCATAATCATCGCATGTAAAGTAAAATCTGAATTGTCTTACTTGGTCAGGTGCCAAGGTAAAATCACTAGGTAAATTCGTTATAGAAATGTTATTTGGCAAATAATATGTAAAATCAATTATTGTAGTATCACTACCTTGATTTTTTACAGTAATGGCGGCCTCTATTGTCTCACCTCTGTGAATTATGTACTCATCATTTGATTCGACGTCGAGGTAGTTATCGACTGATTTCAAATCAGCACTAGAAAAAGCAATAATTGGAGAAGTTGCACAAATCAGTAATACAACTATTACCGCCATTCTGCGCATGTTTGCTCGAAGATGATTAGCATTTCAAACAATGCTATGATTTGTGTAGTCAAACTGGGTCTGGAATTGCTTTTGCTATTTCATGCAAGCAAAATTCTGCTCCGTTCATAGGCACCTTCAATTCAAAATGTTCTGCTACATGAGGATCGATTTCTCCAAAGCAACCAATGTGATTGCCATTTACTATTATCTTTGCAGCCCTGCCTGCTAACCAAGGTCCTTCATTATCTGGCAGTGATTGAACTTCATATTCACTAGCACCCAAATCTCGTAGAAATGCTTGAATTCGCCCCCTAATTGCAGCAAAACCACCAGTTCGTTCAGCAATTAAAAATGCCAGCCTTGAGGAATTCTTGTGGTCTCTTACGACCGTTCCTAGTTCGAATACACTTTGAGGTAGGTCATGATGCCGGTTTGATGACAATAATCGTAACAATCCAGGCAGCAAGTATTGACGTAGTAGAGTATGGTCAATGGTTATTGGATTGGTAATCCGAGTTACTTCCCCGACATTACTCCACCTAACTAGGTTAAACTGGTCATCATCATTGGACAATGTTAGCGATTGTATTTGCATCATCCCTAGACCTTGCATAGAGTCCCTTATTCTACGAAGCAAATTGGCATCGCTTCTTGGTTTTGCAGTCATCGGCGAGCGAGGAATATCCTCGCCTAAATCTTCGAAACCATGACCTATTGCAATATCTTCAACTAAGTCAACTGGGTGCAAGATATCAAATCTCCATCTCGGCATTTCAAGTTTGATTTGTTCCGAATTACGGGAGATAAATCTTCCACCCATGCGATTGATCGATTTTGTTAATTCCAGCTCATTTAGTTCTCTTCCTAATAATCCATCGAGCATTTCTGTCGGCAGTATATGTTCTAATGGCTTACCATTTGGGAATACCTGTGCTACTCCATCACAGTCGGTTATTTTAATCGATTCAATTGATCCTCCAAGTTCCTGCAATTGCAAAGCAATGAGCATAAGAGATGCTTCACAAGAGCGGAAATCCCAACCTGTTACATCGATAAAGAAATCCTTGGTTGATGCTGTTACGGTGGTTTGATTACCATTTATTATTGGCGGGAATGAAAGAATATTGTCTTTTGAGTCTATGATTACAGGGAATTTATCAAAACCGTCTAACAAATGAGCGTAGTCAATTCCTTTAGGGTGATTTTCTAGAATTTCATTGATTGACATTGGCTCTTCCATTGCTAATGGGATGAATTTTTGCTTTCCAGATACTGCTTTGACCCGGAACGGTGGGGCTATAGTAGATAGATCGTGCACTCCAATCGAGGCTCTTTTACGTCCTCTGCCCAAAGCGAAGTGGAGCTTTTCTTGGTGATCCATGAGTGATTTTATGAACTCATCAGATTGAATTCCTAGTCTTTCAAGATCTATGTTTTTGACAACAGCTCCCAGAATTATTGGTCTAATCTGTTTTAACTCAGAGTCAACAGTCATCGTTATGTCACCTTCAGAAACTTCCAATTCTGGTCCTGTATTTTGGTGGTGAATAAAACTTCTAATGGCCCGCGCAAGAGTCTCTCCAGAGAGCAAATCTGGTCTATTGGGGAATATTTCTATATCAAGAACATCTTTGTCACAACGATCAATATCTGTGCCAAGTAATGGTAATTGGTCTGAGACATCATCGATGTTGTGCTTCAAGCCGTGAACATTTAGGAGTTTGGCGATTAAGTCCTGGTTAACAGATATTGTTGGCATTATACTACCTACCTTGCAAACCAGTGAGGGAGTGGTCTTTCATATCCGGACAATCGCAAACCACTCACTGCTGCAGTCTCATAATCTAATGCTCTGAGATTTTTTCTACTCAAGGAATCGATAGACTCAAGTCCAAGACGTTGCAAAATCGCAGATAATTGAGATTGTATTTCTTCAAGCCACTTAGAAATGTCATCATAATCTTCACTAGGTGATGAGCAACAAATGAATTTCAATCCGGAGGCTCTTAACTTAGCAATATCTTCAGCATTGGCAGAAAACCCAATCGCGATTCCAGAATCCGTGTAGGAATTTTCTAAATTTGCTTTATTGCTTCTACCAATTAGAACTAAACTAGCAGATTCAGAAATACCGGTTTCATCTTCAATTGTGCAGATTGCGATGTCTGCATTATGATATGCTGAGGATTTGTGTAACGCATCAATTCTTCCAACACCATCTGAAAAACCAAATGGTTTTTCTTGCCCCAAAAGTGATCGCACAGAGACTAGCATACCATCTACTTCTTCGGCATTCATACTTGGCATATTCATCAAATCAATAACTGCGCCACCACAATTGGTCAAAACATCTGTGCAATGGGACAAATTGTTCATATCGATAGAAAGGAGGTCTATCGTTCTAGGATTATTTTGCACAACAAATGGTTGGGTTTCAACAAGCTTTGATGATTTTTTCTTGCCATTGAGAATGTTACCATTGCTCAAATAAGGTATTATTGGTAGTGGAAGAGCAATAGGAGTATTCGACTCTGAGCGCTCTCCTAGTAAAGCTACAGTATCACAAGAAGAATAGAACATGTTGCTAGGTTGCCCAGCAGGGACTAAGCCAATCATCGACAAATCACCAGCAGAGACAACACTATTTTCCTTTGAATTTTCTAATTCACCACTTGATTCCAGGCATACGGAATCATTGGGGATTTGGAAGTTGTCGTCATCTATTTCTTTGTTAAGTTCCGTTAATTCAGAATCAGTTATTGGCCTCAAAACCACACCTTCTGGTGGGTTAGGACATCTTCCATTAACGATAATTTTCCCACCAATCATTCCAGCCCCAGGGTCATTTCCAATATCTCCGTCTATGACAATAATGCCTCCTGTCATGCCACCGCCAACTCTTAATCCGGCGTTACCGCGAACAACAATTAGTCCACCGGACATACATGCGCCTAAATCATCACCACAACCATCCAGTATCGAAATTTTCCCGTCTTTCATTGCGAAGCCCGCATAATTTCCAGCAGACCTCTCACATGTTATTTGATTACCATTGTTAGCAGCACCCAAAAATGAACCTGCATCACCTTGTATGGTGAACATTCCACCTTTACCAAATGCAGCAGTCCATGAACCCAAAGTTCCTAGCGCTCTAATTTTCGCACCCTTTGGTATTCCCGGACACAAACCTAGTTCACCGTTTTTCGGCACTGGGTCTCCAGCATTGGTCCAACCAATTCGTAAAATTGCATTTTGTTCAGCGGCGGCTTCTAGTTTTGGTCCTAGTTTGTTATTGATGTTAAATGACCTCGCCACAACATCAAGAGTATCCGCCATGTACCTGTGTCGGACTAGGATGAACATATACTCTTCTTATCACTGCGATTATCAAGCCTATTTTTTTCATATCTCCATCGATACGATTTGTTAATAGATATTCTTCATTGACAGCATATTGTGAGACTATGATGATTAAGGTCGCAATCAATGGGTACGGTACAATTGGTAAGAGAGTTGCTGATGCGGTTGACGCACAAGATGACATGGAAATCGTGGGCGTGACCAAAACTCGACCTGCGTTTGGTTGTGATCTAGCGGTTAGGAAAGGCTATCCGATCTATTGTACTTATGACGACCAAGAAAAAATAGACGCCTTTTCATCTGCAGGTTATGAATGTCATGGAGGTCTAGCAGATTTGTTGGAAGTTGCTGATATTGTAATCGATTGTTCTCCGGGCAAAATCGGGGCCAGTAATTTGGCTAAATATCAATCAGCAGGAGTCAAATGGATTTTCCAAGGTGGAGAAAAGCATGCAATGACGGGACTTTCTTACACCTCTTCAGCCAACCATGCAGAGAACCTCAATGTCGTTGGCACCAGAGTAGTTTCCTGTAATACGACGGGATTGTCACGAACTTTGGTCCCATTGTACAATCATTGTGGAGAACTCTCAGTTGAGTGCACAATGATTCGTAGGGCAGCAGATCCTGGAGACTCTAGTAAGGGGCCGATTAATGCAATCAAACCAGTCTTGAAGGTACCTTCTCATCATGGCCCAGATGTGATGACAGTCAAACCAGAAATTTCGATAAATTCGATGGCTGTTGCGGTACCAACTACCATAATGCATGTTCACGTGATTGTAGCGCAATTGCCTAACGGACACGGACTTAACACTCAGGCGGTAATCGATATGTGGTCTAAAGAACCCCGAATAATCTTAATGGATGGTGGTGAAACTGGAATAACAACTACTGCTGAAGTTATGGAATATGCTAGAGATATCGGTCGTAAGTGGGGAGACTTACACGAGATATTTGTGTGGCGTGATGGAGTAAAACTTGAGGGTAATACGCTATATTATTTCCAAGCTATACATCAAGAGTCAGATGTAATTCCGGAAAACGTTGATGCAATCAGGGCTCTTATGGGTACCGAGGCTGATTGGCGTGCTTCGGTGGCAAAGACCGACCTATCAATCGCTAAATACAACAATATTTTGTGAGCAATTTGGCCACATATAATGGTTGTTTTCAAAAACCTAACAGATTTCCCCGGTCTATGCTGAAGCCGAGGCAAGTCCTAATCGGGGTTATTTTGATTCTCGGGATTTCCTTTTCACCGCTAGTAAACAGTGAAGCATTAGTGCCAAAATCAACCATTGAATCATCTAGAGAATCAACATCAGTTGAGCACGTATCAGACGCAGAAAATAATTGGAATCAAATCTCTGGTGAGAGTTATAGTGGATTTTCAATCAAGGAATTGACTGGAGAGTTTAATTTGGCACATGGTTCATTTGACCCATTAACAGATGAAATCCCATCTCTGCCATATTCATATATTGATAATAAGGATTTTGAAACAACTGGAATGAAGTTTATTCAACTCCATAATTACGATTATCAATGGTTAAATCAGTTAGAAGAGACAGGTCATCTAACAATTTTGGACCTACTTGGTGACGGAAACTTCGTAATTAGGATATTACCTAATAACGGCAATACCTTGGAAATTCTGTCCAATTCAGATCAAATCCGTTGGATGGCAAATGTTCACCCCGGTTATCGCTTACACCCACAGTTATTGTTTGGTGAATCAACCGAAACAGTGGCTGTTATACCAACTAATGATTTGGGTTATGGTGGATATGAGGAACTTGCTCTTGACCTAGTTAGTTATGGTGCACATGATGCATGGTGCGGGTATTCAATGTGCCAAGCAAAAATAGGTGATGATACGAACTTCTTATCCAATGCCGCTAGGGATGGCCGCATTCTGTGGGTTGAGCCAACATATTCAATGCAAGTCCATAACGGAGTTGCAAGAGCAATTTCAGGTGTGGTTTCGCTAGATGGTGATCCATCATTTACTTTGGATGGTTCAGGTGAAATGTTGGCTATTGCTGATACTGGACTAGACCGGGACCATCCAGACATTGCAGGCAGAGTTGCAGCGATATACACACAATTTGGCCTTGATGCTTCGCCAGCAGATTCCAATGGAGGCCACGGCACCCACGTCACATTAACTGCAATTGGCGATGGCACTAGCGATTCATCAACTAAGGGTATCGCACCAGCAGCATCAGTGACTATGTATGCTTTGGAATATGATCCTACAGGAACTTTTGGAAGGCAAGGGTCAATTTATGATTTGTTAGCAGATGCTAAGCAGAAAACAGCCCGTATTGCGATCAATGCCTGGGGCTTATCAGGTAGTGAAGGTCAGTATACTGCTGATTCTCGGTCCGTAGATCAATTTGTCAAAGACGAACGCAGTTTATTGCCGATTTTTTCCGTAGGTGAGTGGGATGGCACCGGCTCCTATATGGTAACTACTCCATCTACCGCAAAAAATGTACTTTCGGTTGGAGTTAGTACTACTGGCAGCGGCGGAACTACCCCCCAAGGTTCGGTTGATACGATTTCAAGAGAAGGGCCAACGATGGATGGCAGAATTAAGCCTGATGTTGTTGCACCTGGGATAGAAATTTGTTCAGGCAGAGCTGAAGAGGCAAGAAACCCGAGTGGCTTTGCTTGTGGCACAGGAACTCATGCAAATGGCGATCCTCTTTACATGACTTTGTCGGGAACCTCACAATCTGCCTCAGTTGCTGGAGGTCTTGCAACCCTTACCAGAGAATATTTACGAGAGCAAGTAAGTATTCAGTCTCCATCAGCATCCTTAATCAAGGCTGCATTGATTAACGGTGCTGAAGATTTAGGCACCTCTGATGTCCCCAACAATCAAGAAGGTTGGGGGCAATTAAACATTCAAAATACTGTTATGCCAATGGATGGTACAACTTCACTATCAACGTTTTACGATGATGGTAAAAATCTACAACCTTCATTTGGTTTACTCTATGAACTAAATTTAGATATTAGCCATGGTTTGGATATTACCCTCGCTTGGAATGATGAAGCAGGTAGTGCTACTTCGTCTCAAACAGATGCTAAATTAATCAACGATCTAGATTTAATTGTCTTTGACCCTGATGGCAATCAATGGTATGGTAATAATTTCAATGCTGGATATTCTGTGACAGGTGGTTCAAGTGATACAACCAACAATGTCGAAAGAGTCAGTATTGCACCCAATACTTTGTCTAATTCCGGACAATGGTTGGTTCAGGTAATCCATCGAGGTGGCGTTAACCAAGATTTCAGCATAGTGATTACAGGTGATGCATCAATAATTGAAAGACCAGACATATATGCATTTCCAGAATCAATTTATCTTTCATCGGAATCACCTCTGCAAAATGATGTAGTCTCAGTTAGAGTTTCATGGATGAATCAAGGCACAGCAGATGCTGGCAGTTTCGATTGGAAATTAGAAGATGTAACTGAAGGAACTGTTCTAATGCAAGGTCAATCGAACGGTGTCTCATCGAGTGGTATAGAATCTAAAATAACCACACGTTCATTCTCAACTACTGGAATTCATACGCTAAGACTCAGTCTTGACACAAATAACGTACTAAACGAAATGAACGATGAGTCATCAGGGATAAACAACAATATTTTGGAGATTGATATCGAAGTTACTGCTTTGGGAGTTCGAGTAATACCGATTGATAGTGAGGGTAATGTCCCGGTTAGCGAAGAAGATCGTCAACAGGCTGCAATAAAGACATTTGATGTAAGAAATGATACCGATATTGATATTCCTATTTCGATACAAAATGAAGGTACAGGAACTGAAATGGTCACACTATCATATACGAATGTCCAAGAAAAACATCCGATTTTCAATTACTTTATTTCACCAGAGGACTCTTGGCAAAAAGGTGTTTCTCAAACAGGTCCATACCAACTATCACCACAAGGTCAATCGGGTGATAAGATACAGGTTTCACTAAATTTTGATAATTTGAATGCTAATTTGGATGACCCAAATAATCCGCGTTATGCTCGCTCAGGTACATTTTATGTTGACGTGACAGTTGCATATCAGACACAACCAACAGTATCTCATTCTATTCGCGTTACGATAATTATTGATGAAGTAGATGATGTGAAAATCGTCGTTAGTGGTACTAATGGCTTGAAAGCCTTGCCAGGTGAATCAGCGTCCTTCGCAATTTCTGCATTGAATGTTGGCAACACTGAAGCGCAATACTCTGTGGAATGTTTTTCTCTCAACCTGTGGCAAATTATGCTTGGAAATTCTAATTCATCATCATTGGATTTTGAGCCATTGGATATCGGTAGTTATTTGTCCATGCCGGTTAGGATTTTTGTCCCAGAAGTATCACAAGGAAACCCACTTTCAGGATTCCAAGACACAATTGAGTGCTTTGTAACATCGTCAACAGATCCTACGCTCAATTATTCTCAATTAGTAACAATTGAAGTGGACGAATTATCGCTATATACAACTAATTTAGAGAGAAACGGTGTTGATGTTGGAACCAACCTACAAGTTAGAGATATAATGATTGATAGCGGTGAAGAAGTCACCTTAGATTACCATATAATCAATTTAGGAAATGTAGATATTACCTTGGATGTAGTAGTACAACCCTCTAACCCTAGTTGGTATGCTGATTTGGTCTATGACGGATTATTCTTTAGTAACGAAGTTGCTGTGACAATAGCTGCCGGCCAGACAGAATTGGTACAAATTATCGTAGCATCACCAATCTCTTCTCTAGAAGGTGATTACAATCTGTTCAATATCAAGGCAGAAGTCTCCAACTTTGATTATGTTACTAACAATACAAGATTAGTAATCATCGATAAGTTATCGATTGATTTAGAATCTCCAGCAATTATCAGTTGTGAACTCAGTGAAGATTATTCTTATACCGAATTTACAATTAGCAATGATGGCAATTCTGTAGCCGATTTAGAATGGTCATATTCGCTGCCGCCTGATGGATGGACTGTTGGTTTTGCCAACCCAGTTACCCAACTTGATCCGCGTGAGAACCAAACTGTAAAACTTGGTATAATTCCTCCACTAAATGAGGATGTAACCCAAAGTGCATTCAAGATATCAATTTCAGTTACCGCAACAAATGGTGAGAGGCAAATAGATAAAACCGTAATTCTAGATGTTAGAGTTATTGAATCCACATTTGGAAATATAACTCTTAATGATGAGTTATTACAGCCACTTCAAGGAGTTCCAAAAGGTAGTAGCCAATCTACCAGTTTAGAGATTAGAAACGATGGTAATGTGGATTTACAAGGTGATTTATTGGTAAAGGTTGTAGATGAAGCGGGTAACTTAATCGAAGGGTGGAGGCCTAGTGTTTCACCATTATCAATCGATGTAAGTCCTGGAGAAATTCAGTCGATTGAAGTTGAAATCAATCCCAAAGATAGTGTCGAGCGTGGCCCATACAATGTGGTTATCACATTGGAATCTGAAGGTGTGGAAATTACCAGTTTTAATCTTCAAACCTCTTCATCACCAGCTGAAGGAAACAAGGGATTGTTCAACATAGTTCCTTGGTATGTCTCTGTTTTGATTTTAGCGGTACTGGCGATAACAATTGTGATTTTCTCGCGTAAAATGCGTAATTCCGGTTCGAGTGAAGATGATGGATCACAATTAGTTAGTGCTGAGACATATGGCAATTTACCAGATGCTGTAAGCAGAAGAGACCGAGCACTAGATATTGGTATGTCACAGGATGATATGACTAGTGGGGCGGTTTCCCAAGAAGAAATTGCTGCCGCATTGGCTAAATCAATGTCTGACCAGTTTACCCCACCTCCTGCTGTAAAGTCGCCTCCAGTTGGAATCCCTCCACTAGGATTGCCACCACTTGGAATGCCACCTCCAGGGATGCCGCCATTGGGTCAAATTCCACAAGGAATGCCACCAGTTGTTCCGCAAAAACCGGTGCCAAAATTATCAGCCCCCGCACCGCAACCAAACTCTCCATCAACTCCTATCGCTCCACCTCTACCTGCTAGTGGACTGCCGCCTGGTTGGTCAATGGAGCAGTGGAATGCATATGGTCAAATGTGGCTTGACAAGAATCAACGCTAAGTGGTACATTGAAATTAGATGAATATGTCGGTCAACTATGACCAGCATAGTTTTGTTTGGACCGCCGGGTGCAGGAAAAGGCACTCAAGCATCAAGAATTACAGATTCGACAGGATTGCCTCAAGTCTCCACAGGAGATATGTTGAGGGCTGCTGTTAAAAATGGCACTACGACAGGTCTTGCAGCTAAGCAATATATGGATGATGGAAAACTAGTTCCAGATTCGATAATTATAGATCTGATTAAAGATAGGGTACTCGAACCCGATGCAAAAAAAGGTGTTATGTTTGATGGTTTCCCCCGCACAGTGCCTCAAGCAGAAGCTCTTGCCAATATCACTGAGGTGACTCATGTTATTGCCATTGAAGTTCCTGATGAAAGGATAGTTGAACGTATTTGCGGAAGGTATTCCTGCGCAGAATGTGGTGCTGTTTATCATGATAATTTCAATCCAACCAGTGAAGATGGTGTATGTGATGAATGTGGTAGTACTGAAATGAAACGTAGAGCAGATGACAACGAATCAACAGTATTGCAAAGATTATCAGCTTATCATGAACAAACCTCACCTTTAGCAGATTGGTATGAAAGTAAGGGTATTTTTCATAGAATTGATGGTGACAGGCCCATTGACGAAATAACCTCGGACATATTGCAAGCATTATTGTGAAAGGTGATTTAATGAGTGGCAGAAGGTCGCACAAAAAATCTCCAGGCGACCGCAAAAAGCAATCTGCACAAGTTCAGAGTGAATTAGTGTCTTTAATTCGTAATGACAACATAAGTTCTGTTGAATTGAAAAATAATGCACTTAACAAACTGATTTCACTAAACAGGAAACATAGGCTGAAAATGCCAAAGGAGGTTAGTTTGATGTATTGCAAGCAATGTAAGTTGCTGAATGATTCAACCAATACAAGAATTAGGATAAAACACGGACAATCTATTATCTCTTGCTTGGAGTGCAATAACATACGAAGGGTCGGCGGGGGTCCCAAATCTCACAGGGGGAATTCAAATGTCTGAAATACCAAAAAACATCAAAAAATTGGCTCTTTCAAGGGATTTGAAAGCAACCATTAGGATTGGTAAATCGGGAATTTCTGAAAGTTTAGTTACAGAAATTTCCGATCAATTATCAACAAAATCTATTGTCAAGATAAAAATTAATCGTGGCTTATTCGAGAAAAGTGATTTGAAGAATGTCTGGAATCATCTTGAACATTCTACAAATTCTATACTAGTTTCTTCAAGAGGAAATGTTGGAGTATTATGGAAACCCTAGCATTTTCATACACAATGCTCAAAGATTCATTGCATTTGGCCCGGGTTAAGGGATGAACATGTTCAACTTGGTCGACAAAAATAGCCGCTCAAAAAGGATAGCATTTACTCTCCTACTGGTAGTTGGATGTCTATCAATAATTGGACACACTACCGCTGCAGGTTCTGGCGGTACTGATGTACATATCGAGTTGACAATCAAAGATGGTATGAAAAATACTGCCATTGGTGTAGGATTAGCAATACTGATTTGCGTTTACGTTCTGATTATCTTTGAGACAGTTCATCGTACTCTTGCAGCAGCACTTGGTGGCTTAACTGCTGTTATTGCGTTGAACTATTTCACCAACGAACCCGCTTTAAGTTTGAAAGCGGTTACTACTATGATCGATTGGGAAACCATCGGTCTGTTACTTGGTATGATGGTAATGGTCGGAGTAATTTCTCACACAGGTGTGTTTGAATGGTTTGCTGTTGAAGCATACAAAAAGAGTCAGGGCTCGATATGGTCTTTAGTGGTTATTTTGTGTGTCGTCACAGCAGTACTTTCAGCGTTTTTGGATAATGTGACAACAGTATTGTTACTGACACCTGTAACCATACAACTGGCAAAAGTTTTGGATTTACAACCCGTTCCTATACTTATTGCAGAGGTATTGTTCTCCAATATTGGAGGTGCAGCCACAATGATTGGAGACCCGCCAAACATCATGATCGGTTCCGGTTTGTCCCCAGATGCTATCGAACGTGCTGAAGGCGGCAAGTACGCCGAACTTGCTAGTGAGGGAGTTAATTTTAATGACTTCATTATCGAAATGGCCCCTGGAATTTTGATGACTGTTGTTCCTGCTTTCATGCTGTTGAAGTGGATGTACAGAGATGAATTTTCTGGAAAAAGGATCCGTGATGTTGCTGAGTTAGAAGCAAAATACGGCATTAAAGACTACAAAATGTTAACCATTAGTGGATTTATACTTGGCTTGGTAATTCTCGGATTCTTTTTGCATCCGATTACTCACATGCCTGTTTCATGGATTGCATTGGGTGGAGCAGTTTTGATGCTTTTGGCAACCAATAGACATGAATTAGAGGAGCCTTTGGAAGAAGTAGAATGGACAACGTTACTATTCTTCGCAGGTCTGTTTGTCTTGGTCCATTCACTCCAATATATGGGAGTAATCAACTTCATTGGCGAGTATGTCCAAAGAGCTATTGTTTGGTTCCCACAAGGTGATGATGGAATTATTCGTTTAACTGCAGCAATGGTAATCTTACTTTGGGTGTCGGCAGTTGCATCAGCATTCATTGACAATATTCCATATACTGCAACAATGATTCCAATTGTTTTGCAAATATCACAAGGAGCAAATGTGGAATTAGGACCACTTATTTGGGCTCTTGCATTTGGTGCCTGTTTGGGTGGTAATGGTACCTTGATTGGAGCATCTGCTAACGTTGTGATGGCAGGAATGTCTGAAGAGGCAGGATATCCTGTCTCGTTTAATGAATTCTTTAAAGCAGGTTTCCCTATGATGATTCTTACTACTGCTATTGTTACACTTTACATGGTACTTGTATATGCTGTTGGTGGCGGAGGGATGATGTGGAAGTTAGCCCTTCTTGGTTTAACTTTCATTGGCATAATCTACCAAGTTTACAGAGGTAGGTCAAAAGGTAAGAACTTAGCCGAATCGTTAGTCGATAATGACTTCGATGAACTAAAGGATTTAGCAGGTTCAAAAATAAGCAAGGCTAAGGGCGCCGTTCTAGGTTCATCTGAGTCTGAATGAGCAATTTATTCATCTTTTGAGCGTACACTTGAAAGCCAATGTGGTGTTGGTTGAATTAGGTCTGGTCATGTTTGAGTGTAGCATATGTGGATTACTTTCACTAAATGCTATATCTTGCCCGGCTTGTGGAAGTCAAAATTTGATAGATTTGTCGAAGTCAGATTCACAAGCCGATGATCTCCCAACAGAGATTCCTGGTTTAGATGAGGCCACTGAGTCATGGTATGAGTTAGAAGGTTTAGATGAAGAATCCAATGATTCATCATCCAATTCAACAAACCCGGCAACTGCTGATGGAAGTTTACCGTTTGGATTTTCTGGAGAATCTAACATCCAGGTGTCCAGGTTACCTTTTGGAATAGGCAGTCACGCAGATGGGATACCATTTGAAAACCAACCGATCAAAAATCATAATCAAGCACCTCAGGAAAACAAGAATGCGACAAATGCATCTGAAATTCACAATGAGTCTGATCATAAAATGTCAAACTCTCAACCAGAAATCACTCAATCAGATGATATCCCCCAGCCGATGGCAGAAGTTGTATTACAGCGGCCAAATGTTCCTCGAATTCAACCCTTAGTGGAAACAAATGTGGATGAATTAAGTAATCAAGATGATAATTTGCCTAGCCAATTTGAGGCCCCAAGTAACAATCTCGATGACATTCCAGATGAATGGCGAATTTCTGCATCAGATGTAAATATGGAAGAGATTTATGCAACCAAAAATGAAATCATAGAAGTTGTTCATCAATATGAAGAGGATGTAGTGGTATTTGATCATCAAGAAACTAATCCCGTACAAAGTTTGCAATCAATGGCCACTGAATACTCCGATGTTCTTTCACTCGAACTACACCCTGCTAGAGCCTTAGACGTCGACCTATCTAGTAATCCTGAATGTAGAGAAGATCTAGATTTGGGATACTTTGCAATTGCCAAAAATAGCTGGTCAGAGGCGGCGATCAAATTCCAAAAAATAGCATCGAGGATGCCAGGAGATTCATCGGTTTACAATAACTATGGTTTGGCATTATTACAACGTGCAATAGAAATGGCAAAAGATAATGATGAATCTATTCAAGTGATGGCTAGTTCTCAATTTGAATCAGCCATATTGGCCTTGCGGGAAGCAGCGAAATCGGCACCCGATGAATCAACTATATTGCTTAATCTTGCACACGCATTACTTGTTAGTGGACGTTCGGAAAAGGCCATGAAGATTATTGAGGTCCACAATAATAAACATCCAAATTCCATCGAAGGTGCAAATCTAGAAGCAGCAGCGCTGGTCAGTCTTGGACAGAGTGTGAATGCAAAAGCAAAGTTAACCAAATTCAAAGGGGATTCAATAATTGATGAAAATTTGGCTAGATTACTGTAAATTTAACGATGATTATCGTTTCGTAAAAACTCTAAAATCGTTGTAAATAACCATTTTTTATATCGCAAAATTCGTTGTGTCAAACCGATTTATTCATATACAGGGTGTAGGTCGGTTGCTTGCTTAGCACCTTGGCATGCCTATGTCAGGGGAAGGGCTGAGGAGGACCATCCCGGAGGAGTTGGTCTTCTGTGGAAGCCGAATTGGCATGAATTAGATACCGAAGGGTTACTCGCATGGTGTGGAATACATACATGTGATGCTACAACCCAACTGGGGGATCGCTCGGCTC
>MDSV01141411.1_pt1 | contig 26037 bp, 23 predicted proteins | sample 810851 | NCBI WGS metagenome assembly MDSV01 (sample SAMN05326640, study PRJNA326480) | marine metagenome | isolation source: seawater | place: Atlantic Ocean: North East | collected 2012
TACGTGGAAAATATATACATCAAATGGAAATTCATCAAACGCTGAATGGCAATCTAGAAGTGGATATACAGATGCTCAATATACAAAAATTGGCAATATGGTAACAGTAAGTGGAAGATGGGAAGTTAATGCTCAAGCAAATGCCTCTACTAGCTCTGATTATTATGTATTTATAACTTTACCTCTTGCTGTCGCAGGTCATGGAGGTTCACAACCATATTCTTCTGTCGGAGCAGGTACTTTCAATAGGGCAGCTACAGGAGATACTGACGCAGAATTAAAAAGTGCTAAACCTATTGTTTTTCAAGGTGATTCATATATGTTTTGGCAAATGGCAAGTGGCACATCATCAGGAGAAAGTTATATAATGGGATTTAGCGATAGTAACTTTGAAGGACATTTTTGCATAACTTATAGAGCTGCATAGGAGATATTATGGCTTTAACAAAAACAACAGAAATTGACAAAATTGAAATAGTAACAGAATACAAACATATTCAAGTAAGAGAAGCTACTATTATTAAAGAAGATGGGGTTGAGCTTTCAAGAAACTTTCATAGAAAAGTTCTTAGTTCAGACATGGATGTTTCAAGTGAACCTCAAGAAGTTCAAGATATAGCAAACGCTGTATGGACTGATGAAGTTAAACAACGATTAAAAGATAAACCGAATCCAGTAGCATAATGCCTTATATAGGACACAACCCAACTAACGCAGGATCATTTATTGAAATTGACGATTTTTCGTCTACCTTTAATGGTGCAGGTGACAATGGTACAGATGTAGTTGCTTTTACTTTGCAAGTAGGCGGTGTAGACATTACTCCAAATACAGCAAATGTACTAGTTATGCTTGATGGAGTATTACAACAGCCTCCTGCTGCTTATTCTATCTCTGGAAGTACACTCACTTTTACAGAAGCGCCAGCTTCTGGAACAGATCTGTATGCAGTATTAATAGGTCAATCAGCAAGTGTTGGTCAAGGAACTATTACAGCAGCAGAATTAGCAATTTCAGGCAATGGTACTAATAATCAATTATTAAAAACTGATGGTGATGGTACATTTAGTTGGATAAATCAAAACACAGTTACTGCTTCTACTGCAGTTACATTAGCTACTGCAAGAGCTATTAATGGTGTAAACTTTGATGGTTCAGCAGCTATTACAGTTACCGCAGCTGCAGGCACATTAAGTGGCAATACTTTAGCAAGTGGAGTAACTGCAAGTTCACTAACTTCATTAAGTACTGCTTTAGTTGGCAATGGGTCAGCAGGCTCACCTTCACATTCATTTTCAAATAATGCAGATTCAGGAATGTATAGTCCTGCTGATAATCAATTGGGTTTAGCAAGTGGTGGCTCACAAGCTCTTGTTTTTGGTGGAGACCAATCGGCTACATTTTATGGAGATGTGCAAATTTCAGGAACAACACCTACTTTATTAATTGGTGATGATGGTGCTGAAGATACAAGACTTCAATTTCTTGGCAATGCATTAGACATCCACATAGGCGTTGACGACTCAAATGATAAATTTACTATTGGCAAAGGTTCTGCTCTTGGAACAACAACATTTATAACAATAGATGAAAATGGCTTAGTTACACTTCCTGATAATTGGCTTACTGTTAATGGTAAAGCAACTATTTCTCCAAGTATAAGTGGTGATTATGCAATGTTTGTTAATCAGCAAAATGGTGCAGGATGGGGATTAAGAGTAGCAGGTGGAACAGATAATGATGATTATATAATTAGAGCTCAAAATGGAAGTGGTAATGATAAATTTGTAGTAAAGTCAGGTGGAAATATAGTTCTTGGTGATGATAAACTATTAGTAAATACCACAGGGCAAACAAATATTAATGTAGCAGCAATAAGTGGATGGGGAGCAACTGTTCACAATGCTTATAATTCAGATAGTGATGTATATGTTTATTTAGGATATGCTAATTCAAGTGGCAGAAATAGTGGAATGAATATCACAATGGATGATGCTAATAGTGGTGAATATCTTATGTCTTTAAATAGTGATAGTGTGGAAAGGTTTAAAATAGATGGAACTGGTCAAGCTACACTTAAAAATGATTTAACTATATTTACTGGTAACTCAGGTTCAGGAAAAGTTAGTTATAATCAATTACATGTTGAAACAAGCAGTACAAGCAATGGAATGGCTTTCATGGGTCCAAATGGATGTACTCACCATATGTTTTTTTCTGCACCAAAAGATAACGCAGCTAATTATATAAGATGTTACGTTGATGCTACAAATGCTAATGATTGGATGGGTTTTACAGTTGGTAATAGCGAAATAATGAGGCTTGGAGCAGGAAGAGTTGGGATTGGAACTGGAGCGGATACTCGTCATGCAAAACTTCATCTTCAAGAAACTGTTAATGGTCAAGAAGCTATTTATGTAAATCATACATTATCAGGTGGTCAAGCTCAAATTGTATTTAAAACTTTAGGTAGTACAAGAGGCTCTATAACATCAGATAATAGTCCCTCAGGAACAGCTTACAATCAAAGTTCAGATGAAAGATTAAAAGAAAATATTGTTGAGGTTAATAATGCCTTGTCTATTATAAATAAAATACCAGTTAAACAGTTTAATTGGAAAGAAGATGAAAGTAATACTCCTGTTATTGGATATATAGGACAAGAACTTATTAAAGAATATCCACAAGCTGTATCAGTAGTAAAAACATCTGAATATGACGATTATCATATGGTTGACCAATCTAAAATGGTAGCTGTTTTAATGAAAGCAGTACAAGAATTATCAGCTAAAGTAACAGCATTGGAGAGTGCATAATGGGTTCAGCATTTGCATATTTTTTTGTTGGCTTTTTTTCTGCCCTTGTAGCTATTGAGTTAACAGATGGTAAACCTGCTAAAAAAGTAGATTACTATAAAACTAACTATTATCAAGTCCGTTATATATATAGACCATTTCCTTCAGGTTACCAACATTACGATTATCGCAATCATGGACAAGATACATTTAATAACCAAAGACCTAATAATCAAGGAAATAGCAAAGTAGAAACTACAGGTAGAAGTCATAGTAGTAGTACTTTTAATCATACTGAAGAAAAAAGAACTGAAAGTTGGGGAAATAAAAACTAATGGCTAAAGAGTTAAGCGAAGAAAAGATATTAGGATCAAAGTTTACTTTGTCTTTACAGACAATGATTGCTGGAGGAATGGGTCTTAGTAGTCTTATTGGGATGTGGTATATGCTACAAGCAGATATTCAAGAAGCTAAAGAATTACCTGTTCCCGTATCTTTATTTGATGAAGAGTATCCAAGTAAGGCAGGAGGGTATAATTGGAGTCCTAGTTATGAACAATACAAGCAACAAGTTGGTAATCTTCAAGAAACGCAAGACGAGATTTACGATATAGTTGAAGAAATGCAAGAAGACTTAGAAGAATTAAAGCAGCAAGTAATTGAATTAAGGATTAAAGTAAAATGAGATTATTATTATTATTATCATTAGTCTTTAGTCAACAGCAAGTAACTGATACTAATTTTTATGGAGCAATATATAAAGGTATGCATTTAGTAAGGTTTACAGCTGAATGGTCAAAAGATAGTAAACAAAATTTTTATCAAGGTAAGTTTATCGTAGATGGTGATAGTGCGCATATGGGAACACAAATGATGATACTACCAAGTAAAAATGTTCCTAAAACAGTTAGAAAACTAAGACTAAGAAACTTTCCTAGTGTAGTTTTATTTAAAGATGGTAAAAAAGTAAAAGCGTGGAAAGCAGACTTTGATGGAAATCTTAATTTAAGTACAGATGAAGTTAAAAAATCAATTGATTGGTATTCACGAGGAAAGTAATGGATAAGTTTAAAATAGTACCTGATTGGCGAGAGCTTGGTAAAGTAATTAGATTGACCTTAATGGTAATGGGATTTGGTTTTTTATCTGCTATATTATTTATTACATGCACAGACGAAACTTATATAATGGGCTACAATAAAGATATGGAAACAATACATCAGCAAATGTTTGAAGTAGACTCTTTAATTATGAGGATACAAATGGATTTGGATTCATTATATGAAGGGAATTAGTGAAGACGCTCAAGTTCATATTAGCGTAGCTTTTTTAATTAAAGCTATGATGGCAGTTGGAGTTGTTACAGGATCTTGGTACCAAGCACAAATGAAGTTTCAAGAAATTAGTATAAGATTGAATGATTTAGAAGATAGAGTAACTGTAATAGCTACTACTGTTCAAGGAATGGAGCAAGAACATATAAGTGAACTTGAAGCAGAAGTAAAAGAACAAAGAAGCTTACTACAAAGAATGGGGTTAAAAAAACCATGAGAGTAATAATTACATTAACTAGTTTATTTATAACTTCTTGTATTAATATGGATACTGTAATTGAAACTGGAGCAAAGGTAAAAGATAAATATGAAAAATTTGAAGAAGCTAATCCAGATTTTACAAAAAACATAATGTCAGGAGACACTACTAAAATATTTGAATCAGTTTTTTCTGTAAAAAAAATTAAAACAGATGAGCAAAAAGCAAAAGAAGATAGTATTGCTGCTTTAGAAAAAGCAGAACAAGATTCTATCTTAAAAGTTATGAAAGAAAGTTTTATTGACGAACTTTATAATAGATATGGTTCTAAAAAAGATACTTTAAAATAATGGAAAAACTATTAGTACAAGAATGGGGTATCGTAGGAGTTCTTTTAGCTTTGTTTTTTGGCCAAATAGTATTTCTTCAAAAAACTTTAATGAAAAAATTAAATGAGACTGATGAAAAAGTAATAGCTCTTATAAATAGATGGAATAGATCTGACGAAGTTTCTTTAAGACATAGAGAAGATATAGTAAAAGAATTAAATGACGTAACCGATGATTTAAGCTACATAAAAGGTAGATTAAACGGAAATGCAAAAAATTGATGATGGATAGATACATGACACTCAATTATGAGTTAATCAGCAACAAAGGGCAGCTAACAGAAAGAAGGCAAGTTAATGACTAACAAAGAAAGACTAGAACAGTTAGTTGAGCAATATAAAGATGTTACTCAAAAAGCTAATGAAGCTATTACTTTAAAAACAAAACTTGAGGGTGCTATTGAGCTTACTCAAAGTATTATAGCTGAAGAAGAAAAGTCTGAAGAAGTAGCTGCTAAAGACAAAAAAGAAGCTAAGAAATAAAATGATGAGTAAGAGCGTTCAGGAGCAGCGTGAAGAAATGAGAAGTATGATATCAGAGACTCGTGCGTATCAAAAGACTATTTTTAAAAAAATAGATAAGATAGAAGAACATCTTGCTCGTCAAAATGGAAGACTTGGAGACGTTGAAAAGTCCCAATCCCTAATAAAAGGGATTGGGATATCAGTCTCTGTTGTTTTAACTGCAATTATTGCATTTGTAAAAGGAGAATAATAAAATGAAAGAAGCAGTACAGATCTTAGTAGAGAATTGGGAATATGTCTTAATTGCCATACTCGCAATTGATAAAGCTGTAGCTCTTAGTCCTACTAAATGGGACGATTTGCTATGGACTAGTGTTAAAAAATCAATCTATAAACTAACAGGTAAATAGTATGTTAAAAAGAGTAATAGGAAGGCTTGTAAAAAAGCATGGTATGATAGGTCTTTTAATGATGGTAGGTGATTACGCAGTAAAAGCTACCAAATCTAAAAAAGATGATCAAGTATGGGAAGAGGTAAAAGCATTACTGGATAGTATGTAATGATTAACCTCCCGCAAATAAAAGACCATATAAAAGATGTGTTAAGTAGTTTAGGCTCTAAATTTGCGTCTGACGACGCAATAGAGTTAGTTTTGACTACAGGTATCGTTGAGTCAGGTTATCGCTATATAAGGCAGATTTCAGGCCCTGCAAGGGGCTTCTGGCAGGTAGAACCTAGTACTTCACATGATAATGTAGTCTCATATTTAAAATACAGAAAACACATGCTTCCAAAATGCGCTAAAGCATCTAATACTCCTATAGAGATATGGGAAAATAGTGATATGGATAAATGGGAAGAAATCTTGGAAACTAATTTAGCTGCAGGTATAATACATTGCAGATTAAAATATTGGAGATCTCCAGGAAGAATACCTAAAGATACAGATGGTATGGCAAAATATTGGAAGAAAAACTATAATACTGACCTTGGGGCTGGGACAGTTCGGCATTTTAAGGATGCTGTAACCAAACACTTGGGGTAAAATTGAAAATTACAAAACGAGCAATAGTAATTCCAGATCAACATTTCCCGCTTCATGACCAAAAAGCTGTTAACGTAGTGTTAAAAGCAATTGAAATGATAAAACCTGACATCTTCATAAACCTTGGAGATGTTGGGGAATGGGAAAGTGTGTCTGCATGGAAATGGAAAGGTAAAAAGCAACCTCCTCTTGAATATCAACTTCCATTTATTGATAAAGAAATAATAGCAGTAAACGAAGGTATTGATCAGTTTGATGAAGTATTAGATAAGGTTAATTGTAAAAAAAGATATATTTTAGCTGGAAATCATGACGAATGGCTAACATACGGATTTTGCGAAAGATATCCTTATATGACTGATTATACTTTTAAAAAAGCATGTAAGTGGAAAGAAAGAGGTTATAAGTACTATGAATATAATCAACCACTTAAAATAGGTAAATTAAATTTTATTCACGGAGCTTATGCTACTACTTATCATGCCAAAAAGCATCTTGAAGCTTATGGAAGCAATATTATCTATGGACATACTCATGATATACAAAGGCATTCAATAACTAAGCTTGATAGTGGAACTATTAGTGCTTGGGCTATGGGTTGCTTAAAAGATATGAGCCCTAAAAATAATAAATGGTTAAAAGGAAGGCTTCATAACTGGAATCATGCTTTTGGTATTATTGATTGGTTTGATCGTGGTGATTTTAAAGTCGATGTTGTTGAGATTGTAAATGGGAAAACCAGCGTATGGGGACAAGGAATAAAGAGTGCCTAAAAGAGTATATGAAATAAATCCATTTCACGGTGGAATAAATAATAAAGATGATCAGCGAGATATTGCTGAATCACAACTTGTGGAGGCGTTAAATGTTAAAGCAGATTCAAGAGGCACACTCAAGATTATTGGCAACCTTGTATCGGGTACTGACGACTGGGCGACTTCTGCAGATAGTTCGTCAGGTGTTCATCCAGGTTATGGTTTATTTAGGTTTAGTAGTGATGCTAATGCTTCTGGCTCTAGTGGTACTGATGCACTCAATACAGATTATCTTATCGCTTGGAGCGAGCAGACTGAGAAGCTTTATTGGTGGGATGGCTCAAACTGGGCAGTAGCTTCAGACCTGTCTAGTGCTTGGACTACTGGCAGTGGTGCAAAACCTATTTTTTCTTACGCAAATGGCTCTTTAAGAGTATCTGATTCTAATTTTGACCATACCTCTAATCAAAACTATTGGTTAGGTTATGTAAAAAGGCATGTATTTAAAGGTTCTAATAGTGCTGTAAATCATGCCACTTGGTTTTCTGTAGCTGCTAATTTAGCAACTCCAACAGCAGCCCCAGCAATTCAATCAACCTTGATTGACGCAGACGGAGATACTAGTGCAGAAGATGTAAGTTGGGTTGTTGGGACTTCAAGACTAAACACTACTGAAATTCATAATTATAGTTTTGGAGATAATTTAGATAGATGGCAAAGCAGCCATTCTACTGGAGATAATAGATTTGGTGTTCAGAACCAACTATTTGAACATCCTTATGGTCAAACTAATCGTACTGCTGATCTTTATTACAACGCTTATGATCTTTCTGGAGACAATATTTTTTCAGGTAGTGGTCATGTTCAAATCGGAACAACTATTCCAGGTGGAAATGCTAATACTCAATATTTTTCATCTGCATTTACAATGCCTAGTGATGGAAGTTTGTACATAACTGTAAAATTTAAAAATCAAGATACTTTTGATGCTTGGAATGGTGGATATGCTCATTCTAGTGAGTCAACAGTAATATTTAGAAATTTAAAAATACAAATAATGAACTCAAGCACTAGTGACACTAACTATATGTCATGGACAATACCATCTTCTAAGTTGTCAGTAAATGAACAAGATTGGCATGTACTAGAACTACCATATGACGAAGCCAATGAAAACAATTTAAGTGGTAATAGTATTAATGCTATAAAATTTTCTTGGGATGTTACAGTAGAAAAAAGTGGTAGTGATAGTATATCAAATAAAACATTTTATGCTTTATCAGTTGTTGATGCTAGAATTGGAGATAAAGGTCAACAAGGTAATGATTTACTAGGGAATGTAAAACTTGCTTACTCTTTTACTTATGACGATAAAAAATCTGAAAGTTTATTAAAAGAGCTTGAAACAATAAATATGGGTAATCAAACAAATGGGTATTCTAAATTATTTCAAATAGGAGCACGAAGCTTTACAAATAAAAGAATAACTGGTGCTGTTTTATATGCTTTTGAAGAAGATATTCCTTATATGATAGCAGAAGTTGATTTTGTAAAAGGTTTAAGAGGAAGTTGGGATACTGAATGGCCTGGGACAACTGATAGCACAAGTCAGTGGACTTCTATCGGCACTTCAAGTGTAAAGTCTAATGTTATTTATAATGCAACAATACCTTTATTAGAAACTTATCAAGCAAGAAATGGGTTTAGCCATAAGCAAGATTCAATAGACGCTAGATACAAATCTATTGTTATTACTAACAACAGAGCTTACATAGGAAATGTTTATATTGATGGAGTTAATTATCCTGACAAAATGATTAAATCGCAAGCGTTTGATTACGATGCCTTTCCAGAAGAAGGTAGATCTATTGAAGTTGTTCAGCAAGATGGTGATTCTATTGTAGCTCTTGCTGCTTATGCAGATAGATTATTTCAATATAAAAAAAATAAATTACATGTTGTCAATATTACAAGTGAGCAAGAATTTTTAGAAGACTCTCATACAGGTTTAGGCGTCGAGCAATCTTATCACGTTGTGTCTATGAGTACTGGTATTGCCTGGTTTAATAAAAACGGTGCTTATTATTTTGATGGTAAACAAATTAATAATATAACTAACGGGTTAATAGAAGATGAAGATTGGGAAACTCATGTATCTAGTGCGGGTACTAAAGCTCAAATTTTTTATATTCCTAAGCAGGATAAAATAATTATTATTGGTGGTACAAATGGTGCTGATATGTATGAGTATACTATATATACAAAAGGTTGGACTAGAGGAGAAGCCTTATTTGATAACACAAATTATACAAACTATGTTTTAGATATAGATAATACTGTAAAAACTTTTATGCCTAGCGATGGTAAATGGAGAACTTGGTCTGATACTCCAACAATATCAAAAACTGATTATGAGGTTATAACTGGAGATCTTGTATTTGACAGTTCTGCAGTAAGAAAAAAGATTTATAGTGTTCATGTAACACATAAAGGTCTTGGTGCTGCTAAATCAATAAAATGCTATGGCAGAGCAGATAGAGCAGGAACTTGGACAGAATTAGGGCAATTAGATAATTATAGTGATTTTACAGTTCAAGAGTTTGATGTTTCTGGAGTTAATAACGCTCGAAGCTATCAAGTAAGATTAAAATATTATGATTCAGATGCAAGTGTTGCTTTAAGCACTATACCTGTAGGATTTGAAGTAAACGATATTAATGTTGTTTACAGGAGTAAGAATGTTAGATAGAGATGCCAGAGTAAATAGGCATTTAAAGTCTAATCGGCAAACCCTCAAAAAGGGTTTGCCTTCCAATTCTGAAGGTTCTAATGGTGATATTACTATAAGAGAAGTCTCAGGTGTTACTAAACAATATGTAAAAAATAATGGGAAATGGAACAGTATCTCAGGAGAAACAGCTGCTGTTGCAAAAACAATTGTTGTAACTGGAACTAGTGGAGTTTCTTCAGCTAGTAGCGGAGCTTCTGGCTCTGATCACTCTGGCTTAGATAATTTATCAAGTGATGACCATGCGCAGTATCTTCACAACACAATAGCTAGAACCGTTAGTGCTGGCCATGCTTTTACAGGAACTCCTTCTTTTACAGGAATAGATATAAATGGAGGTGACATTGCTTCTGGAACAACTATTAATAAGTCTCCTGTTGTTAATTTTAATAGTGGAGATGTACAAGGATCCTTAACTCTTACTAATCTTGCAAGCGGGACAGGTTCTTTAACTATTCAGCCAAATAGTGTTGCTCTATCTACAGACACAACGGGAAATTACATGGTTAACGTAACTGGGAATAGCCAGGTTTCTGTTAGTCATAGCCAATCAGAAGGTAGCACTGCAGCATTAAGTATTACTGATGATTCTATTGGGGATACTCAATTAGCTTACAATACAGGACAGCATTTAACTACCTCTTCTGCAGTTACATTTGCTACTGTAAACACAGGTCAAGGAGCTAATGAACTTTATGATATGAATCAAAATGTTTTAACATCTTCTGATGTGACATTTAATGATATTGTAGTAGCAGGAGACGACATACGTTCTGATCCATTTAGCTCTGGTTTTACAGGTAGTGGGTGGAGTATTGATAATACTGGTCATTTGTCAGTAGGAAGCGCAACTATTAGAGGCACTCTTTCAGTATTTGAACTATTGATTCAGCAAATAAGAGCTAGTAACGGAGCTATATTTGTTACCTCATCTGCTAAAGTAGACACTTCTAGTGGTTTAAGTGCTAGTGATGATGTTGGTACTATTACTTTTGAAGATCCGAACAATAACAACATATGTCCTTTTGCTGATGGCGACATTATTATGATGCAAAGAGTTAAGCCTGGATTATCTTCAGGAACTTCTGGTAATATAATAAAAAAATTAGTTTATGAAGTAGATGGTAATCCTAATGGTAAAACTATAACAGTTAAAAATGCAGGATATAATAATACTTCTTCTCCATCAACAGGTGATGATTTTGTAAGGATAGGAAATACTGGTGATACTGCAAACAGAGATGGGGTATTATACTTAACATCTGATGATGATGAATCACCATTTATAGATATAAAAGCAAGTATTAACTCTTACTCAGAATGGAATAGCTCTTCTCCTAAAGTTAGATTAGGTAAACTTGATGGCATTACAGACACAGACGCAGGATTAAATGGAAGTCAATCTGAGTTATATGGATTATACTCTGACAATGTTTATTTAAAAGGGCATATTAATGCTAGTACTGGAAGTATTTCTAATAGCGTTACAATAGGTGGCACTGCTGCTAGCACAGTTAAAAGTGGAGCGGCTTCAGGTGCAACAGCTCAACAAAATGGCTCTGCCAAAACTGGTGGGTCAGTAGGAGGATGGACTATTACAGGAAATGCTATAACAGGTTCTACTGAAAGTGGTGGTAGTGAGATAACAATGCAATCTGATGGTAATATTTATACCGACCATTGGGCAATAAATAGAGATGGTTCTGCTTCTTTTGCTGATAATAATATAACATTTGCTACTAATGGAGATATTACTTCTAATACTTTTCTTATTGAAAGAACAAGATTATTTGGAGCAGGTGAAGATGGTACTGTTGTTTTATACGCTAATACTTGTGATGCTACTTATAAAGTTAGTGCTACTCAAATAAATTCTCAACATGGTGAATCTATTATGACAAGAAGTGGTAATACATGGAGTATGCAAGGAGATTGTTACTTTGATACATTAACAATTAGTAATAGTAGTGGAGCTTTAAGATTAAATACTAATGGATTTAGATTGTTTGTTAAAAATACTCTTACTGTTGCATCGTCATGTATTATAAGTTGTAATGGAAGCAGTCCTAGTGGATATGATGAAGGTGATGCTCACGGCGGTGGGTCTGCAAATGGTACATTGTCAAGGGGAGCACAAGGTCACGCTGGTGGCTCAGTAGGTGCAGGGACTGGAACTGGTGGTTCAGGTGGAAGAGGGGGAGCTGCAGGTGGTGGTGGTGGTATAGTATTTATTGCAGCTAGAATAATTAGTAATAGTGGTTCAATAACATCAACTGGTGGCAATGGTCACGCAGGACAACAAGGAGAATCAGATTAATGGCTAGTGGTGGAACATTTGGTGGAGCTGGGGGAGCTGGCTCTGTCACGAAAGCAACAACAAGATTAAAAACTTTAGACCCTCATGTTCTTATAATGATGAGAGATGTAATGCATACTTCTGAAACTGCACCTAGATTAAAACTTGGTAATCGTGCAGGCGGTGGTGGTGGAGGTGGAGGAGGAACTTCTACTCAACAAATTGGTGTTAATGGTGGTTCAGGAGGAACTTCAAGTAGTTCAGCTGTCACTAATGCTATTTTAAATTCTTCTTCAGCTGCAGGTGGAAATGGAGGTAACGGAGGCTCTACACATAATGGTTCAGGAGGTGGAGGTGGTGGTGGTGGCGCAGGAGGTCAAGGTGGAGTGATAATTTTAATTACAACATCATCAAGCGTTGGAACTACAAATGTAGATGGTGGTATAGGTGGTGCTGCGGGAGGAGTAAGTACTAGTAATGGTTCTCCTGGTACGGGAGCTGCAGGTAGTGATGGAGCAGATGGACAGTTAATAAATATAAGAGTTTAATAAGGATAACAGTATGCCAGGATATAATAAAAACCTAGACAGGTTTAAAACAAATATAAAAGATGCTAGAGCAGGAACATTAGCGAGTGCTAATATGCTTGGAGAAGGCTATAAGTATTTTAACAGCCAAGAGGGTGGCCTTTTAGGCAGCTTTAGTTCGCAAGGATCAGCGCCTGCATTTGGTAGCTTAGCAGAAGCAGAAACTTTTAGAAATGCAAATCCTAATGATACTGCAGTTCAAGGTCTTATTAATCGAGCTTATAAAGGAGTTGCTCCAGACGATTATGCAAAAAAAGCATCTAATTTTTTAGAACAAAACATGGGAACTCCAGGAACAGAAGGTAAAGGCTTGCTAGGAGGTATTGAACAAATGGGTCAAGGACTAAACACTCTTACTGGGGGCTACTCAAATAAACTTGCTCAAAAAGCTGGATCTTTTGCTATGGAAAAGATGGGTGGTAATTTTTTAAAAGAAAAAGGTGCTGAGTTTATGGCTAGCAAAGCAGGAACAGCTTTAGGTAGTGTGGCATCAGGTGCTAGTGGTTTATTAGCAGGTGCTTCAGCAGTTGCTGGGCCTTTAATGCTTGCTAAGGGAGTTTATGATATGGTTGGTGCATCAAAAGATGCTTATGACAGTGCTGTTCAGGGACAGAAAAACATTGGACAAATGCAAAATAGAGTAGCGTCTGAAAGAGCAACAGCAAGAGCTAATATGAGTTACATGAATGATGAAGTAGAAAAAATGCTTAAAGACAGAAGAGGAAACCTTAGATTGAAGCTTGGTGGAAAAGCTGAACAAATTATAGCTGCTGGCAACAAAGCTGCTGCTAGAAGTAATTTAGAGTCTAATGAGGGAACAGATAGAGCTATTTCAGCAAATAAAGAAGGAGTTGTAACCGCATATACTGACAACAGCAATCAATTGGAAAGGCAAACAGATAATTTGCAAATGCAAAATATCCAAGCTTATGGAAACATGAATCAGCAATTTATTGCACAAGGTAATGAATTACAAGCATCTTGGGATGAACTGGATGAAACAAGAAAAGATAACAAACTTGGAGCTAAAGTTGGCTCCTATCTAGGAATGTAGGAAAATATTATGGCAAGAAATACATATGCAGCAGAAATTAGTGCTATCTTTAAAGGGCTAAATGAAAGCAAAAGAGAAAAAGCTGACGATAGATATCGTCAGCAAGTCTTAAGTGAGACAATTAGAACTAATAAAGAACAAGAAGCTATTCAAAGAGAAACACTTAATAATCGATTAAACATTGCAGGTGCTTATTCAGATAGGGCAGCTGATAAAACTAGCGATCTTAGAATGTCTTTAGATACTACAGAATTAGGACAGAAGCGTCAATATGATGTTGGAATGGATAGCAATCAAGCTAGAAGAGACGTAGCTAATATAGGAAGACTTTCTGGTTTAGATAGAATTAAATCTAGTGAGTTTATGCAAGGACGAGATTTATCTTTTAAAAACTTAGCTCAATTAAGAGGTTTTGGCCATGACAAGTCTATGCTTCGCTCCAAAGGAAGTATTGACGCAGGCTTAATGTCTCTTGGAAGCGCTCTTAAAAAAGGAGAAATGATGCTAGGGAGTGGTCTTAGAAAAGGTGAGACAGAATTTGAGTACGACTTAAGAACAGATTACATGAAAGATAAAGCAGGAGAAGATTACTATTACGATAGCAGAAGAATAGACGATAAATTTGATGCAGACTCTAAACTATCAAAACAAGGTTATAAACAAACTTCTAAGTTGTCAAAACAAGGTGCTAAGCAAACTTCGGATCAAATAAAACAAAGAGGTGATATAACTGCCGACCTTCAAGATGATGCACAAAAAAATATTAATAGAAATAAAGATCTTGACAGAACACTTAATCTAATTATGTTAGATAAAAGGACAAGTAGTGCAGAAAAAATAAACTTACAAAATAATCTCGTAAGGAAGCACTTAGGAGAGTTAGATATTGATGTAAGAAATAGAACGTTACAGCAACAAAAAGAAATTTTTGATATTAGTAGAGAAGATGAATTGCAAGCTAAAGCTTTAAATCAGTTTTATGAAGCAGAAGCTTCTTCTGCTACTCCTTCTGGAATTGTAAAAGCAACCGACATGACTGGAACAGATGAAAAGCAAACAATTGAAAATTTCAATTTATGGCACGATCAAAACCTAGCTCCAGGAATAGATGGTGGTATGAGCTTACTTAAAAAAGCGACTACCTTAAGTAAGTTTGATCCTGGTAATGCTTTTACTGATGAAGTCATTAGTAACTACGAAGACGCATTTAAAACGCTAACTGGAGACGGAATGGGAACCCTTCTGAATCTTGGTGGTACTAAAAATAAGATAAGAGCAAGCACTAAGCAAATAAGAGACTCTTTAGGTAACTTGTATAGAGCTCAAGGCTACACAGAAGAAGAAGTAAAAGCAGCTATTAAAAAATTGAAAGATCCATATTGGGTTAGACAATAAAATATGAACCAAAGAGAATACTTCTTAAGCTATAGAGCTTATCAACGTGACCCTGACGCATTTGATGAAGATCAAATTTCTGCACTAGCTAATTATGCTGAAAAAAATCAAGTGCAATTTGAGTATGCAAATACATCTGCAAGCATAGGGTCTTTAGCAAACAACCTGTTTGACGGCTTTATTCAGGGTTTTACGACACTACCTGTCGGAGACAAGCCTACTAACGATATTGACGGTATCGCTCATTCTATAGGCCATTTAATGGGTTTTATAGGTATTATACCAGGCTTAGGTACTGGTGTGAGCATGGCTACAAAGGCTGGAGTAAAAGGCGCAAGTACAGTAGGTAGAGTTTTATCTAAATCAGTTCCTATGCGAGTTGCAGATATGGCTATGAATCAAGCCGCTAAAACTGGAATTAAAGATTCTGTTTCTAATGCGGTTGGAAGTGTGTTTGGTGCTAGAGCTGGATTTGCAAGACAAGCTATAAGACATGGTGCTCATTTAGGAGTGGCATCTCAAGTATCTAGTGTTTGGGATGATATGAAAGATGAGAATATTCCTGGATTTTTAGCTAATACCTTTATGACTGGAGTCCAAGGTGGTATCTTTGGTGCTACGTTTGCTGGAATAGGAAATATAAAATTACCTGGGAACTTAGCTAAGACTAAATACGGGCCAATTACGGGAGAGCAGGTAGTAAAAGGTATAGCAGGTAGTTTAGCACAAGCAACTCCAATGGCTTTGTCTGGTGCTTCTACTCCTGAAAACGTATACAATGCTTTGTTAGGTGCTTATTTTGGTGGAAAAGCAAAGCCGTGGGCTTATGAAAAAGCTGCAAAAAACCCAGACCTTAATACAAATGAAGTAGGCTTTGAGTTTTACAAAGAATCTTCGGCGTTTAAGAATAAAAGTAAAGTAGAGCGAGATGCTGAAATAGAAGTATTTAATACTTTAAAAAATCCTAAAGACCCGTCAACAGTTATTCAGACTTTAATGGAGCAGTTCGGTGCTCCTATAGAACAAGCTCCTCAAACAATGGCTACTGTAAGAAGTTCTAGCAGAAAATATGCTGGAGAACAAGTTGAGGTTTTATCATCTAGAGATGACGCTAAAATGGTTAAGATTAGAGTGGGTGAGTCTGAACCTGTCTCTATTAGAAAAGAAGATTTGCGGTTTGAAGACGAAGGTGGTGTTGAATCACTTACTAAAAAAATTAAATCTGATCCTGCATCAGACGTAGAAGCATTAGATGTATCACCAGGAGATGCAGCTACAGAAATTCCTATTGTTAGACCTGTTGAGAATTTTTTAAGAAAAATTCACAAGATAGGTGAAAAAGAAACACTAGATGCAGAGCGTTATGAAAAAAACTTAAATGATTTAAACAAAATAGTTTATGACAGAATTGAGCAAGCTAAAGAAGCTAATGAGCTTTTTGTAATAGACCGTGCTGTTACAGATAAAAATAGAATAGGAAATATTAGAACTAGAGATCCATTAACTACAAAAAGTAAAGGCGTCGGAACTAGAATAGTTAATGCTATTAAAAATGAATTTATTGGTAAGCACAGTAAAGACCTGGATAAGAGCTATATAGAAATTTCTCCAAGTATTGGAACAAAAGAAAAAAATTATAGAGATAACTCTGTAGGATTTTGGGAGAAAATGGGTTTTGAACCTACAGGTGAGTTTGGTGCAGATGGAAGAGCTCTTTACAGGTATGATTTAAAACCAGAAATTCAAGCATTTGAAGCTAAAAATAAAGGAAATTTAGTAAATGCTAAAAGATTAAAAAAACTACAAGCTGCTGAAGAAATAAACAAGATTACAGAAGAGCAAAGTGCTCCTGCATGGAACACAGTTAAACAAGAAATCTTATCTACATTTAAAAAATATGACGTTAATGAATCAGATGTAGCAGAAATTAGAAATTATTATAGAAGAAGAACTGAAGCTATACAAATTCCCAGGTTTGCATTGCACGGAAACAAGTTAGTTCAAGAAGAGCAGTACGACTTTAATAATAATAGAGTTACAGATTACGAGCCAATGAAGCTTATTAATAGAATAGCTATGGACAATGGACTTGTTGATAAGCCTAGTGATGCATATTTTGTAGTTAAAAATACAATTGTTTCAAAAAAAGGAAGAAATGTTCAAAAAAACATAGGACAAGAGCCATTTAAAAAAACTGATTATAGAAAAGTAGTAAGCTTGGCTAATCAAAAAGGATACTATCCTTATTCTGGCAAGTCAGATTCTCCTGTTTTGATTTTTGTTAAAAAAAATCTAGGTGAAAAACCAGCCGCTGAAAGGTCTAGAATAACAAAAGAGTTTACTGAAATAGATCCAAACTTTAAAAAAGAGTATAGACAGCTACAGAAACAAGCTTTTGAAGAAGGAGGCATAAGACCTACTGATTTTGCTGATATGTTTGTTTCTAATGTTAGATGGTGGGAATCTCTTAACGGAGGTGTTAAGTTGAAAGACATAGCTTCTGGAGAAGGCTATTTAAAAGATGTAATGACTTTTAATAAAAGGCAGCAACCTTTATTTAGTGATTACTATCCTTTAACAACAGATACTTTTAATAAAAACTTTAGGTATGTAACTGTTAATGATCTAAAAAACTCTAATGATCCTACTACTAAAAAGCTTTTAAAATGGATGACAGAACATGATGATGGTGGTGCGTTAGTTCGTATGGATAAACTAGACTTAATGGTTCAAGACATGGGTCTTCCTGAAAATTCAGGGTTTGCTAAGCCGTTCTTTACTTCTAATCAAGAGCAAAACGGTAAACAACTAGGAACTTTGATAGGAAAACTCGCTTTTCACGGTGCTGGCCCTAAGTTAACTCAAGCAATGAAAGAAGCTGGTATAGACTTTATTGTTCCACGTTCAGTTGCTAAGCAATATGGCAGTAGACAATTGATTGATTATAGCTTTAAAGATGGTAAAATGGGATTTTCCTTAAATGGAAAATCTGTAAACCCTAAAGAATCTGGCTATGTTTATGAAATGAAGCCAGAAGATATAGCTGTTTCCTGGGGAGTAAAAGATGGGTCTTCTTACAAAATAAATGATCCAGTAAGAGTTTATAAACAAATACAAGAACAGTTTATGAATTATGATGTGCAGACTGTTGGTAAGGCCAATGGTGTAGACATTAATGGAGCTATGAAAAAGTTTATTCAAGAAAAATTTGAAGGTGATCCTGTTTTAAATAAAGAACTAAATAGATATATTAAATCAGGTAAATCAGATGAAGCTGCTTTAAAAAATATTTCAAATAGCTTTGAAAGACTTGGAGCTAAAGAAATTGTTGAAGCAATGAAAGATATGACTAAAAGTGGAGAATCTTTTAGAGAGCTAGTGAGAAGAAAGATTCAAAGACTTTCTGAAGAAGGTATGGAAAAAAGAGGAGTAGAGTCTGAGACAGATTGGGAAGGTAGTTTCATAAAAGAAAAGATGACAAGTGCTCAAGCTTTATTAGAAAACGGTGGTACTAAAGATGCCGTTGCTCTTAGTAAAGACTTAGCTCCTTTATTAGACAGGTCTATGACTAGATACTTCTTAAAAAGAATATTACAACCTGAAGTTATTGGTTCTAAGTTTATTATGAGGATGTATGATTTAGAATTGGCTCAAAGAACTGATAAAATGGGAAATACGTCTAGATTAAAAGATGAAAAAGATTTGTTTTTTCTTGATGACAATGCTAAGACAAAGAAGATGAATGTTTTAGATACCAATGGCCGCATACAATATGGTAAAACACTATTAGATCAATGGAACGCTTATTTAAAAGAACCTGATGGAACTGTTTTAAAAGGCAGAATGGAAGAAAGAATGAGATCTGTAGCTGTTAGAACACCAATTGATAGTGTGTCAGGACTAGCTGATTTAAAGTTTGGAGGCTTTACTGGAATAAAAGGTGGAGGAATCTTACTACACCCTGAAACAATGAAAAGACTTGGTGGTGCAGATTTAGACATAGACGCTGCTATGATATATACAGCAGAGTCTCTTCCAAAAGAATTTCATGAGATTGGACGTCTGTTTAAAGATGACTTTAGTAATGTTATGAAGTATGCAGATAAAAAATACGGTGGATACGATAACGTGGTAAAAAAGTTTATTGTTGAAGATAATATTGTAGGTAGAAAATCTTTAACTGGTATGTTTGATCCGTTCCTTAGATTAAAAACAGCTACTACTATTCAAAATGCTGGAGAAGTAATGAGAGGAATAGCTGTTAATTCTAAGACTCAAATGAGAATGTTTTATAATGCAGCTAGGCAAAAACCTGGAAACAAGTTTACTCATTTTACTGAAGACGGTCACAAAATAGAGTTTGTTGCTAAAAAAGATGAGATGGATTTAAAGTTGCATGGAATGGCTGCTGTTACTGTTAGTGTTGACGTAGCTAATTATGGTGCTTTAAGAAGCCCTGAGTTCTTAAAAAAGACTCTATTTAAGTCAGGTTTTGAGTCTTTGCATGTAACTCCTAAAGGTGGGAAAAGAACAAAGCTAAATGATAAAGGTATAGAAGAATTTTTTAATCCTTACTCAAAAGAAATTAATTACATAGACTCTCCTATCGGAGAGTTTGCAAATACTGTTAATAAGTTTTTTGGTAAAAACAGAGAAACAGGTCTGTCTTGGGAAAGATCTGATGTAATTACTGCTGCTGAAAATCATCCTAAATGGGATACTGGTATATACTCTATGCTTTCTAAGAGCATAAAGCAATTAGACTACAGTGATTCTATGTTTGAAAGATTGCAATATAATACTGATAGATTAAGAGACTTTTCTAGGATAATGCGTGAAGTGGTAAAAAGCAATCCTGAAATTACGAGATATGTAAAAGGAGATTATAAGTCTACTCCTATTACTGAAATATCTAAAAGAATGGATCTTTTATCTACTACATATACTACAGACAAACTCTCTTTAGCTTACGATGCTCCTTATAACTTAGCTACTGGCTCAGGCATCCAAAGAATGGCTAATAATTTTAGTGTATTTGATGCTTTTATAAAAAAACATACTTTAAAAGATAGAAAAGGAAAAGAGTATAATTTTATAACAAAAAACAAAGATTATAATGCTGAGCGTCTAAAAAAATCTCCTGTAAGTAGAGAAATATATTTAAAAAAATATATTAAACAGGTAAACGATTTTATGAGCAATGACCTTAGAGACCTTGCTTCTTTAAAAACAATTAACGATACAGGTGCTCTTCATAATATAAAAGCTGACTCAGAGCTTCCTAGACCTAGCCCTAGAAATCCAAATGGCTTAACTAGTTTAAACAAGTGGATGATGGATAGAGCAACTGAAGCTAAAAAAGAATTTTCAAGAGTTTATCGAGAAGCTAAAGGTGAGCTAGATGTCAGTCCTAACTCAACTGCTTTAGATTCTATTAGTCGATTTTTAAACGGAGATCAGCCAAGCAGTATTAAAAGTAGGCTTGTAACTGCTTCTGAAGTTTTAAATAGATATAAAAGAGAAAGCGATCCTGATGTTACCTATGAAGGTCTTAGAGAGTATTTTGACTCTTTGCTGTTAGGATCTATAAACAGGGGTAATAAAACTGAGTCTTTATATTTTGTTCCACAGTTAGTTTCAAAAAATGTATTAAACAGATTTAATGAAAATATGCAGTCAATATTTGTAAGTAGACAAGAAAAACCTACTTATGAGCAAGTAGAGAAAATGTTTAGTAGGGATGAAACTGATATAATTCTTACTCGAGCTCAAAAGCTTGACCTTGAGTTACAAGAAATAGAGTTTCTTAAACCAAAAGTTCCAATCTCAGAGCTTCCAGCTGACATGCAAAATTCATATAAAAGAATAGAAGGTCTTTTAAAAAGCTTGCAAGAAACTGCAGGTATGAATCCTGAAAGTATGCAAAAGTTTATAGCTAGTTTTTTTGCAAATAGAGGTAAGGCAGATTTTTCAGCAATTAATAAATACGAATTGCTTGGCTTTGAAGCTTTTATGAAAGATATTGTTCGTGGAGGAGGTGTTTTTTCTTGGTTTACTCGTGGAAAAGGAAGTAAACATGCTGGATTTTGGAAAGAAGTTGATGAAAAGGGATTTACTAAGAATGCTAGAGGTTTTTGGTTTAAGCCTGCAGAAACTGTAGCCTTTGAGCACTTAAAGAATGATGTGGAGTTAATTAATGTAGAAGCCAGGGCTTTTAAGTGGGTAAAGCAAAAAGATCCAGATAATCCAGGTAAGTTTAAAATGGTTAAAGAGTTTGGTAAATATAAATCCTGGGTTCCTCAATCTCATTTTCAGCAAATAATAGATTCTACTTATGGAATGAGTGAGTACAATGCTGGTATGCGTATTTTAATAGAAGAAAGATTCCAAAATACTATGGGCGTCAGAGAAGTTAGAGGCACTAATAGTAAAACTAACAAAATGGATGATTTAGTTGATATAGCTTGGAGAGAAATAGAAGCAGCTTCTAGCATTATAAAAACAAAAGAAGGTCTTAGGGTAGTTAAAGATGAGGCTGATGGTCAAAGTCCAAGAGACGCTATTAAATTTAAGAAAAGATTAGAAGATGGTTTTGAAAGATACGAAGGTCTTTTAAAAGAAAAATATAATTTTACAATAAAAGACAAAACAGCAAACTACGAAGCAAGAGAAGTTATTGACGTTTTAAAAAGAAGAATGCAAAAAGTTGTTAGGGACACATACACAGAAAGTGTAAAAATACAGCCAGACTTTTATAACATGCTTGATAAAGTAATTAAAAAGCAGGGTGGTAGAAAAACTGTAAAAACAAGTCAAGGAAGAATAGACGTAACTGAAATACCAATTACTTCTTTTGTAAAAAATGTTATAGATAAGTATTTAAAACCAGGAGCTGTTGTAAAAAGAAAAGAAGATGGTGGAAGACACTGGAGTTTGGAAGAGGTAAATGGAATAGGTAAAGCTACAGATATTAAAATTCATGTTGAAGACTCTTATGACCCAATAACTAAAAAATGGAAATTAGAAGAGTACAATAGAGATCAAGCAAGAAATCTTAAAGATGTTTATTCTTTTAAAGACAAACAAGAAATGTTTAAAGATAGCGAAGGCAAGAGACCTTCTTTATTTGATTTCTTTAAAAATCCTTCAGGCAAAGTGTTTAAAGAAGAGAGTGGTAGAAGGTATTTAAATAATTTACTTTTAATGTTTAAACCAGACAAACTAACCGTTGGTTGGCAAAAAAGATGGGAAGATATATGGGATCAAATATCAAGATCTCCTCGTGGTGTTAGTGAAAGGGCTTTTCTTTTTAATGAGTCTTACGTTGCTTATAAAAAATACGTTAAAGAAAACCCAGACTATTCTCCTGATCAAATTGGAAAGCATCTTTCTATTGTAAGGAGTTATTTTTTGAAAAATAACGACCCAACAAAAGGTGGCTTTGTTGCTTGGAAAAGACCGTATTCAAATAACCTAGAAAAAGGTGAGCCTTATAGTCAGTATTTACACGATGTTGCTTTAGCTGAAGGATCTATTAAAATGCCTTTATATTTAAGGCAAAAATTAACACATAGTTCTCTTACTGGTTTCCAACCTATAGGCGACTTAGGTGCAACATATATGCCTCATTTAAATCCTGATGTCCCAACAGCAAACAAAGAAGCTATTAAGTTTGTAGAAGAAGCTGCTAGGACAACTAACTCTCCTAAAGAATTTGAAAAAATTAGAGATGAAATATTAAATAGAAAAAATAACTTTATACAAAACTCTAAAAAAGAAGACCAGGGCTTAGCTGATCAAGCAAGAGACTCTTTATTATTTAGAGATCTTGGTGGTGAAAGAGGCGTAAGAAACTTACAATCTTTAGGTGGTGGTTCAAAGCCAGGTAATATGTTAAAAAGATCACAAAACTTTGATGGTTATTCTAGGCATTTTAGTGAAATGGGCAATTACGCTCAAACAATACAAGCTGCTATTGCAACAGAAGTGTCTTCTGTTAAAGCTAAGCTGCATATTAGAAATTTTAAGAAAAAGAAACCTATGGGTAAGCATACTAAAGACTGGGAAGATTACATGCGTATTTTTGCTAGAGATGTCTTAGGTGCTCCATCTACTTTATCTAAAGAAATGCTTGATAGCACTACTTTAAATATAAAAAGTACTCCCTGGTGGTATACTAGTGATGAATATCTTTATAGTAAAAAAAGTGTTTATAAGTTAGTTGATAAATTATCTGGAAGATCTAAACCAACGGCCTTTGTTAAAGAAATTTATAACAAAAGATATCAAAACTTAGATACAAATGGTCAAATGGAACTTTTTAATCCTAAAGATGCAAAAAGAGAAACCTTTGAACAGTGGTGGGGTAAGCAGCAAGAGCTGTTTGGTGTTAGATATGATGCAGAAGGTAGACCTATAGAAGAAAACATGAATTTCTTTTCTGGTAAAATGAGAGAATATTCTCAAGTTGAAGGTAAGTATCAGTTAGCTACGCTTCTTGCTAGAATGAAAGTAGTTGTTAATAACGTATTTGGTGGTGGAACAAATGCTTGGGTTTATAATGGTGCTAGACCAATGAGAGATGCTAGAAAAATAGAAACTTGGCAATCTATAGACCCTCGATTTAAATCAATGAGAGACGTAGATGACTGGTTGGGTAAGCTTGGTGTTGTAGAAGAAATGTTGCGTTATGACTTAGGTTATTTAGGTGCAAAGCGTGAAGGTAATTGGCAGGCTTTTTCAAAAGATGTAGCTAGTCTTGCTATGGAAAAATATCAAAATAAAGGTAAAGACAGTCTTTACGATACAAGATTTAGAGATTTAGTATCAAGACATAGTATTGGTTCTAAAGGAATGGAAATAGCTGCTATGTTTATGGGTAGGTCAGAGCTATTTTTAAGAATGAATACTTTTAAAGCTGGTTATATAGCTATAAGAGAAAGTATGAGCCCTGTTCAATATGAACTAAATGATCCCTACTTAATTCAGCAAGCTAAAAAGTCTGTGAAAGCAAGTCAGTTCTTATATAGTGCTCCTTTTAGACCTTCTTTTGCTAGGTCTTCTGCTGGTAAAATATATTCAAGGTTTAAGTTATGGGCTTGGAACTCTGTTAAATTTAAAAAAGAAATATATAAAGATGCTAAATATGCTGGTTTTAAACCAGGATCAGCTGAAGCTAAACGATTAGAAAGAATGGCTATTGCTGATTTATTTATGATAGGTATGGCAAAGCTACTTCCCTATACAATGTTTGATTACTCTTTACCAGCTCCTTATTCTTACTTCCAGGACACAGCTGATTGGATGTTTGGCAGTGATCAACAAAGAGAACGTGCTTTCTATGGTGCACTTCCAAGAGCTATTGCTCCACTACACGAGTTTATGCCTTCTTTTTTAAGAGGCCCAGAGGCTGCTTTTGGAAATCTATGGTCAGGTAATTGGGATAGATTTGCAGATTACACTTTAGTAAGTCATTTCCCGTTTGGTATGCTTACAAGAGATATAGTTGGTGCTGTACAAAGTCCTGCTTTGTTAGGTGAGTTTGTAACAGGATTGCCATTACATAGATTAGGAAGACTAAAACAAGATATTATGGAAGACAAAAAAGCTTCTGGTTACTCTCCAGGATTTTATTAATAGCAGAGCAGTGTTAACCACTCTGCTATTTTTTAAAAGATATATCTAATTGTATTCCAAGGAATTACCCGACTATGAGTATCTTTAAAATCCTTTATCATCTTATTTTTAAGTTGATATTTATATCTAATATTCTTTCCTCCGTAAGAAGATACTTTGGTTTCTTGAATATCAGGATTCCAAAGTAACTCTTCTCCGTCTCTTTTGTTCATTTGATTTTGTTCGTGCTTTTTTTCGTTATGTGTTAAAAAGATTACTTCAGATAACACGTTGTCTTTGTCTTTTACATTTTTAGCTACTAATTCAAATAACTCTAAATAGTCTTTCATATAACCTTCATAATAAACTACAGGTGAGTAATTTATATGAACATCATATCCTGCTTCTCTAAAAGTATCAATAGCTTTTATCCTATCTATTATTTTAGGAGTATTTGGTTCAAGCTTAGTTGATATTTTTTGTGGCATTAAACTAAATCTAATTCTAACTTTATTTTTAGGATTAAATTTTAGAAAATCATTAGGTATTATTTTAGTAGCAAATGTGCCTTTTGCTTTAGGGTGATCTTTGAAAAAATTAAATATTTTTTCCCAGTCGTAGTATTTGCTATGTAAAGCAAAATCTTCATTGCAAGCTATATCATAAGTTATATAGTCTTTGTCAGTTTGATTAGGTTTATTTACAACAGCAAACCAAGAATGGTCGTTTATTTCATCAAGGATCTGATTAATGTTAGTGGCATAATCTAACCCTACTGCTTTGTGTCTTTTCATGTAACAATAAGAACAGTCAAGCAAACAACCAAATCCGAAAGAAGGTGATATAAAATCACTACTTCTTCCAGATGGTCTTATTTTAAATGTCTTTCTTGTTACAGGTCTTGTTATTTTCCCCATTTTCCTCTCTTTACTATAGTAGCCATTATTCCATAATTAGATAAGTCTAAAAACGCATCGTCTATAGGCTCATTTTTTACAGCAGGCTTTCTTTTACTCATTAACAATGTCTTTGCTCTTTGAATTTTATCATTCATTCTAAACCATAACCCAGTTAAAGACATTTTTATTTCTTCTTTTGTTTCTAAATTAGATCCTACGCTTATATTCTGAGGGCCGTAGTCATGCTGCTTCATGCAAAATAAAAAGTACTGCTCTTTCTGAATTTTTTGAAATTCAGAAGTTGTTTCTGGGTACTTTTCTTCCATTTTATCTACGATTTGTCTTCCTACGCTCTTCTTTTCTTCTACCATTGTAAATTTCATACTAACTCCTCGGTAAAGTCTCTGCCGCAATCATAACA
>MDSV01085376.1_pt1 | contig 26034 bp, 18 predicted proteins | sample 810851 | NCBI WGS metagenome assembly MDSV01 (sample SAMN05326640, study PRJNA326480) | marine metagenome | isolation source: seawater | place: Atlantic Ocean: North East | collected 2012
AACGTAGAATCCATCCATCGGCAAGAACCCCCAATATAGACTCGGTATCTTTGCGCGTCCATCCTTCAAACTGAGCTACCCTTGCAAGTATTTCAGTTGCCTCATCAATCGGAAAAGCGTTGAACGAGTGCGCCATCAATACGAGTTGATTTGCTGCAACAGAGAGTGGGCGATGCCTCCATTCAATGGATTCAATTTGCCCAAGCATCGCTCGTCTTCCAACGACAGCGCTTTCAGCAATATCATCAAAATCCCACGAAAGTAAATGTCCTCTACCAACTCCACCAAGACGGTGGTCAGCACGACCAACTCTTTGCAACATTCTATCGACAGAACGCGGGCTTTTGATCTGCAGTATTCGACGTATTTTCCCAACATCGATTCCGAGTTCTAGGCTTGAGGTGCACACAAGTCCTGCTAAATCTCCGCTTCTCAATCGATCCTCCATTTCTTTTCGCGTTTCAGTTGCCAGTGAGCCATGATGGACTCCGATGTTAACATCAGGAGCCATTGTTTGAAGCCTGTTCGCAATGGTCTCAGCGTCGCTCCTGCTGTTGACAAAGACGAGACATGGAGGTTCAGTTCTCAACACTTCAATGAGGCGTCGAAAACTCGCATGTGCTCGTGGTTGAATGCTTAAATCAACTGCACCAACCTCATCTTCTGATAGAACGGGGGCGCACTCAACCGACAAGTCGGTGGTTCTGTCTCCAGTAGTTATCAGTGCCTTTCCTTTTTTGGGAGATAACCACTGTGCTACTTGGTCTGGGTTTCCAACTGTCGCTGATAGTCCGATTCGCTGCACAGAATGTCCAGAAAGTGCCTCCAGTCGTTCTAAACCAATCGAAAGTTGCCATCCTCTTTCACTTGCTGCAAGGTCGTGAACTTCGTCAACAATCACGGCTTGAACACTTTTCAACAATTCTCGAAGATTTTTTCCCGTAAACATCAACTGGAAAGTTTCGGGAGTGGTGACCAGAATGTCCGGAGGATTTCTCACTTGACGGGAGCGTTCACTTTGCTTTGTATCTCCGTGTCGCAGACCAATTCGTAGGCCAACTGCTTCAGCAATTTCAGTCAGACGACGGTCAACATCTCGATTTAATGCTCGTAAAGGGGTGATGTAGAGTATTGAAAGTGGCTTCCAGTTCTCAACCAAACACCGATGAAGCATTGGAAGAACAGCAGACAGCGTTTTTCCAGAACCCGTCGGAGCTACAATAATTCTGTCTTCACCTTTGCATAATTCTGCAAGGGTGGCGGTTTGTACAGGTGTAGGTATCCAACCCTTTGAATTGAGTGCAGAAGACAGTCTAGGTTCCAGGTCGGAAAAAACATTTGACATACTCTCCCCACCCCTATGGAGTAATCGTCCAGTCGACCTCTTTTGAGGATTTGGAAATATTCAGTGAATAGAATACGAGGAAATTTACACTTCTTCTTCATCGAATTCGTCATCATCTTCGTACTCATCATCTTCCCAGTCTTCATCTTCCTCGTCAGTGAAAGCTCCTTCGCCATGGTCAATTGTTGTTCGAGCAGCAACTGTTGCAACAGCAACAAGTACCAGAATAGATGTAAATCCAAAGATCCATGCAAGCGGCGATTCACGTGGAGAATCAAGTATACCGAAGTGCTTACTGTAGGCTATTTCGATTGAATGTTCAGCACTGTTGTCAAAATCATTCACTTCAACAACCAAGCCACGGGGGTCGGATTCGTCGTAATCTACCACTACTCGTATTCTATCGACATCTTCTGCATTCCAAACAGTACTCACTTCAACGATTTCGCCACCGTCAATCCCTGCCACGCCTACGGTGTCGAATGGTTTTTCATCGTCGCCCGAAAAGAATGCAACCTTGAACAGGGCAGGAGTCGAACCACCAACGTTGGTTACTTTTGCATCGATGGTAATACTTGCCCCTGGAGCAATATGGTCATCAGACAACGAAATTGAACTCACTCTCAGTTCTGCACCAACTGCTCCGAGTCGAATCCATTGGCGTTCGAAATCCGTGTCATCAATAGCTAATTCTGGAATTGGACTTGCTTCAGAATTTGAAACAACTGGGAATTGATTGCCAGCAGTATCGTATCCCGAGACATAAAATCCAACGAAATCACCCGATTCCGGAATGATTCTGCCGTTATCAGTCAAATCAACTGAACCTGTCCAAATTACATTTTGGCCGTCTTGTTGCATGCCCAACAAAGTTGATCCAGCACCAAGAGTCACCGTACGTGTGGCATCTCGCATCACCCAGTGTACGATTTGGCTTGAACCGGTCAAGTCTGCATCCTCAGTTCCGTGGAATTCTACTGGAACATTGGTAAGGTCGTTGTTCGCAGAAATATCGATAATGTTCAGCGGAGTAATTCTTCGAACTACACGAGGTGCAGCATCATCCACAATCACCCGCAGAGTTGTTGAAACCAAGGTGCCGGTCATATCTTCGCCTTTACCAGGAATGTTCGTAATTGAAATGAGGCAAGTTCTGGTCGGTGATGACTGGAGAGTTGAGGCTGAAGAGAGAGGCACTTCGACAGAGAATTCACCTGATGAGCTTATCGAACCATCGCTCCACATTTTTTCTCCGTCAAAGACTTCGACAAGAATACCAACGTCGCGAGGAGCGGCAACTGTACTGCCTTCGTAGACCACTCTGCCGGTAAACGCCAGTCGGTCGTCTTTGCGAACGCGACTTCCATCAGCGACCACGCCAGTTCGAGGTTCAGAAATATCTTCCACTACATATTCTGTTGGAGAAAGCATGAGGTCGTTTTCTACTCTGAAGGTATGTTCGAGCAACAGAATTTGTGACTCCTCAGTCGAGCCACGCTCTTTGTATCGCAATGCTACATCACCCATTTCTTCATCCGGCCAGTCCCATCCTATGACGAACTCAAAGGTAAGTTGAATCCATGGCAGACCAGATTCGTTGATGGTTTCGACCATTTCGCTGCTTGATAAGAGGTTGATATAATCGCTCTCGGACCAAAAGGTATCGTTCATTCCAGAGTATGAGATCTGTTGCGCATCCCGAATTGGATTTGGTCCTTCAAAGTCAAACACCAAAGAGATGTACTCAAAGTCGATAGCAGTGTTCGCATCGATGAATCCTAGGGAGATTGTCTGCTTCATTCCAGCATAAACGGGGGCATCATCAACATGTCCTTCCCAATCCAAGCCAGTAAAAATTGCAGTCGAATCTTTGCGGGTACGGAAGGTTGCATCATCGTATGAAAATCCTGGGCCAGACGTGAATGACAGCACTTCTTCATCGCTGTTCATTGCGGTGTAGTGGAGTTGGTTTCCTGCTTGGTCACCACCGGTCCAGTAATAGGATACTCGACCCATGTTTGGATTTCTCGAATGGTCGATGGTTGTGATAAACCACTTGTTTTTCGCCACTGTAGAGTTGTGAACAGTCTTGCTGACGTATTCCTGTGGATCAGGCTCACCGTTTCTGTTCAAGTCATGGTCGGATTCAACCCAGTACATCAGTTCTAGAGACATTGGATGGCCAATATCGTCGTTGACAAGAACCTTGACTTCTTGGAGTGGACTTGCTGCTTCATAAGCGTCTTCCAATGGCAAGAATGCTTCCCGGTGAGGGGCTGTTGCATCGATTTTGTAGGTCCGGCGCCAATCAGCGTCTGGAGGCAATGCAAATGCTGGATTTTTCTCGTTGTACGTCTGTACCTCATAGGTCATACCTTCTTCGACATCGATTTCAGGAAGGTCGATTGAAATGAAGAATGTACCGTTGTTGTTCGTTGTATCGCGAGCTGTACTCTCAACCCAACCGTTACGGGAGATTCGAACATCAAAGGCGTTGTCTCGAGGAGCATCTTCAGTATTCAAGAACCACATTGCACCTTGGAAGTAAAGTGTTTCACCAGCAGCAACCCATGAATTATCAGGTACATCATCCATTACCAAAGCGCCATCATTGTCCCGAACTTTCAGCCAACCAAGTCCGAATGAGCGATTCACTTCAAGACCACTGGAACTTACTAAATCAACAGGAGTGTATCCTGCAGAGCCCGAATTATCTACGCAACCTGTTTTGAAACGGACGTTGCTTTGGTCAGGGAATTCAGAGGTAACATAGAATATCCAGTGAATTTCAAGAATTCCATTTGATTGAGTTGACCATGAACTTGCGTCGAGTTCAATGTAGTCTTCCGGGTCGTTCGGTGTTGGGAATATATCTCCGTTTTGCCAATACATTGTTGGATTCTTTGAAATTGAATTGGTCATGAGTGTTAACGTTGCTTCTGTCATTGTACTTGCATCTTCACCGATAACGTGGCGCGTAACAACTTCATAAGGCTCAAGCCGCTCATGAAGAATTTCACCTTCTGGAATGTCAATTTCCAAATTGACAGTGTTCATTATGTAGGTGACTGCGAAAGATTCCAAAACGAGAATCCCAGATGAGGAGGCAACCAGACCAACCGATATATTGCTAAAACCTCCACCAGTGTCTGGAATAGCATCATTGAACCTTTTCAGTAGATTGTTTGTTCCTGAAGTAGAATCCAGTACGGTTAACGGCCCGAGCAATGCACCGGCTGATGCAGCACGAGACCATCCGAGATTTCCGTCGATTTCGATTCCAGGTTCACTTGGAGCGTTGGAATGTCGAGCAATTGAGAGATTGGAAATAGAAGGAGTGGAGGCGCCGTTTGCTGGGCCGCTCAGTTCAATTCGCATGCACATGTAGTAACCAGTGCCAGTGATTGATTTGGACTGATTGGATTGCGTGAAGGTAACGACTCCAGTCGATGTAGTGCACTGGCTGTTCGAAGTGTATCCAAACTTAACACTGATCGAAGTCCCCACAGGTCTGTCTTCGTCCCATGTGGCAGTGGCAGCAACGACATTCTTCGTGCCTGAACCAACATACTGGTATGCATACATGTAGGACGAGGTCACATAAGATGCAACATATTCAAAGCCTACTCCGTCGAAAATAGGAGCCTTCGTTACGGTTCCGTTCAATGTTGCTCGCCATTGGAAACTGGTGCTTGATTGTGCGAAAACAACGGTTTGGCCAACCGTGACATGCCGCCATGTATTGCCGCCATCGTTCGATAAATCTACGCTGATACTTGTTCCCGTAGGAGTGTAGCCAAGAATGCTGCTTACAGTGATTCTGTCGATGGCTTTGGTTGAGGTGAATGAGCTACCTAGTACACTGGCAGTGGTTGTTGAATGAGTTCTGCTATCAAACAATGAACCGTCTCCGAAGTGGTTCACTTTACGAGATCCTGTACTGCAGTATAATGTACTCGTTTGGTGGCATGAGAAACTGAACTGGCCGGTATCGGTATTGACAAGCCCGTAGTGTCCTCCTTCTGGCACAGGCACTTCGCCCATGTGTTCAATGAAATTTCCGTTCATGGTAAAGAAATGGTGATACGAATCGTAGTTGTATCCAACTCCACTGACGTATTGCTGGTCGTATTCGTTGTATACAATAGTAGGCATGTTGACAACCATTCCCGCTCCATAACGAGAGACGGTTGAACCTGTAGCCAACGTCCAAGTCCCCTGAATGCTCGAAGGATTGGATTTACTTACTTCGTTAAGGTACGTGGCTGCAGCAGAATAGGAGTAGGTTGCAACATACAGTTTACCAGTGGCATCATCGATATCAACTCCGGTAACGTATTGGTTGCTGTAGGTGTATGAAGCATCACATCGCCATGACTTCGAGGTTCCGGAAGTAATCACCGACCACTTTGTCATACGGTAACTGGTGTAGTGAGCGGTGTAGACCGTCGTACCGTCAACGGTGGCGTCAACCATGTTGTAGTAAGATGATGTGCTGCAGCCATTTGTGACAAGAGAAGCGGTGCCGATGTAAGCACCCGTGGACGCATTGATTCGAAGAATTGTAGGAGTGTTGTAAAGACTCGAAGATGAATATTTCATGATGTGGAATTCATCTCCAACTTTTGCAACCACGCCGATATAGCTCCAAGAAGCACTCGTACTCACGGAAAATTGGCTGAATTTCTTGGTAAGGCCCGAGTATCCCTGATCGGAAAAAGAGACGAATTGACCTGTCGTGTTGTGATGGGCATTGACCTTACTCTGAATGTGTGCGGGCCGTCCGAAGTCAATGGATTGAAGCGTTGGATTGCCTTTCATTGACATGGTTTTTGAAGAAACATCGGCATTGTTACGTTGTCCGGAGGTGAATGGAGATGGTGGTGATCCTGACCACGAACCGTCCCCTGCTCCGCCGAAATGGGCATTTGTGGTGAAGTTTGAGTATGAGGTCGAACTTGCTTCTCCTCGTAGATTGAATTCCACATCGGTCACTTCAGCACCCCACGGTATGGTGAGATATCCGGCAGTTCCATTACCAGTTCCAGAGAAGGTATGGCTGTAGGAAGTTGAGCCGTCAGAAAATTGCGTTTCAACAGTTGCACCGGCGGCCATAGGTGCCATGAGAGAAATCAAAAACAAAAGTGTCAAAAAAAGGGCTTTGCGCATTAATCTCACCTGTTGCCTCCGTGGGCCTTTGGCCCACAGTATGCAAAGCATTTGAACTTCGCCCCGTCATGTCAGGTAAGAGCGATAGAAAAAAAAGGGGCCTTGACATGTGTTAATTGAGGCGAGGATATGAGTATAATGTCGAATTGGTGGGAAAAGCAACACGGGCGCCAATTGGGTATTGCTGCAACGGCCGCTGGAGCACTCGGAATTTTGCTCCTTGTGTCCTTGTATCAACTTTTGTTCTTGCAAAATCATGTGGATTGGGGGGATTTCACTGGGCATGCCATTGGTTTGGGTGTATTCTCAACCGTGGCTTTATTGATCGTCATGCCAGAATTTCTTACTTTGAGGGGACACGTCAACACTTTGGATGAACTACGGGGCATTGAATCAACCTCTGAATTACGTCGAAGAAAAGCGGAAGGAAACGAGGCTGCAGAGGCTCTTGGTGCTGGACATGAAGCTTCATGGACTGCATTCCTTGAAAGCAAAGGACTTCGACGGTGAACTTGAGGGGACAACACGTGAGCGAGCGCGACCCATTGAAAACCCTGCTCAGCGAAATTCTTCTCGCTGTTGCGATGATTGGTTTGCTGATTTTTGCATTGTATGCACATACCGGCTCAATGCCGCCACTTGTCGTTGTAGAGTCTTCTTCAATGGTTCATGATATTGAAGGAGAGATTGGAAGTATCGATGCTGGAGACCTCGTTCTTGTCCATAATCGAGATTTTGATTCAATCGTTACTTTTGCAGAAGCAACCGACCCTGAGAATATGAATTACGGTTACGAACAACATGGACTCGAAGGGGATGTCATCATTTACAAGAAAAATGGAGAAGGCGGAACGCCAATCATCCATCGTGCAATAATGGAAGTGATTCCAAATCAAATCTATTCACCCAATAGGGACATGCCTTCCAACGCCTCAAATTCTCAGCATTGTCCGAACGGCGGAACATACGACTCGGAATCACTCGATGAAAACAGCACTGCTGGAGTGTGCGTACTCACTTGGGATGTTCCAGGCACGACGGTCAAAGATGCTGAGACTGTCACCGTTTCATTTGATGGGGTTCAAGCAGGATATTATGACTGTCAGCGTCCGGTTCACGCAAATGTCGAGGGTCATCTGGTCGTTTGGCAATGGCAACCTCGACATGCAGGTCTTCTCACTCTTGGAGACTACAACAATTGTTCTGTCGACCAAGGTTCTCAGGCAGTGAATGGTTCTTCAGGCGTGCACAGTTCAATGGGTACAGTGGGGCCGATTCGTGGCTCATGGCTCATCGGTGTTGGTGGGGGAGAAATACCTTGGCTGGGTACCGTGAAACTCATGGTGAGTGGTCAAGGAACTCCAGGTACATCACATGTTCCCAGCTCTTCGTTCTTCATGCTGTTTTCACTTATTGCAGCAGTGTTAATTTTCCCGATGATTCTAGACCCAGCTGTTAAGAAATTTATGCGTCAATCATCCGAATACGACATGGCCATGGTCGAGCAGAAGAAGTACATGTCTGAAGAAGAGTAATCAGATTTCAATTGCTTCATCAAGACTCAACTCTCCAGTCGCTACAGCGTATGCAGCCTCACTGGAGATTGTTTTTCTTCCATTCGTCTTCTTTCTGCTCTGTCTTTGTATTTCTCTTAAATCACCTTCAGTTGGTTGAATTGTTCGGAATTCGACAACACGTGGACCCGATAACAAAGCAATTCGGATAGCAGAAATGACATGGTTGTGCCTCAACAGGCCTCGAGAGGTTTTTGATTCATTTACCTGCTCGATATAAAGCGAATGTGTCAAACAATCATTGATGATTTGATCACGTATGAGTGGCGCACCATGTCCGATTCGCACGACAATTTTTTCAAATTCAAGGGATGAAGCAATACCTTCAATATGTGCTGAAACAGTTTCAACTTTCTCAAGTTGAGCAACACCAAGCACGACGCCATCAGCAAGCCACGCAATGCCTGGGCGGGGACCAGGGTCGATTCCGAAGCAAAGCATGTGCACTTGTGTAATACCTCTTTGCAGGCGAATTGCTTTTTCCACCGCCTTTTCTGCGGTCGATATCGATGCAGCAATGGGTTGTCCTTCACTTCTAAAGTTCGCAACTTCAATTTCACTTCCAAACCAAATCATGTCGCGCTCTGGAAGAACCGCATCGTGTTCCAAGAGGATAAACTTCACATTCCTTTTCTTCAGTTCGTTCATGAGTCTGTAAGCCAGTTTGAAGTCGACAGTGCGTATTGCAAGGCGAGGCACAAAAGAACCTTCTTTCCGATGTTAACTAATGTTACGCCTTTACGGTTCACGCTTTCATGCTCGAAAAGATGAGATTGAAAGGAGTTTTTGACCGAAGTCATCAAGAACGATTGACATTGATGACATACTGTGTCGAGCCAATATGAGCGGGAACTCAGACAGGTTTTGGCCGGTGTAGATAAAGGCGTAGAGTCTGTTATTCGCTCTTGTTCTCCGGTTGAAAAAGAGAAGATGCGCTTAGTGACCCAGCGGCCATTTCTTGTTGTCCGTGCCGCAGGATCTGGGATGGAAGGTACTGGAGATTTGCTTGCATTGCGCGGAGATCTCTGCTTTCCAATCGAAGTGAAATCAACACGTGCTCAAAAATTGTATCTCTCGGGTAGGACCAAACTTCAGTACGATGCCATGGTTCATGAGGGAGAGCGATGTCAACTCATGCCCCTTTATGCACATCGAAGGAAAGGTGTACGTGGAGATTCGTGGAGGATTTTTCGAGTTGAAACGAAAAATCTCACAGGTAGGCTGCGACATCTTTCACATTCAATTCCGGCATTTCCTCTCAACAGAAACGGTTCAGAATACCTCAATTGGGATGATGGAATGCCGTTGAATGAATTCATTGCATTGGTGTGTTCATCGGCAGGATCAGAATCAACTGCTTTGCATGACCTCGAAGTTCGTGCGATAAGAGATGCGGTATTCTCTTCTCAACTTCCATCAACTCGTGTTGAAGAGTTGCAGCCAGCACAGAAGATTTCTCAAACACCTTTGGATGTTTTTGCTGAGCTACGGCGCCGGCGCTCGTAATTAGAAATACGGAATAATGAGCACGAATAACAACATCATCAACAGTGCAAGCGATGACATGCTGGAGGCTTTCCTTGAGATATGGTCTACCCACATGGGGTGAATCTTCCAGAGTCGTGTCTTCTTTCCAAGTCGTCGAATTCGATTGAGTGTGCCAGTGAGCCAGTCTTTGAACAAGTGACCTCCATCAAAGGGGACCATTGGGATAAGATTGGTAAAGCCAAGAAGGATATTGACCCACATCAACCAGAAAAAGAAGTTAACAAGGAACAACAAACCACCAATTCCCAGTGCATCTCCGAGAATCCCTTCGGTTGGAGATAGCATGGCCTCTTCCATTGGATGCATCGAAATTCCTTGCATCTCAAACGGTACAATCATCATGTTTAGGATGTGGAAAGGCGTGTAAACGATTCGCAACACAATCCCTCCATCAAACCGAGGGCTTGTGGGCCCTGCTAGTCGGTCAATTCCTTGCGTACCTTCACTTATTCCAACCACGCCAACAAATGCATCGCCGGGTACAATCGGAGGATTTTGATTTTCGAGGATTTCTTCAGTCCACCCTAAGTCAAGATAGTACTGATATTTGTCGGCGAGGGTGATTTCAAGGGTATCAGACGAACCATTCTCATGCATGACATCAACAGCAATCGTATCGTTTGCACGGTATTGACGCATTTCCGATTGGAAACCATCAATGCCTTCGATTTCAGTGCCGTTGATTCGTAAAATCGTGTCCCAAGGTTCCAATCCGGCTTGGTCAGCACCGGAATCTTTGACAATTCCTTGAACATGCGGATTGACACTGGTTGTGGTGAGGTTTGCTGCTAAACCACCCAAAAGTAGCAAACAAACCAGCGCTGCAAAAATATTGGTGGCAGGTCCTGCGGCAAACATTCTCATTCGCTCCTTTCGTGGGGCTTTGTGAAGTTCTTGATATTGTGGTTCAGCAAATGCGCCAAGCGGTAGGGGGCCGAGTTGCAACAACCCAAATGCCCGAATGCGCATACCGTGGGCTCGGGCAAGGAGTCCGTGACCAAATTCGTGAATAACCAACGCTACGATAAATGCCATTGCACCCCAGCCGAGTGGAATCATTGGGTTCAGCCCTGGAATAGCAACCAATTCACTTGCGCTCGGGGGAGTTGCAGTTGGCGGTGAGAGGATTGACGCAACAAATGCAAGCAACATTCCAATTGCAACAAAGAACATTGAAAAGAGACACACCCATAGAGAAATCTCACCGTAAATTCTCCAAAATCGACGAGGTTTCGCAACATAATCAAGCGTGGTTAATCCTTTGCTGCTGCGCACCATGAGGACTACGCCGAACACTCGACTTGCATTCCAACGGTCCAGTACGCCGTTTTTCTCCCATACTCTCAACAGGACATACCACGCAAGTATCAGCAGAAGAATGACTTTCCAGTCGGCTTCGACCGAACCCCATGCGCCATCCATGTTGCAGCCAAACACTCCTTCTCCTTGAATCTTAACGAAATCTCTAACAAAGTTGATGATGGTTCGATTGAACGAATCACTATGGAGGCTTACCGAACAGCACTCGAACAGTGGTGTGAACAGGAGTGGGCTCAAAACCCCCAAGCAATATCGGAATGGCATTCAGATGATGAGATAATTCAAGTGTTCATGAAATTGGACAGAAGCGTTCTTATTGCCGATTTCTCGGTTGATATAGACGGTCAATTGCATTGTAAAGAGCATCTTCAAATCCCTCTTGATCGATGGAATCCAGGTTCGATACAAGCTCACAGGACCTCAGATGGTACTGTTCGATTTCGTCATCGTCATTTGGAAATTCATTTGGCAGCACGTTTGCGAGCCCCTGAATGGGGTCAAGCATTGCTTGAAGAATGGCTCATGGTACAAAGAGGAGACATGCTTCGACCTAAAGATCGTTCACAGCGAATAGCCTCGATTAACCGAACCAAAATGAGCATTGAACGAAATCTCAATCACTCAAATCTAGATGCGGTACGAATGGATTTTTTGGCAGCAACTGCGAGTTTGACATCTGTTGAAATGAATCTAAACTCTAAAAGACGAAGCGATGAATCTGAATAATTCAATTCAGTTTAACGCGATATTTGTTCCGGCCGTTCGCATACATGGTAATGGAGCCGGATGATGAAACGCACACTGCAATACCTTCGACCAATTGAGAAATAGCCCTCGCAGCTAGATGTCTCCCTCCTTCACCTGGTTTGGGAGTTATGCCTTGAGGAACCTGGATGTACCTGCCTGCATCGCTAGCGATCCCTTCTCTGTTGAACAAGATGGCTCCATCGAGCCATGCAAACTCTGCCAAAGTTTCATGATTGGCTTCATCAAGGATGCTTCTTTTTTCTGCAGGATGACCTTTGAATGGATTGAGTACAAGGGCAGTTGTATGCTTACGAAGCGAAGGAAGGGGCCCCAAAGCAAACAATGCTCCTATCGCGTGCCCTTCACGACCTCTCGAACCAATATGACGTGCAAGTTGCATCATTTTTGTCAGCACCTCCAAATCGATATTATGATCTTGGGCTAAGGTCGCAAATCGATTTGAGTTTAGATTCGAAGTGTCGACAACGATGACTCCATCCAATGGTTCTGCTAATACAACCAAAAGTTGTTCACCGCTGGCTAGATTTCCTTCACCGATCGCTTGCAGAACCAAGTCATGAACGTGATTCAAAACACCAAGTCCCTGAGAGGTTAGACTTTCCTCAAGCAATGAGCATCCGATACCCGATTCGATCAAGGAATCGACAACTCTTGATTGACTTGACAAAACTGTGAGTTCCAAATTTTGAGGTAATATTTCTGCTATTTGCTTGACTTTTCGAACACTGTTTGCCAACATCAGTACGGATTGAAAAGTTCTTCTTTCGTTGGCTAATGTACTGCTGACCATTGCCGCAAGGTCAACCATGTGCTCCCCTCACGCAGAAGTAGAATCGTAACCCGGTAATTGGTCTTCAGTTTCTCTATACACTGTTCGCATGTTGGAGATAAAATTCCGTTCTTTGACGACAATCGTGTACTCTGAAATTCCGGGGTCTTCCTCGCCATCCATCTTTCCAAGTAGAATTTCAAGAGTCAATCGAGCACCTTCACGGTGTGGATATGCGAAAATCCCCATAGACAGTGGGGGTGAGATAACGGTTGAGACATCCTTCATTTCAGCGAGTGTTTCAAACAAATTATCGTAGGTTTGAGGAAGTAATTCTCTGCGGGCTTCATCTTGGTTGGGTCGACGACAGTCAGGCCCTACGACGTGAATGATATGCTTAAAATTTGAAGATAATGCGAAAGGCTCTGTTACAACATTATGAGTCACTGCGCATGGTGGAGCGTTGATTTTACGCATTTCAAGGCAGATATTTCGTGTCACTTGAGTTAATTCTTCTCCTGCTTTACCATGGATTTGAGCATCAAGACCTTCACGGCCTGAAAGGCGGTTGTTCGCAGGGGTAATGAGTACATCACCGCTGTGATTCCAAACATCTCCTCCGACAACGCGGAGGATTCCCCATTTGCATGTCCTTGCCATGTAGAGTTCTGCCATCAGTACATCATGAGAGGCCACCTTACTTATCAAGTTCGCAGTTTATCGATGAAAAACCCTATTTTGGGGCCTGGTTTTGCTACCGAGTTGTAAAAAAATCATACTTGAACTCTTCAATGCGGCATCGCTAAACCCTATTGCTACTCCACAAGGCCATGGACAGGAGGTTTTCGAGTCTTGTACTCGCCTGTTTGTTCCTTATGGGAAGCTTTTCGATTCCGCTATTGGAGTCTCTAAATGCCGAGCATTCCGATGCCTCCAAAAACCAATATTCTAGTCTTCAAGATTCTTTTTTAGGGTTTCACAGCGATTCAAACGACAACATTTGGAATCTTTCGAATTGGTCGAATACCTCACAACCGAATGGATTTGATTTCCTCACAGTTTACGATTATTCTGACGTAGGCGTACTCATCAACAACAGGTCCGAAGCAAGTCGTACTATAGGATGGGCATTTGTTAATGCAAGACATATACCTCTAGAGAACATTTTCTTTTTCAACAATACAAGTACTCCTACAAAGGAAACGATTAATCGCGATCAATTCAATACTTACTTCGCCAATCCATTCTTGGAAATGTTGTTCAATCGAACTTCAACAACTGAATTGAATTATTTGGTTTCAACCAAAGGTATTCCTTTACGAATCAGTGGTGGAGAAAACAAGGCGAGCTTTGATCAAGAATTTTCTTTACTCGGGGGGACATATGCCTCCAGTATAGATTCAAATTATTGGGTTGATCACGGATACGGTCCATTAGCCGGTGCAAGCCAAGAGGCTTTTTCTCGCGAGAAATACGGTTTTTACTTAATGACAAGATTGACTGGATACACCGTTGATACTGCATTGGGACTCATTGAAAAAGCCAACAACAGTTTGGGCGAGAGAGGTGTTTTTGCTTTGGACCTAGCGACCAATCGTAACGGTTCAGGATACAAATTTTGGAACGATGATTTGTATGTTGCAAACTCGACATTAAACGGCAGTTTAGGGTTGCCGACACATTTTGACCAAACATCTAATTTCTTAACCAATGTATCCAATGTAATGGGTTATGCATCATGGGGTTCGAACGATGATAGTTGGGGCGATAATTGGCTTCCGAACGCCGGGTTTGAAACCGGAGATGTAACGTATTCTAGTGGTGCACAATTTTGGAACACAACAGTTCCTTCTCTTTCTTCCGGAGATTCATTCAACTGGAGCACGCAATCCAATACCACTGAAAGTGGCAGTAATGCGCTTGAAGCATCAATTTCAGCAGTATGTACTCAGGAGGCAGGAAACGGTACTCAAGGAATATTAGCAGAATTTTTTGATAACGACGGGGTGAGTTTTAGCACCAGTTCTATGCCATCTCTTATTGATCGTGTTCCAGACCATATTCGATTAGAAAACTCTCTTCAGTATTCTTCGTCATCGCAAGCATATACCGGCCTAGATAACCGATTCAAGAACGATTGGGGTGCTCGATTTAGTGGCCTCATTGAAGTTCCAGAAACGGGTAATTGGACCTTCTTTTTGAACTCTGATGATGGATCAGAATTGTGGATTGATGGACACAGTTTAGTTACGAACTATGGCTCTCACGGTATGAGAGAACATTCCCAGTACATTCAACTTGACCAAGGTAAGCACGATTTTAGAATAGAATTCTTCCAAGGCGGTGGGCCACATGGATTGCAATTGTCTTGGCAGGGGCCGAACCAAAGCAAGGCGTTTATCCCTCCATCTGCTTTCTCACTTGCATCCGAATACATCCCCTCGGAGAGCAATCTTATTCATCATTGGGATTTTGAGGAGGGAAGTGGAAATTATGCTTTTGATTCAGCGAACGAGTCCACCAATTTCACCTTGAAAAATATGAACTCAAGCAATTGGAGGACCTGTGTTGATGGGTCATGCTTGTGGTACGATGGAGTTGATGACTCACTGGAAGTCGATGTTGAGGATTGGGTCGGAAACTTCACTGTGAGCCAGTGGGTATGGGCCAATTCAACGACATTACCCAATTACGCATCGGTTTTTGCCGTGGATAATGCTGCGGGTTCGAACGGTTCTTTTCAGCATGCTATTTTCAACGGCGAATGGCGGTTGCACAACAATCAAACCAATGCTTTTGGAGAGGTACGTGCACAGGAATGGTCCCATCTAGTTACCGTTTTTGAGAACGGTAATGCACGCCAATATTATGATGGAGTGTTGGTACGAACAACAACATTTCCAGCAGGTTCATTCAATAACTTTGATTTGTACAAATTGGGAGTCAACCGAGCAGGTTCAACCTTTTTTGAAGGGATGATTGATAATGTAATGGTATGGAACGTCGCTCTTCAAGATCATGAAATAACGACATTGAACCGGGACATCTACCAAGATTGTGATGCTTATTCGGGAAACGGTCAAGATGTGGCATCGATCGAACAAACATACACTATCCCTTCAGAATTCAAGAACCATGCGTGGCTTATTTCTGCGGAAAGTATGCGTATAGGTGATATATTTGGAGATTTCACTGTTGAAATTGATGCCTACGATTCGAATGGGAATCTTGTGTCGAGTAATCAGTCAGCATCGAAGAACTTTGCAAAAACTTGGGAATCTCAATCGATGAGATTCCGTCCCTCTACACAAGCAGCAAATCTTGTCGTACGCATCAATCTCGACATTGTTGCTACCTCAACGGACGGTTCAGTCTTCCTCGACAGCTTGAACATGCATCCTATTTTACCTCATAACATATGGGTGAATGGCTCGATCGCAGAAACAGCGGTATCCACCGGAGGACGTTCGTTTAACATTGATACATCGTACGGGCAGTCGCTTGTTGCAGATTTGCTTGAGGATGGAGTGTCGGGCGTAAAAGGCTACGTCTACGAACCTTATCTCACCGCAGTTGGCTCTCCAAGTGTACTCATGAATATGTATGCTCAAGGGTTTAATCTTGCAGAGGCTCATGCTGCCGCAAATTTACAGACGAGTTGGATGGGAGTGACTGTTGGCGATCCCAAGATGGCGCCTTTTGCCGACCAAATCCACGATGTGAACCTGTTTGGTGTACGCCAATTTGGAAATGCATCTTATCTACAACCCTCTCAAATTCAATTGGCTTTAGAGAACAAAGGTATGTCAGCCTCCAACGGTACAATACTTGTTGAGAATATTCAAGGAAATGTAGAATTGTATCGTGGCAATCTCACTTTACCAGCCGGAGATGAAAGCGGTTCTCGAATCCTGCACACAATAGAAATAACACCTCAGACAACCGGCTGGATGGATTTACGTATTCGGTACCTCAATACCTCCAATGAACGAATCAAGAGCAATAATCTCGATACCTTGCGGTTTTGGGTAAACGCACCTCCTGTTGTCGAAGACCTGTACTGTGATTCGCAAATTTATGCTCGAGGTGATAATTTCATCTGCACAGTTGAAGCGTCGGACGATCAAAACGTAACCTCCGTTCAACTCGAATGGGCTGTTGTTTCGAATGTTTCGAATTTAACGGGAGCAATATGGAATGTTCAGAATACCGGTAGAGTTGACCAGGTACGGTGGCAAACATCCGTCCTTCTCCCCTCTTCTCTTTCACTGGGGACTCTTGTTCTTCGAGCAACTGCACATGATGTCGATATGCAACAAGGTTTCCTAGAGAGCCTTTCTGCGGCAACGGTCGTTGATGCTCAGGCTCAATGGTTTGGTCCGCACTTTACTGGAGTTGACTCATCCTCTTGGACTGGGGTGAATCAGTTGCCCTATCAGCCGATTGGTTCCATGTATCGTGGCGAGTCTACTGATTGGAAAATTTGTGCCGTTGATGCAGATTTCAATTCCACATTGCAACTGCCAGTGCTGAGTGCTTCAGAGGGTTATGTTAGCACAATGTCGTATCAGCCTCAAGTCGACTCCAATCACCACTGTTATGTCGGAAGTTACCTCAAAGACGCTGGGACATTACTCGATGCCGTATCGTTTGAAGTTCGAAGTACAGAAGGCGTCCTCTTGACTTCTAGGATTGTCAATATTGGTGACCGATTACCAACCGCAAATATTGAGATTCATGATGGCAACGGTAGCCTGCTCGACAGTGTACGAGGTGGTGGCGGTGAATATGTTCGAATTTTAATCGATGACACCGACGACCCTTCAACATCGGCTACGGGTGATTTACACATTCTGTGGCCTGGTTCAGAAAAGATTACTGTACCTGTGGACATCCAGAATATTTCACTTCCAATTGAGCTTGAATTACCAACAATAGAAACGCCTCTTGAAAGCGGTGAATTGGTTTTACAACTCGAAATTACTGGACAAAATGGAGCATTTGCCTCCGAAGATTACACATCTCCATTCCTATTGACCACTCCAAATATTCTTTCCGCACATATCTGCAACAATGATGGTCCGATTGAAACGCTGCGGTTTGGGTCCTCTGCATACATGCTGGTTCATTTGGAGTCCGAGCGCCCAATAAAGACTTCACAAGCGACGCTTAGCCAATTAGGCTGGTCTGTAGCAGCACCGTCCTTAGGCGAGATTTCCCCCAGCGATACCAGTATTCAGAATTGTTCAGAATTTCCTGAACTTGGTCCGTCCGAAACCATTCAAAAATTCCGTTTACGTCTCGATGGAACATTTATTGACGGTGAAGGTCAAATTCTTTTTTCGGTTCGAGACGTTGATGGATTGGTTAAATCATTGAATATCGGTACGGAATTTTATCATGCAATACCCTCAACAAATCTTGAAACAATCCAAAACGCTCGTGCTGGTGAAATGCTTTCGTTTAACGGCACGGTGGAAGACGCTGACGGACTTGAGGATTTACAATGTGTGGGCAGTATCTTACAAGGTGAAACACTCATTGCTGATCTTCAAGTCTCACTCACCCCCTTGTCTCCAACGAAGGCTTCTTTCCAGTTCCAATTCCCAACGACGAATGCACTTGACAACGCTACATTGAATGCTTCAATCACTTGTTCCGATTCATGGTTGCAATCGGATATTTCTCGTGTAGAGGTGTTTTTACTTCCTGAATTGCCTTGTGAGTCCTGCAATCAAACCAACTCGACGCTTGAAGCATCGCAGTCGACGAATATTCGAATCCCGATTGCCATTGGAATCATTCTTCTTCTCTCCGTTTTAGTTGCCAGTGTTGCGTTAAAGAGGCGGTCGAAGGTTTCAGAGATTCCGTTGTGGGGCGAACATGAGGTTGAACTTGATGCTGAATCAGACTCTGTTGATGTTGATGAGCAGAGCGAATTGAAGATTCCCAAGGATTGGTCCGAAGATCAATACGCATCTTGGTTAGAAGGCGAGATGCCAGAAGGTTGGCAATTGTTGCAGTGGATGGAGTTCACCGACCAACAATTGGCTTTATTGGATTCAATTCGTGAATCTCGAGAAGATTGATGTGCTTTGAGCATGTGGAATGAACGATTGCAATGGCAGTAGGATATGTCTTAATCAATGTCGCACCAGGTAAAGAGCACGAAGTTTTCCTCGCAGTGAAAGATATGCCAAATGTTGACGATGCAACGTTGTTGTTCGGAGATCACGATTTAATTGTCAAATTGGCAGCTGACAGTCTTGCCACCATTGCTCAAACCGTAGTCGAATCTATCCGGCAAATTCCAGGGATTATTGATACCAAGACATTAGCTGGTGCAGAATTCTAACACTTCTATCTTTGGAAGGCCCTTCATCAATGAACCGATGTACTGGGTCCTACATGGTCCAAAACGGTGTTTCGGATGGGGTACTGCGGCCATTATACCGTGCAGTAAGCCGTTTTTCCGACAAAAATACTATATACTCTACTAAACTGTCACAAATCGGAGGAATCCAAATGTCTGATAAAAAATACTTTGTTCTCATGGAGAACGGAAAAGATACGAGCCAGGTTTTTGCTAGCAAACAACCCCGTGGAGCGGCCCTTAAAGCTGCAACCCGCGGACACACGAACATACGCCTACGTGAGCGTGGAACAAAAAGAGTCCACGTCTTCACCGGAAGCATCACCATGGTTGATAAGCCAGCCAATGGACCTGCTTGGCTTCCTGACAAGATCAAGAAGGCAAACGTGAAGAAGTCCGGAATCGAACACCTTTGAGTTCATTCCCTTCTTGTATGTTTTTCAAGTTTGTAATCACAAACTTGTCCCCGCTCGGGTCTCCGCTTCTGCACCCTCTTCGGAGGGTGTAGAGGCTTTCTACTCCTTTACAATTTTAATTTCTGCAATCCATATTGCGAGTGCAAACATTGCTACTTGCGCCATTGCCCTCATCACATGAGCAGTGTTTGAGAATGTATTCCCTTGAAGCGGGATATCGTTAACCCACATGTTCGCATTTGCCCAGTAAATCACAACTAGAAACACTGCAGTAGCTTTCGCACCTGTCTTTCGAGACATCGGAATCATCAGACTTAGGCCGAGAATTATTTCAACAATCCCGCTCAAATACACCCAGAATTCAGGAACACCAAGCACTTTTGGAACAATCGGCAAGAAAAAATCGACATTCGTGAAATGTTGTATTCCAATCCAGACGAAAGCGATTCCAAAAAGCAGCGCTGAATAATAGCGTGCATGATGGAGAAGTTGCTTCAAGACATCGCCTCAATAGCGGACTTTTTGGCGAGTAATTGTTCTCCAGATACGTTGAAGCGGATCGTAATATCTGTCAACAACCCTTTCTTTGAGTTGAATAATTGCATCATCCGTAATTTGAATACCAGCTGGGCATACTTCAGTGCAACATCGTGTAATATTACAATACTCGATACCAAATTCTTTCTTGATTTCAGGCACCCGGTCTTCAATATCCAGCGGATGCATTTCGTATTGGGCAAGACGCACCAAGTTTCGAGGTCCTGCAAATTCATCAAACAATGCATGGTCGCGAAGGACGTGACAGGTGTTGACACAAAGAAAACACTCGATACATTCCCTAAATTGTTGAACACGGTCAGCTTCCATTTGGTTAAATTCCCAATTCATTTCTTCAGGCCCGTTGATTGGCTTGATTCTTTGAGCAACTTCGTAGTTCCACGAAACATCAGTAACAAGGTCCTTTACATGTGGAAAAGCCTTCATTGGTCGAATTTCAATCGGTTTGCCCTCAGGTGTCTCGGCAACAACATCACTCATACGAGTCATGCACATCAATCGAGGACGACCGTTGATCTCTGCTGAGCACGAACCACATTTTCCTGCTTTGCAATTCCATCGAACAGCCATGTCAGGTTGTTGTTCATGCTGGATTCTGTGAACGCAATCCAATACCACCATGCCTTCGTCAAGTTCGATACTAAAGTCTTCGAGTCCGGCTTCATCACCTTCACCACGAAGAATCTTGAAATCCTGCATCTTACCCTTGAGTGACATCACTTTTCACTTCCTTCTTGTTCTGCGGCACGTTCAGCAATCATAGCCTTTACTTCCTTGATTGCTTCTTTGAGGTCTTCTCTCATTTCTTCTACGGGTTCTTGACGAACTTTGATTTCGCCCTCTTCCATGTAGATGATGTTCAAAATTTTACCCCATTCTTCGATTTCACCTGGGAAATCGTCGCGGGTGTGTCCACCACGACTCTCCTCTCTAGTCAGCGCTGCCAGGGTTGCTGCGGTAGAAATATCAACCATATTTTTCAAATCCAATGCTTGATGCCAACCCGAATTGTACTTCCGAGAAGTCCCAGGGAAACAAGCTGCTTGGCGTTCATCAAACGATTTCAAATCCTCCATAGCTTCTTCCATTTCCTCTTTGGTGCGAATGATTCCAACCTTCGCCTGCATCATATCTCGCATTTCGTCGTATATTTTACCCGGATTTTCACCCTCATTTCGCTGAAGTGGAGCGAGCATTACTTCGATTGCAGACTGCACCTGAGCATCATCAATAGTTGGCTGAGCGAGGTCTTTTGCTCGCTTGGCTGCATGTTCTCCTGCCCTTTTACCGAATGTGATGAGGTCAGAAAGTGAGTTACCGCCGAGTCTGTTTGCTCCATGTAATCCTGAAGCAACTTCGCCGCAAGCGTACAAACCTTTGACGTTACTTTCTTGTGTTTCTGCATTCACTCGAACACCGCCCATCACATAATGGGCAGTAGGCCCTACTTCCATTGGCTCTTTGGAAATATCGACACCTGCAAGTTCCTTGAATTGGTGGTGCATGGAAGGCAATTTCTTCAAAATCGCTTCTTCACCTCGATGAGAGATGTTCAAGAAAGCACCGCCATGAGGAGAACCGCGACCGGCTTTCACCTCAGAGTTGATGGCTTTAGCTACAACGTCACGAGTAAGTAATTCTGGGGGCCTGCGTACGGTAGCAAGTTTTCCTGAAACGACCTCTTCGACCCATTGGTCTGATTCTTCGATGGTTTCAGCGTGGTCTCCTGCAAACATTTCTGGAACATAATTGAACATGAAGCGTTCGCCTTCTGAATTGGTCAGTCTGCCACCTTCTCCACGAACACCTTCCGTGACAAGAATCCCTCGAACAGATGGCGGCCAAACCATACCTGTTGGATGGAATTGAACAAATTCCATGTCTCGTAATTCCGCACCAGACCACAGTGCCAGAGCATGTCCGTCTCCGGTGTATTCCCATGAGCCAGAACAAACAGACCAGCAACGGGTGATTCCTCCAGTTGCCAGTATTACGGATTTGGCTGAGAACGCATGGAAATCGCCGTCAACCCGGGTATAAGCAACACATCCGGTGACCCTGTCACCTTCTTTCAACAGGTGGCGAACTGTGTATTCCATGAAAATGTCGATACCTTCGTGAATACCTCGTTCTTGAAGTGTCCGAATCAATTCAAGACCGGTTGCGTCACCAACGTGGGCCAGTCGAGGAAAAGTGTGTCCTCCAAAGTTACGTTGGTTAATTGTGTTCTGAGGTGTTCTGTCAAAAACAGCGCCCCATTGTTCCAATTCTCGTACACGATCGGGTGCTTCTTTGGCATGAAATTCAGCCATTCTCCAATCAGCAAGCCATTTGCTTCCTTTCATGGTGTCATGAAAGTGAACTTTCCAGCCATCTCGGGGGTCCGCATTTTGCAGAGCAGCAGCACAGCCGCCTTCTGCCATAACCGTATGCGCTTTGCCGAGCAGCGATTTTGTGATAATTGCGGTTTTCGCCCCGGTTCGAGCCGATTCAATTGCAGCCCGAAGGCCAGCACCTCCTGCACCAATAACGATGACATCGTATTCATATTTCTTGTATTCTTCAGTCAATTTCTCACCTCAAATTACAAACAGCGCCACATCGCTTAGATGCCCTTCACTCACGGCTAAAACCCAAAGGTCACCTAGGAACACAAATCCTAGGGAGGTCCAAAACCAAAAACCGTGGGAGCGATTGAATACGCTGATTCTACCGAATAGTTTACCTCTTAGTCGGCTAATTCCAGTAGTCCATCTGTCCAATGCCCCACCGGCTAAATGTCGAAGAGCATGGCATGAGGTAACATACATGGTAAGCAGAAACGCTTCAATTCCCATTACAAATGTGCCAACTGAAAGGCCCCATCCGTCGGTAAAATGCAATGTGTGGGTAACATCCCACCATTTAATGACAATAATGATCATTGCAGCATAGAGGAAATATCTGTGGAGGTTGTTTAAAATGAAAATTCGCTTTTCACCCTTGTACCCAATTTTCTTGTTGATTTCAGGTTCATCAACCCAACATGCCGTAGGACTTGCGAAGAATGTTCTGTAGTACACTCTGCGCATATAGTAACATGTGCCCCGGAATCCAAAAGGAATCCACAATACGAGAATTGCAGCGTTTACCCATGAAGGATGGTTCCAGTCTTTGAGTCCGAACAATTCCCATTCAAGGACGTTCGGAGAAAAGATTGGAGACATAACTTTCGAGCCTTCAAGTTCGTAGTATATTGAATCGGGGTAAAGAAACAATCTCCAAGCGGTGTACAACATTGCAGCAGTTAGTGCAACTCCCATGGCAATAGGCTGGTTCAGCCAATTGTCGATACGATTCGTTCGACCCAGTCCATTAAGGACTGGAAGTTTTATGCCTTCACCCATGGTTTTCACCGGCCGCCGAGTAGGCTGCTGATTTACTGGAAACCCTCGGGGTCTTTGAGGTTCACTCTTGATTCACCTGTTGCTGAAAGAAGTTTATTCCGTCGTCAAACACGGTTTCATTGGCCCAGTACGTCTTTGATTGCCAGGCTAGAACCCCGTTTGGTGCGATGACCTGCAATGTGGGGGTGCCGGGGTTTCCGTAGGCAGAATAGATGGATGCGCCAGTGGATTTTTCGCTGTTGAAATCATACGCTTCTGTGGATTCGGACGGGGTTACAATTGCCCAGGGTGTATAATGATCGGACTGGTCAGCATTACCAAACACCTCATGAAGTTCGTCTGTTGATTCGAATTCCCCCCATCGATGGACACTCACAATGGTATAGTTTGAATCATCCAATTCACCGTTGAGCATTTTTTGACGAATCATATCAGTCCAATCGTGACATCCAGTGCACCCTGCTCCTATCCAAAGAAGCATGACTGGGCCGTTGCTGAGCTCGTCTTTGAGGTCAAATCGTTTATCAGTGTCTTCGGCTCGGTCGAGAGTGTTTGCAGAGAAGGTCAGTTCAAATGGTATTTGTTCTGGGCCTTCATCACCATTGTCGACCAATGAATTGGACTGAACGCATCCTGATAAAAACATCAGGATTACCGACACTGCGAGGAATGTTGAATTACGCAGCATGACCGTCACCAGTCTGTCTTTGGTTCGCTTGAGTAGGTTTTGCAGATGCTTTTTTCACCTTCGGGCGGCGTACATCTTGGAACCAAGAGTCAACACCGTTCCAGTCAGCACGAATCCCTAAGTCTGCTAGCAATAATTTGCTGCTGATTCTCGCACTCTCGAAAATTGTCGGCAGGCCGCTACCAGGATGAGTTCCTCCGCCGACAATGTAGAGATTGTTCGCTTCTTCAAATCGATTTTGAGGTCTTCGCCATAGCATTTGCTTGAGGTCGTGAGTGAGATTGAAAACTGCACCGCGATAGATATCGGATGCTCCCCAATCGTCCGGAGTTACGATTGTTTCTGACACGATGTGGTCTTGAATGTCGTCGTAGCCAAGTTTAGCAAGTTGCTTGATGATTGTATCTCTGTAATCTGCTTTAATGTCGTCCCAAACTATCGTTTCATGTGTGTTAGGTACTGGAACCAATACATAGACAGTCGATTGGCCTTTAGGAGCGAGCGAGTCATCGGTAATGCTAGCATTTTGGACATACACGGATGGGTCGTCCCAAGTGAGACGGTGATTGGTAATATCGTGCAGGTTTTTCTCATAAGATGAAGATGCATATATTTGGTGATGAGGCAGGTCATACATTTTATCGACTCCAAGGTAGAGCATGAATGTAGAGCATGAATAGCCTTTCTTTTCGAGCTTCTTGTTCGACCACTTTTTCCGCTTCTCATCTGGAACAAGTGTCGTCATGGCGTGGGCAAAATCTGCGTTCACAACGACTTTGTCGGCCCGTATTTCTTCGCCATCGATTCGAACACCAACAACGTCTTTGCCTTCATAAATGAGTGATTTGACTGGAGTAGCGCAACGAATAGTAACGCCCATTTCTTCTGCGATTTCACCCATGCGAGCAGTAATGCTGCCGAGACCTCCCTTGGCATGGAAGATGCCATGTTCGTACTCCAAGAATGCGAGAATGGTAAACAGTGACGGTGCGTGGAAAGGACTCATTCCGAGGTACTTCGTTTGGAACGACATCGCCAATCGTATTCTTTCATCATCGAAGTGTTTGCCGAGGTCACCGGCTACGCTTGCCCATGGTTTGAGAACAGTTGCAACACGCATTGCTCTCTTCGTCATGACATTCAGTGGACTAGTCCAAGGTGTTTGCAAGCATTGTTTGGAAACCTCAAGCTTCCTGCGATTTTGTTTCACATACTTTTTGAAGCCATTAGCGTTTTTGTCGCCTGCAAGTTCGCGAATTCGTTCTGTCATTTCGTCAAGTTTACTGGTCGCATCAATGTGTCCACCAGCTCCGAATACGAGTCGGTACATTGGGTCTAATGGCATGAGTCCGAGTTCTTTGTGTGCATCTCGTCCGATGGCTTGGAAGATTTCTTCGATTACCTCTGGATAGTGAAAGAATGTTGGTCCACGGTCAAATGTAAATCCGTCCTTGTGGATGAGTTTTGTACGACCGCCAACTTGTGGTTCCTTTTCGATAACGGTGACATTGACGCCGGAATGGGCGAGCAGAAGGGCACTTGCAAGACCTCCGGGGCCCGAACCTACAATTATTGCGGTTGGCTTTGCTGTTTGAGACATAACGATAACTACGAGGTTCGACATATAAAGAGCCGTTTATATCCTTGACTTTTGATAGGGTTTTTGAAGGGTGAGTGAAAGCCTAAGATTTTGTCAACATTACGCCTCAATAAGCATGATAAGTCACCTCATTGTGGACCAACTACAGCCTTAGGCTGGTGGGTGAAATTATGTCCGATTGGAGTGCAAAAAATCCGTATATGACTCAAATTACTGAGAATTATATTCTCAATGGCGAGGGTTCACGCAAGGAGACGCGTCATATTGTTTTTGCATTAGGTGATTCCGGACTTGATTACAAGGTTGGAGACGCTCTCGGCGTTATGTCAGAGAACCCTCCGCACATCGTGGAAGAAATTCTTGAACTTCAAGGATGGGATCGGAACCAAACCGTCCAGACGCACAACGGAGAGAGGGACTTGTACACAGCTCTCAAGAAAGATTTCGAGGTTCACATGGCGAACAAAAAATTTGTCCAATCGCTTGCAGGTAAAGTGGTTTCATCAGGTATGAAAATCTC
>MDSV01012616.1_pt1 | contig 26030 bp, 28 predicted proteins | sample 810851 | NCBI WGS metagenome assembly MDSV01 (sample SAMN05326640, study PRJNA326480) | marine metagenome | isolation source: seawater | place: Atlantic Ocean: North East | collected 2012
GCGCGTGTCGCCGATGGCGACCGCAAGCCCGATGCCATCATCTGCGCCGACGGCGTCTGGTCCGCCAGCCGCGGCCGGATAGAGGGAAGCGCGACAGCGCGGTTTTCCGGCAATATCGCCTGGCGTTTCGTGGTCTCGTCGGAAGACACGCCGGCCTTCCTGAACCGCGAGCACATAACCGCCTTCATGGGCCCGAGCGCCCATCTGGTGGCCTATCCGCTGCGCGATGTCAGCGGCTTCAACCTCGTGGCGATCGCCGCCGGCGCCAATCCGGGCGAGACCTGGGACGGCAATGCCGATCATAGCTGGCAGGTTGCGCGCGAAAAGCATTTCGGCGGCTGGAACGGCGCGCTCAAGCGGCTTTTCTCGAAGGTCTCACCCGCGGCCTGGCCGCTTTACGAGGTGGGCGACGGCCGCTGGCACAATGGCGCGGACACCATCATGATCGGCGACGCGCTGCATGCGATGATGCCGTTTTCGGCGCAGGGCGCGGCCATGGCGATCGAGGACGGCTTCGAGCTTGCCGCCTTTCTGGCCGAAATGCCCGCGCCGACAGCCTTTGCGGCCTTCGAGGCCCATCGTCGCCCGCGGCTGGAGCGCCTGAAGAAGCGCACCGGCCTGAACAGGTTCGCCTATCATGCGCGCGGCCCCTTCCGGCTCGGCCGCGACGCCGTGCTGGCCATGCGCTCGCCCGATTCCCTTGTCCGGGAGCTGGATTGGCTTTATGGCTATGAGGCCTACGGTCTTCAGCAGGCTTGAAGGGCTTGTGCGAATACCGAAACAGCCGGTTGCTCCCGCCGTCGTTCATCCAGGCTTCAGCTTCCGCGCGCCATAATCCATTTTGTGTTAGCATCGGCTTCAACACTTGATTTCGGGAGCAACCATGAGAGCAAGCGCCGTTTTGAAATCCGCCGGCATCGCATTGGCGGCAGCGTTGATGTCGGTCCAGGCGCATGCGGCGACCACCGCCTACGCCACGTCCAACGTCAATCTTCGCGCCGGCCCCTCGACATCCTACCCGACCGTCACCGTCGTTCCGGCGGGCGCCAGTCTCGTCAATAATGGATGCCTTGCCGACTATAGCTGGTGCGACGTGTCCTACGCCAATTATCGCGGCTGGCTCGCTGCCCGCTACATCCAGATCGTCTACCAGAACCAGCGCCAGACGCTGTCGCCGGCGATCGCCTTTACCGCCGGCGTCGCGATTACCGCCTTCTCCCAGTCATACTGGAACAACTACTATCGCGGTTATCCCTGGTACAATACGTGGGGCCGCTACCCGCCCTATTATCCGCCGCACCCCTATTATCCGCCGCCTGGCTGGCGCGCCCCGCCCGGCTGGGGTGGTCCGCCGCCCGGCTGGCGCGCGCCGCCCGGATATCGCCCGCCATGGGGCGGACCGCGTCCGGTTTATCGCCAACCGCCGCCGCCGCATTATCCGCCGGTCGGCCGTCCCGGCTATCGACCGCCGCCGCCCTATTATCATGGCGGTCCGCCGCCCGGTTATCATCGTCCGCCGACCGAATTCCACGGCGGTCATCGCGGGGGCCGGTGGTAAAAAAACAAGCCGGCGATCGCATCCAGTCGCCGGCTTTTCTGTATTGACCGGAGAATATGCGGTTGCCGCTACACGGCCCGCGCCGCCGCCAGCCCCTTTTCGAGATCGGCCATCAGGTCCTGAACATCCTCAAGGCCGATCTGCAGGCGGATGAGCGGGCCATCCAATGGAGCCTTGCTGATCGTGCGGTTGGAAAGGTTCACCGGCACCGCAAGCGATTCATAGCCGCCCCAGGAATAGCCGATGCCGAACAGGTCCAGCGCGTCGAGGAAGGCGTGCTGGCGACGACGGAAGGCCCCTTCTTCCGCGGCAAGCACGATCGAAAACAGTCCGGTCGCGCCCTTGAAATCACGCTTCCACAGATCGTGACCCGGAAATGACGGCAGGCCGGGATGCAGCACCCGCGAAACGCCCGGCTGGCCTTCCAGCCAGGCCGCGATTTCGAGCGCGCTCTTCTGGTGATGGGCGAGACGCACGCCCATGGTCCGCAGCCCGCGCAGGATCTGGTAGGCATCGTCCGGCGCCGCGCACATGCCGGTCCAGGTGTAATGTTCAAGAAGCTGCGGGAAGCAGCGCTCATTGGCCGAGGCCGTGCCCATCAGGATATCGGAATGGCCCGACGGGTATTTGGTCGCCGCGTTGAGCGACAGGTCGACGCCGAAATCGAGCGGCTTGAAATAAAGCGGCGTCGCCCAGGTATTGTCCATCGACACAATCGCGTCATGGGCGTGGGCGATGTCGGACAGGAGCCGGATATCCTGGATTTCGAACGTGTTCGAGCCGGGGGATTCGGTATGCAGCAGCCTGGTGTTAGGCCTGAACATGCCCTCGATATCCGCCCCGAGCGCCGGGTCGTAATATTCGACCTCCACCCCGAGCCCTGTCAGAACGTTATCGGCGAAACGACGGGCCGGATCATACACCGAATCGACGATCAGGATGTGGTCGCCGGGCCTGAGGAAGGCCAGCCAGGGCATGGTGATCGAGGCGAGTCCCGAGGGATAAAGCAGCGTGCCGGCGGCGTTTTCCAGCATGGTGAAGGCCGCGTTGGCCGCATCCGTGGTCGGCGTGCCATGGGTGCCATAGGTGTATTTCTGGTTCCCCTCCACCGTCGTCCTGGCATCGGGAAACAGCACCGTGGAGGCATGCACCACCGGCGGATTGACGAAGCCGTGAAAGGCGTGCGGGTCGTTCCCGCAATGGGCGAGCTTGCTATTGTCCCCCAGCTTAGAGGCGGCATCTGGTATTCTGGCCATGGCATCCAATCGCACGGTTGTGAAAAACGCACCGGTGTTTTGGAGTTTTGCGGAAGGTCGGTCAAGGCTGAACGATTTCGCGGTAGTTGATCGATAGTCAACAAAACAAACAAGACAACGGCCTGCCCTGTTTCCCAGCAACGTCACGCACAGTTTTTGGCTCCCTGCCCATTTATTAGACTAAAGTGTACCTTTTCCATGAAAACAGACCATTTTTGACAGCCGAGTATTGACCATCCGGAAAATAACGACTGTGATAAGTCCGCTCGCCCCGAGGGGTAGCGGGCAGTTGTCGTTACCGGCCTGAAGCTGAACTGGTCGCGGCGGCAACTCGAGATTTCAACGATAAACAAAGGTTGGGAAAATGAGAAAGACGATTCTGTCAGCCGCGATCGGCGCAGTAGTCTTGGGTCTTGGCGCCCAGGGCGCTGCGGCCGCGACACTTGACGACGTGAAGTCCAAAGGAACGTTGACCTGCGGCGTCAGCACAGGCCTGCAAGGCTTTTCCGCGCCCGACAATGAGGGGAACTGGTCCGGTCTGGACGTTGACTATTGCCGCGCTATCGCGGCCGCGATCTTCGGCGATCCCGACAAGGTGAATTTCGTTGCCCTGACGGCAACCGACCGTTTCCCGGCGCTGCAGTCGGGCGAAGTCGACGTGCTGAGCCGCAACACCACCTGGACGCTGTCGCGTGATACCTCGCTCGGCCTCGATTTCCGCACCGTCAACTACTATGACGGCCAGGGCTTCATGGTGCCGAAGGATCTCGGCGTTTCGTCGGCCAAGGAACTTTCCGGCGCTGCCGTGTGCGTTCAGTCCGGCACCACCACCGAGCTTAACCTTGCCGACTACTTCTCGTCCAACGGCATGGAGTACAACCCGGTCGTTTACGAACAGCTCGAAGACGTCAACAATGCCTTCAATCAGGGTCGTTGCGACGTTTACACCACCGACCAGTCGGGCCTTTATGCGATCCGTCTGACGCTCACCGATCCGGACAACTACATCATCCTGCCGGAAATCATCTCCAAGGAGCCGCTCGGCCCGGCCGTGCGCCAGGGCGACGACCAGTGGGGCGACATCGTGTCGTGGGTTCACTACGCGATGTTGAACGCCGAAGAATTCGGCATCACATCGGAAAATGTCGACGAGATGGCTGAAACCTCCGACAATCCGGGGATCAAGCGTCTGCTCGGCACGGAAACCGACAGCAAGCTCGGCGCCGACCTCGGCCTCGACGAAAAGTGGGCCTACAACGTCATCAAGCTCGTCGGCAATTACGGCGAGATCTTCGACAAGGACGTCGGCTCCGGTAGCCCGCTGAAGATCGACCGCGGCCTGAACGCGCTGTGGACCGATGGCGGCCTGCAGTACGGCCCGCCGATCCGCTAAGGCAGGTTATAATCTTATAAAATCAGGCGCATGGCGGAATTCCGCCATGCGCCGTATAAAATAAGAACCCTTTCGGGCAACAACCTTTCGGGCAAACCGGGGAACACATGGCTGACACGACAAGCAACGCTCCCTTGGGGGAGTCGCGGGCTGCCGCACTTCTATACAATCCCGCCGTCAGAGGTTTCGTCTACCAGTTGGTGACGGTTATTCTGGTGGTCGGATTTGTCTGGTGGGTCACAGACAACACCATCACCAACCTTCAAAACGCCGGCATCGCGTCAGGTTTCGGCTTTCTCGACAGCCGCGCCGGCTTCGATATCGCGCAGACGCCGGTCGCCTACAACAATGACATGACCTATGGCCGGGCGCTTGTCATCGGCATCATCAACACGGTCATCGTCTCGGTCGCGGGGATCGTGACAGCGACGATTATCGGCTTCATCGTCGGCATCGGTCGGCTTTCCTCGAACTGGCTCGTGGCCAGGCTCAGCGAAGTCTATGTCGAGATCTTCCGCAACATTCCGCCGCTGCTGGTCATCTTCTTCTTCTACACCGGCGTTCTGGCGCTGTTGCCCTCGGCGCGCGATTCGATCGCGCTGCCGCTCGATATCTATCTCAACAATCGCGGGCTCGCCTTCCCCACGCCGATCTTCGGTCCCGGCTCCTGGCTGATGGGTGCGGCGCTGGTGGCGGCGATCGTCGCCGTTGTCGCGCTTGCCGTGTGGTCCAAGCGCCGCCAGATGGCGACCGGCCAGCAATTCCCGACGATCAGGGTCAGCATCGCGATCCTTATCCTGCTGCCGCTCATCGCCTATTTCGTCTCCGGCATGCCGGTGACCTTCGACATTCCGGTCAAGGGCCGCTTCAATCTGGCCGGCGGCGCGGTGATCGGTCCGGAATTCATGTCGCTCTATCTGGCGCTGTCGCTCTATACCGCAGCCTTCATGGCGGAGATCATTCGCGGCGGCATTCTCGGCGTTGCCAAGGGCCAGACGGAAGCTGCCGGGGCGCTCGGCCTGCATCCGCGCAAGGTCACCCGTCTCGTCGTGGTGCCGCAGGCCATGCGGATCATCATTCCGCCGATGACCTCGGAATATCTGAGCCTGACCAAGAATTCCTCGCTCGCGGTCGCGATCGGCTATGCCGATATCGTCGCCGTCGGCAAGACCGTCCTCAACCAGACGGGTCAGGCCGTGGAGGTGGTGACGATCTGGATGATCATCTATCTCACGCTTTCGATCCTGACATCGATCTTCATGAACTGGTTCAACGCCAAGATGGCTCTGGTGGAGAGATAAGATGGCGCAAGATCTGGCTTATGTCCGAAAGGAAATGCAGGCCCAGCAGCCTGCGCCGAAGAAAGAGGGAACCGCCATTCAGTGGGTCAAGGCCAACATGTTTGCCACGCCCAAGGATTCAATTCTCTCGATCATCGCCATCGTCTTTCTCATCTGGGCGATCCCGCCCATGGTCGAATGGCTGCTGATCAACGCCGCCTGGACCGGCACGGACCGCGCGACCTGCGCGACCGTAGCCCAGGGCGGTATAAGGCCGGATGGCTGGAGCGGCGCGTGCTGGGCCTTCATCGGCAACAAGATGGATCAGATCCTGTTCGGGCGCTATCCCGACCCATGGCTCTGGCGCCCGATCCTCGTTGCCGTGGTCTTCACTGCCCTGCTGATCCCGATGCTGATGCCGAAGGTGCCGCACAAGGGATGGAACGCTCTGGCGCTGTTCATCATCCTGCCCATTATTGGATTCTTCATCATCTACGGCGGCGTTTTCGGCCTTCCGGTGGTCGACACATCGGACTGGGGCGGCCTGATGGTGACGTTGATCCTGTCCTACTTCGCGATCGCGGTCTCGCTGCCCTTCGGCATTCTGCTGGCGCTCGGGCGACGGTCGAAACTGCCGGTGGTGCGCACCCTCTCGATCATGTTCATCGAAGTGGTGCGCGGCGTTCCGCTGATTACCATCCTGTTCATGGCGAGCGTGATGCTGCCGCTGTTCCTGCCGGAAGGCATGACCATCAACAAGTTCCTGCGCGCGATCGTCGGCGTGTCGCTGTTCATCTCCGCCTATATGGCCGAGGTGATCCGTGGCGGCCTGCAGGCGATGCCGAAGGGACAGTTCGAGGGCGCGGCCTCGCTCGGCCTCGGCTACTGGCAGACCATGCGGCTGATCATCCTGCCGCAGGCGATCAAGCTGGTGATCCCGGCGATCGTCAACCAGTTCATCTCGATCTTCAAGGACACCTCCCTGGTCTCGATCATCGGCATGTTCGACCTGCTCGGCATCATCAAGTTCAACTTCACCGACTCAACCTGGGCCTCGCCCGTCACCCCGATCACCGGCCTGATCTTCGCCGGTCTCGTTTTCTGGGTCTTCTGCTTCGGCATGTCGCGCTATTCCAGCTTCATGGAACGCCATCTCGACACCGGACACAGAAGCTAGATTTTTGAGAGAACCGCAATGACAAATGTAGAGACTGTAGACACCTCCCACATGACCGTCTCGGATACCGAGGTCGCGGTCGACATGATCAACGTCAACAAGTGGTATGGCGACTTCCACGTTCTGCGCGACATCAACCTGAAGGTGATGAAGGGCGAGCGCATCGTCATCGCCGGCCCGTCCGGTTCGGGCAAATCCACGATGATCCGCTGCATCAACCGGCTGGAGGAACACCAGAAGGGCACGATCATCGTCGACAATATCGAGCTGACCGACGACCTGAAGAAGATCGACGAGATCCGCCGCGAAGTCGGCATGGTGTTCCAGCACTTCAACCTGTTCCCCCACCTCACCATTCTGGAAAACTGCACGCTGGCCCCGATCTGGGTGCGCAAGATGCCGAAGAAGCAGGCCGAGGAAATCGCGATGCATTACCTCGAGCGGGTGAAGATCCCGGAGCAGGCGGACAAGTATCCGGGCCAGCTTTCCGGCGGCCAGCAGCAGCGCGTGGCGATCGCCCGCTCTTTGTGCATGAGCCCGAAGATCATGCTGTTCGACGAGCCGACCTCGGCGCTCGACCCGGAAATGATCAAGGAAGTGCTCGACACCATGGTGGGCCTTGCCGAGGAAGGCATGACCATGCTGTGCGTGACCCACGAAATGGGCTTCGCCCGCCAGGTCGCCAACCGCGTGATCTTCATGGACCAGGGCCAGATCGTCGAACAGAACGCACCTGCCGAGTTCTTCGACAACCCCCAGCACGAACGTACCAAGCTGTTCCTCAGCCAGATTCTGCATTAGGCTGGAGTGGACGGCAGATTGTGAAGGCGGACCTTGGGGCCCGCCTTTTTGTTGTGCCCTCAACGAGGGCGACGCGTCTATCTCACGACGGGCGGATGGCCACCACCAGCGCGGTCATTGCCAGCGCGAAAACCGCGATTTTCCAGAAATCCATGCGCTTCTTCAGGCCCGGCAGCCCGAGCGGCTTGATGATTTGAACCGCCATGGCGGCGATCAGCAGCAGCGATATCAGCTTGGCCATGTCTCTCCTCATCCGCCCGGCGCAACGGGCTTTCGCCCCTCATACAGCGACAGGCCGCCGGCGTCACCCGCGACAGCCATAATTCGACAGTGCAATTTGCCGCGCAGGTGATAGAATCGCGCCGGAACAAGTGCGGTTATGTTGCGTTGCAACCATACCCGCCAAAATTGATTTCAGATTACCCAGGTTCATTGATGAAACGCAATTTACTTCCCGTTTTCGCGCTGCTTCTCGGCACATTGTTTCTCTTCCTCGGCAATGGCCTGCACGGCCTGCTGCTGCCGCTGCGCGGCGCGGCGGAGGGCTACAGCGACACGGCCCTCGGCTTCATCGGCACATCCTGGGCGAGCGGCTTCGTGCTCGGCTGTCTGTTCGCGCCGAAACTAATCATGCGGATCGGCCATGTGCGCGCGTTTTCGGGCTTCATCGCGATCATCTGCATGGTGGCGCTGATGACCGGCATCTTCATCGATGAATATGCCTGGATCGCGCTGAGAGCGGCCACTGGCTTTGCCATGGCCGGCACCCAGATGATCATCGAAAGCTGGCTCAACGAACGGGTCGACAATTCCAGCCGCGGCGTGGTCTTCACCTTCTATACCGGCATCACCCTGTTCGGCGTGGTTGGCGGCCAGCTCGTGGTCGGCTTCGGCAACACCAACACCGCGATCCTGTTCATGGTGGCCGGCATTTTCTACTGCGTCGCCATGCTGCCGACGACCATGTCGAACGCGGCCTCGCCGCGGCCGCTTCAGGCGGTCAGGATCGACGTCAAGCTGCTTTACCGCAATTCGCCGGTCGCCTGTCTCGGCGTGCTGTTGACCGGCATCGCCAATGGCGCATTCGGCACGTTGGTGGCCGTGTTCGCGACGCGCGCGGGCCTGCCGGATGCGGAAATCGCCTTTCTGGTCACCGGCGCGATCCTCGCTGGCGCGGTGGCGCAGGTGCCGTTCGGAAAGATTTCGGACATGACCGACAGGCGCTATGTGATCGCGGCACTTGCCGGCTGCGCGGCGCTTGCCGCCATGCTGATATTCCTGCTCAAGCCCGGCGCGGAGGTTCTGATCGGCCTCGTGGTGATCTACGGCGCGACCGCCAACGTGCTCTATCCGATCACCGCATCGCACGCCAACGACTTCGCCCGGCCGGAAGACTATGTGAAGATCTCAAGCGGCCTGTTGTTCCTGTTCGGGATCGGCACGATCATCGGGCCGACGGTGGGCGGCCCGGTCATGTCGGCATTCGGCCCCTATGCACTGTTCATCATCACCGCCACCGCGCACCTGTTGATCCTCGCCTATGCGCTGCTGCGCTCTCGCCTGCGCGCGCCCGTGCCGATGGCCGAGCGCGAGGCCTTCATGGCGATGCCGGATGCCGCCACGCCGGTCTCCACCCGCGAGGGGGTTGCGTTCAGAACGCCGCCCCGGGAGTATGAGGAGGAAAGCGCCGAACGCGCGCCAGCGAACGAGGAGGCCGAGAATGTGGAACGAGGATGAGTCCGCGCCGAAAAAGAGCGATTATGTGATCGGTTCCGATCTCGAGCAGCACTCCGTCGAGGCGCTGAAAGGCTTCGCAGACGCGCTTCGCGCAGAGATCGAGCGCATCGAGGCGGCGATCGCGCGCAAGGGAAGCGGCGGAAAGTTTCTTCAAGAAATAGCGCCTTCCCGCCGCGTAAACGCAATATTAACCTTTCCAGGATTTTATTGGGGACATCCGCAATGCGGTATCGGAACCTCTGTCTTGATTCCGATCATCACCCTCTGACTTCAGAGCCGCCCGTTAGCGGCTCTTTTTTTTGCCTTTTCCTGATTGGCAGTGGGTATTAACCTTTCATTAAGAAACGTCTTGCGGTTTTGCGCTACAGGTATATTTGTTTTCGGTAGTGTCCAAGTCCCGCTCGCATGAGCAGGCAGCGTAGCCAGAGTAAGTTGATGACCAGTTCCGGGGCCAAACCCATAGATTTTGCCGGCAGGGCCGCAAGCTCTCCGCAATTTTACGCGCTTTATGCCGAGGGCATGAAGCTCGTGGAGACGACGGCGGCTTATCTTGATGGTCCAGGCCGGGCCGCCGCGAAAATGCTGAGCCCGCTTGGCACCGCGCTCTATTCCACGGAATCGATCCGGCTGACGACCCGGCTGATGCAGCTCGCCTCCTGGCTGCTGCTGCAACGCTCGCTCAACACCGGCGAGATGACGCTGGACCAGGTGGTGCAGGAGCGCCGCAAGCTCCGGCTCGGCGATGGCGACGATCGCATCCCGCACGGCTGGAAGGAACTGCCCCCCGGCTTCCGCGACCTTGCCGCCCACACGGATCGGCTCGAAGCGCGCATCCGCAAGCTCGACGACAGCCTGATGAAGACTGCAGCCGCGCAAGCCCCGGAAATCCCCGAAAACCAGGTGATCGCCCAGATCGACCTGCTGCAGACCGCCTTCGCGCGCCGCTGATCGGCCGCATCTGGCCTGTCCGCATCGCATTCCCTGCGACAAAACAGCACAACAAAAAACCCGGCGCCAAGGCCGGGTTTTCAAAATCATTGCTCGGGCAGCAATCAGATGCCGAGACCGCCGAAGCGCTTGTTGAACTTCGAAACGCGGCCGCCGCGGTCGAGCAGCTGCTGCGAGCCGCCGGTCCATGCCGGGTGCGAGGTCGGGTCGATGTCGAGGTTCAGCACATCGCCTTCCTTGCCCCAGGTCGAGCGGGTTTCGTATTCCGTGCCGTCCGTCATGACGACCTTGATCATGTGATAGTCGGGATGAATATCAGCCTTCATAACTCTCGTTCCTGCAAGCTCGTTTAAGGTCTGGCGGCCATTGCGCCGGCCGGGCCTATTGAATAAACAAAGCCGTGAGACCTCAAAAAGGCCACGGCTGTCGACAAGGTTGCGGTCGCTATACAGGAACGTGAGGCGAATAACAAGAGCCGCCGAAAGCAATATCAGAGGCCGGCGGAAACGAGGAAAATCCATTGAGCCGAAATGAACCAACCGGGGGCGACAGGGCGCGGGCGCTGAGCCCGCTCGCCGGACTTTTTCCCTATATCCGCGCCTATCGCGGCCTTGTCGCGGGCGCGCTGACGTTCCTGTTGTCGGCATCCCTCGTCACGCTGGCGCTTCCGATCGCGGTGCGCCGCGTCATCGACCACGGCTTTTCCGATTCCGATGCCCAGTTGATCAACAACTACTTCATCGTTCTCGGCCTGATGGCGCTGGCGCTCGGGATTTCGAGCGCGCTTCGCTATTTCTTCGTGATGATTCTCGGCGAACGCGTCGTGACCGATCTGCGCCGCGATGTGTTCAACAATGTCGTGCGGCTCTCGCCCGCATTTTTCGACGTCAACCAGTCGGGCGAGATCGTGTCGCGGCTGACGGCCGATACGGTGCAGATCAAGTCCGCCTTCGGCGCAACCGCGTCGATTGCACTCAGAAACCTGATCATGGGGATCGGCGCGCTGGCAATGATGGTCTACACCTCGCCCCGGCTCTCGGTGATGGTGATCGTCGCGATCCCGATCGTGGTGCTGCCGCTGATCGCCGCCGGCCGCAATGTCCGCTCCCGCTCGCGCACCGCGCAGGACGAACTCGCCGACGCCACCGCCTTTGCCGGCGAGGCGATCGGCGCGACCCGGACGCTGCAGGCGTTTACCGCCGAGGCGATGGCCGGCCGGCGTTACGGTTCAGCGGTCGAACACGCCTTCTCGGCGGCTCGCTCGACGCTGAAGGCGCGGGCCGGGCTGACGGCGGTCGCCATCAGCCTGGTGTTCTGCTCGATCACCGCCATCCTGTGGTTCGGGGCGCAATCGGTGCTGGCCGGCACGATGACGGGCGGCACGCTCGGCCAGTTCCTGCTCTATTCGGTGCTCGCCGCCGGCGCGCTCGGCCAGCTTTCGGAAGTCTGGGGCGAGCTGTCGTTGGCCGCAGGCGCCGCCGAACGCCTGAGCGAACTCCTGCACGAGAAGCGCGAGATCGCGGCCCCCGAAAATCCCCTGCCCCTGCCGGAGCCCGCCGCCGGCGCGATCAATATCGAAAACGTCGCCTTCCGCTACCCCACCGGCGGCGCGAAGGCCGGCGCGCTTTCGGGCGTCTCGCTCAATGTTCAGCCGGGCGAGACCGTCGCCGTTGTCGGCCCTTCGGGTGCCGGCAAGAGCACGCTGTTTTCGCTGCTGCTGCGCTTCTACGATCCCGATTCCGGCCGCATCACCCTTGACGGTCTAGACCTGCGCGATGTCGACCCGCAAGCGCTGCGCGCACGGTTCGCGCTGGTGCCACAGGATGTCGCGATCTTCGCGGCGAGCATCCACGACAATATCGCGCTGGGTCGGCCGGACGCGAGCCGGGAGGAGGTGCGCGCCGCGGCGATCGCCGCCCAGGCGGACGGTTTCATCGCCAAGCTTGAAGATGGCTATGACACCATGGCCGGCGAGCGCGGCATCACCTTTTCCGGCGGCCAGCGCCAGCGCATCGCGATCGCCCGGGCGGTGCTGCGCGATGCGCCGGTGCTGCTGCTCGACGAGGCCACCTCGGCGCTTGACGCGGAAAGCGAAATCCTGGTGCAGCAGGCGCTCGGCACGCTGATGCAGGGCCGCACCACGCTGGTGATCGCCCACAGGCTCGCCACCGTGCTCTCCGCCGACCGGATCGTGGTCATGGATGAGGGCCGGATCGTTGAGGAAGGCCGGCACGAAACGCTGGTCAAGAAGAACGGCCTCTATGCCCGCCTCGCCCGCCTGCAGTTCGATGTCGAGGCCGAGCGACGCGCGGGGTAGTTATTCGGTTTTTGCCGGCCCCGAAGGCATGAAGGTCGCGAGGAAAATCAGCGCAATTCCCGCCCAGACAATCGGAGTCGGCCATTCGCCGAAGACAACGAGGCCGATCAGCACCGCCATCGGCAGCGCGGTGTGCAGCGCCGGCGTTAGTTGCACCGCATCCGCCATGGAGAACGCCCGCAGCATGCAGTAATTGCTGGCATTGACGAGCGCGGCCGAGACGACGAACAGGCCGAAATCGGCGGCGCTCATGCCGGACCAGTAGAACCATGCCGGGATTGCGGCAATGCCGGCCATCAGCACATACATCCAGAACAGCGCCGGCACCGTCGCCTCGCTCATCGCCACCTGCTTCAGCACAACGTTCTTGAGGGCAAGCGCGATCGCGCCTGCAACCGCGACAAGGCCGGCGACCTGAAAGGTCTCAGTGCCCGGACGCAGGATCAAAAGCGCGCCCGCAAGGCCGAGGCCGACCGCGAACCAGCGCCGCCAGTCCGCCCGCTCCTTCAAAAGCACGATCGCCAGCGGAATGAAAAACAGCGTTTCAAGCTGCAGCAAGGTCGCGGCGACCGTGAACGGCAGCAGCGACAGGGACGTCACGATCAGGAAGCTGACGACGACGCCGATCAGGGCGCGCAGCACCAGAAGCCGCGGCCCGATGATGCGAAAACCCGCCGCGCCGCGCCCGAGCGCCACCGGCAGCATCATCAGCGCGGCCAGGCCGTATTGCATGAACATCACCACCACCGGCGCGTGGCGGTCCGTGAGAGTCTTGGAAAGCGTGTCGACGAGCGTAAACGAGGCGACGCCGCAGATCATCAGAAGGGTGGCGACAACGCGCGGACTAGGCCGCCGAACGGCGCTGAACATGGACATGGCTTCTCCTGCCAAAGCAAAATGGAATGCTTCCTGGAGGAGCCCTCGTCCGCTTGACAGGAAGATCAGCGCAGGAAAAGCGCGATGGTAAGGCACAGATGCCCCGCCATCCTTGCGGAGCCGGAAGGATAGGAAAGAGCGGCGCGGAAGGCAAGAGCCTCGGGCCGCGCTCGTCCGGATCGAACGGATGAGACCCACAGCCTTTTATTGAAGCTCACGGAACCGACAGGCTCGTATATCCGTTCTATGCGTCGGAACGATCATGTTCCGGAGGAACACAAAATGAGCAGCACGTCAGACAAGGTCAAGGGCAAGGCAAATGAAGTGGCCGGCAAGGCCCGCCAGAGTGTAGGCGATGCCACCGGCAACAACGAGACAAAGAGCAAGGGCGCCGCACAGGAAGCCAAGGGCCACGCCCAGCAGGCCAAAGGCAAGGCCAAGGAAGCGGTCAAGAAGACCGTCGACAAGGCCTGAACCCAGCCAAAGCCATGAGATACAGCCCGCAGCTCTCGCCAGAGCTGCGGGTTTGTTTTTCTTGAAACGGATCGGGCCATTCCATCCCGCGAGAACAGCTTTTTCTCATTCGCCGTTCGTGAGAAAGGACTGACTGCTTCCGGCGGCTACCGCTCCGTCAGCTTGAACTCGATGCGCCGGTTCTGGGCGCGCGCTTCGGGCGAATTGCCCTCCGCGATCGGCTGGTATTCGGCAAAGCCCGCGGCCACCAGCCGGTTCGCCGGAACGCCCTCGGAAATCAGGTAGCGCACCACGGCATTGGCGCGCGCCGATGACAGTTCCCAATTGTCCGCGAACTGGCCGCCTGGACGGATCGGCACGTCATCGGTGTGGCCATCGACGCGCAGGACCCAGTTGATGTCCTCGGGAATCTCGGGAACGATTTCAAGCAGCGCATCGGCGAGCTTGCCGAGTTCGACGCGGCCATCCTCGTTGAGTTCGTCCGAGCCGGACGGAAACAGCACTTCCGACTGGAACACGAAGCGGTCGCCGACGATGCGGATATTCTCGCGATCGGAGAGGATCTGCCGCAGCCGCCCGAAGAAGTCCGAGCGATAGCGGTTCAGTTCCTGCACCTTCTGGGCCAGCGCGACATTCAGCCGTCGTCCGAGATCGGCGATCCGCGCCTGCGAGGCATCGTCCTTGGCCTCGGAAACCTCCAGCGCCTCCTCGACGGCGGCAAGCTGGGCGCGCAGCGCCGCGATCTGCTGGTTCAGAAGCGCGATCTGGTTCTGGGCGCGCGCCGAAAGCTGGCGCTCGGCCTCGAGGTCCTCCGACAGCGCGCCGATCTGTGCCTGGGCGCTGTCGCTTGCGCCCGCGCCGGCATCCAGCAGCGCCTGCAGGCGGCTGCGCGCGGCCTCCGCCGACGACAACGACGCCTGCAGCGAGGCGATCATGTCCTCGGCGTCCTGAGTATTGCCCTTCTCAAGCGCCAGAAGCTGGGTCAGTTCCGCGATCTGGCTGTTGAGCCGGTTCAGCACCTCGTCCTTGCCGGAGATTTCGCGCGTCAGGATGAACTGGCCGATCACGAACACGGTGAGCAGGAACATGATCGCCAGAAGCAGCGTGGCGAGCGCATCGACAAAGCCCGGCCAGTAATCGACGCTGCGATTGGAACGGCGGTTGCGGGCAAGCGCCATGGTCAGCGGTCCCCGAGCTTGTCTGTCAGGCGTTGCAGCGTGCGGCGCAGCTCCTGGGATTCCTCCTGCTGCGCCTCGATCCAGTCGCGCAGCATCTGCTGCTCGTTGCGCATGTTCTTGACGACGCCCTGGATGCCTTCGGCAAGCTGCGCCATCGCCGGCACCGAACCCGCGCCGGAGCCGTTTTCGGCGATGCGGCGCAACTCCTCGGCCAGAATTTCGAACTGCTCGCTGGAACCGCTGGCAACGCCCTCGAGCGCGGGCGCGAGGTCAGAGGTGACATCGGTGACCGAGGACAGCCAGTTTTCGAGTTCCATGTAGAAACGGTTCTGCGCGCGGCCGGCCTGAAGATCGAGGAAGCCCAGGACGAGCGAGCCGGAAAGGCCGAGCAGCGAGGATGAAAACGCCGTGCCCATGCCCGACAACGGCCCGGCAAGGCCCGATTTCAGGGCATCGAGAACATCGGAGGAATCGCCGGCGTTCGGATCGAGATTCTGGATGATGTCGCCGATCGAGCCGATCGTGTTGAGCAGGCCCCAGAAGGTGCCAAGCAGGCCGAGGAAGACAAGAAGGCCCACGAGATAGCGCGAGGTATCGCGCTGTTCGTCCAGCCGGGTCGCGATCGAATCGAGGATCGAGCGCAGCGACGTGGTCGAAAGCGACATGGTCTGGCGGCTGCCGATCAGCGCGCGCATCGGCGCGAGCAGCTTGGGGTCGCGCCCGACGCGATCGGCGCTGCCGGCGGCGCGGAAGGAATTCAGCCAGCCGACCTCGCGGCGCAAGGCCAGCACCTGGGAAAACACCATCAGGATGCCGATCAAGAGTACGCCGAGTATCAGCCCGTTGAGGCCGGGATTGGTCATGAAGGCGGTGTGGGCCTGACGGTAGAGGATGGCGACGCAGAACCCGATCAGGATCAGGAAGATGACCATCGTCCAGACAAAGGACATCGGGCTCGACATCTTCTGCGCATAGCCCGGACGCGGCGGGGCGCGCCGGTCATCATGCTCGAGTTCGAAATCCGACATATTCGCCAATTCCTCCGCTCTGCGCTCGACTTCGGCCCGGCCGAAAGCGGCTTATCCTACAGTCCGCCACCGTCTCCCGAACCCGTGGGCCGGAAGCGGCTGGCTCTGCAACCTCTATTCGAAAACGACGGCGATTTGAAGGGCGCGGCGCGCAAAACCGAGAAAGCCTATTTTTCGAGGCGTCGCTGGAGCTGGTCGTAAAGCGCGATGCGGATCATCTCGTTGCCGGCAATCACGCTGCCGGTCTCAAGGCACTGCTGGCCGCCCTTCATGTCGGAGACGAAACCGCCGGCCTCACGGATCATGATCAGGCCCGCCGCCATGTCCCATGCATTGAGCCCTTCCTCCCAGAAACCGTCCATGCGGCCGGCCGCGACATAGGCGAGATCGAGCGATGCGGCGCCGAGGCGGCGAATGCCGGCGACCTCTCCCATCACATGGCGCAGTTCGACCAGGAACTTGCCATGATGGCCAAAACCGAGATGGGGAACGCCGCAACCGATGACGGCGTCGGAAAGTTTTCGGCGGGCCGAAACCCGGATACGGCGGTCGTTGCAGAACGCACCGCCGCCCTTTTCAGCCACGTACAGTTCATCGAGCGCGGGATTGAAAATCACGCCGGCCACGATTTCGCCGGAACGCTCCAGCGCGATCGAGACGGCAAACTGGGGTATGCCGTGCAGGAAATTGGTGGTGCCGTCGAGCGGATCGACGATCCACCGGTGCTGGCCGTCCGTGCCCTTTTCCTCGCCGCCTTCCTCGCCCAGGAAACCATAGGTCGGCCGCGCCCGCATCAGTTCGGTATGCACGATCTTTTCAGCCTTCAGGTCCGCCTGGCTGACGAAATCGGATGGCCCCTTGACCGAGACCTGAAGGTTCTGGACCTCCCCGAAATCGCGCGTCAGCGAACGCCCGGCTTTAAGGGCAGCCTGCACCATGACGTTGAGAAGAGCTGAACGGGCCATCGGGAAAATTTCCTTGGTTGTGAGCGCCTGCGCGGTGAGCAACGCGCGGCGCTTTTGCGACACGGCGGTTCATGATCACAGAATGCGGTGAAATTCAAGGCCCGCAGGCCTAAATCGAATCGCCCTGAAGCGCTTCGTCTTCGGAGCGTTCGGCCTTCTTCGACGATAAATCGAGCACTTCGGTTCGGTTGCGGCCGGCATTCTTGGCGCGGTAGAGCGCCCGGTCGGCATAGTCGAGCGCCACCGCCAACCGCGTCTCGCCGGCGGCGAAGCCGGCGACGCCCGCGCTGATGGTGATCGAGAATGTATGCCCCTCGAAGGTGAACTCCAGCTTCTCGATCGTGGTTCGGATCTGTTCGGCCACGCGGAAGCCGTTGTCCACCGTTGTCGACAGCAGGATGATGGCGATCTCCTCGCCGCCGTAGCGCACGGCGAAATCGGACCGGCGGATGCGGGTGACGATGGTTTTGGCCACCTGCTTGAGCACCTCGTCGCCGCGGGGGTGGCCATAACGGTCATTGACCGCCTTGAAGCGGTCGATATCGAACAGGATGACGCAACCATCCTTCTGCTCTCCGGCGGCGGCCTCCCGTTCTATCGTGAATTCGAGCTGGGAGAGCGCCCGCCGATTGTGGAGGCCCGTCAATGGATCGCGGTCGGCGTTGAACTCGACGTCATGCAGATAGGAGGTCGCGCGTCTGGTCGATTCCAGAGCCGATCCGAGCAGGACCGTGCCGACGGTGTTGATCACGATCAGCGGCGCGCCAATCACGACAAACAGATCGGCGGCCCGTTCGAACCCAGCCATCAGCAAGGACAGGACATAGAGATTGCTGAGGCAGCCGAGTAGCAGAAGCGACCGAAAACGCTGAACCTTGGGGCCGAGAAGAGCAAAGCCGATCCCGATCGCGCCGGCCATCGCGATCCCGACAACCCCCGCAGCCACCCCGTCGCCGCCAATCCAGATGCGGAACGCCGCCGCGATAGCGCTGACAAACAGGCCCGCAACCGGACCTCCGAAAACGGGGGACAGAACCACGAAGACGGCGCGGGTATCGAACACGTAGCCGGATTGCATTTCGATCGCATTCATCATGGCGGCGATCGCACCGCCGGCAAAAACGACAGCGCTAGCATAGGTCCGACGACGCGGAAGGCGAACATGGCGAAGGACAAAGCTGTAGCCAAGGACGATCAGCGCACCGAGTCCAAGGCTTGTGATCAACTCACCGACAATATCAAGGCGCCCCAAAAAACTTCCCCCAACCTCCACCAGTCGCGCTCATCAAAATATAATCACAACCTGTCACAACGGAAAATACACAAACTGACGCGCGAGGAACAGACAAATCGATGATCGACCGGGTACTCCCGGCGCGTTTTTGGCTAGTATCGTTGCGCCAGCGCGCGCGAACGGCGTTCAGCCGCTGCCCGGGTCTCGGCGTCGAGACCGTCGAGGAGCTCTTCCATACCTGGCTCAACCAGCCCCAGCCGCCGAACGCTGAGATAGAAGGTCGCCGCCGTTTCCTTGTCTTCGCGCACGCCGATGCCCTGGCTGTAAAGGTAGGCGAGCCTGCTCATCGCCGCCGGATTGCCGTTGAGCGCGGCGCGGCGCAGCCAGTCGACGCCCTGCTCGAGATCGCGCGGCATCCCCCTGCCGTTAATCAGCGCCAGCGCGAGATCGAGCTGGGCGGTATCGTGATCGCCATCGGCGGCGCGGCGCAGCCAGAATTTCCAGAGCGCCTTCTTCTCCTCCGGAAGATCGTCCAGAGCCGGATAGATCTGTGACAGCGCATATTGCGCGTCGGCGATATCGGCCTCGGCTGAGGCCTCGAACCACGGCAAAGCGAGCTTCAACCCATCCTTGCCTGGGTTCTGTTCGATCAGCAGGCTGCCGTAATTGAATTGGGCAAGCGGATCGCCCGCCTCGGCGGCCTGTTTCACCAGCACGCCACCCTTTTCGTTGTCCGCCTCTTCATCCGAAGTCAGAAGGGCCATGCCGTAGCGGTTGAGCGCGAACGGCTCGCCGCTTTCGGCGGCCATGCGATACCATTCCAGCGCCGGGCCGGCCTTTTCTTCGGCAATCAGGTTTCGCTCCACCAGTTCGCCGATCAGGGTTTCGGCGCGCGGGTCCCCGCGTCCGGAACGCTGCAGCGCCGCCTCATAAGCTTCATCATAGGCGCCGCGCTGATAGGCGCCGTAGGCGAGATCGACCGGCCCGTCATAGACCGGCTCCGGCGGCAGCCCAGGAAGGTCATCGCCGACCGGCGCGGCAAATGCGAACTGATAGGGGGCGGGCCTGTCGGGCGCGAGCCCCGGCGGCAACAACCGTCCGCCGCCGTAAAGCGAAACCCGGTCGCCGGAAACCAGGTCCGCATCGGTCGCGAACTGCCCCATTGTCGCGGCAAGACCAAGGCCCGGCGCAAGCGCCAGCAAAACAGCAGCAGTGACGACGGAACGAGCGGTCATGGCTTTCCTAATCGCCAAACCGTGGCGCTTTTTCGTCCAGCATGGCATTGATCTCTGCCACCATGGCGGCGGGCCCGCCGGGGGCGTCGAAGACGGCCTTTCCAACGGCGACGAATTCCGCGAAGGTCAGCGCCACGTCGATGACGCCCGCCGGATCGCTGCCAGCCATCACGATACACGGAATTTCCACCATCGAGGCCCACCATTCGCCGAGGTCGACGTTCTTGGGATGGGGTGCCGCATGGGTGTCGCCGTCCAGCATCCCGAAGAAGACATAATCGGGGTTGAGCTCGCCGGCCTCGAGCGCCGCATGGCGATCCTTCAAACCGCCCGCGCCGACAATCAGGCGCGGCGAGAACCGTTCCATCGCATCGGCAAGCTCGCCGCGGAAAACATGAATGCCATCGGCCTTCGCGCGCCCGGCAACGCGGCTGTCGCCGGCGATCAGGGCTGCCGCGCCATGATCCTGGATGATCGGCACCAGCCGTTCCGCGCGGTTCTGAAACGCTTCGAAGTCCTCGCCATATTGCGGCAGGATGACGGAAGCGACATCGCCGCCGCGCAAGGCATCGGAGAGTTGCTTCTCCTGGTCGCCGGCATCAGCCATTTCGGGCACCACCAGCACCAGCCGGCAACGATCCTGATCCACAGTCATCTCGCTCAATCCCTTTCGCGCCCGCCTCATCTTACCGCAACCGGGGGGCCTCGCCTTCCCCGGATAAATCCGTTAGAGCGGAGTTTCAACAGGTGCTTTGATTTATGCTTCCCGATCCGATCTTTTATGCAGCGGCAATCCCCGCCGTGATACTCGTGGGCCTTGCCAAGGGCGGCATGGGCGGAGCGCTTTCGCTGCTCGGCGTGCCGATCCTCACCTTCGTCGTCGAACCGGCCACGGCTGCCGCGGTCATGCTGCCGATCCTGATCGTCATGGACATCGTCGCGCTGTGGACCTGGCGTCATCACAACCACTGGCCGACGCTTGCGATCCTGCTGCCCGGCGCTCTCATCGGCACGGCGCTCGGGTGGTATACGTTCTCGACGGTCCCGTTCGCGCTCACCCGCATGCTGGTCGGGATCGCGACGGTCGCCTTCGCCGGAAAATATTTCTACGACCGCTGGAAGCCGGGCGAGAAGATCGAAAAGCCCCCGGCCCCGCAACGGCCTGTCGCCGCCACCTTCTGGGGCGGCATTGCCGGCTATACGAGCTTCATCTCGCATTCCGGCGGCCCGCCCTTCCAGATCTACACCCTGCCGCTCAAGCTCGACCCGAGAAGCTATACCGGCGCGAGCGTGCGCTTCTTCGCCATCGTCAACTTCGTCAAGCTGCCGCCCTATTACTTTCTGGGCGAACTCGGCGCGCCCAATCTCACCGCCTCGGCAAGCCTGCTGCCCTTCGCCGTGATCGCGACGATCGCGGGCGGCATGATCATCAAGCGGATGCGGATGGAAGTGTTCTATCCGCTGATGTACGCCATGGCGGGGCTTGCCGGGCTGAAACTGGTGCTGGACGGGGTTTAGGTCGTCAAAAAAAAACGTGTCCGGCGAAAACGCCGGAGCCGCCCTACTCTTCTTCCGGCGCGCGGATCATGCCGAGCGCGATCATGTAGGTATCGAGCACGGCTTCCTCTTCCATGCGCTCCTGCTCGTCCTTCTTGCGCAGCGCGATGATCTTGCGCAGCGCCTTGGTGTCGAAGCCGGTGCCCTTGGCCTCGGCATAGACATCCTTGATGTCGTCGGCGATCGTCTTCTTTTCTTCTTCCAGACGTTCGATCCGCTCGATGATCGAACGCAACTGATCGCGCGCTATGCCGTGTGCATCGTCGGCCATGCTCAACTCCTTGTGACACTGAAAATTGTGTGGGCCCTGCCTGCCGAAAACCGCGTGAGAGGTCAAGGCCGATAATGCGGCGGGAACCGATTGTTCCACTCAATCGCGCGGTCTGGCGGCTTCGAACGCGGCCTTCTGGCTCTCCGACGCCTCGCTCTGGTGGTGCGCCTTCCATTCATCATAGGGCATGCCGTAGACGATCTCGCGGGCCTCGTCCTTGGTCATGGGAATATCATCCTGTTCCGCCGCCTCGCGATACCAGTTGGCAAGGCAGTTGCGGCAGAAGCCGGCAAGGTTCATCAGGTCGATGTTCTGCACGTCGGCGCGCGCGCCGAGATGGGCGACGAGCCTTCGGAACGCGGCGGCCTCCAGATCGCGTCTCTGTTCTTCGCTGAGCTTTTCCATGATCGTCTCCATATTGGTTTTCAGGCCCGCGAGGGAAAACGCCGCAGCACATGCATGTCATCATCGGCGTTCAAAGCGGCCAAAATGGGGGCTATGCGACCCGCCCATAGCGCAACGCCGCCGGCATCGGCGATCAGGTCCTGGCGCACTTCCAGCAGGGCGTGGGCGATGCCCTTTTCCATGCAGTGCCGGTTCATGGTATCGCCCTTCAGCGCGCCGTCATAGGGCTCGTTGTCGCCGACGATCACGCCTTCGATGGCGGCGAGCGCATCGATCAGCGGACGCACCGCGCGCGGATCGCCGTCCCACAGGACACCGGTATGCCACGGCCGCGCCACGCCTTTCCAGAATGGCGTGAACGAGTGCAGCGAGATCACCAGAGGCCGGCGGCCGGTGGCCTCCACAGACTTTTCGATGAGCGCGTCGATAGCGTGGTGATAGGGCCGGTGATAGCGCTCCAACCGCCTCTCGCGCTCATCCGGTGACAGCGGGTGGTTTGCCGGAATGATCGCGCCATCGGAGAGTTTCATGATCAGCGTCGGATCGTCCTCGCCGCGGTTCGGATCGATCAGAAGACGCGAGAAAGTCGCCATGACGGCGGGGCAGGAAAGTTCGGCGGCAAGCGCGCGGGTCAACGCCTCGATCCCGATATCATAGGCGATGTGACGCTCGAACACCGAGCGGTCGAGGCCGAGATCGCCATATTCCGCCGGCACAAGGGCCATGGCGTGATCGGCGAGCAGCACCAAACCGCTGTCATATTTCCCTTCTAAAACTTCAAAAGCACACATGTTCGCCATGGATATCCGGTCGGAATTTGCGATAATGGGTGATGGCACACACGGCCGGCTTTCGGCAAGCGTGTGCTCTGCCATTTGCCTCGCCCGCCGCGGGGCACTATGATAACGCTGTAAATCGATTGAATGCGTTCCCGTCACGGATCGTCCCACGAGATCAGGCTGCCATGCTGTCAACTCCGAAACGTCTTCCCACCGCCTCCTCCCACAAAGCCTTTGCCATTGCAGGACAGGGCCTGACACTCGCCGGCACGCTTGCCGCGGGCCTGTTCGTCGCCGCCTTCTGGTCGCCGCACGAGGCCCGCGCAGAGTTCCGCGTGTGCAACGACACGGCCAACCTCGTCGGCGTGGCGGTCGGCTACCGTGCGGAAGAAGGATGGACCTCGGAGGGATGGTGGCAACTCCCGGCCACCACCTGCGCGACCGTCGTGCCCGGCCCGCTTCAATCGCGCTACTACTATCTCTACGCCGAGGATGCCTCCGGGAGCGGACGCTGGACCGGCTATACCAATATGTGCGTCGCCGAGGATGAATTCGAAATCACCGGCGTTCAGGACTGCTTTGCGCGCGGTTACCAGCAGATGGGTTTTAGCGAATATGACACAGGGCGGGAGGAAAGCTGGACTGTCCAGCTTTCCGACACCCCCTCCACCCAGGAAAGTCAGAATTGATGAGACGTCACAGAAAAGTAAAGATTCTCGCCACGCTCGGCCCGGCCTCCTCCGAGGAAGAGCAGATCGAGGCGCTGCACAAGGCCGGCGCCGACCTGTTCCGAATCAATATGAGCCATGCCAGCCACGACCTGATGCGCACGCTGACCAAGCGGATCCGCAATGTCGAGGCGCGCTGCGGCCGGCCGATCGGCATTCTTTGCGACCTGCAGGGCCCCAAGCTGCGCGTCGGCAAGTTTCTCGACGGCAAGGTGGAGCTTGAGGTCGGCCAGACCTTTACGCTCGACGATCGCGACGAGCCGGGCAATGAAAAGCGCGTCTTCCTGCCGCATCCTGAAATCCTGCAATCGGTTCAGCCCGGCCACCGCCTGCTGATCGATGATGGCAAGCTGCAGCTTCGCGCCGAAAAATGCGACGGCAAGAGCATTGAATGCACCGTGGTCGCCGGCACCGGCATTTCCGACCGCAAGGGCGTCAGCCTGCCCGATACGCTGCTCGGCGTCGGCGCGCTGACCGAGAAGGACCGCGCCGACCTCGACGCGGTGCTGGAAACGGGCGATGCCGACTGGGTTGCGCTGTCCTTCATCCAGCGCCCGGACGACCTGGCGGAAGTGCGCAAGATCGCGCGCGGCCAGGTGGGGCTGATGTCGAAGATCGAGAAGCCGCAGGCGATCGAGCGGATCGAGGAAATCATCGAGATGAGCGACGCGCTGATGGTGGCGCGCGGCGATCTCGGCGTCGAAATGCCGCTCGAAACCGTGCCTGGCCTGCAGAAGAAGCTGATTCGCCTGTGCCGCGCCGCCGGCAAACCTGTGGTGGTCGCCACCCAGATGCTGGAATCGATGATCGAATCGCCGGTTCCCACCCGCGCCGAGGTTTCCGACGTCGCCACCGCCGTGTTCGAGGGCGCCGACGCGATCATGCTGTCGGCGGAGTCGGCCGCGGGCGAATACCCGGTTGAAGCCGTCAGCACCATGGCCTCGATCGCCCGGACCATCGAGCGCGAGCAGCTTTATCCGCAGATCCTCTACGCCCAGCGCCCCCAGCCGGAGGCAACAGGCGCGGACGCGATATCGCTGGCCGCGCGCGAGATCGCCGAAACCCTGAAGCTGACCGCCATGGTCTGTTATACCGCATCCGGCACCACCGGGCTTCGCGCCGCGCGCGAGCGGCCGAATGTGCCGATCCTGGCGCTGTCTCCGGTCGTCAGGACCGCGCGGCGGCTGTCGGTGGTCTGGGGCCTGCACTGCGTGGTGGCCGATGAGCCGACCGATCTCGAATCCATGGTCGATGGCGCCTGCCGGATCGTGGTTGACGAGGGCATCGGCAAGCCCGGCGACCGGATCATCATCTCCGCCGGCGTGCCGCTCGGCACCCCCGGAGCCACCAACATGCTGCGCATCGCCTATATCGGCATGGACGGCCGCTCGGGCGTGTGATGTTCTGAGGCGGCGGCTTTGCGGCCGCCGTCCACTCTTATGGGCGCATATTTGCGAGAAGAGCTTGCGGCGTGCTCCCAATACTCTCTCCCGCTTGCGGGAGAGATACCCCCGAAAGGGGGAGTGAGCGACTGTCTTTCTGGTCAAGCGTTTTGTTCGCGCCATGGATGATTGTCCCGGAGGATTGCGTTGAGGATGGTGATGAGTTTTCGTGCGACTGCGATGATGGCCACGAGTTTGGGTTTTCCATGAGCGACCAGACGATCCCTGAACGCCCTGAGGCTTGGATTGTGATGCGCTGCAACGAGGGCTCCCATGTAGAGCGCCGTTCTGACGCCGGCGCGTCCTCCGCCGATGAAGCTCTTTCCGCGCCATTGGCCGGATTGGCGCGTCCATGGAGCCAGTCCGACGAGAGCGGCGATCTGACGTCGGTCGAGCGTGCCGAGTTCCGGTAGCTCGGCGATCAGGGTGCGGGCGATCTGGTCACCGATACCGGGGACAGACTTCATGAGCTCGACCTTGGCCAGCCAATGGGGCGATCGGCGAATGCTGTCGTCAATGTCCTGATCGATGTCGGTGAGTTCCTTCTGCAGCGCCTTGAGGAGCCGGTTGATGCTCTTGGCCGTGCGCTGAGACGATCGCTTCAGGCGTTGGTTTTCCGCGCCGATCATGGCGATGATCTGCCGCCGGCGAGCGACGAGATCACCCAGGGCCTGGGTTTCGGCGTCCGGCAGCGGCCGCAGGGCGGGCCTTGTGGCCTCGGCGAAACGGGCGATCACGGCTGCATCGAGCGGATCGGTCTTGGTCCTCTTGCCGAGCGCCTGGGCAAAGGCCCGCACCTGCGCCGGATTGACGATGACAACCGGCAGTCCGGCCGAAGCCAGCGCCGCCGCGACCACGGTTTCGAAGCCGCCGGTGGCCTCAATGGCGATCCGTGCGGCCCCGAGCGGCTTCAGCCGCGCGATCAGGTCCTCCAGCCCGTCATGATCGCGCGGGACATGAAAAGGGGCCATCGAAGACGTGTTGGCGGCGACATCCAGACGATCCCTGGAGACGTCGATACCGATGTTAAGAGCGTCCATCCGATCCCATCCTTGCTTAAGCGGGCTTCGCTTCGAGCGGCCCAAGCGACTGTTCGGGTTCGATGGAACGGCGGACGAGGACCCTTGCTCACTCACGGGCTTGGTGTCCCTCAGGGTGACCGGTCTCCCGTCCGCCACCGCAACCTGCTCTATACCACAAGCAGCGGATTCGAAGTTACAAGGGTGAAGCAGCATTTCCAATCGTGAGGGCGTTCGCTGGGATGGACTCCCCCCTCACTGCCCCTTTCGGGGCATCTTGTAACTTGAATTCGGCTGCGTGTGATATTGTTTCGCCCGCGGTGGCGGATGGAAAGCCGAACGGCATCCGGGACACCAAGCCCGTGGGAGAGC
>MDSV01180965.1_pt1 | contig 26003 bp, 18 predicted proteins | sample 810851 | NCBI WGS metagenome assembly MDSV01 (sample SAMN05326640, study PRJNA326480) | marine metagenome | isolation source: seawater | place: Atlantic Ocean: North East | collected 2012
ACAATCCGTTGAAGCAGAGGCTGCTTGACCGTTACAATATCCCGACCAAACCACTGCATGACCTCCTGTGCCATCAGAATTTTGAAAGTCCCCGCCTTGAAGCATAAAATCTTGAATGATTCTGTGGTAAATGGTATTGTCATAATAGCCGCCGGAAACAAGCGCCTTGAAGTTCTCAACGTGCATTGGAGCATCATCAGGATACAACTCGATTGTCACTGTACCGGTTTGTTGAAGTCCGTTTTCGTTGGTCCACGACATCTCCAAAATGACTAGGTCACTGGAACTCGTTTCGTTTGCAAGAACACCAATACTTGCGAGCAGCAGCAGAAGACCTGCACCAAAGGCAAAAACGCCTGCCAGCGTAGGCGTTCCGTCGTTCATAAGACGTGGAATTACGCTCTCGCTGATTCCTTTATCTTGCATCTCGTTGAGAACCTCGTTGTACGAAGAGTTGGACTGTTTGTCTTTCGGATTCATTTTGACTGAATCTCGTAGCAATGATGCAGCCTTTCTGTAATCGGATTTTGAACGAGTCCGTTGCGCAATTTTGTAAGTTGCTACTCCAGCGAGACGCAGCGTCGTAGGGTGAGATCCTGTAGAATCGACTTCTCGAAGCGTGACTAAAGCACCATCAGGCTTACCTTGAGTGATTGACTTTTCTGCCTTAGCCCATGCTTTTTTACGCTTCTCCTCTGAATTAAAGGGATTGCTTTTGCTGACTTTGTCAGCAGCTGAACTGGCTTTGTCTGATTTGTCCGCCATGGTGCTGCCACATAGCAAAAGGTTTTGAGCGTCGCGCTTGGTGGATACGATTTCAAAATTAGAATGAGGTGTTTTTCCACGATTGTCCATCAACATGTTCAAAGAGTGTGTGCGAAACCCCAAGTTGCGGGGGAGTCTGTGCTCAACACAGCAAACTCTAGGGAGACACACACAATGGAAACCATTGCTAACGACTTCACCATCAATATCGCAACTGCAAACGGCACAGGTTCGCAATCGGCAAATCTCATTTTACTCCAATCCTTGTTCGAGATGGGAGTACCTGTAAGTGGAAAAAATATGTTTCCTTCAAACATATCTGGCCTTCCCACATGGTATATTGTTCGACTTTCCGACCACGGTTACCAAGCCCCAGGCAATCGCACCCACATCCAAGTTTTGGTCAACCCGGCTACTTGGCATGAAGATTTGGAAAGTCTCGAGCCTGGCTCTGTCGTGATTTGGAACGAGAATGCAAAAATGGAAATGACACGAGACGATGTCATCTCCTATCCAGTACCGATGTCTGCTCTTGCCCGTAAAATTAATCCAAAAATAGCAAAATTGGTCACCAACATCATCTACGTTGGTGTGCTTGCTGAACTTCTTGGAATTGACCAAGATGAACTCGAAGCCGCTGTGGCAAAGCAATTCAAAGGGAAAACGACTGCAATTGAACTCAACATTACAGCATTAGGCCTTGGAAGAGATTACTTCAAGGAAAATCTCTCGAAGAGTGACCCTTATGTGGTCGAAAAAAGAGTCATTGAAAAACCTCAGTTCTTTATCGACGGTAACGAAGCCGCTGCTCTTGGTTGCCTTTATGGTGGCGTACAACTGCTTGCATGGTATCCAATCACACCTTCTTCATCTCTAGCAGAGGGCATTATCAATTACATACCACAACTCCGTACTGACGATGATGGAAAAGCAAACTGTGCAGTCATACAAGCAGAAGATGAACTCGCTGCTGCAGGTATGGTGCTCGGCGCTGGCTGGGCCGGTGGACGTGGCATGACTGCAACTTCTGGACCTGGTATTTCCCTAATGCAGGAATTTATCGGTCTCGGGTATTTTGCTGAAATTCCTTCGGTGTTTTGGGATGTTGTTCGTGTTGGACCATCTACGGGACTTCCGACTCGAACCCAACAATCCGACATCACCATGTTGTACGAGGGAAGCCACGGAGATACACAGCACATTGTTCTCATTCCTGGTACTGTTGAAGAGTGTTTTGAATACGGTTGGAGAGCCTTCGATTACTCTGAACGTTTCCAAACCCCAATCTTCGTATTGAGCGACCTTGATTTGGGAATGAATCGATGGGCATGTGATGGATTTGAATATCCAGACCAAGACATGGACCGAGGTAAAGTCGTTCGTGAGCGAGAGGTGTTTGAAGCATTCGAAGAATTTGGAAGATATCTTGATGTTGATGGAGACGGGATTCCATATCGAACCTTACCCGGTTCGGGAATGGACCCTATACTCTACAGAGGAACCGGCCACAATACGAAGGGAGTTTACTCTGAAAAGCCTCACGATTACTACGAATTGATGCAACGCCTCAAGCGTAAAATTGACGGAGCTCGTGATGAACTGCCTGCTCCAATCCTGCGTGAAGAAGAGGAATGTGAAGTTGGAATCATTTACCTAGGTAGTATGGAAAATACGATTCAAGAAATCGATGACATGCTCGAAAAAACTGGAATTAAAGTCAGTCAATGCAGAGTTCGTGCCTTGCCAATGCACAGTGAAGTTGAGAATTTCATTCGCCGGCACGAAGTTACAATTGTTCTCGAAATTAATCGAGACGGACAGTTGTACGGTATTCTGCGAAAGGAATTACCAAACGATTTAATCACCAAGGTTCGTTCTGTTGCTTACAGTGACGGTGTGCCACCTCGAGCACAAATTTATGCTGACCGTATTCTTGAAACTCTAAAGGAGGCAGAAAAGTGAGCGAAAGACCAAAGCGAGCCGCACGCCCAGTCAAACTCAACGTTTTGAATGAGCCAAAGGACAGTTACACCGGTGGAAAATCTTCGTTGTGCCCTGGATGCGGTCACGACCAAATCTCAAATGTCATCATTTCGGCAGCATGGGAAAATGGCATTGAACCTCACCGTGTTGCAAAGATGTCAGGTATTGGATGTTCTTCCAAAACTCCAGCCTATTACCTCGGTCAATCCCACGGATTCAACACCGTACACGGAAGAATGCCCTCTGTCACAACAGGCGCCTATGCAATTAACAAAGATCTGCTGTACATTGGTGTCTCAGGTGACGGTGATTCTGCTTCGATTGGTATCGGTCAACTCATACATGCAATTCGACGAAACATGGACATGGTCTACATCGTTGAAAACAACGGAGTTTATGGTCTAACCAAGGGCCAATATTCAGCAACAGCAGATATAGGCTCGAAAAAGAAGAAAGGTGCCCCTAACAAGACGCAGCCCATCGATTTGTGTGCGCTTGCAATCAACCTTGGTTGCACTTTTGTGGCTCGCTCCTTTTCCGGCTCCAAGAAGCAATTGGGTGCTTTACTCAAGGCTGCAATGTCTCACAAAGGTTTTGCATTAATCGATGTCATTAGCCCGTGTGTGACATTCAACAACAACGATGAGTCCATGCGTTCCTATGGATACGTCAAAGAAAACGAAATGACCCTGCACATGGCAGACTACATCCCACATTTCAACCCAGTTGAAGAGATTGAAGTCCCAGATGGACACTTCCGTGACATTACTCTCCATGACGGCTCAGTCATTCGATTAGAAACAATTTCTGCTGAACATGATCCGGGCAATGCCGTAGCGGCACTTACCGCATTGCATGAAGCTGAAAGTTCGCAAAAGCACGTTACAGGACTGTTGTACTTTGATAGCTCCAAACCATCGTTAGCCGAAGACCTTGGACTGGTTGATACTGCTTTACTTGATGTCCCCAATGATGTCCTTCGACCAAGCAGAGAATCGCTCGATAAAATCAATGCTGCTCTACACAGCTAATTCCAGTAGAAGGATGTGAAAATATGAACGTATTACCAACCTTGGTTGGGATACTACTTTTTGTTGGCGTTGTTTTTTACCTCGTACGCTCCAGAAGTAACAAGAATCGTCTTCTAAGCGCTGCAGCCCGAAGAGAAAAACACGCACCTAAAGAATCAATTTCACCTCGAAGACTGAATTCTAGAGGCGAGCAAATCGACCAAGAGGCTCACGATTCCAACCAAAATGAAGATGGGCAAGTCGATTTGAATGAAGAGCGAGTTGTTGATGATGATTTACCATCAAACCTCATTGACTCCAGTCGACAAGTCAATGATTTGAATGAACAGGAAAAAACTCAATACGAACAAAGAGATAAAGTTCGAGATGAGCATCTACTTTCGCTGAGTCTTCTTGTTGAAGATTTATTCGATGAAGAACTCAAAGAACAGGTGGAAAAAGGTGTTGAGCCAGAAAAAGAGGCCAATGAGTCCGAGAATTCGAGTATTGAACTTCGAAACTCATGGATTGAGCAGAACGAGGAACCATTGAATGAACATGCATCGCTTGTGGAACAAGAAGAAATTGGCAGCGGGATTCAATATCTTGACGCAGAAGCAATTGAAAACGATGATATCGAGGCACGTCTCGAACGAGAGGGTGGAAAAACTGGTGAAGTCCAAATATCTCTTACTTGGGATGATTACAACGACCTAGATTTGCATATATTTTGTCCCTCTGGAGAGCGGATTTATTTCAACAACAAAACCAGTGAATGTGGTGGAGAATTAGATGTTGACATGAATGTTCGACCGACAAGTGACAATGCGGTTGAAAATGTGGTGTGGATTGAAAATGCCCCTTCGGGAAAATACAAGGTCGGTGTCCATTTTTACAAACATCATGAGAAAGACGGTACAACGCCTACCTGCAAGTTTCGACTTCGCGCAACTATTCACGGTGAAAGTCGCGATTATTCCGGCTCTATTACTCACGGCCAAGCAATGCAAATGGTGACAAGTTTTACCTTGAAAAGCGAAACAACATCTCAGTAAATTCTTCCCATGATTTTTCGAAAGAATCTCCGAAGAAAAGACCTCTTTGGTCGTTCACATAATCCTAAGCGCCAATCCAATTCTCCGGCTTTTTCAAATTTCAAAAGTTCCTCAAACCCTCCAATCCATTCTCCATTTATGAATATCTGAGGGACAGTTTTGCTCCCATTGGTGCGAATTTGGTACTCAGTATCTACTCTTCTAGAGGTACCGAGCCGAATTTCCTCGTAAGGTACTTTTTTGGAATCAAACATTCGTTTGGCATTCACACAAGCCCCACAGCCTCGACTGGTGTAAAGCTCTATCTTTGTCATGTAAGAACGTGTGACACTCTCAATTCAAAACCTTTGGTTGAGGTAGAGGTAGTCCCTCTCGGATTTGAACCGAGGTCGGAGGAACCAGAATCCTCCATGATGGACCGCTACACTAAGGGACTGATAGGACGTCCAATCAACATGAACACTTCAATTCAACGGCGCGAATCCTAAGATTGCAATAATGGCACAGTATTTCGTCAAATCTTGACGAAGCGGAACAGCACCTTTGAAACTGCGCTTAACATGAGTATGACCATGAACGAGCCAAGAGCCCAGCGTGACCAAGGCCGTTCAGGTTTATCTGGGGGCCAAGGATCTATTCCGAGTGCCTCTGCCTCACGCACAAGTGCTGCAAGTTCTTGCAGTTCCTCCTCTACAGATTGTGCTGCCATGCATGTCGTAGATAGCGGTCCTACAAGACATTCACGCATTATGAACCACTGCAAACAAAGACTTGAAGCCAATGGGGTAGAGGCGCAAGTATGAGTGAAGTTCCCGACGGTGTCTCGCTGGGTAGCGTTGAGCGTAAAGCCCCGCGTCCTACCGCGACCATGACGATGACAAGGGACGGGCCTCACGGCGTTGAAGTGTTACTTGGATTACGCTCCGAGACTATGGCAGCATTCCCCGGTTACTGGGCATTTCCAGGAGGTGGATTATCGAGAGTTGACCAAACTGCAATTGAACAATTGAACGGTTTTGAAGGACCCGTGGCAAAGGCAATGGCATGCATTCTTCGTGAAATGAGCGAAGAATTAGGCCTTGCTCCATCGCCTGATGGACTAGTTCAATTGCCTCTTGCCGTTCGTCAAGAGATTATAGCCGATAAGAGCAAATATCTACCTCTCGCATTGAAAGGAGCATTCCCTTACCATACTGGTTTCATGCGAACATTGAGTCATCGAATTACACCCCCCTTTGGACCGATTCAATTTGACAATGCGTTTATCCATCTTCACGCAGGACCTGCTGAAAATGTACCCGAAATCGACCTCGAACCACAAACAGAATTCACTCAGATTATGTGGGACACGCCAGTGAATATTCTTGCACGTTGGTCTGCGCATGAAATCAAAGTAGCCCCACCTGTAGTTACATTACTCATGGAAATTGAGCGAACATTAATCCGTAAAAACCGTGATATGGTTTCTGCATCGATGGATATCAGTGAACGATTACCTGGCCGTCGCTCAATCTTGTTTGCACACGGTGTTGAAGTTGTTCCAGTGAAAACTGCAACATTGCCCCCTGCCGATCATACAAATTGTTACCTTGTTGGAGACCCGAATGGTGATTTCATTCTTGTTGACCCTGCATCTCACTTAAGGGAGGGAATGGAGGATATTGCAAAAGCAGTAGAGCGCCATAATGGTGAACTCAGAGCGATGATGTTTACCCACTCTCATAGCGACCATATCGGCGATATTGGACTTCTTCGTGAGGCTTTTGATGTGCCTATTTGGGGAAGTGAATATACCTCACGCACTGTGAAATGTGACCGAATACTTAACGATGGAGAATTCCTTGAACTCGGAAATCAAACTTGGAAAGTTCTCATCACCCCAGGTCATCATCCAGGCCATATATGCCTGCTTAGTGAAGCCGGACTCATCGCAGGAGATATGGTTGCAGGGATTGGAACCATTCTGGTGCCTCCCCACACTGGCGACATGAACGAGTACCTTTCCCAACTGGAACGACTGAAGAAAATGAAGCCGCACCTCCTTTTCCCGAGTCACGGCCCTGTCATTGCCCTACCTGAGAAAAAATTCGACCACTATATCCAACACAGAATGGCTCGTCATCAAGCCGTTTTGAAAGCAGTTGAAACTGGAAAACAAACCTTGGAGGAAATTGCACGACACGCATATGCAGACACGCCATCCGCACATCCGGGGTTGGCAAGAGACCAAACCCTTTCACATCTGGTTGCACACCAGCGTGCAGGACTGGTGTCTGAAAAATCCAACCTATGGTCATTAACCGGTACAAAACCTTAGTACATCACCAATGGACGTGAAAATATGCCAAAGAAAGTTGAGTTTACCAAGGCGGGCCAACCCGATACTATTCGAGTTGTGGAAATGGCTATGCCTGAGCCTAAACAGGGCCAAGTTCGAGTTAAAGTAGAATTTGCAGGAATAAATTTCGCAGACCTTCTGATGCGCCTCGGCTTCTATCAACCTCGACCACCTTATCCTTTTACTCCAGGTTATGAGGTAAGCGGAACCATAGATGCTGTTGCGGATAAAAACTCAGAATTTCGACTTGGTCAGCGAGTTGTTGCTGCAATGACAACCGGTGGACAAGCAAGCCATGTCGTCGTTGATGAGCATCGAGTTTTACCTCTTCCAGATGAAATTGAATTGGATGCTGCTGCTGCAATTCCTGTAACCTATCTTACTGCTCATCATATGCTACATCATCTTGGGCATCTTGAATCCAACGAATCGGTACTTATCCATGGAGGCGCTGGTGGAGTAGGAACCGCAGCTTTGCAACTTTGCCAATGGGCTGGAATCAGTAAGGTTTGGGCTACTGCCTCCGGATCGAAATCCAGCATCATTGAATCCTATGGAGGAAGAGCAATTGACAGGCACAATGAAGACTTTGTTTCAATCATCAAAAAGGAGACTGCGGGTAAAGGTGTGGATCATATCCTTGACCCAATCGGAGGAGAGAATCTGACTCGTTCACTGTCAGTTCTCAATGAAGGAGGAAAGTTGTATACATATGGAATGTCTGCAGTTGCTCCATCGTCAAAGCGGTCACTGTTGAAGAGTTACCTAGCGTGGAGAAAAACACCCGCTTTCGACCCCCTTCGACTCATGACCCGTAACCGTGGGGTGTTTGGCGTACACATGGGTACTTGGAAAAACGAAACTGTAATGGTCAAGCAGTTGCAACGAATCATGCAAGGCGTTCTCGAGGGTTCTCTCAAGCCGGTTATTGATTCGGTGTTTGATGTTGAAGACATTGCAAAGGCTCACCAACACATTCACGATGGGAAAAATATTGGAAAGGTTTTGCTTCGATTTGAGTAAGATTTCAAGAGGCGTCGAGGGCAGGTTTGTACAGAGGTGAAGCAATGAAAGCGGCCATGTCAAGTTTTGATTTGCGTGCTGTTGCCCTTGAGTTGGATAGTTTTGCTGGCGCATATGTCAAAAAAGCGTACATGCCACATTACGAACAAATCGTTCTAAGAATAAATCCAAAAGAAATCGACCAATTTGATTTGGTCCTGGTTCGAGGCGCCCGTATTTACACTTCCAATCGCGATAGGCCAATGCCCATGACCCCACCTCCCTTTGCAATGGTTTTGAGAAAACATCTCAAAAATGCGCGGATGATGGGAGTTCGTCAACTTGGATTTGATCGTGTCCTGTGTTTCGATTTCGACACGAAATTCGGACAATATCACCTTTATGTTGAGGTTTTTCGAGACGGAAACATCATTCTTACCGATGAACAAGATACCATCATCCAACCGTTGACACATGCCGCTTATGCAGGACGCACACTCAAAAAAGGAGTAACTTACCTGCCACCTCCTGCTGCAATGGACCCACATCAAATCAGTCTAGAAGACTTAGAAAACATGTTCCAATCATCGGACAGAGACCTTGTATCAACCTTAGGTGGCAAAGTCAATCTCGGGGGCACGCATGCAAATGCAGTCTGTTCCTTAGCAGGTTTCGATCCAAATATCGACACTCAAAAAGTAGATTCAAAGAAAGTACATCACGCGCTTCAAACATTATTGAATGACCTAGCAGAGAGCGATGCAGGTTATCTTTTGCTAAAACCTGATGAGGAGCATTCATCTTCGCAACTCGAAAAAATCTCAAAATCACATTCCCCAAACGGAGATAGAGACCGGTTCTACGAACAGTTTGCATGCGAAGCAACCCCTACCATACTGCCGAGCCACGAATCTTTTGCAAGGGTCCAATTTTCATCGTTGTCTCAAGCCGTAGATGCTTGGAAAGGCGCTCATGATGCCATGGCTCTTGCAAGAAGAGAGGCTGAAAAACTGGACATTGCGGCCCCTGGAAGAGGTCATTCGACAGATGTAGAGCGGCTTGAACGACGAAAAGCACAACAAGAAAAGGCGCTCGAAGGTTTCTCGAAAAAGATAGACAAACAACAAATGTTGGGGCACACCATTCAAAACAATTGGACACATATTGAGAGTTTACTCACACAGATTTCTGCTGCTATAGAACAAAAAGGTTGGAGTCAAGTGAAAAAAGACTCAAAAACAATCCCATGGATTGTCTCGCTGAATCCAGCAGAACGTTCGTTTGTCACCGTTCTACCCGACCAGCAGGGTCAACCGAACGGCCCTCAAGCAACGCTTTCTCTGGATGAAACAGTACACCAAAACGCCCAACGGCATTTTGAAGCAGCACGAAAACAAAAGGACAAGACATCAGGTGCAGTTCAAGCACTTGAAGACACCGTAATCCAATTGCAACGGGCTATGAAAAAAGAAGCGAAACAACAAGCCAGTGGAAAACTCAGCAAAGTCAAACGAAGTAAACGGCTGTGGTTTGAGAATCATCGATGGAGTATGCTTAGTGGCGGCCATTTGTTGATTGGTGGCAAGGATGCAAAAGGAAACGATGCAATCGTCAAGAAACATCTTTCCGGAGCTGACATGTATCTGCATGCCGATTTACACGGTGCTCCGAGTTGTAGTCTAAGAGCAACGCAAGGTTTTGCAGCCGATCAACACAAGCCTGCTCACATTCCAGAGGATGTACCTGCGTTCCGTCTCGTTGACAAACTAGGTGATGAACGTATTACAGACGAAAAACTGCAAGAAGCCGCTACACTGGCGCTTTGTTGGAGTCGGGCTTGGGCAGGAGGCGGCGCCCATGGCACTGTTTATTCGGTCAAGCCAGCACAAGTTTCCAAAACGGCACAAACGGGAGAATTTGTCGGAAAAGGCTCGTTTATTGTCCGTGGCCAACGGCAATGGTTCAAAGATTTGGAAGTCGAGATGGGTATTGGAATCGTGGCCATTAACGGCGTACCTTTGCTGATGGGAGGCTTACCGGATACGATTCGATCGCTGTGCCAGAGGTTTGCGATTCTTCGACCTGGCTTGGTCAAGAAGGAGCAGCTCGCAAATCGAATTTACAAAAATACTGGTTTGATGACCGATGATGTTCTTGCTGTGCTTCCGGGTGCTGCTGAGATAATCGAAGATTATGGAATCTTTAGTCCCGTAAAATCAGTTACTTCAGAAGAGGAATAATTCAATTTCTCTTCTTACCACGATTGTTGCTCGACTTGTTGTAACCGCCAGATTGCTTCTTGCCGCCTTGGTAACCTTTTTTCGCCTTGTTACTCGGTTTGTAATTTTGACCTCTCGATTCACCGCGGTAAGGTTCGTTGTTTCCTTTACGGCCACCATTCGATTGATTTCCTCGGCCACCGCCGCCTTTGCGACCGCCACCACCGCGGTAACCGCCACTGCCGCCGTTGCGACCGCCACCGCCACGGTAACCACCACCACTGCGACCACCACCGCCACGGTAACCACCGCCGCCGCCGTTGCGAGAACCATAGTGACCTCCTCGGCCTCTGGAATCTCCACGGTTTGAGCGTTGTCGGCGGTCTGCAGCAATGTATTCGACTTCAAATTCAGGTAAATTGGTAAATTCAGGCGGTTCAAAATCCACGCGGATACCAACGTCTCGTTGAATGCGTCCATATTGCTTCTTTTGCGGTTTCTGCACAAGTGAAATCACAATCCCGGTGTTTCCTCCACGAGCAGTTCGCCCACTGCGATGCTTGTATGCTTTACCGTTTTCAGGAGGGTCGTAGTGAATGACGCAGTTCACACCCTCAACATCGATGCCTCGAGCAGCTACATCTGTTGCAATTAATGCCATACATTCCCCATGTTGGAAGCGCTTCATTGCACTATCTCGTTGTCTTTGAGAAAGCCCGCCGTGTAGGGTTTCGATTGCCATGCCATCGTACTGCATCTCATCACCAACACGATCGACACCGTTTCGAGTACGACAAAAGATGATTGTTCTGCCACATTTCCGGATAATTTCGGATGATATTGCTGATTTCTTCGAATTTGGCATCAGCCAAAAGTAGTGAGTCATGCTTTCCATCGAGACTTCTTTAGGTCCTACTTCAATGGTCACTGGATTGGTTTGATAATCGCGAACAAGGTCTGCAACTTCATCATCAAGGGTGGCACTGAAAAGAATTGTTTGTCGGTCCTTCTTGCATTGGTCTAAAATCTTGCAGACCGGTTCCATGAACCCCATGTCTGCCATTCTATCTGCTTCATCTAAGACCACGATAGCGACATCTTCCAGAGAAACTGCTCCCCGGTCCATCATATCGATTAAACGCCCTGGGCATGCGACCAAAACGTCGATTCCTCGTTCAAGTGCACGGAATTGTTTGTTGTAAGAACTTCCACCATACATGGCTTGTACATACAATTGCAATTCATATGCAAGCGGGTCTAAAACATTGAATATTTGTTCAGCCAATTCACGGGTAGGAGTGAGAATAAGGGACGTCGGACGACGAGGTTCTGCTTCCTCTGTCCTTGCCAGTAAAGGCAAGCCAAAAGCAAGTGTTTTTCCTGAGCCGGTCGGAGCTCTACAACATACGTCACGGCCAAGCATTGCGTCCGGAATTGATTCTCTCTGAACTTCAAAAGGTTCCACGATACCCTGTTGCTTGAGGGCATCCACCAAAAGTGGTTCAATACCGAGATCTGAGAACGATACCATAGGCTACCCCGTTGAAGGCCGTCATCCAGCCCTATTTGATACCCACAGTCGGAAAAAGAAAAGTTGGGGTGACTCAAGAGGTGCTGGAAGTACGCCGAAGAAGCATGGCTACAGCATTACCGCCACCCAAACACAGGGTAACAATTCCAGAGCGAGCATCGGTACGTCGCATGACTCCCAGCATGGTCATCAAACACCGGGTTCCGCTGGAACCAAGTGGATGACCAAGGCTTACTGCACCTCCATGGAGATTGAATCTCTCTTCAGGAATTCCTAATTCTTGGGCAACAGCACATGAGGCAGATGCAAAGGCTTCATTATGTTCGTAAATATCTACATCGAGAACATCCAAATTATTCCTCTCCAAGAGCATTTGAACCGCAGGAATCGGAGCACTCATAACTCTCTCAGGTTCAACGCCACTTGTACAGTAATCTTCGATGTATCCGTAAATATTCCATCCTTGTTGTTCGGCAAATTCCGCGTTTGCAATCAAAACAGCACTCGCTCCATCATTCAGCGTACTGGCGTTACCTGCAGTTACTTGCCCGTCTTTTTGGAACACTGGGCGCAAATTGGATAGCGAAGAGACATCGGTTTCAGGACGCACACCCTCGTCTTGCGAAAACGTAATCGATGCTCCACGTCGTTGCGGGACTTCAACAGAAAACATTTCCCAGTCAAACCATCCGTTGGATTGGGCCTCGGACGCTAGACGGTGACTCCGTGCAGCAAATGTGTCTGATTTTTCACGAGAAATTGAACACTCATTGGCTATTGTCTCGCCTGTGTTGCCCATGTGAACATCGTTGTAACCGTCCCACAAACCGTCATGAATCATAGAATCTACTAAGGTTGAATCGCCCATTTTCGATCCTTTTCTGTGATTCATGAGGAGGTGAGGCGCATTGGACATACTTTCCATGCCCCCTGCAATAATCACATTGTACTCACCAGCTCGAATACTGTTCGCAGCAAGCATAGCAGCCTTGAGTGAACTCCCACACACCTTGTTTATTGTTACACAAGGAGTTGTAACCGGCAAACCAGCTCCGATCGCAACCTGACGAGCAGGGTTTTGGCCAATTCCTGCCTGCAAGACTTGACCGAATATGACTTCATCAACAATTCCGTCATTCGGATGAAATCCCACTCTTCGACAAAGTTCCTGTACAGTGAGCACACCAAGTTGGACTGCTGACAGAGAAGACAAGGTGCCCATGAATTTCCCAATTGGAGTACGTGCAACACCACAAATTGCGATTTTTGGTGGGCTCATAGCCATCCCAATACCCTTGTATTCTTCAATGTGTGCGCCTTAAAACTTGGTTGAAACAAGAGAAGCCTTGATGATGAGAAGGTTGTGGGAGTCTCATGGCGAAATTCAAGACAGAGTTTAGTACCGACCGAGAAGCAAACGAAATGAGGCATGTTGAAGTTGAAATTGACTTTACCCCAAATGCTCTTGCATCAATACTTTATCGACAAGGCGATACCGTTGTTTTGGCTTGCTGTACCAAAGAAGCAAGGCTTCCAGGATGGTTCCCCCGTGATTCAACGAAAGGATGGGTGCACGCTGAATACTCCCTTCTACCCGGTTCAACAGATTCACGGTTTCGAAGAGAAAGGAGAGGTGCAAAAGGTCGAACTCAAGAAATTGAGAGATTAATCGCTCGTTCACTTCGCGCAGCTGTCGATTTGGAGGCTTTAGGCCCTGTAGCACTGAATGTTGACTGCGATGTATTGAATGCTGATGGAGGCACTCGATGTGCCTCGATTACGGCAGCGAACATCGCACTCCGATTGGCTGTTCGAAGATTGATTGCACAAGGAAAATGTCTACCACTCGATCTTCGACCGACCGAAGACCAACGAAAATCAGGCTGGACTCCACCAACTCTTTCTGAAACCGAACGAAGAAATCATGAAAATGCAGTTATCCCAAACGACCTTGCTGCTATTTCAGTTGGATTAATCGATGGCGAGGTCTATCTTGATCTCGATTACATCCTTGACTCAAATGCAGATGTCGATATGAATGTGGTTAAAACTGCAGACGGTAAATACGTCGAAGTGCAGGGAACTGGAGAGGAATCAACCTTCTCAGGTGAAGAACTCGTTGCCTTACTCGCACGGGCAGACGGCGGCTTGGAAGCCTTGTTTGAAGCACAAAAAGCAATCCTCGATGGTATTGAATAAAGACGCTTCTTCAACTCAACCTAATTTGGCAAAAGCCTTGATATGGCAGGGGTTATCCGAAGGCTGCACGGGTCAGTAGCTTAGTTGGGAGAGCGCGGCACTGAAGATGCCGAGGTCGCTGGTTCAAGTCCGGCCTGACCCACCTCAACGACACCCAGCGAGAGCGACATTCGAGTTTACAACACACTCAAGTAGCGAATTTTCAGCATTTTTCATCGTTGGGTTCATGTGCTATGTCTTCATCCTCTCGCCATGGGCGAAGCACCTGACGATTCTCATGAGGGGTCAGAGCATGCCGACCCAGAGGTAAAACATCGCAATAAACTTGCGAAAGAACTCCTTGAAATTCGCAATCGGAGAAGTGGAAATGTTAAAGGAAATTTCCTCACGAAGAAGGAAAACTTTGTCTTAGCAGCGGGGGTATTGTACACGATTTTTTATGTGCTATTGCTTGTTGGAATGACCTCTGGAACATTCGGCAATTCAACCGCTATCGATCATTCTGCATCCAAAACATTCCTCGACATCGGAGGGGAATGCGAAGAGATTACCGATGAACCATGGATACTAATTTTCCCAAATGAAGATAATCGTAAATTTTCCTTGTATGGATACAACCTACCATCAGGATACGGTCTCGGAACTTTCACCATCAATGAGATTCATGAAGGAAGTCAAGGAGTGAATTCTTGGACGAACTCGACCATCAAATTCATTCCTCCGTCAGGAGAAACCGATGCTGGCAAGATGTACTTCTCTGCATCCTTTGATGATTTGGAAGAAGGGCATTACGAATTGAATTACACAATAACCGTATACAATGAAACCGATATCGCAAATGCCAGTGTTGTCGAAGGAGGAGAAGAGATTTACAAACAGGTGGAATTTGAACTTGATATTTCCAAACAAACCTTTGCTTTCCTCCCCTTTGTCGATTCAGAGCAAAAACATCAAGTTCGGCTTACTGAAACCGGTGCCCGTTCTTGTTGGGGCATCCAAGATTTAGGCAATTGGGGATATGTCCTTATTGGTGCTGAATTGGGCGGTGGAAGAGAAACGGCCATGCTTGCTGGCGGAGCCGCTGGAATTCCTGCATGGTGGATGGCCTTCTCGTCGCTATCACTTTCAGTAATCACCTTACTCATCATCTATCCATTGATGTACAAGGTATACCACCAAGACAGCGACGATATACTTTCGAGAAATCACATTTCACATCTTGTTGAAGATTCAATCATCAAGACGGCGAATCGGCTCAATATCGAGATTGACTGGGAATTGTACAAAATTGAACCACGTGATTTGTCCATTGACATTATGATGCCTTACAAGAACACAGAATCAACCCTCTCGGACAGTAAAGATGTTCGAGCTGAAGTACTGCGTGAAGTCCTCGATGAATTCGCCATTTTCCGCGTCTTCAAACCCGTTCAACTCACCGTTCGCACGATAGGAGCGAATCAAGCCATTGACTTTGAATCCGGTGTCGGCGTTGGTACATCCGCTGAATTGGAGGATGAGGGTGAACAGAATTATACCGACTTCTTTTCCGAACTGCACACGCTATCTAGAGTTGAAGATGAAGTTCGTGAAAGTTTAGAATTGTTTTTCGCTCGACGCCCAGAACTGAATATGGAGGCTGCGGTTGTTACCAGCGATGACCGAGTTATCTTCGTATCCGTAATCTACAGACCAACTCAACGGTTTGCATTCTTTAGATTCAAGAAAACCCGTGATGAGGTTCAAACGGAATTGCACCGATTTATTGCGGAGAGAAACGCAGACCTACTGGGTTCACAAGAGCTCATTGTCAAAGGCCGCAACCAAGTTTCGACCCTTTCCGAACGTGCCGGTGCAGGCCGTGTTGAACGTGATAGTAAAAACGATGAGAGGATTGTTGCTGTAGCAAAACAAGACGGTTTTGGTGGCAAAATGCTGCAAACCAAACTTCTCGGAGATACGTTGTCAACGGTTGAGTACATGGCCAATGAAAAACGTGAAATGATCAACAAATGGGGCTTTTGGGGCCTTATCGTGTTCGTTTGGATTCCGTTTATGGCGTCCGGAGTCTTGGTAGGAGCAATGCTTGGATTGCTGTCTCGAATGAACTTCACGCGTGTGCTCTCTGCTACGTTTATCGGTGGCTCCATCGCTTCTGTGACGTGGGCATATACCGCCGAAGGAATTGTTAAGTTCATGCACCAATACAAGTTGGAAGCTGTTATTCCGTTGATTATTATCGTCTTTGTTGGTGCTGCATTCCTACACATTCGTTCCACAAAAATGCGACGTCAAACCGAATTGTTTGAAGATACATTGCTGGACAACTTCCACGCGAACATTCAAGCAAAATACGGTGAATAAGAACGAGGTGAGGTTTTGGAAGCCATCCACAACCTTGCTGGCCATGGGAGCAAAGTTGGCGAGTTAGCAGTTCTTGGAATAGTAACTGTTAGTGACCGTGCAAGTTCAGGAGAGTACAAAGATGAAGGAGGACCGGCATTGTTGTCTTTCTTTGAAGAATGCTTAGCGAGCCCTTCGACGGTTCACTACAGATGCATTCAAGATGACAAAACAACGATTGAAGCAACCCTGACCGAATTAGTTGATGTAATCGGTTGTCATGTCGTTGTTACGACTGGAGGTACTGGTCCAGCGTCTCGTGATGTCACTCCCGAAGCAACACTGAATGTTTGCGATAAAATACTCCCTGGATTCGGTGAACAAATGAGGGCAATTTCACTCCAATATGTGCCAACTGCGATTTTATCGCGCCAACTTGGAGGAACTCGTGGGAAGTGCCTGATATTCAACCTTCCAGGCCGGCCGAAATCTATTCGAGAAACGATTGACGAAATATGGAAGGCTGTACCGTACTGTGTCGATTTGCTTGAAGGCCCGTATATTGACACCGTGAATGAAATCTGTCACGCTTTTCGCCCGAAATCTGCTCAGAGAGTTTGACACGCACGCTACAAAGAGTTAATTGAGTGAATTCTCTTGAGAGATTCATGTTGGATACACCTCGACACGGAAAAATGCTCATCTTAGGTGCTACTGCTGTTTTACCGGACGGTACTCGATTTGCCGATGTTCGAGTGAGAAACGGCCTCATTCATGAAATTTCAGAACCCAATCAACTTCAGCATGACGACGATGAGCTGCTCATCGACGGCACTGGACTGCACCTTCTACCAGGTGTAATTGATCCGCAAGTTCATTTTCGAGACCCTGGACAGCCTGAGAAAGAGGATTTAGGCAGTGGCTCTGCTGCTGCTGTGAGTGGAGGTGTCACTTCGTTCCTTGATATGCCAAACAACAAACCATCCATTGTTGACCTACCGGGTATGCAATCAAAGCTTGATACAGCTGCAGCCAAATGTGTCAACAACTATGGTTTTTTTATCGGCGCAACTCCAAACAATGTTGAACGCCTCAAAGAAGCAGTGGGAACACCTGATGCCCCTATTGCCATTCCCGGAATTTGCGGAATCAAGATTTTCATGGGTTCTTCAACTGGAACTCTTTTGGTCAATGAAAGAGAAGCTCTCGAGGTCATTTTCTCACAGACTGCGGGACTTATTGCTGTACATGCAGAAGATGAGAAGAGATTGGATGAACGGTATCCTGATTTTGAAAATCGAACCGATATTGCTGCTCACGCTGAATGGAGAGACGATGTCACCGCACTACTAGCGACGCAACTGGCAGTTGAATTGGCACAGGCACACAACCATCGATTGCATGTACTCCATCTTACCTCAGGCATTGAAGGCGATTGGCTCAATGGCATTACATCTCTTCCTTCAGAGAAAAGCGAAGGCGCTATCATCACAACAGAAACCCTGCCTCAGCACCTGACCTTTACCGATGTTGATGTTGCACAACACGGAACTCGTCTGCAAATGAACCCCCCAATTCGCTATGAAAACGACAAAGAAATTCTTTGGAATCGTCTTCTGGATGGAACAATTCAATGCATAGCAACCGACCACGCACCACACACTTTGGAAGCGAAACAACTTGGTTTCCCACAAGCCCCAAGCGGAATGCCCGGTGTAGAAACATCTCTTGCAGTCATGCTTACCCATGCCAAAGAGGGAAGGTGCACTGTTGAGCAGGTTGTCCAATGGATGTGCAAGAACGTTGCTGACTGTTACAACATGATTGGAAAAGGCGAGATTGTGGTAGGAGGCGACGCCGATCTTATTTTGGTCGATTTGGAAAATCAACAGGAAGTCAAAGATGAGAATTCTTGGTCGCGTGTAGGATGGAATCCGTTCAATGGAAAATCACTTACTGGTTGGACAAAAATGACAATTGTTGCTGGAATACCGGTCTTTGAACGTACCAAAGAAACCGGTCCAAAGGGACAACTTCTCGTTGAACCTGGAAGTGTTGGTTCTCCAATTCTTATGGGCCCGTGGAAATAAGTTGGTTTTTCGCCTTTTTTGGCCACATTTTCGGATATACTTATACGGTAAACCTTGATTTACGGTTTAGGGATAACTTATGAGTTGGCTTGAAGAAAATATTGGAGAAGGATATCAGCAGGTAGTAATTGGATTTTGTGTGTTCATTATTGGTGCATTGCTGGGTTGGATGGAAGCTGCAGATAATGTGATGTCTGCGTCAGACGTTTACATGCCAGCAGTAATCATGCTATCCGGTGCGATGGTAACAATGCTCGGTCTTTCGTTTGGAACAGAAAATGAAGAAGACCGAACAGACGACCTTATGAACGCTATCAATGAACTCACCGCACGCATGAATTCGATGCTGGGTTCTGAAGATGAGTGATTCACAAACCGTACAGCATTCCGTATTTGCCCTCCACATATCTAAGGAAGGGTTCAGGAGATGGGGGAGAACCTGTTGCTGACTCAATGAGTTCTGCTGGCGTCATTTTGCTCCCTTGTTCGTGAATTCGTGGACGTAACCATTGCAACAAACTGGACCAGTCTCCCTTGGAGACGATTGCGTCAATATCTCCAATTTCATTCTCCATAGCCTCGAGTAACTGCGCTGCATACAGATTTCCCAGAGTATATGTTGGGAAATAACCAAACGCACCCATTGACCAGTGTATGTCTTGAAGACAACCAACGGCATCGTTTGGCACCTCGACATCAAACCATTCTGCGAACATCGAATTCCAAACCTCGGGCAACTCTGCAACAGGTAAATTCTCGTTGAAAATTTTCTTCTCGATTTCGTATCGCAGCATCACGTGTAAATTGTACGTAACCTCATCTGCCTCAACTCGAATGAAACCCTTTGATACAGTATTTGCAATACGGTTTAACTCTTCAGGAGTCCAATCCGGAGAATCAGGAAATTGTTCTTTAAACCATGGAAGGGCGACATTCCAAAACGCGGTTGTTCTTCCGATTTGATTCTCCCAAAATCGACTTTGTGATTCATGAACACCCAAAGAGACTGCATCGCCACGGGGCGTGAGAGTGTGTTCTTTGGAAAGTCCTTGCTCATACAGTGCATGACCGGTTTCGTGCATGACTGCATAAAGGCATGAAAAAGGATCAGTTTCATCAAACCGTGTTGTAAAGCGAGTATCTCCTGGCCACAACCCTGCAGAGAATGGATGGGTTGAGGCATCCATCCTACCTGCCTCAAAGTCAAATCCCATTGCCTCAGAAACTTTGGTACAGAATTCAGTTTGACCCTCGATGGAAAATCGTAAATCCGAAGGAAGAGATGGGTCCTTGCGAATTTCTTGGGCAGCAGTAATCTTCTGTAAAAGTGGCACGAGCCTTGAACGTAAACCCGAAAATAACGGATCATAATCCGAGACCTTCATACCCACTTCATACTCATCGAGCAGGACATCATACGGGTTTTCATCGCCACCAAAATAGGCAATCTTTCTTTTTGTCATGTCTACGAGATTCTGGAGATGAGGTTGAAACGCACCAAAGTCTGAATCTGCCCTAGCTTTTTGCCATGACAACAGTGCTTCAGACCTCGCCTTAGCGAATTCTGCAACAAAATCGGAAGGAAGAAGAACTGACTTGTCATAAGTTCTGCGCATTTCTCGAACATTTGCAGATTGGTCGTCATCAAGGGAATTATCGTCTTCGAGTTCAGAAAGAAGTCGTCCCATTTCAGGATCGATGATTCGATTATGCCGCTCAGCTGCGAGCCAAGAGAGTATATCGGAGCGTGAGTCTGAACCTTTCTTTGGCATTATTGTTTCTTGATCCCAGCCAAGATGCCCCTGAAGAGCACCGAGTCGATGTATGTCTTTGACACGATTGAGGAATATTGAGTAATTCTCCATGCCACTACCAGATGCCACTCTGTCATGAACGCTTGTATCGTTTGCAATGGAGTTTTCACAACTATTGAAACAAAAAAACTGCCACACATTGAAATCGTGTAGCCATCTAGCACTTGTATGGTGCGGCCTTTTTCACGTAAGGCAAAAAAAGACGTGCCGCACCAAATCGACGATGAAATACTAGAGGAAGTCATTGATGGCGTCGAAAATACTGTGGAGGAACCCGTAGATTTGATGGGCCAACCCAATGAGAAAGTACCGAAGAAGGATGTCCCTTTTGATGAACTTTCAGTTGAAGAAATTGCTGAAAATCTTCGAAACAGTGCACGAACTGTAATCAAGACCTGCATGGACTTGAGAAGAGGTGAAAATGTCTTGATTGTATGTGACCCTACAACCGGTGAGATTGGTCAAGCATTGCACGAGGCTGCAAACGAACGCTCGGACCGTGTTCTTCTCATTGTCATGCCAAAAGCAAGACATCATGGAGAAGAACCTCCAGCGCCAGTGGCGAATCTGATGAGACAACAACAGGTTGTAATTGCTCCTACTCGATACTCGCTCACTCATACTCGAGCGATCCGACAAGCATTGCGAGACGGTGCACGTGTTGCAACCATGCCGGGAATGACCAACGAGATGTTTAGTCGAGGGGGAATGTCGGCTGATTTTTCTGAAATAAAACAGAAAATAAGTGACTTAGCACCCTACTTTCGAAGACGTAGAATTATCAGAGTGAAATCTGAACTTGGAACAGATGTTTCGTTTGAGGCAAATTGGAGAGAGTGGAAACTTGATGACAACGGAATTTGTAATCGACCGAAAATGCTTACCAATCTTCCTGCCGGTAAGGCATTTATTATGCCCCGTGAAAAGACAATGAATGGAACAGTTGTTATCGACGGTTCATGGGATGCTAACCTCGTTGATGAGCCAATCACATTGGAAATCGAAGAAGGAATGGTTATGGATGTCAAAGGTGGAACTATAGCTGCCACAATTCGACAAGAATTTGGTGAAGCCGCAAAACGACTCCGCTCAAAAGATCGTGAAAATGTTTGGACTGTCGCAGAGTTTGGTTTTGGAATGAATCCACAGGCTCGACTTTCTGGAAATGTTCTCGAAGATGAGAAACGACTCGGCACATGCTATTTTTCCGTGGGCGATAACACTGCACTCGGAGGCACTTCTGCTGTAGGTATTCATATTCCAGGAGTACTCAAAAACGCAGATGTTTGGCTCGACGATAACCAAATCATTGCCAATGGCAAGTTCATCTTGTGGGAAAATTAACGTGCGGTGTTCGCAGAACCACATATCGGGCAGAATCTCCAGTATGGGTCCAATCCAATCCCACAACCCCGACACAATACGCCAGATCGAATCGTTGGTTGAACGGTTTGCGAAGGTTGATTCCAGCCCTGCTGTTGAGGTTGTTGTTGGTTCCAGCCCTGCTGCTGAGGCTGTTGCTGTTGATTCCAGCCCTGCTGTTGAGGTTGTTGTTGGTTCCAGCCCTGCTGCTGAGGTTGTTGCTGTTGATTCCAGGCCTGTTGCTGAGATTGCTGTTGATTCCAGCCCTGCTGTTGAGGGTTTTCTTCGGCTTTTGGTTGGTTCTGCTGAGCAAGTGGTTTTCGAATTGGGGCGACTGGGCGGGGGAGAGATTGGGTTTTTTCAGCGGCAGGAGAAGAAATAAATTCGGCCAAAGAAACTGTACCGTCTCCATCCGTATCTGCTTGCTCATGTAATTCCTTAGCCTCATCGAGCGAAGTCCCGGTTGCAACAGCCAATTCTTCGACCGACAGTTGTTTACTTCCATCGGTGTCAGCGGCTAGGAAATGTTCTGCTGCGCTAACAAATTCTGGCTCGGGTTCCGGTTCCGGTTCCGGTTCTGGTTCTAGCTCGGGTTCCGGTTCAGGCTCTGACTCGGGTTCTGGTTCCGGTTCTGGCTCTGGCTCGGGTTCAGGCTCTGGCTCGGGGTCGAGTTCGTCAATTCCTAATTCAATGCCGAAAGCACCAGAGAATGCATCTTCTTCTGCTCGGGCAACCATCCGCTCATTGGTCGTGTCAATTTCTGGTTCAGCAGGTTCAACAGGTTCAACTTGCGGTAATTCAACAGCAGTACTTACTTCTGCGGGTGTTGGTAAATCCGGTAGAGCAACTTTTTCTGGCACCGAAGTTGAAGGCAAAGGAACTGCTTTTTCGTCTTCCTTAGGCAATTGCACCGAAACAGGGGCAGGAGAAGATGGAGCAATTACTGCCGCCGATGCCTGTCCACTTGCCAAAGAAGGAATCGGTAGTGCATGGCCAGCTACATCTAGCGACGCTTCAAGTTCGTCCACCACACTGACAAGAGTCTCTGTGTGAGATGCTGGGTCAGCGAAAAGCCCCTTCAAGGTATCGAGATACCGTGTAACTTCACCTGCTGAACCGGTTGTTGATGCGATTGCCAATAATTTGAGAATCCTCATTGGATCTGCAAGTGTTGCTAATTTCTTTTGTGCATCAGAGGGAATAGAGGGAGTATTACCACTCACTTCTCCGGCAGAGTCAGGTAATCCCAGATACGATGAAAGAGGATCTGGCAAACTCATCAGTCCAAGATGGCCCGCTACTAAGTAGTAAATTTCACCACCTTCGCACTGTATCTTTTCACTGGCAGCCTCGAAGTCAAAATCTCCAGGTTGAAGAACGATGTCCGAAAGTATGGAGAAAAATTGCTCCATAGCCTCAGATTGTTCCATTGACATGAGGCTGTGAACGATATCTGACGAATCAATAATACCGAAATATGCCGCAGTTTCATCGACATCAATTCCGGTAGGCATTGACGCCCCTTCAAGTTCGTTTTCCGACATGACTCCTCCCTCCTTTTTGCTCCCAACTGTATCGTGTTCTTGAGTATGATGCTCCAAAATGCTGATTGGTGAAATTCATCACTTCATTAGCGACTCCTACCTATATTGAATATTGCTCGTGATTGAGGAGCAGACCATCCTGTCTGCTGTAGTTGCATTAAAATCGTACGTTCATTTTCTCCATCAGCAAGAGATTCTTCAACCCAGTCAGCAGCAGCTTCTCGGTCATCTGCTTGCCAATCCTCAAATATGGACAAATCAACTTTCAACTTCGCTTTACGAACCTTTGCTGAACCTTCGGGTTCAGCAGATGGTTCAGGCTCCTCATTGAACGAGGTGGAATTGGATGGTTGTGGCCGAGGTTTAGGAGTGCTTCGAGCAGGGCCACTCGGCGGTTTTGCCTGACCTGGGCCGCTCTTTGGCGGACCGCCACTTGGCCCGCTCTTCGGTGAACCTGTCGGGCCGCGTTGGGGTGGACCTGATGCGGGACCGGTCGCCTGAGAAGTTTGGTTTCTTCGTGGTTGGGTTGTTTGGGTTCTGTTGTTAAGGAATGAAAGATTATCTTCCTGTTCATCATCATCCTCATACTCCCAATCATCGTCTTCATCATCATCGTCTAGGCCGAAATCATTTCCTCGTCTACGAATGAGTACAACAGCAACAATCAGTACCAAGAGAACAACTGCTCCTCCAATGAGTATACCTGATGAATCAAGAATTGAGGATGCTTCATCACCCGTCGATGCTGATTTTCGCGGACACCCATCGGTAAATCCATCTTCACCAGCGGGTTCATCCGGACATATGTCCATGTTGTCGAAGTATCCGTCACCATCCGAATCAATCTGACTCGGAACACATCCATTCTCATCGATAGAATCCTTTTGTGAATAGGGTGTATCAGGACATAAATCAGGAGAGGTTCCACTGATGTTGTCGCCTAAGCCATCGTAATCAGCATCTTCCCATTGTGTTGGATTGCCAGCAAGCCCTGCAGGCTCAAATTCATCACGATAACCATCACCGTCATCTATACAACCAAAGAAATCCACAAATGAGGTCCCAGCTTCAGTAGGACATGCGTCAGACTGGTTGCCCTGAGCATTGTCGCCATAGCCATCTCCGTCCTGGTCAAACCACTGAGTGCCGTCGGTAGGGAATTCGTCTCCCGATTGATTCTCTCGCAGACCCGTGATTGGGTTCAATGTGTATGTGTATGTTCCAGCAAAGCCGTCACCATCCAAATCCAATTCAAAAGCATCTTCGTCAGTACATCCATCAGAAAGCACCGGGTAATTTGCAGGCGTGTCTGGACATGCATCGTCCAAATCAGATACATCGTCATTGTCCGTATCACGTTGTGAAGCAGAACAGCCGCTAGCATCGACATCATCCCGTTCATCAGGCAAGGTATCTGGACAGAGGTCTGATGGCCCCGCAACATTATCCATATCATCATCTGTCAACAACTGTGCCTCACTGCAGCCATCCGAATCAACCGTTTCTCCGAGTGGAGTTTGCGGACAGAGGTCTGCATCGTTCTTGACGAGGTCTTCATCATCATCCAATTGATTCTCAGCACAGCCAACAGAATTCACTTCAAGGCCTTCATCTGTACCTTGGCAAAGGTCTTCAGCATCCGGAACAAAATCTCCATCTTCGTCCGAGTCATCGATGAATCGACAACCAATTCCGGTTCCATCAACAAAAGGACTTGTACCGTTGAGGACGCCGGCAACTGTTGGACATTCATCTGCTTGGAATCCTTGAGAGTTGTCGCCAAAGCCATCACCGTCAAAGTCGAGCCATTGAGTTGACTCTGTCGGGAATGCGTCTTGTGAATCCATCCATCCGTCGCCATCCGTATCTGGACAACCGGGGTTCGGTGAAGTCGAATTACCAAACACTCCCGGGCACCCATCGAGAACAAGACTACCACTGTTCAAAACAGGATTCTGGGTTTTACTTTGATTGCGTGCTCCTGGTGGATTACAGCCATTGGCATCTATCGATGAAGGGTCTGTGATATTGCTATCACCGCAATAATCTTCGAAATTAAGGACACCGTCGTTGTCGTCATCTGAGGTTCCGTTCCAAGAATCGGTCCACCTGTCAGGATAACCATCAGAATCGTTATCTTCAGCTGCACCAGTGACTGCTGGGAATTTGTCAGGATTGGTTGCTTCATCTGAACTGTTGTCTCCGTATCCATCACCATCGGAATCTGCCCATTGCGTTTCATCATTAGGCCAAGCGTCTGCTCCAAGGGAGGTATCCCAAGTAAGTCCGCCGAATACCGAGGGGTCAGAAGAACCGTCTTTATCCGAATCGACGCAACCGTTTCGGTCTCGCCACGATTCGCCATAAACAAACTTGCACGCATCGCCTTGTATTGGGTCAGCGGAGTTGTCACCCCAACCGTCTCCATCATAATCAGCGTACTGTAATTCATTGTAAGGGAATAAATCACCGTTCTCTTCACTGTCGTCGTATTCGGTAATACAGCAATCTGGACCAGAATTGTCACCGTACCCATCACCATCAGAATCAAGGGCAAGTTTCCAATTGAAGATGAAGATATCGCCATCTAAATAACTCACATCGTTGTTTGACCAGCCGTCTTGATCATAATCTCTGCAGCCTTTCCTATCTATCCAAGAAACTCCAGAAACATCATTGCAAGCATCGTCTAGGTCGGCATATCCGTCGTTGTCGTAATCAAGACAACCGTAGGTGAACAACGATGAT
>MDSV01221059.1_pt1 | contig 25987 bp, 31 predicted proteins | sample 810851 | NCBI WGS metagenome assembly MDSV01 (sample SAMN05326640, study PRJNA326480) | marine metagenome | isolation source: seawater | place: Atlantic Ocean: North East | collected 2012
CAGAGTCTTTAGTCCAATTAAACATGAGTTTTTGTTTTTCAGGATATTTTTCAATATTATTTCTATGATATTCGCTTTTATTCTCATCAGCATATAATGTTTCTGGAGCCCCATGTAATTCTGGGTTTATAGCATAATCAATCATGTAACCTCTATCGCTTACATTTGGGGCATAATAAGCATGTCCTGACAATAGCATAGTTTTAGGAAGTATTATTTTATTAAAATTATTTTTTTTTTCTTTTAAAACTTCCTTTACCTTTTTTTGGTTTAACAATTCTTGTTTTATATTTCTTTGATAGTAGGTCTTTTGCAATGAAGTTACGTTTTTTCATTATATTTTATAACCTTCTTTAGTGCTATTAATAAAATTATTATCTTTGAACTTTTCAAGTATCTTTTTTCTTAACCTATAAATGTGAGTTTCAACAGTATGAGTTTCCAAATTAGAATTATGACCCCAAACTTCTTTTTGAAGACTTTCAATATTTTGAGGTTTTTTTGAGCTTTTTAAAAATAATATTATTTGAACCTCTCTTTCAGTTAATTTTATACTTTCACTTTTATTCTTGATAACTCTTGAGTTAGTATTTATGGAATATTTTCCTATCAATATATCCGATTGATCTGAATATTTATGTTTTAGCAAAGCCACGTTTATTTTTTCAATGATAGAATATATTTTATCTGGGAATTTATGTAGGACTAACTGAAATTTTTCATTTTTTAACTCATTTTCTATGTCTGTTAAAACAAGATAATTTTCAAAATTACTTTTATTTAAATTTAAAAGTTCATCTTTTTTAGAAAACGAGTAAATATCAAAATCTAATTGGTCTTTTAATTCATTTAAAATTTTAAAGAGTTCTGGTAGTTTAAATATTAAAAGACTTTGTTTGTTCATAAAAATAAAACTATGATAATTTACCTTAAAAATAAAGATACAATAGTTTTTGATCAATTTAAAATTAAATGCTGCATAGGAAAAAAGGGTATTACAAAAAATAAATTTGAAGGAGATTATTGCACCCCTGCAGGAAAATTTAAAATTGGAACCTTATACTGGAGGCCAGACAGAGTTAAATTACCATTAACTAAATTTAATTCTAAAAAAATAAAAAAAAATATGGGGTGGTGTAATGATGTTAATAGTAAATATTATAATAAGGAAATCAAAATAAACAGAAAAATCAGACATGAAAAATTATTCAGAAATGATCATAAATATGATTACTTTATTCTAATAAGATATAATTATGATAAAGTTTTAAAAGGTAAAGGCAGTGCTATCTTTATCCATCTAACTAAAAATTATAAACCAACAGCAGGATGTATTGCAATTGCAAAAAAAGATTTTTTAATTCTAGCTAAATTAGTTAATAAGAAAACTAAAATAGTTATAAATTAAGTTCTTGCTCCAAATATTTTGGATCCAATTCTTAAGTAAGTAGATGAATACTCTACAGCCTTTAAATAATCATCCGACATCCCCATACTAATTTCATTAAGGTTTAAACTAGAATTAATCTTTTTCATTTCAAAAAAAAATTCACCTGAATCTTTATTCATTGGGGGTAAGCACATGGTACCAATTACATTCAAACCTAGATTCAAACACTCTTCATAAAAATTTGATACTTCATTTTTATTAACACCTGACTTCTGAATTTCATTTCCTATATTTATTTGAATAAAAATTTTTGGTTTATTCGAATATTTTTTTTGCTCTTCAGATATCTTTTTTGCCAATTTTAGACTATCTAAAGAATGAATAAAATCAAACAGTGGTAAAACAAACTTAACTTTATTTGTTTGAAGTTTACCTATCATATGAAGTTTTAAATTTTTATTTTTTTTTTTCAATTCTGTCCACTTTTCGACTGCCTCTTGAACCTTATTTTCACCAAAATGAATATGTCCATTTTCAATTAGAGGTGTAATGAAATTTAAACTAAAAGTTTTAGAAACAGCAATTATTTTTGGTTCATAATTTTGAAAATCTAAATTATTAATTTTTGACTTAATTTCTGATTTAATGTTTAATAAATTTTTAACAGTATGATGCATTTAGACAAATATTATTTTATAGACAAATTTGAACCTAATCATATCAAAAAATTAGATAAAAATATTTCTTTAATTTACAGAAACTATAAATCGCCCTTAGACTTAAATTTAATAAGAAAAATTAGGGATTTTTGTAAAAAAAATAAAATCAAATTCTTCTTATCTAATAATATTAAAGTTGCATTAAAATTAGGATTAGATGGGGCATATATACCGTCATTTAATAAGAGTTTAACTCACTTAAGCTATTGTATGAAAAATAAATTTATACTTATTGGCTCTGCTCACAATTTGTATGAGATAAGAATTAAAGAGAAACAAAATGTTTCATTATTCTTTGTTTCTAGCTTGTTTAAAAAATATGAAAAATATCTTGGATTATATAAATTTATTAATTTATCTAAATTTACAAAAAGAAAAATTGTAGCTTTGGGAGGTATTAATAAAAATAATTTAAAAAAATTAAGTATGCTAAGAATCCAAGGTTTTGCAGCTATTAGATTTTTTGAATAGATCTTACAAAAAAAAAGGCCCCTTAAAAAGGGGCCTTTTAATTTTTTATCTAAAACTAATTAGAACGCAAATGCGAAGTTAATTGATTTAGAATCTTCGTTCTCTGTTCCACCAGCTTGGTTGTCAGTTCCGTTAGCATGTCCTGCTATCGTTAGACCACCCATAGTGTATGAAGCAGATATACCAGTTGATTCTTCATCAACTTTTGAAGCTCCACTAAACTCAACTTCTTGTCTACCAGCAGATACTGTTAGGTTTTCATTTATAGCAAATGAAACACCATAGTGATCTGACTCTTCATCAGATGTTGTAGCTGCAGCAAAGTCGATTTCGCTTCTTTGGTAACCAAAAGTTAAACCACCTGTTACAAACTTTAAGTATGCAGTTTCTTCGTCTTGAGTAGTTGTAACTTCACCTGTACCAATACCTAACGTTAATCCATCCATTAAACCACTATGTTCAACGACATAAGATGAGCTAGATGTACTCGCTGGGTTGTAGAACGCTGATAGTGTAAAATCACCAAAAGTTCCGTTATAAGCGAAAGAGTTTGTAGATGAAATGTTTCCAACAACACCGTTGTCGTCACCATCTGTAACATCATAAACTTCTTCGTAAGCAGTTGGAACGATGTCAGCGTAGTTATTTAAACCACCAACACCTTTTGAAGCTCCTGAGAAAGTTACTGCACCCATCTCACCAGTATCAATTTTTAAACTGTAGTCATCGTAAGTACCACCGTCTAATTCGATCTGTAAAGAAACTTCCATTCCTTCTACATCGCCTGAACCGTTAAAGTTAACACTGTCACCCATTGACCAGTTGTTACCTGTAGCCTCTGACTTAGAAGTATAGTCAAGAGATGCACCAGCAGTTACTGACATATCGCCAGCGTATACTGATGTAGCTACTAAAGATCCTGCTAAAGCAGTTAATCCTAGTTTTTTTAAATTGTTCATATTTAACACTCCTTAATGTTATAATTAATTATAAACTGGGCAATTTTTATCAAAATTAAGGATAAATTTGCTATTTTTTTATTTTAATAATTTAAATAAATTAAGAGTGTTGCATAAATACACCTATATTTATTCTTCAATATTTATGGGTATATTAGGTAAATTAAATTATATTAAATACATTTTTAGTGCTAATTTTCGAAAAACATGATGAAAAAATTCACAAACATTAATTTTATAAGCTTTTTACTATTAATTCTAGTTTTGTCGTTTCTGAACTCTTGTGGAATTTATCGACCAGTTGACGCAAAAGAATATCCACCAGACCCAAAATTACGAATTAAAAAAAATATGGAGGAAGGCAGAGGTTTTAGATTGTTGGGAGGCGACAAGCAGGGAGGAGTATTTGACTTTGCAAGTTCAAATGAATTATGGAGAGCTAGCCTAGACACTATTGATTTTATGCCATTACTCGCTGCTAATTATAGTGGAGGAATAATTATAACAGACTGGTATAGCGAAGGAAGTGGGGGTGAGTCTGTTAAAATCACAATAAGATTTTTATCAAATGAAGTTAGGGTCGATGCTTTAGACATAAAAGTTTTTACAAAAAAATGTGGAACAACAGTAGATTGTCAAATATTTGAAAGTGAAGGTACATTATCTGGTGAATTAAAAAAAAATATTTTAAAAAAAGCTGCAATCTATGCAAAACAAAATAAAGATAAAAATTTCAAAGAATATACAGTACCTACACCCGGTGATAATGCTAAAAAAACTGAGTAATTAATTTATTTAAAAAATTAAGAAATTTAAGTGAATCGTTATAATTTTAAAATCATTGAAAATAAATGGCAAAAAAAGTGGGATACTGAAAAAGTTTTTGAAGCCAAAATAGATAAATCAAAAAAAAAATTTTATTGCCTTGAGATGTTTCCATATCCGTCCGGAAAAATCCACATGGGACATGTAAGAAATTATACTATTGGTGATGTACTTTCTAGATATAAGTTCTTACAGGGATTTAATGTATTACATCCAATGGGTTGGGATTCGTTTGGAATGCCAGCTGAAAACGCAGCAAGACAAAACAATCTAAACCCAAAAGATTGGACAGAAAAAAATATTATTGTAATGAAAAATCAATTAAAAAAACTTGGACTATCAGTAGACTGGAGTAGAGAAATATCCACATGTTCTGAAGAATATTATAAACATCAACAATTATTTTTCTTAGAACTCTACAAAAAAGGTTTGGTTTATAGAAAAGAAAATTATGTAAATTGGGATCCTGTAGATCAAACAGTACTTGCAAATGAGCAAGTTATTGATGGTAAAGGTTGGAGATCTGGAGCAAATGTAGAAAGAAAAAAACTTAATCAATGGTTTTTTAATATATCAAAATTTTCTGATGATCTCTTAAAAGGATTAGATGATCTAAATGAGTGGCCAAATAAGGTTAAAGTTATGCAGAAAAATTGGATTGGAAAATCTTTTGGCTGTGAAATAAATTTCAAAATTGAAGGTGATATTAAGGAAAATGAAGTAAAATGTTTTACAACAAGACCCGATACTCTATTTGGCTTTTCTTTTTTAGCTTTGTCGGTAGATCATCCTTTTTCAAAGTATTTTAAAGACGATAAAAACTTTATTAAGTTTAAAGAAGAATGTTCTAAGACAGGTACAACTGAAGAATCTATAGCTTTGGGAGAAAAAATTGGTTTTAAAACAAATTTATTTGCGATTAATCCTCTAAACAAAAATCATAAAGTGCCAGTTTATTTTGCTAACTTTGTTTTAATGGATTATGGTTTTGGTGCAATATTTGGATGTCCAGCACATGACCAACGAGATTTTGATTTTGCAAAAAAATATAATTTGAAAATAAAAACTGTGGTAAAACCACTTGAAAAAGATGATAATTATCAAGTCGAAAAAGAAGCTTATTCTGATGAAGGCATAATGATAAATTCAGATTTTTTAAATGGTTTTAAGGCGCCGAATGAGTCAGTAATAGAAGCAATAAAATTTTTAGAAACTCATAAGTTAGGCAGGAAGAAAATAAATTTTAGACTTAAAGATTGGGGAGTTTCTAGACAAAGATATTGGGGCTGCCCTATTCCGGTAGCATATAACAAAGATGGAAAAATCTTAACTATTTCCAAAGATAATCTTCCTGTAAAGTTGCCAGAAAAAGTAGACTTAAACACTAAAGGAAATCCTTTAGATAATGAAAACAGTTGGAAAAAAATAACTATAAATGGAGAAGATTGTACAAGAGAAACTGATACTTTAGATACTTTTGTTGACTCTTCTTGGTATTTTTTAAGATTCTGTTCGCCAAAAAATGAAACGTATGGATTTGATTATAATGAAATTAAATATTGGATGCCTGTAGACCAATATATTGGAGGAGTCGAGCACGCAATATTACATTTGTTATATTCAAGATTTTTTATGAGAGCAATATCATACGAAAATAATCAATTTGAATTTAATGAACCTTTTAAAGGTCTTTTTACTCAAGGTATGGTTTGCCACGAGACATATAAATCAGAACAAAATAATTGGTTAAGTCCAGAGGAAGTTGACACTAAAGATGGCAGAAATTTTTATGAAAAAAATAACTTAAATAAAAAAGTGACTGTTGGCCCTTCAGAATCGATGTCTAAGTCAAAAAAAAATACTATAGACCCTGAACAAATTATCTCAAATTATGGTGCTGATGCAGTTAGGTTGTTTATTTTATCAGATAGTCCACCTGAAAAAGACGTACAATGGTCAGAGCAAGGTATGATAGCTTCTTACAAATTCGTTCAAAAACTATGGCTATTACATGAAAAAATTAAAAAAATAATAAATAAAAATATTATTGGAAACACAGATGATATAAATAAATTTACTAATCAATTAATAAATAAAGTGAATAATAATTTAGAAAGATTTAACTATAATGTTATAATAGCTAATATGTATGAGGCCTATAATTTTTTAATTAAAAAACTGATGATAAAATTGATAGTCAAAATTTAAAAGAAAATTATCAAAAAATATTGACTATCATTTCACCAATAATTCCACATTTTACTTCTGAATGCTTGGTAGATTTAAATTTAAACAATATTCAAGAATGGCCCAAATTAGAAAAAAGATTTTTAGAAAATGATACTATAAACTATGTAATTCAAATTGGAGGAAGAAAAAAAGGTATGATGAACTATTCTGTTGATGCATCTAAAGATGATTTGTTAAATGAGATAAAAAAAACAGAAATTTTTGAAAAATTTTTGAAAAATAAAAAAATACAAAAAAGCTTTTTCGTAAAAAATAAATTAATTAATATTCTATTAAATGAATAAAATTATAAAATTTATTTTAGTGCTATTTTTTCTTGGAGCCTGTGGATTTAAGCCTATTTTTTCTGGAAAGAAAGTCGACTTTGGGATTAATAGTTTAAAATATGATGAAAATAAAATTGTTGAATTTTTAATAAATAAAAATCTTAATAATTATAAAGAAACTAAAAATAAGAATAAAATTTATGAAGTAGAAATTTTAAGTAAAAAAAATAAAATTACTATATCAAAAGATGAACGGGGAGCTCCAAAATCATTTCGGACTGAGATATATGTTAACTTTAAAATATTAAAAAATGAAGAACTGATAAGTTCAAAAGATTTTTATAAATCACAAGATTATAATAATAATGAAAATAAATTTGATCTTAAAAAATACGAAAAAATACTAATTGAAAATTTAGCAAGCGAAATTACAGAAGATATACTAATATATATTTTATCTCTTTAATATTTATATGATAATTAAAAATTACGAATTGGATAAAGAAGAAATTTTAAATTCAAATATATTTCTGTTTTATGGAGAAAATGAAGGTTATAAAAATCAAATCATAGAAGAAGTTTTTTTAAATAAATTAAAATTAAATGCTACAAGATTGGACGAGAACGAAGTTATAAATAATTTTGATAATTTTATAACAGATTTAACAAATAAATCTTTTTTTGATTACGCAAAGTTAATTGTGATTTCAAGAGTATCTGAAAAGATAATTAAGTTAATAGACGAGCTAATTGATAGAAAAATAAATGATGTAAAAATCGTTCTAAACTCGAATTCATTAGATAAAAGGTCAAAATTAAGATCTTTTTTTGAAAAAAATAAAGAATTAATATGCACACCATTCTATAAAGATAACGATAAGTCTCTTTCTATTTTAGCTAATAACTTTTTCAAAAAAAATAAATTATCAGCGCCACAAGAAATAATTAATTTAATTGTTGAGCGTAGCAGTGGAGATAGAATAAATTTAAATAACGAATTAAATAAAATATATCTTTTTTCGCTTAACAAAGAAAAAATCAATATCGAGGATGTTTTAGAATTAACAAATTTAGCAGAAAATTATAATATTTCAGAACTTGCTGATAATTGTTTGTCTAAAAATGTAAAAAAAATAAACAAAATTTTTAACGAAAATATTTACTCAGTTGAGGATTGTATGCTTATCATTAGAACTTTACTACTAAAAGCTAAGAGACTTTTGGAAATTAAAAAAATTAATACTTCTAATAAAAACGTTGAAGATATAATCTTAAATTTTAAACCACCTATTTTTTGGAAAGATAAAGAAGTAGTTAAAAATCAAGTTTCTAAATGGAATCTTAAAGATGCAGAAAAATTAATTATAGACATTCACAATATTGAACTTGAAATCAAAAAAAATTATTATAGTTCTTTGAACATTCTTTCTGACTTTATTCTCAATACAGCAAAATAATTAATAGTTATCTTTTATCACAGTTATTAATCTATTTAACTGATCTAAGTTTTTATATTCAAAAGTAACCTGTCCTGAATTATTTTTTTTGTTTCTAATAAAAACTTTTATTCCTATTTTTTCTTGGATAGCAGTTTCAAAATCAATAATATTAGGATTTTTTGCTATACTCTTTGTTCCCTTGTTACTTTTTAATACTCTAATTAGATTTTCAGCTTGTCTTACTGATAATCCTTTTTGAATTATTTTCTTTGCTAGAAAGTTTGCATTTTCTAAACCAACCAGAACTTTAGCATGACCTTGTGAAATTTTATTTTCTTCTAAAAGAGAAATTACTTCCTTGGGTAAAGAAAGCAGCCTTAAACAGTTTGTTACGTGCGCTCTGCTTTTCCCAATGAATTTAGAAACCTTATCTTGATCATAGCCAAACTCATCAATTAGCCTTTTATATCCTTCTGCTTCCTCTATAGGATTTAAATCGGTTCTTTGAACATTCTCTACTATAGCGAACTCTAATGATTTTAGATTGTCTGCTTCAACCTCAACTATTGGAACTTCGTGAAGTCCTGCGTTTTGCGCTGCTTGCCATCTTCTTTCTCCTGCAATAATTTCAAATTTATTATCATGATCAGATGATTTTCTAACAACTATTGGCTGAATGATGCCTCTTTCTTTAATAGATTTTGTAAGTTCCTCTAATTTTTCCTTGTTAAAAATCTTCCTTGGTTGAAATTTATTTCTAACAATTGAACTTATTGAAATATTATTTTTTACAACGTTCGATTTTGTATCACCAATTAATGAGGATAAACCTCTTCCTAGGCCTCTTTTAGTTTTAAAAGGATTAATCATGCTGCAGTCTCCATTATTTTTTCTTGGATTAAAAATTCTTCTGTAAAATTAAAATACGATTTACTTCCTGGGCAAGTCTTATCATAAAGCAAGACGGGTACACCATGAGAAGGGGCTTCAGACAACCTTACATTTCTAGGTACTACTGTTTGATAAACTTTTTCTTTAAAATAATCTCTAGCCTCTTTTTCTACTTCGCTAGAGAGCTTATTTCTTTTATCATACATAGTAAGAAGTATTCCTCTGATCGTTAAATTCGTATTTAAATTATTTTTTATTCTTTCAATTGTCTTCATTAGTTGTGTTAATCCCTCTAGAGCAAAAAATTCAGTTTGAAGCGGGACTACAAGTGATTTTGAAGCTACTAACGCCATTATAGTAAGCAAGCTTAAAGAAGGAGGGCAGTCAATAAGAATATGACTGTATGAAGCCCCAGAATCATTTAAATACGCCACTATTTGCTCCTTCAAAATAAATGCTCTTCTACTATCTCCAGCAGTCTCCACCTCCAAACCCGAGAGATCTACGTTTGAGCTTATTAAATCAAGATTATTAAATTTTGTTTTCTGAATAACCTCCTCAATTTTTTTGTTTCCATTTAAAACACTATAAATTGTTCTATCTCCATTTTCTAAATTAGATAGTCCAAGGCCTGTTGTTGCATTTCCTTGTGGGTCAAGATCAATTACTAAAACTTTTTTTCCTTGAAGGCTTAATCCTGCAGCAAGATTAATTACTGTAGTGGTTTTGCCTACTCCTCCTTTTTGATTAATCACAGATATAACTTTTTCCTTCATTACTTCCTCTTCAAGTTTTTAATTTTTAAAACTGATGACTCTTTACTTGTAAGACTGCTTCTTACTATATAGTCAAAATGCCATTTACCTAAAGCGTCGTCGATCATTTCTTTTCCATTTTTCCCCAAGAATAAAATTATTTCTTTGAATGATTTAAAGTTAGAAGCAACTAGTTCTAAAATTATTTGTATTGGCTTAAACGCTCTAGCTACAATTATGTCTGAAGCTAAATTTTTTTCTTGGAAAATATCTTTTTGAAATATTTCTACATTAAGATTAAATTTTTGTGTAACCTGCTTAAGAAAATTGCTTTTATGATAACTTTTTTCATATAAGTAAAATTTCATACTTGATTTCTTATGTTTCATAATTATTGCTAGAACTATCCCAGGTAATCCTGAACCCGATCCAATATCAGTGCATGAACTCATTTTTTCATCAATAATATCAATTATTTGCGCACAATCAATTATATGTCTTTCTCTTGAAATTGCTTCTGTTTTACTACTAATTAGGTTAATTTCCTTATTTTTCTCTAAGATAAAAGATCTGAATTCCTCTAAATCTAAAAATGTTTCACGTGGAACATTTAGAGGTTCTAGTTTTGAATAATTTATAATATTCGAATCAATCAAGCTATATGCTTAATAGACTTTCTTTTGACGTGAGACAACAAAATATATACTGCCGCTGGAGTTATACCATCTATTCTCAGAGCCTGACCCATGGTTTTAGGTCTAATTTGCTTAAATTTTGATTTTACCTCATTAGATAAACCGCTTAAACCATCATAATTAATATTTAATGGAATTATTAAGTTTTCATCCCTCTTAAAAGCCAAAATATCTGCACTTTGTTTCTTTAAATATCCCCTATAATGTGCGTTTATTTCAAGCTGATCATCTATTTCCTTTGAAATATAGTTAATTTCAGGCCAAATTTCTCTAATATTACCCATATTAACCCCTTTCTGGCATAAAATTTGTCCTGCAGATCTTGGAACACCATCTTTAGCAATATTTATACCAAATTTAGAAATTTTTGATGGTGTAATATGTAAATTTTCCATTTTGGAAGAAATATTCTGTAAGTGTCCTAATTTATCCTTAAATATTCTACTTCTCTCTTCTAAAACAATACCTAAATCGATTCCTTTTTGAGTGAGCCTTAAATCAGCATTATCCGCTCTTAAAGTAAGTCTATACTCTGCCCTAGAAGTAAACATTCTATATGGTTCAGCAACACCTTTTGTCACCAAATCATCTATCATGACTCCTATATATGCTTCAGATCTATCCAAAATAAATGGTTCTTTGCCTTTGAATGACAAAGCAGAGTTTATTCCAGCAATAAGTCCCTGTGCGGCTGCTTCCTCGTATCCTGTGGTTCCATTAATCTGCCCTGCTAGATACAAATTTTTGATTTTCTTTGTCTCCAAAGTTAAAAATAGCTCCCTTGGATCTACAAAATCGTATTCAATAGCATACCCAGGTCTTAATATCTTAACATTCTCTAAACCATTGATTTTATGACATATTTCTTGCTGTATTTCGGCTGGGAGGGATGTAGATATGCCATTTGGATAAACTGTATTGCTCTCCAGCCCTTCTGGCTCTAAAAAAATTTGATGTTTTTGTTTATCTGCAAATTTAATAATTTTATCCTCTATCGACGGACAATATCTTGGGCCGACACCCTTGATACTTCCTGAGTACATCGCGCTTCGTTTAATATTTTTTGAAATAATTTTATGAACCGATTCATTAGTATAAGTCATCCTACAAGTTATTTGCCTGTTTAATTTTTTTTGTGTTAAAAAAGAAAAAAAATATGGATCATCATCTGCAAACTGTTCTTCTAAATTATTATAATTAATTGTTCTTGAGTCCAACCTAGGTGGGGTTCCTGTCTTAAGTCTACCAATTTTAAAATTAAGTTTTTTTAGCTGCTCACTTAATCCAGTGGTAGGCTTTTCATTGTATCGTCCAGCTGGAATTTTGTTTTCTCCTACATGTATCAAACCATTCAAAAAAGTGCCCGTTGTTAGTACTAGCTTTGATGTTTTAATTTTATTTCCAGAATGTGTTATAAAGCCGTTTATACTATTATTTTCAAACATAAACTTAATTACAGGATCTGAAAAAACCTTTAAATTACAATAGTTTAGCAGTTTTTCTTGCATATATTTTTTATATAATAATCTATCACTTTGAGTTCTTGGGCCTCTTACCGCCGGGCCCCTGCTTCTATTTAATAATCTGAATTGAATGCCTGACTTGTCTGCTACATCACCCATGACACCATCAAGTGCATCTATTTCCCTAACTAAGTGTCCTTTTCCTAATCCACCAATTGCAGGGTTGCATGACATTTCCCCTATTGTTTCAATTTTGTGAGTAAACAATGCTGTGTTAACTCCAAGTCTTGCTGACGCTGCAGCTGCTTCACAGCCAGCGTGACCTCCTCCTATTACGACCACATCAAACGATAAATCATTTTTCATACAGTAAACTTATAGCTCAAAAAAATATTTACAAGATCTGAGAGATAAAATGAAAAAAAAACTAAAAAAGTGTTAAAAATCCCCAATTTCCAACAAAAAAGAACCAATATTTAAAAAAAAACGTTATAAAACGAGAATTATTTACCAATACAAAAATCGTTGAAAATACTACCTAATATCTCCTCTACATCAACTTTTCCAACAATTATACCCAAGTGTCTAGTTGCTAACCTTAAATCTTCGGCAGCTTTGTCAAAATCTTCATTTCTGTTTTTACTTTCAAAATTTTCTAAATTATAAACACATTGCTCCAAGTGCTGTCTATGTCTTTCCCGCGTTATCAAAATATTTTTAGAAGTAATAAATTTATTTTTTAATTTTTGTTTAATTGTAGAAATTAATTCTTCTATGTTTTTTTCTTTTTTTAGTGAAATTGGAATAGGATTTAATTTTTTTAATTTTGAATTAATACTTTCAATTCCTAAATCAGATTTATTTAATACAAATATTGCTTTTTCACTAACCAAATCGTTCAAAAAACCAGTAAAATCAATACTTTTAGGCTCAATAATGACTATGTTTAAATCGGCTTTTTCAGCACTTTTTAAGGCTAACTTTATACCTTTTTTTTCTATTTCATCTTTGGACTCTCTTATACCAGCGGTATCAGATACTATAACTGGGAACCCATCTATATTCAGGTGAGTTTCTATAACATCTCTTGTAGTCCCAGCAATTTCAGAGACTATAGCTACATCTCTTTTTGAAAGATAATTTAATAAAGAAGATTTGCCTGCATTAGTTGGCCCAACTATTGCAATCTTAAAACCCTCTCTAATTCTTTCGCCAACTTTTTGATCATCCAATAATTTTTTAATTTCCTCTTTTATTTTTTTTGAAGAACTTTTGATATTTTTCAAAATATTTTCTGGAAGATTTTCATCTGGGAAATCAATTTTAGCTTCAACATTTGATAAAACTTTTAATAATTCTTCTCTCCACTGGTTAAATTTTTTAGAACTTTTTCCAGACATAATTTTAATTGCTTGTTGTCTTTGAATTTCAGTTTCTGATGATATTAAATCAGCAATGCTCTCTGCTTTTAGAAGATTTACTTTCCCATTTTGGAATGCGATTTTTGTAAACTCGCCTGGCTCAGCTATTCTACAATTTTCAAATTTGGAAATCTCTTTATGAATTATATCAATTACTGCGCGGCTACCATGGACGTGAAATTCTGCCATATCTTCACCTGTGTAGCTGTCTGGCCCAGGAAACCATATTATTATGCCTTCATCGATTAGCTCGTTAGTGCTGATTTTATTGATCTTTTTGAATGTTGCAACCCTTTCGCGAGGAAAAGGACCAACAGTCATTTTTTTTACAACATTTCTGGTTTCTGGCCCAGAAACTCTTATTACTGCAATGCCCGATATACCCGGACCTGAAGATAAAGCATAAATTGTCATAATTTAGATTACAACAAACTATAGGCTAAAAAAAGATAATGTTATGTCGGTTTATTCATAGAATTAAAGAATTCTGCATTGTTCTTTGTATTCTTTAATTTGGAATTTAAAAATTCTATTGCATCCATAGGTCCCATTGGGGAAATTATTCTTCTTAATACATTCATTTTTTGCAAATCGTTTTTATCAAACAATAGTTCCTCTCTTCTTGTACCGGATTTAGTAATATCGATTGAAGGAAATATTCTTTTTTCAGATATTTTTCTGTCTAATATAGTTTCACTATTACCTGTTCCTTTAAATTCTTCAAAAATTACTTCATCCATTCTACTTCCAGTATCAATTAACGCGGTTGCTATAATTGTTAAGGAGCCTCCTTCTTCTATATTTCTTGCCGCACCAAAAAATCTCTTTGGCCTTTGTAAAGCATTGGCGTCTACTCCTCCAGTTAAAACTTTTCCAGAGCTAGGCACAACTGCATTATATGCTCTTCCTAATCTCGTAATAGAATCCAACAATATTACGACATCTTTTTTATGTTCTGTAAGTCTTTTTGCTTTTTCAATAACCATTTCAGCAACTGCAACGTGCCTTTGCGCTGGCTCATCAAAAGTTGAACTTATCACTTCTCCCTTAACAGTTCTTTGCATGTCTGTAACTTCTTCTGGTCTTTCATCAATTAATAAAACCATCAAATAGCATTCTGGATGATTAGCTGTAATTGAGTTGGCAATACTTTGTAATATCATAGTTTTACCGGCCTTAGGTGGTGATATTATCAAAGATCTTTGACCTTTTCCGATAGGACTAACTAAGTCTATAAGCCTTGGGGTTAAATCTGGTTTTTTTTCTATCTTATTAGTTTCTACTTCAAGAGTGATTTGCTTGTTTGGATATAACGGTGTTAAGTTATCAAAAGCAATTTTATGTTTTGATTTTTCAGTTTCTTCAAAATTAACTTTATTGACTTGTAATAGTGCAAAATATCTTTCACCTTCTTTAGGGGCTCTAATTGGTCCTTCAACTGTATCTCCAGTTCTTAGACCAAATTTCCTTATTTGATTAGGACTTATGTATATGTCGTCCGCCCCAGGTAGATAATTTGACTCCATTGCTCTAATAAATCCAAAACCGTCCTGTAATAGTTGAAGAACTCCTCCACCGGTTATTTCTTCTCCTTTTTCTGCAAGCTTTTTTAATATTGCAAAATATATTTCTTGTCTTTTAAGGGTACTAGCATTCTCAATTCCAAGCTTTTCAGCTTCATCGATCAACTGCTCTGAGCTTTTTTGTTTTAATTCTTGTATATTCATAATTTAAGGGAGTTTTTTTAGATGTTAGATAATATTAATATATACATTATTTTAAAAATTACAACCTTAGATTGGCTTAAAAACTACTATAAAAATTATAATTATTAATAAAATTGTAGGCACTTCGTTGATTATTCTAAAGAATTTAGATGTTTTTTTATTAGTTTCATCACTTAAAGACCTCAGGCATGATCCCAAATATTCATGATAAATCGTTAGTAATATAACTAAGCCTAATTTTATATGCAGCCAAAGCTGATAAAAAACTTCAAAACCATTAATGTAAATAAGTATTATCCCAAACAGCCACGCAGCAAGCATTGCTGGCCTCATAATATAAAAATACAATTTTCTCTCCATAACTTTAAATATTTCAGTGGCTTCTTTTTTTTCATAATTTTCGACATGATAAACAAATATTCTTGGTAAATATAAAAGTCCTGCCATCCAGGATATGACTGCAATTAAATGTAAAGATTTAATAATTAAATAAAAATTCATAATCTAAGAATATTTTTTTACTAAGTGTTTAAGTAAATTAATTTGATCTTTGCTATCGTTAAGGCATGGAACTGCATCAAAATTTGAGCCACCAGAATTTATAAAACTCTCTTTTCCTTGAATTGAAATTTCTTCTAAAGTTTCAACACAATCAGAAGCAAAACCTGGACAAATTACTAAAATATTTTTTTTTCCTTCCTTTGGCAAAGACTCTAATGTTTTATCTGTATATGGCGTAAGCCACTCTTGTGGTCCAAATCTTGATTGGAATGTAGTTTTTATAGGGATCTCTGTAAATTTTTCAGACAACAGTCTTGTTGTTTTTTGACAATAGCAGTGGTACGGGTCGCCTTTTTCAAAATACTTTTTTGGGATTCCATGGTAAGAAGCAATTATTAAATCTGGTCTCCAATTTATTTTATTAATTTTATCTCTTAAACTATTTGCTAAAGCATCAATATATAAAGGCTCGGACTCATAATGAGGTATTATTTTTAGGTTTGGTTGCCATCTCATTTTCATTAATGTTCTATATACCTCATCACATACAGTTGCTGTTGTAGCTGCAGCATATTGTGGATATAATGGAAGAATTATCAGGTTTTCGCAGCCATCTTTATGAAGTTCTAAAATCTTGGATTTAAGGCTTGGATTTCCATACCTCATTGCGTAATCAACTTTTAAACTGTTTGAACTTATTTCTGCAGAAAGTTTTTCTGTTTGTTTTATTGTATAATATCTTAAAGGAGACATATTTTGTTCTTTCATCCATATTTCATTATAAGCCCGCGCTGTTTTTGATGGTCTAAAATTAAGAATAAATAAATTTAAAATAACTCTCCACAATATTGGATTTACCTCAATTACACGCCTATCTGATAAAAATTCTTTGAGGTATTTTCTTATATCCAACCAATTTGTTGAATCTGGTGTACCAAGATTAACTAATAAAATTCCTGTTTTACCAAATTTTACTTTAGGATGATTTTGTATCATTTAAAATCTTTTACTAATTTTACTAAATAGTCAACTGTGTCAGGATTTGTTTGAGGCAAAACCCCATGTCCTAAATTAAATACATAAGGATGATCTTTAAAAATATTTAAATATTCTAAAGTCTCTTTTTTAACATCAACAATATCTTTTAATAAAATATTAGGGTCTAGGCCTCCTTGTACAGGAATATTAATTTCAGAACTAATCTTTATAGGGTCAACATTATAATCTATGTTTATTGCGTCTGGTTTAACTTTTGCTACAAATCTTTTATAATTATTTATATTTCTTGGAAAACATATTGTTGTAACACCTAAAGATTTTGAATATTCTACAATATTTGCTGTTGGGTTATAAATGTATTTATCAATATCTTTTTTGTTTACAAGTTCAGCCCAGCTGTCAAATATTTGAATAATGGTAGCCCCATTCTTAACCTGATTTTTGATGTGGACTTTTATAAATTCTTCTACCTTTTTCAATAATTGTTCTAACAAACTATTATCTTTGTAAAAACCTTCAGATAATTTTATTTTAGGTGATTTTTTATTTATCATATAAACAAGTATCGTCCATGGTGCACCAACAAAACCTATTAAATCTTTTTTTCCTTTTATAATATTATTTTCAGATAAGGTTTGTAAAAGTTTATAAATTGGATTTAGTTTTTTTGTAAATGAAATTTCATCTACTTTATTAATATCTTTAATCTTTAAATCACCAAGTATTGGTCCATAATTTTTTTTAAATTCTACATTTTGATTCAAACCGTAAGGTAACATTAATATATCTGAAAATATTATTGCTGCATCCATATCAAATCGCTTAACAGGTTGCATTGTTATTTCAGAAGATAAATTTTCATTTAAACATAACTTTATAAAATCTGGATTTTGAACCCTGATTTCTCTAAACTCAGGAAGATATCTTCCAGCTTGTCTCATAAGCCATATAGGTTTAATTTTACTACTTTTATTTCTTATACAATCTTGGATTGGAGTCATATAATAATTATATTTATAATCTTTAGTATTTGTTTTATACCCTGTTGAAATAAGAAGTTATTAATTTTTAACATTTTACACACTAAATACTAACAGATAAAAAACATATAAAATTAAGACAAATAGCCTCTTTTTATAGGTTTTTAGTTAAATAAATAATTGTGTATATTAATTATTAAGATGTTTAATAATGTTAATAAAATAAAGCTTATTCAAAATAAAAAAATATAAAAATTGTTATTAAATAATAATTTATTTATTAAATAATTATAAACACTTTATACATGAATACTAAACAGGATATTTACCTTATTTCAGATTCTACCGGGGAAACAATAGATAGAATTTTTTTAGCTTTAAAAGTACAATTTTCAAATTTTGAATATAACCATCATCAATTTTCATTTACTAGAACTGAAAATCAAATACAAAAAATTTTAGAATTAGCAAACAAACAAAAAGAACCAATAATTCTTTACACAATAGTAGATGATAAACTTTCTAATTATTTAGAAGTAAATGCAAAAAAAATTAACATTCCATGTTTTAGTGTTCTTGGAGATCTAATTTTAAATTTTTCAAAATTATTAAAACAAAAAGCTTCACATATACCAAGTGGCCAGCACACCTATGAAGAGAATTCAAAAAGAATTGAGGCCATCCAATTTACCATGAACCATGATGATGGTAATATGATAGAAGATTTAGAAAAATCAGACATAGTTTTGCTTGGTGTTAGCAGAACCGGAAAAACTCCAACGTCCATATATCTTGCTAACAGAGGATATAAAACTTCTAATATTCCCCTTATTTCTGAAAAATCAATACCGGATTTTCTTAAAACAAAACCCAAATTGAAATGTGTTGTCGGTTTAACAGTTGAACCAAAAAGACTAATAGATTTGAGAAAAAATAGAATGAGCGCCCTTAAAGAAGAACATGTAACTGATTATACAAATTTTGAAAAAATTGAAATGGAAATAAAAAAAGCAAAAGAGGCTTTTAAGAAGTATCAATGGCCCGTTATAGATGTAACGAGAAAATCTGTTGAAGAGACAGCTGCTTCGATTATAAAAATTTATGAAATAAAAAACCAAGATGTATAAAATTATATTAGCTTCCAATAGTAAAATAAGAAAAAAAATTTTAGAAGAAAATGGAGTTGAGTGTAAAGTTTTTCCATCAAATGTAAATGAGGAGCCAGTAAAAGAAAATCTAAAAAAAGAAAAAAGTTCACCAGAATTAATTTCAAAGAATTTAGCTGAGCTAAAGGCTAACGAAGTAAGTATGAAATTTAAAAATGAAATAGTTTTGGGGGCAGATAGCGTTATAGATATAAAGAATGAAGTAATATCTAAACCAAAAAATAGAGAAGAAGCTTTACAAATATTAAAAAAACTTAATGGAAAAAAACATCATCTTATAAGCTCAGTCTGCATTTCTAAAAGTGGTCAAATGATTTGGAATTACACAGATAAAGCAGCTTTAACAATGAAAGATATGTCAGAACAGCAGCTTAAAGACTATCTGTCTAAAATTCCTGATGAAGCTTTATATGCATACAATGTTTATCAAATTGAGGGAGAAGGAAAGACTTTATTTTCTAAAATAGAAGGTGACAAAAATACAATTATGGGTCTTCCAGTTAATAAAATTAAGGATTATTTAGGGTTGTAGAATGAAAAAATACTTTGTTATTGGAAATCCTGTAGAGCATTCATTTTCTCCAAAGCTTCACAACTACTGGATTAAAAAGAATAATATTGATGCTTTTTATGATAAAAAATTAGTTCAAGAAAGTGAATTAGAATCCATTATTTCTGAAATTAGAAACAAAAAAATTGAAGGGATAAATGTAACTGTTCCGTTTAAAAAGTCAGTTATTCCATTTTTAGATGAGTTAAGTCCTGAAGCAAAAGCATCTCAATCTGTAAATACAATTTGCTATCATACAGGTAAATTATTAGGGCATAACACCGATATATCAGGATTTGAACTTGGTATAAAATTTTCTAAATATGATGTTAGTAATAAAGTAGTTTTTATATTAGGTGCAGGAGGAGTTGTTCCTTCAATTGTAGTCGCTTTAAAAAAAATGGGAGCTGCTAAAATTATTATTAGCAATAGAACAAAAGAAAAGGCTGAAAAACTTAGAGATTTTTTTGATTATATTGAAGTTATAGAATGGGGAAAATTTAAAAAAGCAAATATGATAATAAATGCAACAAGTCTAGGGCTAGACAAAAATGATAAAATTAAAATAAATTTTAGAGATTTTGGAACGAGTTCTTTTTTTTATGATGTTATATATAATCCATCAGAAACTGATTTTTTGAAAAAAGCCAAGGCACTTGGAAATAAGACTGAGAATGGAAAAATGATGTTTATTTATCAGGCACATCAAGCATTCACTATTTGGCATAAACAAATGCCAGAAATAGACGAAGAAAGTATAAGTTTATTAGAGAATGATTAAAATTGGAATTATAGGAGATATTGGATCAGGAAAAAGTTTTGCCGCTAGACAATTCGGTTATCCAGTCTTCGATGCTGATAATGAAGTATTAAAAATTTATAAGAAAGATGCTGACTGTTTTTATAAACTAAAAAAAAAATTACCAAATTTTGTTAATTCTTTTCCTATTAAAAAAAGAGAGCTTAAAGCAGCAATAATTAAAAATAAAAAAAACATAAAAAAAATTGAAAAAATAATTCATCCAAAAGTTAGGAAAAATATGGAAAAATTTATAAATGTAAATAAAAATAAAAAAATACTTATTTTTGATATTCCACTTTTATTAGAACAAAAGACTCTAAAAAAAAAATATACTCTAATTTATATTGATGCAAAAAAAACAGATATAAACAAAAGACTAAAAAAAAGAAAAAATTTTAACAGCAAAATAATAAGATTGTTAAGAAAATCTCAACTTCCTTTAGAATTAAAAAAAAAGAAGTCTAACTATATTATCAAAAATGATTTTAATAGATATAATTTAAAAAAACGTGTTAAAATATTACTAAAAAAAATAATTTAAAAAAATGAAAGAAGTAGTTCTTGATACTGAAACAACAGGCTTATCAGTCAAAGAAGGGCATAGAATAGTTGAGATAGGTTGCGTTGAAATAGATAATTTAATCCCAACTTCAAATAAATTTCATTGTTATATAAACCCAGAAAGAAAGGTTTCAGAAAAAGCCCTTATGGTCCATGGCTATTCAGATAAGTTTTTGTCAGATAAAAAAAAATTTAAAGACATAGTCGATGAATTTTTGTATTTCATTAAAGATAAAAAACTTATTATTCATAATGCAGATTTTGATATAGGACATTTAAATAATGAACTTGCAATTTTGGGTAAAGAAAAAATTGATAAAAAAAATGTAATAGACACTCTCGAGATTGCAAGAGAAAAATTTCCCGGATCCCAAATAAGTTTAGATGCACTTTGTAAAAGATATAGAATAGACAATTCTAGAAGAAAAAAACATTCTGCTCTAATCGACTGTGAGTTACTAACCAAAGTTTATATTAACCTCATTGACCAAAAGGAGCCAAAGTTGAATTTTTTGTCTAACACACTAAATGTTAATGAAAATAAAATAATTGAAAATGTAAATTACTATAAGAAAATAGTTATACCAAGTCCAGATGAATTAAAATTACATAAGAGTTACTTGAAAGAAAAATTAAAAAAAAATTTTTTTTAACTAAATTTTTGACTATAAAGTTTTTCAAAATCAATTTTTTTTTCAATTTTTAAACCTGGGTAGCCTGAGTTACTAATTAAATTTAAAAAAACTTTTTCTAAATTATCATAAATTTTATTCTGCACATCACATAAAATTATTTTTTCGATAATTTTTTTATCTTTAATATCTTCATCAATTTTTATAATTGTTGCATATATAACTTCAAAAAAAGATTTATTTTTTGTTTCACTCTTATCTAAGTAAGTTAATTTTGTATTTACTTCTATAAATCTTTTTTTTAAAGGTTTTGAGCTAATTTCAATATTTAAATTATATTTTTTTAAATATTCTTTTACATATATATATGTTTCTAAATCTTTCGTTTCACTTGAAAGATCTTTTACAAATTCTGCAAAAATTTTAAATTTATCACTCATACTTTTTATTTTTCGTTATCTTTTTCCTCGTATTCTCCTTCGATGAATTCTTTATTTTTATTTTTTTTTATTGAAATTTTTTTAAAAAAAAGATTTCTTGTCCATGGAAAAATAATTAACAATCCCAGAATGTCAGTTAAAAATCCTGGCAATATCATTAAAAAAGCTGCAAATGCTAGAGCAGCTCCTGAAATAATTTCGTTAATCGGTAGTTCATTTTTCACAATTTGATTGATTGCAGATCTTAATGTGTTTAGTCCTTCATATCTTGCGTAGTAGAGACCAACTACTGCTGTTATAAATATTAGAGAAATTGTATTAAATGCTCCAATTTGTGATCCAATCTTTATAAAAAGATAAATTTCAATGATTGGGACTATTAAAATTACTAAAATAACTGTGTTCATTTGTCTTTAATTTAATTTGCTAGTTGAAATTAAGCAACATAGTAAATATTATTTAACCATGAATTATAGTTTTGAATATATTGATATAATACTTTTGGCAATGATAGCTGGTTTTATATTTCTTAGACTTAGGGGTATTTTGGGGAAAAAAACTGGCCATGAGGAGAATTTAGGAGCTTCATTTGCTCAAGACTTTCAAGTAAAGAAAAAAGAGGAGCATAAAAAATTAGATGAGACTAATTTTGATGAAAAAGCAAAAGCGGATTTCTTAAAAGGAGCTCAAATCGCATATGAGTCTATTGTTACAAGTTTTTCATCTGGAGATTTAAAAAAAATAAGAAATTTACTAGACAAAAAAGTCCTTAACGATTTTAGCGAAGCTATAAAAGAAAGAAATAAAAGTGGACTAATATCTCAAACAACTTTTATAGGAATTAATTCTGCTGATATAAAAGAATATTCGAAAAATAATAATATGTTTGAAGTAACAGTTAATTTTGTAAGTGAGATTATTTCATGTGTTAAAGACAAAGACAAAAAAATTATATCTGGCGACCCTGAAAAAATAAAAAAAGTTTTTGATACTTGGAAATTTTCTAGAGAAATAAAATCTTTAAGTCCAAATTGGACACTGATTGATACGCAAGCATAATTGATAAAAAAAATTACAGATAAAGATAAAAAAGATTGGATTAACTTTTTAAAAAGTAATGAAAAAGTTATAAATAAAGATAATTTTATTTCAAAAAAAATTATAAATCCAAATCCTAAATCTATTGATCTTCACGGCTTCTCTTTAGATGAAGCTAATAAAAAAATTTATGAATTTATTATTAATTGCTATAAAAATAATTATAGTAAAATAACAGTTATAACTGGAAAAGGTTCTAGATCAAAAAATAAAGATAACCCTTATCAATCAGAAAATTTAAGTATTTTGAAATATTCTATACCAGAGTTTGTAAAATCTAATTTAGAGTTGGTAAAAGTTATAAAATCAATTAATCAATCAGATATTGATAATTCCAACATGGGAAGTTTTGAGATTATATTAAAAAAAAAAAGAAATATTATTTAAACTATAAAATAAACTTGGAAAGATCAGTATCTTTTACTAAGTCACTTAAATTAGACGTTACGTATTTTTCGTCTACAATTATTTTTTCACCGCTTCTATCTGTTGCTGTAAAGCTTATTTCATCTAGCACTCTTTCAATTATTGTATGTAATCTTCTTGCTCCAATATTTTCTATTTTTGAATTTACTTCATAAGCAAGTTTCGCAATTTTATCTATTCCGTCTTCTGAAAACTCTAAGTCAACATTTTCTGTTTTTAAAAGAGCTTTATATTGTTTAATTAAACTATTATCTGGCTCTTTTAGAATTCTTTTAAAATCATCACTATTTAATGCATCAAGCTCTACTCTAATTGGTAGTCTACCCTGCAATTCAGGAAGCAGGTCTGATGGTTTGGCTAATTGAAATGCACCTGAAGCAATAAATAAAATGTGATCCGTCTTGATAGTTCCATATTTTGTACTGACTGTAGTACCTTCTATTAAAGGTAATAAATCTCTCTGGACTCCTTCTCTTGATACATCTCCGCCTACACGATCAGTTCTAGCTGAAATTTTGTCTATTTCATCTAAAAAAACTATTCCATTATTTTCTGTAGAATTTTTAGCAGCTTTTATAATTTTATCTTGCTCAATTAATTTATCAGATTCTTCATTAATTAAAATTTCATGAGATTCTTTTACAGACATTTTCTTTTTTTTTGATTTGTTACCCATTGATTTTCCAATCATATCTGAAATGTTAATCATTCCTATATTTGCCCCAGGCATTCCTGGAATCTCAAATTGAGGCATTTGTCCAGTTTCGCTTATGTCTATTTCAATTTCATTTTTATCCAAATCACCATTTCTAAGTCTTTTTCTAAAACTTTCTCTAGTTGCTACGCTAGCTTTATTTCCTACTAAAGAATCTAATACTCTTTCTTCAGCAAGTTTCTGTGCTTTTGCGTGAACTTCTTTTCTTTTTTTTACCTTTTCCATAGCAATAGCTATTTCTAAAAGATCTCTAACAATTTGTTCCACATCTCTTCCAACATATCCTACTTCTGTAAATCGAGTTGCTTCTACTTTTACAAAAGGTGCTTCAGCTAATTTTGATAGTCTTCTAGATATTTCGGTTTTTCCAACTCCTGTAGGTCCCATCATCAAAATATTCTTTGGTAAAACTTCATCTTTCATTTCTCCTTTTAAGGCCTGTCTTCGCCATCTATTCCTCAGAGCTATTGCAACTGCTCTTTTTGCATTATTTTGTCCGACTACAAATCTATCCAATTCTGAAACTATCTCCCTAGGAGATAGAGAATTTATAATTTCTTTCTTATCTGATTTTTCTTTTGGAATTAAAGATGTAACGTTAGAATTGTCCATTATATTTTCTCAATTTTAATATTATCATTTGTAAATACACAAATTTCTGAAGCAACTTTAATGGCCTTTTTTGCGACTTCTTCAGCTGAAAGATTTGTATCCATTAAAACTTTAGCAGAAGCTAATGCATAATTTCCTCCAGAGCCAATTCCAATAACATCACCCTCAGGCTCCAAGACATCTCCAGTTCCGGATATAATAAAGCTTTGTTTCTTATCCCCAACTGCCATTAAAGCTTCTAATCTTCTTAAATATTTATCAGTTCGCCAATCTTTTGCTAATTCAACTGCTGCTCTTGCCAAATTTCCTGCATGCTTTTCTAATTTTGATTCTAGCCTTTCAAACAAAGTTAACGCATCCGCTGTAGAACCAGCAAAACCAGCAATTACATTTCTTTTCTCAATTTTTCTTACTTTATTTGCTGTACTTTTAATCACAGTGTTTCCCATGCTAACTTGCCCATCACTAGCTACCACCACATCATCATTTTTTCTTACTAATACTATTGTAGTCATACCTTATAAATGGATATTAAATTCAATAGTTCAAGGCCAAGTCTAGTATTATTGCCATAATTGAATAATATATATATACCTGTTTTAAATTATGAAGCGTAAAGCAAAAATAAACAGAAAAACAAAAGAGACCAATATCAATGTTGATTTAAATATTGATGGCAAGGGAAAGTATAAAGTTGATACAGGAATAGGCTTCCTAAATCATATGCTAGAACAATTATCAAAGCATTCTTCTATAGATATGAGCATTAAAGCTAAAGGAGATACACATATTGATTTACACCATACCACAGAGGATACCGGTATAGCTATCGGAGAATGTTTAAAAAAAGCTTCAAATAAATTTGTTGGTATTAAAAGATATGCACATGCAATGATACCAATGGACGAAACATTAACTAGAGTTGCAATTGATGTTTCAAATAGACCTTATTTAATTTGGAAAGTTAAGCTTAAAGTGGAAAAACTTGGAGAAATGGATACAGAACTATTCAAAGAGTGGTTTCAAGCATTTTCACAATCTGCTGGGATAACTTTGCACGTTGAAAATATTTATGGTGATAACAGCCATCACATAATTGAATCTTGCTTTAAAGGATTAGCAAGATCATTAAGAGCTGCATTAGAAATGGATACAAGGAATAAAAATACAATTCCTTCTACAAAAGGTTCTTTATAAGTTTAATGAACATCACAATTGTTGACTATAACTCGGG
>MDSV01131509.1_pt1 | contig 25975 bp, 27 predicted proteins | sample 810851 | NCBI WGS metagenome assembly MDSV01 (sample SAMN05326640, study PRJNA326480) | marine metagenome | isolation source: seawater | place: Atlantic Ocean: North East | collected 2012
CACGTTGATAGGCTGGGTGTGGAAGTGCGGTAACGCATGTAGCTGACCAGTACTAATAGCTCAATTGGCTTGATTTATGCACTGAAAAAAATTTTATAAATTTATTGAAAATAATGCTACACAGTTAATTATTTTTTGAAGCAGAACCTTACTGCAAATCAATGAATAGATATTATGAAAATAATTAGAGATCACGATAAAATTTACTTAAAAACAAATCGTTATAAAAAACCAAAAGAAGCATTCAAGTTATTATATAAAATTTTAAAGAAAAGGTTATCCAAATATAAAAATTATAATTTATTAGATATAGGTTGTTCAAATGGTGAATTACTTTTTTTTCTAAATGAAAAATTTGGCAATATTCAGTTTTATGGAATCGATAATAGAAGCGATTTAATAAGATTAGCAAAGAAAAAGCTCCCTTCGAATATTAATTTAAAAACATTTGATTATAATACAAAAAAAAGTCTTAACAAAAAATTTGATATTATTGTTTGTAGTGGTGTAATTCCAATTTTTGATAATCTTGATACTTTTTTTAAAAATATTAAAAAAAATTTAAACAAAAATTCTTCTTTGTTTCTTTTTGGAGGATTTAATGAATATGATTTTGATATTATTAGTAAATTTAAAGAATTAAATTCCAAAAATAAGAATTATAAAACAGGCTGGAATATTTGGAGTATAAAAACAATTAAAAGATATTTTAAAAAAAAAAAAATTATTAAACATCCTTTTGAGATTAAATTTGATGTTAAGAGAAACAAAAAAGATTTACTAAGAAGTTGGACAATTAAAATAGGCAAAAGGAGATATTTTACCAATGCATTGTTGTCAATTCAAAATCAAATTTGGCTAGAAATCAAGTAATTTGATTATTTAAAAAAAATGGCTCCTTCAATAAGGACTTATCAAATTCTTTGAAATTTATTCTTACATCTTTTGAAAAATAATCTTTTACTACTTTTTCAGTAAATTCTATTTTTTTTGAGTATCTAATTTCTCTTGATTTATCCTGCTTAACAGGTTTGATATCAAGTATTGATTTATCTTTAATTCTTTCAACAATTGAATGGAACGCAGATTTAACTGTAGACATTGTGTATTCAAAAGGATTAGATTTTATATTCGACATTGCATGATATAACATCGGACCATCATCTAAACCTTTGGATAACATATGAATAGTTGCGCCAACCAAATGAAAATTGCCATCATATAAAGCCCAGAAATTACAATCAGTTCCTCTATAATATGGAGAAACACCCATATGAATATTAATAGTTTTATTTTTAACAAGAAAATCTACAAGTTGGCCTTTAATATAACTGCTTCCAAAGACAACATACAAATCACTTTTGAGAAAATCAGATAAAAAAGCCATCGAGCACTTATTTAAATCTCCATTTAACATTGGTAAAATTTTAATATTTTTATTTGAGTTATTTAAATAAGAATTTCCAAATATTTTTTTTTGGGCAACATTCACATGTTTAAAATATTCTCTCATAACTTCCGAGGTTGAATATTGACCAGGAATTTCACCAGGAAAAATAGTTCCACACTCTTGTACAACAAATAATTCGTCACAAAATTTCGATAATAAATTAATTAAATAATTGTGCCTATTTTTGTTAGATGTGAATAACGTAATTTTCATTGATTTATTTTTTTTATAATATGAGCATGATCTTGTCTTGCTATTTCTAAAAAAGAATTATTAATTTTTTTCATTTTTTTTTCTGGTTCAATTCTCATATTATGTTTAAAACCTATTTCAATGCCTAAATCATTTAATACATTTAATGTATCATCGTTATAACTTCCACAAGGATGTGACATTGATTTAATTTCATTTTTAGGTTTTTTAATAATTTTAGAAATAATAGATTTACATTTTGTATATTCCAATTTTTGTTCATTATATGACAGATTTTCTATTAAAGTTGAGTGGTTGTGAGAATGGATTCCAATTTGATGGCCCAAGGAGTCTAGCAGTATTAAATCATTTTTACTAAAAAAAAGATTTGAATAATAATTATTAGGTATGAAATTTTTTTCTTTCATCATTAAATTCATAATTTTTTCATAATCACCTTTTTTATTAAAAAAATTATTTCTAACTACTCTAAATTTAATATCTTCGATTGAGTAAAAGGGAGCTCTTACTTTATAATTATTAATAATAGCTTGATTTTTTTTAAAAAATTTATTTAAATCTTTATTAAGAATTTTAAAAAAATTTATATAAAAATCATTTACAGAATTAAAATAATTCATTCTAAAATATCTATATATTTCTAAATAATTAGGATTATTTTCAAAAATTGAAGTATATACAAAAAAAAAACTTTTAATTTTTAAATCTTCCAAAACAGGCAACGCTATGTCAATTTGACATTTAATTGCATCATCAAAAGTAAAACAAATTTCATTCTTTTTTAATTTTTTTTTTTTAAATTTTTCAAAAAATACATCACTATCTAATATATTTTTTCTGCCAATAAATTTTATTAAATTATAAAAATCATCTTTAGAAATAGAGCCTTGCCCTTTAGTGTGTATGCCACTATCATGAAAGTGATGAAACATAATGCCATGAAAAAATTGATTTTTTTTGTTAAAATACATGATCTCCCATAAATTATTATTATACAAACCTGTTATATTTACAATATTTAGTAATAAGAAATATAAGTAATTGGCAATAAATTTAAAGTTTTGGTGTGGCCAAAGAGACTCGAACTCTCACGGACTAGGTCCTGAGGCCTTGAACTAAGTCACTAGTACATCGTTGATAGGCTGGGTGTGGAAGTGCTCTAATGGGTGTAGCTGACCAGTACTAATAGCTCAATTGACTTGATTTATGCACTGAAAAGAATTTTAATATAATAAAAATTAGTTAAAATATTACTCTACTTGATGCTTTAGTCTCCAAGATTTATTTGCTTTTTTATACTCCCATAAGTGAGGAGATCTGTAACTATTTATTATTTTCCAGAATTTTTCTTCGTCTATATCAATATAATCTAAAAATTCCTCAAAATATTTTTTTGGAAATTCACTGTCAAACTTTCTTACAAGCCTTACTCCTTCATCACGTGTAATCTTTTCCATTCTAATTTCTTGAGCAGCATCATACGTTGCATGACCTATTCCAAATTTTATAAAAGTTGTATAAAAATGAAAACGATCAATTTTATCGTCAATTCCTACATATTTCGAAAAAGTACCTTCTGTTCTTTCGGTATTAGGCGCAAAACCAGTATTTTCAAATGCATAATAATAACATTCTTGCTGATCCCATTTTAAATAATATCCCAAATAATGAAATTCAATTTTTTTTTTCTTTAGTTCTTTTGCTTCTAGAGGAATGTATGCATCATAATCATTTAATTTAAATTTTTCAGTAGAAAGTAATTTTTTTAAAGAAACACCTCCTAAGAAAATATTTTTTAATTCTTTTGCAGAAAAAAATTTTTCATCCATTTGTGATACATAGTTATCGCTTATATCATTTCCATATTCAGCTTGATTTTCACCGTACATAATTAAGGGAATATTAAATTTTGATGCTATTTTAGGGGCAATTAGTTTTTGTCCAATAATAAATGGCTGGAACGGATGTAGCAAATTTTTAAATGCTAAACTTGTTAATTTTCTATGTAGTTTTCCATTTGGTGTGAATAAAAAATTATCTAAACCACCCACATGCATCCAATTAGTAAAATTTTTCCAACCTATATCTGTATATAAATGTGGTGCCCAGGTAACTGTCAATGGATTCATGCCGTATTTATATTTTAAAATGTGTGCAGTGTAAGCGCTATCTTTTCCACCACTACCTGGCACAACAACATCATAACCACTTTTTTTTCTAAATTTATCAAACAGTTTGATTAATTGCCTTTCTCTTTTTTTCCAGTCAATTTTCTTTTTTATCTCGTTGTATTCACATGCTGAACAAATATTTTCATTAATCTTTATTCCATCTTTTTTTGAAGTATCTTTTAGTCTAAATTCTACCGTTGAGTTTGGTTTTTGGTTCGAGATTACACACTTTTTGCAGAAAACTACTTTTGATGGCATTCCAAATAGAGAATAATTACTTTTCATATTTTAAATTTATATTATTTAATATTTCTGAAAGCAACTTCAAACCTACCTTCCCACTTTTTTCAGGATGAAATTGAATTCCAATACTACTTTTGCTAAATACAATTGCCGGGAATTCATAGTTTAAATATTTTGAAGTAGCTATAATGTTTTTTTTATTTACATCTTTCAAAACATAACTGTGGATAAAATAAAATTTTTTACCATTAAATTTTTTTAAAAAATTATGATTAATACTTTTACTAAATTTGATTTTTTTCCAACCTATATTGGGAAGTTTTATTTTTTTATTCGAAAATAATTTTACATTTCCTTTTAAAAGCCCAAAACCATTATTTTTTCCACCTTCATAACCATACTTTAAAATTAATTGCATTCCTAAACATATGCCGATTGTAAATATTTTTTTTTTCTTGATAAGTTTCAATATTTTTGGAAATTTTTTTTTAATTAGTTTCATAGCTTTGTTATAAGAGCCAACCCCAGGAATAAATAAAATTTTAGGAGCGATCTCTGTATCTTTCGACAAATATTCAGCCTCAAAATTAATTTTATTTAAGGCATTTTTTAAGCTATGAATATTTCCTAATCCATAATTTAAAATATTTACTTTATTCACAAAATGTATTTACTAATTTTTTAATCTTTAATTTTTTATAATGAAATGCAGTCCCAATTGCTAAAGCATCATTCTTAAAATATTTATTAAATTTATTGATATGTTGAATTGTGCCAAAGCCTCCTGATAATATTAGCGGTTTATAGATTTTTATTTTACTTAACTCTATCATTAATTTTTCATCAAAACCTTTGAGCGTTCCATCGCTATCTATAGATGTAATTAAAATTTCACCACATCCTATATTTTGAACTTCTTTAACCCAATCTATGACATTAATATTTGTTCTATCTCTTCCTCCATTTATATAAACTTCCCATTGATTTCCTCTTTTTTTTGCCTCGATTGAAACAATAATGTTTGACTCTCCAAAATAAGTTATTGATTTTTTTAATAGCGATGGTTCTTTTACAATCGAAGTATTTAGACCCACTTTATCTGCTCCAGAATTTAATGCATTATTTATATCTTTAATACTTCTTATTCCTCCCATTACGCAAACTGGAATGAATATTTCTTTAGTGATTTTTTTTATTAGATCATAAAGATGGTTTCTTCCATATAAACTTGCAACAGCATCAGAAATTAAAACCTCGTGGCAGCCCTGTTTGTAATATTCATATATAAAAGTTTCTGGTTTACCTAATTTTCTTAATCCTTCAAAATTAATTCCTTTTATTAGAAAATCATTTTTAATATCTAATCTAGAGATTATTCTCATTTATTGGATGTGATTATCAATTTTTTTTATTTTTTTATACCAGAATTAGATTTATTTATACTTTATTATGAAATTTTCAAATGGAAATTTTTCTTTAAAATTATCATTATTATAATTTAGGTAATTTAAGATAAATTGATTATATTTTTTTTTATCAACAAAGTTATAATCATTTGGCAGTTTGATAATTTTTTTTTCAAAATCAATTATTTTTAAACCTAATTCTTTAGCTCTTGCATAAAGAACGGATCCCCATACACACGCATCCATATTAGCATTTGTATAAATAAAAATAGGTTTATATTCTAAAACTGCAAAAGATATTGCTGTACTAAAAGAAGCAATAACAAATTCTGATTTTTTAACAAGTGATGGAGTATTATCAAATATTACCTCCCTTCCTGAGAAAAGATTTTCATAATTTTTTATATCTTTCCCCCTTCTATGACCTGCTATTACAACAGGTAAATTAAAATGATTTTCAAAATGTCCAAATACAATATTATGAAATTTTTTAAATTCTGATTCTGAAAAAATTGGATCAAATTTCTGAGCAACTTTTTCTATTTCACTCACTAATAAAGTGTCAATAAATAATATAAATTTTCGTTTTTTTGTTTGAATTTTTTTTTCATTTTTTTTGAAAACATAGTAATCATGAGAACCAATATGAATTATGTCTATAGTTTTTTTATCAAATAATTCTAATACTTTTGCTCCAGCAACCAACGCAATATCAGCCTTTAATTTTGTTGTCTCATATTTAATTTTTTTTTTTAACAAATTTGAATATTTTTGAAAAAACACTATTATTATTTATAGTATCTTCATTATTTTTATTATTCGAAATATCAGAATAATTTTTTTTTGATAATTTGAATTTTATTTTTTTAAAAGATAAAAACAATCTTGTTAAAAATGAAGCGTGCACATGTCCATTTCTAATTAAAACATATTTAATTTTTGATTTTTTTACAAACTTGTAAATTTCATCACTGAAACTATTATTTGTTAAATCAATAACAAAGTCTGCATTTGAGCCACTTATTATTTTTTTTAAATGTAAAAAATCATCTGCAAATTGATGCTGATACATTGATTTTGTATTAGAAAAATATTCGTCTAGTTCTTTGTTTTTAATCTCCCAGGCCCAACTTTTGCAAATTACAAATTCTATTTTAAATGATTGATTTAGATAATTTGCACCTGAGGTATATTCAGCAGCCTCTTCTAATTTATCTGGTAAAATTATTAAAATTTTTTTCATTTGTATACTTATACATTTAAATTAAATTAAAAATCATTTTTAATATCAATTCTAGAGATAATCTTGATTTACCAGTTTTGGTTATCAATTTTTTTTATTTATTTCAATTTATTAATTATTTTTTTAATTTAATTTAAAGATATAAGTATAATTAAATCTAATTCTGATATAAAAAAAATAGAGTTAGAAGTTTATGTATAAAAAATTTAAATCAAACCCAAAAAAACTACAAAAATATGCAAGAAAGTTAATTCCTGGTGTTTCGCAACTATTTGGCAAAAGACCAGAATTGTATTTGCCAGGAGGAAGTTGGCCAACTTACTATTCTAAAGCAAAAGGAGTTAATGTTTGGGGTATAGATAAAAAAAAATATATTGATTTTACAATGGTAGGTATTGGAACCTCAGTTTTAGGTTATTCTGATCCTGATATTAATAAAATTGCTATTAAAGCAATAAGGGATGCTTCAATGAATACTCTCAATCCTGCAGCAGATGTGGAGTTAGCTGAACTTTTATTAAAGCTTCATACTTGGGCAGATAATGTAAAATATTGTAGAACAGGTGGAGAAAGTATGGCTGTAGCAATAAGACTTGCTAGAGCTTTTAATAAAAGAGATAGAATACTTTTTTGTGGTTATCATGGTTGGCATGATTGGTATTTGTCTGCAAATTTAAAAAATAAAAAAATTTTGAATACACATTTACTAGAAGGCCTAGATCCTTTAGGCGTGCCAAAAAAAATGAAAGGTTTAGTAATACCTTTTAGATTTAATAATTACGAAGACTTGGAAAAAATAGTAAAAAAAAAAGCTAAAAATTGTGCAGCTATTGTGATGGAGCCATGTAGGGAAACTTTGCCAGATAAACAATATTTAAAAATGATTAGAGAGATTGCAACCAAAAATAATTGCGTATTGATATTTGATGAAGTTACTTCTGGATGGAGAATAAGCAATGGTGGTTCACATCTTAAATTTAATATTAATCCAGATATGGCTGTTTTTGGAAAAACAATTGCAAATGGTATAGCAATGGGAGCAATTATTGGAAAAAAAAAAATAATGAAAAATTCAACAAAAACTTTTATTAGTAGTGCTTTTTGGACAGAAAGAATAGGACCATCCTGCGCTGTAGGATTCATTAAAAAATTTAAAAAATTGCAATTAGAAAAAATACTTATAAAAAAAGGTAGAAAAATTAAGTCAATTTGGTTAGCAGCTGCTAAAAACTCTGATATTGATATTAATGTTACAGGTATTGATCCGCTTGCTACTTTTGAATTAAATATAAATGATTGGCCTGCAGGCATTACTTATTTTATTCAAGAAATGTTAAAAAAAAATTTTTTAGCTTTGAATAAATGTTATGCAAATTATATGCATTTAGATAAATTAATTAATAAATATAAAGAAGCATGTTTTGAAACATTTTATGAAATATCAAAATTGAATAAAAAGAATATATTAAGAAAAAGTTTAGAAAGCCCTGTAAAACTTATTGGATTTAAAGTAATTAAAAATGAAAAATAAAATAAAAACTATTTGTTTTGATATAGATCAAATTATATGTGTAACAAACAAAAATTTTTATAATTTTTCTAAACCTAAAAAAAAAACAATTAAATATATAAATACGTTATATAAAGATGGATATATTATTAAAATTTTTACAGCACGATATATGGGTACTTATAAGGAAAATATATCCTATATAAAAAAAAAATATTATAAAAAAACTTTTAATCAACTTAAAAAATGGGGAATAAATTTTCACAAATTATATATGGGTAAACCTAGTTTTGATATATTTATAGATGATAAAGCATTGGGACATACAAATAATTGGCAAAAAAATCTAAATAAAATATTAAAGAAAAAGAAATGAAAAAATGCATTGTAACTGGTGGCGCAGGATTTATTGGCAGCCACTTAGTAGAGAAATTAATTAAAAAAAATTTTTCAGTTACAGTTATTGATAATTTTTCAACTGGGAGAATGCAAAATTTAAGTCAAGTTAAAAATAAAATTAAAATTGTAAAAAAAGACATTACATCTGAAAAAAATTTAAACAAATATTTTAAAGGAGTGAAATATGTTTTTCATTTAGCAGCAAAAGCAGACATTGTGCCAAGTATAGAGCAACCAAAACTATATTACGATACAAATGTTTCTGGCACATTAAATATTCTCGAGGCTTGCAGAAAACACAAAATAAAAAAAATAATTTATGCAGCTTCTTCATCATCTTATGGTTTAGCTAAATATTTTCCAACAAATGAAACTTCAAAAATAAACCCAGAATATCCTTATGCTTTTACAAAACACTTGGGGGAAGAGCTGATTGCTCATTGGTCAAAAGTTTATAATCTAGATTTTATTTCTTTAAGATTATTTAATGTATATGGAATTAGATCAAGAACGTCAGGGGCGTATGGTGCAATGTTTGGAGTTTTTCTCGCACAAAAAATTAATAATAAACCTTTAACTGTTGTAGGAAATGGAAAGCAATCTAGAGACTTTACTTATGTTACAGATATAGCCGATGCTTTTTACAAAGCCGCTATCTCAAAAAAAAAAAATGAAATTATAAATATTGGAACAGGAAAACCAACTGCAGTTATAGATATTGCAAAGAAATTAAGATCCAGTTATGTATTTATAAAAAAAAGGCCTGGTGAGCCAGATAAAACTCATTCTTCAACAATAAAGGCAAAAAAAATTCTTAATTGGAATAGCAAAATAAGCATTAATAAAGGGATAAAAATTATGTTGAATAATATAAATTTATGGAAAAACGCGCCAATTTGGACTAAATCAAAAATCAATAAATCTACTAAAACGTGGTTTAAATATCTGAAGTGAAATCAATAATATATTTAATTGCATATTAAGTTGAGGGTAACTGTAAATTGATATATTTCGTACTTGTTTATGAAAAAAATATTTATTACTGGTGGCGCGGGTTATGTTGGTTCTGTTTTGATACCTATTCTTTTAGAAAAAAACTTTCAGGTAATATCTTACGACTTAATGATATATGGGCAAACTTTACCAGAAAATGATAACCTAAAAATTGTTAAAGGCGATATAAGAAATCAAGAACTTTTAGAAAAAAATATATCTGGAAGCGATATTGTAATTCATTTAGCTTGTATTTCAAATGATCCAAGTTTTGAACTAAATCCCAAATTAGGAAAAAGTATAAATTTGGATGCTTTTGAACCTCTAGTTAAAATATCAAAGAAAAACAATGTTCAAAGATTTATTTATGCATCATCCTCTTCGGTCTATGGCATAAAAAAAGATAAAAACGTTTATGAGGATATGACTTTGGAGCCTCTTACAGACTATTCAAAATTTAAAGCGGACTGTGAAAAAATTTTATATAAACATTCTTCCTCAGACTTTGTTACCACTGTAATAAGACCTGCAACAGTATGTGGTTATTCAAAAAGGCAAAGGTTAGACTTAGTAGTGAATATATTAACTAACTTAGGTTATCATAATAAATTAATTAAAGTATTAGGAGGATCTCAGCTGAGACCAAATATTCATATTTATGATATGTGTATGTCTTACCTAAAAGTAATGGAAGTACCGAAAGACCTTGTAAATAAGCAAGCTTTTAACGTTGGGTTTGAAAATCATTCTGTTCTTGATTTAGCAAAATTAGTAAAACAAAATTTAGATGAAACAGTTAAAATTATGCAAATGGAGTCAAATGATCAAAGGTCTTATCACGTTTCATCAGAAAAAATTCGTAAATTATTACATTTTAATCCAAGCAAAAATATTGAAGATGCAGTAAAAGATCTAATTAACGCATTTTCAAATAATATTTTTTCAGATACTCTTAACAATCAATTTTACTACAATATAAAAAGAATGAATAATATAAATTTAACATAGGACAAATTTTGAAAGTTCGATATTCATATTTAAGTCAACAATTTGCAAAATGCGTTGATCTTTGGAAAAATTTAAAAAAATTTGTAAAGACCGGTGATTTTACACTTGGAAAAGAACTGCTTAAATTTGAAAAAAAATTTGCAAAACTTATTGGCACCAAATACGCTGTTGGTGTAAATTCTGGAACAGATGCAATTAAATTAAGTTTAAAAGTTATTGGAGTTAAACAAGGCGATGAAGTTATTACTGCTGCCAATACTTTTGTTGCAACGGTTGGAGCCATATGTGAACTAGGAGCAAAACCGGTGTTTGTAGATTGTGACGATTCTTTTTGTATCGATGTAAGTAAAATCGAAAGAAAAATAACTAAAAGTACTAAAGCTATAGTTCCAGTTCATTTTACAGGATATATGACAAATATGATAAAACTAAATACTATAGCAAAAAAATATAGAATACCCGTTGTTGAAGATGCTTGTCAGTCTATACTTGCTTCTATTAAAAATAAAAATTCAGGTACTTGGAGCAATTTTGGTGCATTTTCACTTCATCCCTTGAAAAATATAAATGTTTGGTCAGATGGTGGAATAATCGTAACAAGCAATAAAAAATATTATGATTATTTAAAACTTTTGCGAAATCACGGACTTGTTGATAGAGATAATGTTAAAATTACTGGATATAACTCTAGGCTAGATACATTGCAGGCTGTTGTTGGAAATTGGTTAATACCTAGTGCTAAATCTATTGCAAAGCAAAGAATTAAAAATGCAAATTACTTTGATAAAGCATTTAAAAATATTAACGAAATATCAATTCCTCCTAGACTAAAAGATTATAAAATTGTTTATCATCTATATATGGTATTCGCAAAAAATAGAGATAAACTTTTCAAATATTGCCTTAAAAAAGGCATCGAGGCAAAAATACATTATCCTATTCCAATGTATAGACAGCCAGCAATGAAATTTTTAAATCATAAAAAGGGAGATTTTCCTGTAGCCGAAAGACATGCCAAATCAATTATTAGTTTTCCATGTGATCAACATCTTAAAAAAAAACAAATGGATTATATAATTAAAATAGTAAGTGAATTTTATTCTAAAAAATGAAAATTCCATATGTAAATATTAAGCAGCAATACAAAGATGAAAAAAAAAATATACTTAATGTAATTGATAAAGTACTTAAATCTGGAAGTTGGGTTGGTGGATCAGAAATAGAAAGATTTGAAAAAAATATTTCCAAATTTTGTAAAACAAAATATTGCATTGCATTAAATAGTGGCACAGATGCACTAACATTATCTTTACATTTATTTGGAGTAAGAAAAGGAGATGAGGTCATAACACCATCTAACTCTTTTATTGCTTCGACCGCAGTAATAATTCATCTTGGTGCTAAACCTATATTTGTAGATGTTAAGCCAGATCAAAATATTGATGAAAGCAAAATTGAAAGCAAAATAACAAAAAAAACAAAAGCTATTATGCCAGTTCATCTTACAGGAAGAATGTGCTCTATGGATAAAATAATGAATATTTCCAAAAAATATAAAATACCTGTTGTTGAAGATTGTGCCCAGTCAATAATGTCAAAATTTAAAGACAAAATGTCAGGGGCTTGGGGAGATATTGGATGTTTTTCTGCTCATCCACTAAAAAATTTAAATGCCGCTGGAGATGCAGGTTATATAACTACAAATAATAAAACCTTTTATAAAAAAATAAAAAATCTTAGAACTCATGGAATGGAAGAGAATAGAAATAATGTGAAAAACTTTGGTTATGTATCTAGAATGGATAATTTACAGGCAGCTATATTAAATTTTAGATTAAAAAAGTTAAAAAAAGTGATTAGAATTAGAAGAGAAAATGTAAATTTATATTTAAATAATTTAAATTTGAATAGGATATTTTTTCCATTTGAAAATAAATATGAATTTAATACCTACCATACTTTTGTAATCCAAGTAGATAAGAGAGATGAATTAAAAAAATATTTAAAAAAAAATGGTGTCGATACAGCAATACATTATCCAATACCAATACATTTACAGGCGGCATCAAGAAAATTAGGTATAAAAAAAGGATCATTGCCAGAAACAGAAAAACAAGCAAAAAGGATAATTACATTGCCTATAAATCAATATTTGAAAAAAAGTGAAATACTTTATATCTGTAATCTAATTAACAAATTTTATTCTTAATTAAATATGACTAATAAACAGGAATTAAAGATTAAGTTAGATAAAAGATCTTTATATTTAAGATCTTTAGTTGTGGATTGTCTATTTGGAGGCGGCAGAGGTCATATGGGTTCGGCTATGTCGTTAATAGAAATATTAAGAGTACTTTATGACAAGGTATTAAAATATAACCCAAAAAAACCAAGAGATAAAAATAGAGATAGATTGATTTTAAGTAAAGGTCATGGATGTTTAGCTTTATATTCAATTTTATCAGATAAAAAATTTTTTAGTAAAAAAAAATTAATTTCTGCAAGTAGATTTAATTCAATATTAGGAGGTCATCCTGAATATGGAAAAGTACCTGGAGTTGAGGCATCGACTGGTGCTTTAGGACATGGGCCTGCTATTGGAGTTGGTATGGCAATTGCAGCAAAACTCAATAAAAAAAAATACAAGATATTTGTGTTAGTGGGAGATGGAGAAATTAATGAAGGATCTTTTTGGGAGTCATCCATGATAGCATCTAAGCATAAATTAAATAATTTTCATTTAATTATAGATTATAATAAAATCCAATCTTATGGAAAAACAAGAGAAGTTTTAGATTTAGAACCTTTGAGAAAAAAACTGGCATCATTTGGTTATAATGTTTCAGATGTTAATGGCCATGATGTAAATAAATTATTTTCTTATTTTAAAAAAATTCAGACAAATAAAAAAAAACCTACAGCATTAATATGTCATACCATTAAAGGAAAAGGATTTCCTTTTGCTGAGAATAATCCAAAATGGCATCACAAAAATTTTTTTACAGAGATTGAAGTAAAAGAAATAAAAAATTGTTTAGGAAAAATTAGCTTATGAGACAAACATGCTTAAATACAGTATTTGATATAGCAAAAAAAAATAAAAAAGTTTTATTTATTGGATCTGATTTAGGGCCAGGAGTATTAGATAATTTTAAAAAAAAGTATCCACATAGATTTTTTATGGAAGGTGTTGCAGAACAATCTATAATTGGTATAGCTGCTGGATTAGCTTTTGAAGATTTTAGGCCATATGTAAATACCATAGCTACATTCATTACAAGAAGATGCTTTGAACAAGTCGTTGTAGACTTGTGCCTTCATAATTTGCCTGTTACTCTTATAGGAAATGGTGGGGGTTTAGTTTATGCTCCTTTGGGCCCTACACATCAAGCCATAGAAGACATATCTATTATGAGGTCTTTACCTAATTTAACAATTATAGCACCATGCGATGCTTATGAAATGAAAAATCTTATGATGCAGTCAATTAAACTTAAAGGTCCTTTATATGTCAGAATTGCCAGAGGTGGTGAAAAAATTATAACAAAAAAGTTTTTACCGAAAATAGGTAAAGCTATTGAACTAAAAAAAGGCAAAGATTATTATTTTTTTACAACTGGCATAACTAGTCATATTGCACTCAAAGCTTCTGAACATTTAAAGAAAACTTATAATATAAATTGTGGTGTATTACATTTTTCAACGATAAAACCATTGGATAAATTCTCAATAAAAAAAATTGCAAATAAGGCAAAAAAAATAATAACAGTCGAAGAAAATGTAAAAGCCGGTGGATTTGGTTCTTCTATTTTAGAAGTTTTTTCTGATTTACATCAAAATGTGAAATTGCCAAAAATAAAAATCATGGGATTAGAGGATAAATATATAGACAAATATGGCACCCAAGATGAATTATTAACCTACTCAGGTTTGAGTTTTAATAAATTGTCAAATAAAATGAAACAATTTATAAAACAATAATATGTTTCAAACACATCAAGATATTAATATTTCAAAAAATTATTTAAAGAATGGTTTTATAGTATTTGATGTTAAAGATAGAAAAAAACTAGATGATTTAAGAAGCGATGTAATAAATTTTTTTAGAAAACAAACAAAAAATACAAAAATAAAAATGTCTGATGATGAGTTTTTAAATAAGGCTCATAAATTTATAGACAAAAAAAAACTAAATATTTTTAGGTTAAATTTAATAAATTATTTAAATTCTAAGAGCAAGTTCAGAATATCCTATTTTAGTTTTGCAAAAGATTATTTGGAAAAAATTGTTGGTAATGAGTTAGCCATGCAGCAGAAATTAAATCTAAGCATCCAGCTTCCCAAAGATAATTCTTCTTTATTACCATTGCATTCTGATACTTGGTCAGGAGATTCGCCTTTTGAAACAGTTGTTTGGTTACCATTGGTAAATTGTTACAAAACTAAAACAATGTACATTGTTCCTCCTAATAAAATGAAATTTTTAAACGATCAAATTAAAAAAAACATATCTACAGATAAACTTTTTGCAAAAGTTAAAAAATATGTAAAATGGATAAAAATTAATTATGGTCAAATTTTAATTTTTAATCAAAATTTACCACATGGAAATGTAGTTAACTTGGAAAATCAGACGAGATGGTCTTTTAACTGCAGGTTTAAAAGTATTTTTGCACCATATGGTGATAAAAAAATAGGTGAATTTTTTGAACCAATTACTCTTAAACCTGCATCAAAATTGGGTATGATTTATAAATATCCAAAAATTTAAATTTATGAAAGCAAATCTCAAAGGGTATATATTTAGTAGACCATTTATGAAAGAGAGAGTACCACAAGGTGTTCAAAACTTGTATCTGAGGGAATATTGCAAAAGAAATAACTATAATTTTATTTTAAGCTCAGTTGAGTATTGCATGGAAGACTCTTATATACATCTAAATAATTTAATTTCAAATATAAAGAAATATGAAGGAATTTTGGCATATAGTTTATTTCAATTGCCCAGCGATCCTGACAGAAGAAGAAAATTAATGTTGAAAGTTATTAAATCAAAAAAAAGTTTTCACTTTGCTATTGAAAATATTGTCGTAAAAAATATATCTTCCATTGAAAAAATCGAAGATATATGGGCAATTAAACAATCGATATAGATTAAATGAAAGTATTTATTATTGGAGCATCAGGCGCAATAGGATTTCATTTATTTAAATTTTTAAAAAAAAAAATATAAAAGTAATCGGTACTTATAATAAAAATAAAAAACCTAATTTAATCAAGTTTTCTCTTGGTAAAAAAAAATCTGAAGATAATTTACTAAAAAAAATAGAAAAAGATGATATTATTTTTTTTCTTTCTTCTTACACCGAAGTTTCCTGGGTAAGAAAAAATAAAAAAGAATCAACTTTGGTTAACTACCACCTAACAAAAAACTTTCTTAATAAGTTAATAACAAAAAAATCTAGATTTTTTTATTTTTCTTCAGCTGAAGTATTTAATGGAAAAAAAGGATTTTATAACGAAAAAAGTCAAATTAATCCTGTCAATATTTATGGTAGACTTAAATTTTTAATAGAGAAATATTTAATAAAAACAAAATATCCAAATTATCATATAATTCGAACTGGAAGAAATGTTGATATGACAGATAATTTTAGATGTATGATTAAGGACAGTTATTTAACTTTGCTCAAAGATAATGCCAAAATGGCTGAAGATAACTTGTTTACAATTACACATCAAAAAGATTTTAGTGAAGCAATTTTTAAAATAACTAAAAAAAAAAAATTACCAAAAATATTACATGTTTGTTCTAGTCAAACTATTTCTAGAGTCAAATTTGCCAAATTAATAAAAAAATTTAGTATAAATTCAAAATATATGTTTTTTAAAAAATGTAAATTTAAAGAAATTAAATATGGAGAAAAAAGAGCCGTAAAAAATAATCTAAATGCTAACTTTACAAGTAAATTACTAGGAATTAAGTATACAAAAGCAGAAAAAATAATTAAAGAAAAGGTAAAAATTCTTGATCAAAAATTAAAACCAATAATTTAATGAAATTAAATTCAAATATAATTAAGAATAGAAAAACTATCTGTTTTTTTGATAAAAAAATAATTAAAACTTTAAAAAATAAAGCAAAAAAAGCAAAAAATAAGAGATCAAGAATTCTTATACACACTTCATTAAAAGCACAAGTACAAGAAATGATTATTGCACTTCATAAATCTAGTGACGTCCCAGCCCACCAGCATCCACACAACAAGAGTGAGTCATATTTTATAATTGAAGGAACTATGAAACTAAAACTTTACGATAAAAAAGGAAGGGTAAAAAAAATTATTAACATGGGAACAATTAAATCAGGAAAACCTTTTTATTATAGGATGTCAAAAGGAAACTTATGGCACAAACCCATAGCAACTTCTGAGTTTTGTATTTACCACGAGACTTTTGCTGGTCCATTTAAGAAATCAAAGGATGTAAGATTAAAAAAAAAATAGAAATATATCTATGAATGTAAAGTTTTTCGATTTAAAAGTTACTGATAAAAAAATTAAAAAAAATTTAATAAAAAGATTTTCTTCTTTTTTAGATAAAGGAAACTTCTTTATTGGGCCAGAAGTATTAAAATTAGAAAATTATTTATCAAATAAAAATAATTCAAAATATTGTGTTTGTCTTAGCTCAGGATCAAGCGCATTGTATTTAGCATTAAAAGCTTCAGGAATTAAAGCAGGAGATGAAGTAATAACTACACCTTTGTCGTGGATTATAACATCTAATGCAATAATTGAGTGTGGTGCAAAACCAGTTTTTGTAGATATTGATAATTCAATGAACATTGATCCAAATTTGATCGAAAGTAAAATAACAAAAAAAACTTTTGCTATTTTACCAATGCATTATGCTGGATTGATCTGTGATATGATAAAAATAAACAAAATTGCCAAAAAATATAAAATTAAAGTAATAGAAGATGCGGCTCAATCATTTGGAGCAAAGCTTAATAATAAATATTCTGGAAATTTTTCTGATGTTTCATCCTTTAGTTTAAATCCAATGAAACCATTATCTGGATATGGTGAGGCAGGTTTTATAGTTACAAATTCAAAAAAAATATATTCTAGAATTTTAAAGTTAAGACATGCGGGAACTGTTATCGATAAAAAAAAAAAAAATATGAATCTTTGTTATGAGGTATCTTTAAATCATAAAATAGATAACTTAAACGCCACGCTAATAATTGAGTCTTTAAAAAACTTTAAAAATAAATTTCAAAAAATTGAAAAATTATCTAAAATTTATGAAAAAAACTTACCTAGAGAAGTTAAATTACAAAAAATAGATAAAAATAAAAAGCATGCAAGGTATGTATTTCCCGTTTTGGTGGATAAAAGAGATAAGCTTAGAGACTATCTTTTATATAAAGGAATTGAGACAAAAATTTTTAATAAACCACTTATTCCATATGCTCCCGCTTACAAAAAAATAAATAAAAAATATAATTTTCCAATCGCTGAACGTATAATTAAAAAAAATTTAATTTTACCTTGTCATGAAAAGATGACTGAAAAAGACGTATTTTATGTAATAAACCAGATAAATAAATTTTATGAAAAAAATAATTAAAAATAAAAGATGCCGTTCATGTAAAAAACAAAATCTTAAAAGGGTATTAAAATATGAAAATTCTCCAATTGGTGACGATTATAGAAAATATCCCCATATACATGAAAAATTTCCTATAGAATTATATTTATGTAAAAGTTGTGGTTTATCCCAATTGCTACACGTCATAAATCCAAACATATTATATTCAAAATATATTTATAAAACTGAAGACTCACCAGGTTTAGTAAAACATTTTAAAAATTTTGCTACAAATGTTACAAAAAAATTAAATTTGAAAAAAAATAGCAAAATCTTAGATATTGGTAGTAATGATGGGGTGTTGTTAAAAGAGTTTAAAAAAAAAAGTCATATAGTTTGTGGAATAGAGCCAGCAAAAAAAATTAGTGACGAAGCAAACAAAAAGAATATTAAGACTTATAATGATTTCTTAAACCAGAAACTATCAAAAAAAATACTAACAAAAGAAGGTCAGTTTGACTTAATTGTCTCTAACAATGTTTTTGCCAATGTAGATAATATCAATCAATGGGCAGAAGATATAAAAATTTTATTAAAAAAAAGTGGCAGCTATGTTTTTGAAACATATTATTTATATAAGCTCTTAAAAAATAAGGTTTTTGATTTTATATATCATGAACATTTAACATCATTTTCAGTAAAACCTTTGTGCAAATTTTTTGAAACTCATAATTTAGTTCTCTATGATGTAGATTTGATAAGTACCAAAGGTGGTTCTATTAGATGTTATGTGGCTCATAAGGGTAAAAGAAAAGTTACAAAAAATGTAAAATATTTTGTCAAAAAAGAAAATGACTATGGAATATTTAAGGAAAAAAGATTTATTACTTTTCAGAAAGAAATTAATTTATTAGCAAATAAAACTTACAATTTTTTATCAAAATCAAAATTATCATCCAAAGATAAAAAAAAAGAAATCAAAATTATTGGATACGGTGCCTCTATTTCATGTACGACATTATTGTACCATTACAAAATAAAAAATTTTTTAGATTATATTGTTGATGATAATAAAGTTAAATTAAATAGGTATCTTCCTGGTTCCAATATAAAAGTTGAAAGAAGCAAAAAACTTTTTAAGACCAAGCCAGACTTGGTATTAATTCTTGCCTGGAGATTTTCAAAAATGATTATTAAGAATCTTAAAAAGTTGAAAGGGAAAACAAGAATAAAAGTTATTATTCCTTGCCCAAAATTTAAAGTAATAAAATTATGAAAAATATAATTAATTTATGGAATGTGGATTTCAATAAAAAATATATTATTAAAAAATTAAATTATGCTTTTAATAATCGAAATTTAAGCCAAGGGAAAATAACAAAAGAATTTGAAAACAAGCTATCCAAGGTTGTAAAATTGCCATATGCAATATGTACTAATAGTGGTAGCTCAGCTCTTTTATTATTATTGATCACTTTGAATTTAAAAAAAAATGATGAAATTATTATACCTGACAGAACTTGGATCTCAGACTTGCACGCACCTCAAATTTTAGGGCTAAAAGTAAAATTAGTAGATGTAGAAAAACAAAGACCCATCATAGATATTAAAGATTTAAAAAAAAAAATAACAAAGAAAACAAAAGTAATTATCGCAGTTCATCTTGGTGGAAGAATAGTAAATATTAATGCTATAAAAAAAATAACAAAAAATTATAATGTTAAAATTATTGAGGATACTTCCCAAGCATTTGGGGCAACTAATAATAATTATGGTATAGGCAAAAATTCTTTAGCAAGCTTTTTCTCTTTTTCTGTTGCAAAAATAGTATCGAGTGCACAGGGTGGTTTTATAGCAACAAAAAATAAAAGCTTATATAACAAATTAATTTTAAATAGATCTCATGCCGTTAGAATAAAAAATGATCATGAAAAATGGACTAACGTGGCTTTTAATTTTAAATTTACAGATATTCAAGCATGCCTAGGGATTGGTGAATTAAAAAAATTAACTGAAAAAAAAAATAAATTAAAAAATATTTATAATTTATATGCAAAAGGAATAAATAAATTAAAATTAATAAAAATAATTCCTGTAAATATAAATAACGGAGAAATTCCATTATATATTGAGATTGTTTGTAAATTTAGAAAAAAATTACATAAATTTTTAAAAAAAAAAAATATATCATCAAGACCTTTTTACCCTAGCATATCCGAAGCAAAATATAATAAGTCTGTTGGCAAATTTAAAAAATCAATTTATTTTTCACAAAATGGATTATATTTACCAAGTGGTCCTAATATTAAAAAAAATAGTGTAATTAGGGTAGTGAAAGCTCTTCAAGAATTTGAAAAAGAATTTATAAAATGAAATCAAGGACAATTATAATTTTGAGTATTTTGATATTTTTTTTTTCGTTAGGTACATTTTTTTTAATTTCAGAATCAAATTTTTCTCAAATAGTAAAATCTAAGATTCCAAAAGAGTTAAAAAGTTTTTTAAAAGTAAGTTTATTTTACTTACCAAATGTAATTGATCAGAATCGAAGACTTAAACAAGAAAAAGATATTTTATATAAGAAAATATCAAAACTTGAAACAACAAAAAATTTAGCAAATGAAAAATTTTTTCCATCCACTCAATTTTTAGATCTTAGATATAGTGAAATACAATTAGACTTAAAAACAAATATTTCATATGACAAATATGGTGAATATGTAAAACCATTTTATATTGATGCTTACAAGCAAGATTTAATAATTGTAAATAAAGAAGGTAAATTTTTTTATCAAAACATTTCAGATATTTTAAAAAATAAATTGAAATTTAATAAAATCAAAACTGATATACCAAGTGGAGAAATTACAGATATACTAGTTTATAATGATTTTTTATATGTTGCATTAGTAAAAAAAGATAAAAACAATTGCCTATACGATTCTATAAGTCTTTATAAATCTGAAGTTAAACTTAATTTTTTCAACTTTACCCCTGTTTATGAAAATACCAAAAATATGAAACTAACTAAAGATTGCAACAATAAATCTTCACCAACAGGCGGAGTTATAGAAATAGATACAAAAAATAATTCAATATTATTTTCAGGATATTTTAATGATGAAAATTTTAAAAGATCAGATGTAAACTCAAAAGACAAAATTTTGAAAACTGATAAATTTGCAAAAATTTTTTCTATAAATCTTGAAAATGGAAAAAAAAAAATAATTTCGGAAGGTCACAGAAATCCCTTAGGTTTAGTAAAGAACAAAAAAGGATATATTTTATCCACTGAACATGGACCAAGAGGAGGAGATGAAATAAATAAGATACAAGAAGGAAAAAATTATGGTTGGCCAAATGTATCAGCGGGAGAACCGTATTCTACAAATCCAAATGACATATATTTTTATAAAAAAAATCATGAAGAATATGGTTATGAGGAACCAATTTACTCCTTCGTTCCATCAATAGGAATATCAAGAATTATAGAGATAAATAATAATTTTTCGAAAAAATGGAAAAATAATTACTTTATATCTTCTCTTAAAAAAAGATCTTTATATAGAGTTGAGTTTGACAAAGAATTTACAAAGGTTAAAACTATTGAAAAAATTTATATTGGAAAAAGAATTAGAGATATAATCTATTTTAATGATAAAAAAATATTTTTTTTAGCATTAGAGAGCAAAGAGTCTTATCTAGGCATAATATATAAGTAAAAATATGGAAAAATCTTTTATTACAAAAGTTCATAATTCAACAAAAAGGAATTACATAGAAAGAATGATCAATGATAAAATTCATTGTATGAAAATAGCTAAGAAATATAGCTTTGACTATTGGGATGGAAATAGAAAGTATGGTTATGGAGGATATCGTTTTATACCTGGTAGATGGACAAATATAGCAAAAAAAATAATCAAAGATTATAAATTAAATAATAAATCAAGTATTCTGGATTTGGGTTGTGGCAAAGGATATTTATTGTATGAAATAAAACTTATTTTACCTAATATTAAAATATTAGGTTTAGATTACTCAAAGTATGCAATCATTAATTCAAAAAAAGAAATAAAAAAATATTTAAAAGTAAGAGATATAAGAAAAAAATTTAGCTTTAAAAAAAACCAATTTGATCTAGTTTTATCTTTAGGTGCTTTACATAATTTTGAATTAAGTGATTTGATGAAAACAATTAAAGAGATAAATAGAATAGGTAAAAAAAAATATATAATGGTAGAAGCGTATAGAAACGACACTGAACAATTTAATTTACAATGTTGGGCATTAACATGTCAGACTTTTTTATCTAAAAGAGAATGGATAAATTTATATAAATATTTAAATTACAATGGGGATTTTGAATTTATTTACTTCAAATAATGATAATTAAACTTTCAAAGAAATACATATTAATTGAGGATAAAAAAGGTAGATCAAAATCTTTTTACTTGAAAAATCCTTATCAAAAAATAGACAATAAAATTATTGAATTTTTGAAAAAATATTCTTCTAAAAATAAGAATTGCGATGTGCGTGTTTGTTTCCATGAAAATAATAATAGTCTGCATCACGATATGCTTGTTCTACAGAACAAAAAAAATTTTTATAAACCACATATGCATTCAAAGTGTGGAGATACAATAATGTGTTTATATGGAAAAATGGGATGCTTTACATTTAACAAGAGTGGTAAAATAACTTCAAATTCTTTAATTAAAAATGGTGAGTTTTTCAAGGTTAAAGAAAAAATCTACCATGTTTTTATTCCTGTATCGTCTAAAACTATCTTTTTTGAAACTAGGTCTGGACCTTTTAATCCAAAAGCTAAACAATTGATTCCTACTTGGGGCCCTAAAAATGAGAGAAATCAAAGAAAATTCAAAAAAAAATTATATTCGGCAATAAATGAAAAAAATTAACGTATTTATATCAGGAAATTTTAATATTGTACATCCAGGTCATATTCGGTTGTTTAAATTTGCAAAAAAAATTGGAAATAATTTAATAGTCGCTTTAAGATCAGATAAATTAGCAAAATCACAAACTTTTGTAAATGAGAAATATAGATTTGATGCGCTAAAAAATATATCTCTTATAGATGAGATATATGTAGAAAAAAAAGATATCAATAAACTCATACTAAAATTAAAGCCAGATATTATATTAAAGGGAAAAGAGTATAAAAATCAAAAAAATTCAGAGGAAAAAGTATTAAAAAAAGCGAGAGCAAGAATAGTATTTAGCAAAGATAACGTTAATTTTTCATCATCTGATTTAATAACAAAAGAGGTTAGTAATAGTGATGAAAATAATAAAATTTTATCAGATTATTTTTTACGTAATTCAATTAATAAAAAAAATTTAATAAAAATCATTTCAAAATTTAAAAAAATTAATGTTTGTGTAATTGGTGATTTAATAGTTGATGAATATAATTACTGTGAACCATTAGGCATGTCTAGAGAAGAAGCAGTAATAGTAGTGAAGTTTAATGATAGAAAAAAGTTTATAGGTGGCGCTGGCGCCGTCGCATCTTATGCAAAAAAACTTTGTAATAAAGTTCATTTTATATCAGTTATGGGAAAGGATAAAATAAATAATTTTGTTAATTCTGAGTTAAAAAAAAGAAAAATTTCAAATCAAATTTTCATTGATAGTTCTAGACCCACAACTTTAAAAGTTCGATTTAGAGATAAGCAAAAAAGTTTATTAAGAGTTAGTTATTTAGAGTCAATGCAAATAGACTCTTCCTTACAAGATAAAATATTTAATAATTTTAAAAAAATTAGCAACAATTTAGACTTGGTAATTTTTTCAGACTTCAACTATGGATGTCTTCCTAAAAAACTAATAAAAAGAATTTCAAATCTATGTATTAAAAAAAATATTATGATGTCGGCTGATAGTCAATCTTCATCACAAGAAGGAGATATTTCTAGATTTAAAAATATGGATCTAATTACACCAACAGAAAAAGAAGCTCGTTTATGTATTTTAGATAATGAAATAGGAATAGCGGGTTTAATAAAAAAATTAAAAACTAAGTCTAAATCAAAGAATTTAATTTTAAAATTGGGATCTGAAGGCATAATTGTATCAAAAGTTTCAAACAATAAATTAAAAGTTGATAGACTTCCATCAATTAGAAAGAATGAGATTATTGATGTATCCGGAGCAGGTGATGCCATGTTAACAATTTCTTCATTAAGTCTAGCGTCAAAATCAAGTTTATGGGAAGCTTCTTTTCTTGGATCTATAGCATCCAGCATATCAATAACTAAATATGGAAATATACCAATTTCAAATAGTGAATTGATTGAAGATCTAAATAATAGATGAAAGCATTTATACTTGCTGCAGGAATGGGTAAAAGATTAAGGCCATATACAAAAAATACTCCAAAATGTTTGATAAAAATTAAAGGAGTTCCCTTATTAGATATATGGATTCATAATTTATTGAAAGCTGGTATAAAAAAAATATATATCAATATATTTTATTTGGGCGAAAAAATTTTAGAACATGTAAAAAAGTCAAAATATTCAAAAAAAATTAAAATTATAAAAGAGAAAAAACTATATGGCACTGCAGGATCTCTGTATAGAAATGTTAATTTTTTTTTAAAGGAAAAAAAAATAATTTTTTTGCATGGTGATAATTTTACGAAAGAAAATATTAAAAATTTTTTAAATTTTCATAATAAATACTCAAACGACAAACATTTAACAATTATGTCATTCAAAACAAAATATCCAAGCAAATGTGGAATCATAAAGAAAGACAAAAAAAATAAAATGACAGCTTATTATGAAAAAAAAAGAACTTTTAATGGTTATATTGCTAATTCAGCAATATACATTTTAAATAGTAAGTTTATAAAAAATTTCAAAAGAAAACATAAAGGTGCTATAGATTTTTCTAAAGATGTAATTCCTAAATACGTGAACAAAGCGAATGTATTTCATTCAAAAAAAAAATTTGATGATATTGGAACAACAAAAACTTATAAAAAATACATCTAAGTAAAATGAAATATTTAAGAATAATATTTAACGAACCAATAATTTTAATAACTTTTTTACCTTCAATTTTTTTTTTATTAATTATTTTACTAATAAGTAAAATTTTATTAATTAAAATTGGATTTCTTCATTCAAATCGTATTGGACATTTTGCAGCTAATACAGAGCTTTATTTAATTAAAAAAAAAAAATTTGGAATTAAATCTTTAGATTTATTTTATCTTGGAAGAAAAAATATATCTAATAATTATTTAGAAAAACTTTGGAGAAAAAAAATAATTATTCTACCATACGAATTATTGAGAGGATTAGATTTAATTATAAGAGCAACTCCTCTTAAAAAAAAATTTAGTTGCAACTATTTTTCGAATACTGACAGAGATCTTTATGGTCTATATGAAAAATTTCCTCCAACAATAACTGTTGATTGTAAAGATAAACGAGATTTACTCGAGAAATTTAACCTAACTAAGAATGATAAAATAGTATGTATTAACGTTAGAGATAGTGAATATTTAAAAACTCTTTATGATCCCAAATATCATAACTTAAGCTATCACGACTTTAGAGATTGTAAAATTGAGAATTTTGAATTGGCAATAAATTATCTTTTGAAACTTAATTATAAAGTTTTTAGAGTAGGAGTAAAAAAAAAAACCTTTCTTAACATTAGTCATCAAAATTATTTTGATAAAACATATTCAGTGAATAGAGA
>MDSV01189875.1_pt1 | contig 25974 bp, 26 predicted proteins | sample 810851 | NCBI WGS metagenome assembly MDSV01 (sample SAMN05326640, study PRJNA326480) | marine metagenome | isolation source: seawater | place: Atlantic Ocean: North East | collected 2012
AATAATTAAAATATCTTTAATTCCTGAAAGCATTAAAACAGAAAGGGGGTAATAGATCATTGGCTTATCATAAATCGATAAAAGCTGTTTGGAGGTGCCTTTTGTTATGGGATAAAGTCTTGATCCAGAGCCTCCTGCTAAAATTATTCCTTTCATTTTGTAAATATAAAGTATTCTACTTTATTGTCAATTAGTAGTTGTCAATCGATATCTATGAATATAAAACTGAGTACAGTCCGTAGTCTTTTCAAAAATAAATCACTATAACTCACTTAAAATAAGCATTTTAACTATTTTATTTTAAATAAATAACGTATATTTAAATAAGAAATCTTGTTGAAATTTAGTTGTTATTTTGTTATATTATAAATAATTAAAATAACAGACTTTATATTAGAGACAATAAAAACACGCTTTGCTTCCTGCTGAAATTCCTTTAATCCTTTTAAAGCTCTTTGATAATCACTGTTTACAATCACAAACAATTCATCTGCCAATGCTTTTGCATTATTAAAATACTCAATATGTCATTTATGTATTGGATTAAAATATCCTGATACAATCATTCCTTTTTTCTTACTCATTTTTGCATTTTTTATCTTCCAAAATCAAGAGAAACCACAAAGAATTCAAAAGATTCTATTTCTTTTTTTATTTCTTGAAACATAGTGTTTGTTTGTTGGGAAATTTTTATTAAAAATTTCTCTTTGGCAAATCTTTAAACCATTTTTCATAAAGTTTTGAAGTGGGAATAAAAATTACCCAAGCTGTCATAAATATTAATTGTAAATCTAAGAAAAATGAATTGTTTGATTGATACCACATTTCTAACTCACCCTTGTAAGGTGCTATTACACGTTTGTAAAATTCGTGCGGATCTTCGTTTTTAACTGCTGAGATAATTGATTCCTCATCTCTAAATATGATAGAACCAATCCCTGTAAGACCAGGCTTTACATTGTATATTTTCGATTGTATCTTATCATTGTATGCCGTAAATGTTTTGGTTACTAATGGCCTAGGCCCTACTAAACTTATGTCACCCTTTAATATGTTGATGATTTGTGGAAGCTCATTGATTTTTGTCTTTCTTAAAAAAGATCCGATTACTGTAACTCTTGGGTCATTTTGAAGCGTAATGCTACCAGTACCAATGTTCATAGAGTTCTTAAGCATTGTTGCAAACTTCCATATTTTAAATCTTGAGTTGTGAATTCCATAACGTTCTTGAAAATAGAAGACTTCTCCCTCTGCAGAAAATCTAAGAATGATAATAATGGGTATAAAAACGGGTAATAAAATAATTAGTGTTATTAAGCTAACTAAAATATCTAATAAGCGTTTAAAAAATTTATACATGATTTACATTTTTTGATCTAAATGTTTACCAGTTTCTATGTGCATAAAATCTGGAACATATTTTTTAATAATAGTCACAATATCTGACTTTTGAGAATTTGGATTACTAAAAACCTTTTCAAAATCAAATTCTACGTCTTCAAAGGATATTTTAATTTCTGGAGTATTTATGAATCCTAAAGAATCATATATATTAATTTCATAATCTTCGTCTTCTGTATAAAACTCTTCATATATTTTTTCTCCTGAAGTATCCGTTTTAAAAAAATAGATTGGATATTTTGTAGGATACTTGTCAAATTCAAATTCTTTTGCCTCTTTTTCAGATTGAACAAATACAGGCTCAAAGTTATTTCCCTTTAGAAAATCTAGTGCAATATCTTTAAAATAAATTTGATCTTTATAAAAATCTAATTTGGGAAAGAAAATATTTCCTGTTTCTCCTAAAAATGTAGCTAATAAACATATTTGACCGGATTGTTTAGGTGTTACAAAAAAACGTTTAATATCACTAGGGCAAGATAAGGGTTGTTTTTTATTCAATCTGAATATGAACCCATCTAACAAACTTCCATTTGAAAAAGCAACATTAGCAAACCTAGCTGTTGAAACTCTAAAATTATTTTTTTTGGAAAGAATTAATTTTTCCATTAAGCTTTTTGAGGCACCCATAATATTTACTGGATTCGCGGCTTTATCAGTAGAAACACTAAAAAAATAATTTGGCGGATTTCCTGCACAGAGTTTTAAAAGTTTGATGGCTCCAAAAACATTGTTTTTAATTAGAGCTTCCACAGAAATTTTATCTTTTTCGGAACGTACATGCTTATGGGCTGAAAAATTCGCAACAACTTGCCACGATTCAGAATTAAAAATCTTATCAAAGGTGTCGCTTAATAAATTAACAGGATACGTTATGTATTCCGGATTATAGTCTAATAAATTAGAACTTCTTAAATCTCTAGTTAATTCGGTTAAACCATTCTCGTTAATATCAACAACCGTTACTTTAGAAGGTTTGTATTTTAAAATTTGTTTTATATAGCTAGATCCTATTGTTCCTGCACCACCAATAACTAAAATATTTTTATCAGAAATTTTATTTAGTAAAATGTTGTTGCTTTTAGAAATATCATTATTAAAACTTATCTTTTTATAAAAGGCTTTTTCAAATTGATTCATTTGGTTCTCTTTAGTGACTATATTAATTTTAAAGGAGATCTTGTTTATTTTTAAGATCGTATTCATTTATTATTAAAAATGAATTAACTGTTTTTATAATTCCTTCCTTTGAAGATAAAGGTAAGTTTTTCTGAATTGCGTTTTTTATTTTTAAATTGGATACCTCATAATTTTCTGTTAGTTTTAGAAGTCTTTCAGAATTTATTGGTATTGGGAATAAATCTCCAACTTTAGCTATAAAGCGAACAAATATCTTGGGGAGTTTTAAAATTCTAGTTGGTTTGCACAATACTTCAGACATTACTTGTACCAAATCAATTGTTGATAATGAAGTATCATCTGCTACATTATAAATTCCAGATTCTATTTTAGTATTATCAATCAATTCCTTAATAATAAAACACAAATTCTCTACAGACACAAAAGATCTTCTATTTATGTATTTTCCAAATGGGTAAGGAATACCCTTTGAAACTAAACTAAATAATAAGTTTAGATTTCCTTTATTCCTTGGCCCATGAATCATACAGGATCTTAATATATAAACTCGTTTATCTTTTAGATTTTTTCTTGATAATATATATTCTTCTGCTGCTAATTTAGATTTTCCGTAAACCGTTATAGGATTGGGTTTTACATTCTCTGTTAAAACACTATCTATATGATCTGCGACAGCTTTTACAGAGCTCATATAAATAAACGTTTTACATTCACTTTCTAAAAATTGATTAAACAATCTCTTAGTTAATTCAGTATTTACTTCAAAATACTCTTTATGATCTGATGTTTTTTTTAAATCGTGTGCTTTTCCAGCTAAATGGATAAATGCTTTTTGTTGATTAAAAATATCCAGGGACAACTCTTGATAACTAATATTTATGGCATTAGCGCTTCTGCAAATCCCTAAAACATCAAAGCTAGATAAATATTTAACTAGATTTTGACCTACAAACCCCGTGACTCCAGTAATTGCGATCTTCATTATTTATACTTTAAAAATCCATTCAACTTCCATATAACTCTTAACAATACTTTAAAGTAGGAAAATTTAATATTATTTAACTCTAATGCTTTTTTTATTTCTCTTGAAATTAACTTATAACTTTTATATCCAGAACTACTAATACCACCAATTAACATAGAAGTGGTTGTAATATTAGAAAATTTCCAAGTAATTTTATTCTTCAAGAAAAAACGAATAATTAATTCATAGTCTGCACCGCTAACAAAATCTAATTGATAATTACCATACCTCTCAAACAAATCTCTTTTAAAAAAAATTGATGGATGTGGAGGCATAAATCCAATTTTTAATTTATCCGGATGCCAGTTTTTAGCAGAGTATTTTCTAATGATTTTTTTATTTTTATTGAACTGTGTAATATTCCCCACAGAAGCGTCTATCCTATTATCTAAATGAAATTTCGCTATCTTTTCTAAAACAAAATTATCAGTAAAAATATCATCAGAATTTAAAATACCTATAATATCTCCTGTTGCCAATTCGATTCCCTTATTAATAGCATCATACAGGCCTTTGTCTTTTTCTGAAACATATTTAGAAATAATTTCCTTATAACTATCAATTATTTTTTTTGTTCCATCTTTAGAGTTTCCATCTACAATAATATACTCAATATTACTGTAAATCTGATTTTTAACTGATTGAAGAGTTTTTTCAATAGTTTTAGAACTGTTAAAGCAGACTGTTATGATTGAGATTTTCATTTTTTTTGGATAATTACATATACTTTTAAGGTTAATTTATAGTGTTTATCCCAATAAAAAAAATAGATTACTCTATAAGTTCAAACTCAAATAGGCGAGTTAATCTTGGTAAAATAAAAGTTACCTCCTCTTTTCTTTAAAGTACTAAAACGAAATAAGAAGATAGACTGCTAGTTGATCTAATTATTTCAGAGAGAAGCAGTAGAAATTCTTATTTTTTTAAGTTTAAAATAAAGTTTCGCTGTAAAAACTCAAAACTCTAATTTTTTACATTTAGGGTTTTTAAAATATTAAACAAATCTGTTTCAAAGCGTTTTTGCGAAAATTTGTCTTTAATCATTGCTCCATTTTCTATCAGGTTATTTCTTTGTCCAGAAACAGTTATTAATGATTCTATTGTATCTGCAATCTGTTTTATACTTTTCGGATCAAAATATAACGCAGCATCTTCAAACTGCTCTTGCATTGCATAATTATTTGAAAGCATAGGTACACAATTTAATAGAATTGCTTCAATAGGAGGGATATTGGTAGGACCATAAAATGTTGGCATAATCAAAGCATAAGCATTTTTATACAAGTCAATCATATCTTTATCTGAAATATATCCAAGAAATTTTACCTGATTATTAAGATTATTTTCTTCTACATATTTTTGGATCGTTTTGTATTCAATTTGTTTTTTTCCACCAAGATATAGGTGAATCAAGTGACCTCTTTCTTTTAATATTTTTATTGCTTTCAATAAGTTAAGGTGATTTTTATGAGGCCAAAATGCAGCAGGGTAAAACAGATATCTATGATTAGAGCAGGAGTTGTTGGATTGTGATCGCTCTTGCAATTTGCTGGCATATATATAGTCAGGCGCTATATATGGCAAAATAAAGATTTCTGAGTTAATCTGTTTATAGGAATCGATTACTTGTTTTTTACCAAGCCTAGAGTCAACTAAAACAGCAATATTTGATATTAGTAAATTCTTATAATATTTTTCCCTGTAATGGTATCTAAAAAAGCTTCCAGATTCTTTGAAGTGTTTTTCATATCTATGCATTAGATCGTGTATTGTGCCTATCGCATTAGACTTTATTAAACAAGCTATTGTATCACCAGATGGAAATATAATAAATTCAAAGTTTTTATTATCAATAAATTTTACTTTTTGATCAAATTGATGTGCAATTATTTTCGCCATACCTAAACATCCAAATGAAATTAATAATTGATAGAATCTATTTAAAAAATTTGTTTTCTTTAAGTAGATAATTGTAGTATTAGAAATATTATTTAAATAATTTTCCCAACACTTGCTGGTATATATTATGGTTAAGGCATGCCTTTCTAAAGGCAATTTAATCAAAGCATTAAGTAATGATTTTATGTATTGTGAAACTCCTGTGCCCTGAAACTCTGTATCTATATAAATTGCGATTTTTTTCATTTTTGTAGTATAAAAACAGAATACCAATCGTCCTTTGTTGGTTCTATAAATTTTGACCAAGCGTAAAGTTCAACCACTTTAAATTTATGTTTTTGAGCAAATAATTCTATTTCATTTTTAAAAAGAAAACGCATTGGATGCTTTTCATGTAATTGTGTTAGCTTATCTGTTTTAAGATTATTGATTAAAATCTGAAAATTAACATCAATAACTGAATCATTAAAATGAATTACTGGCTCAGCTATACGAATAACTTCAATTTCTTCATCATTCATTCGTTTGATTTTAGTAACAGGAGGGTCATTCATTACTCCTGGTCCATACCAACAATCAAAAATGAAGTGACCACCAGGTTTCAAATGTTTATAAACAGTTTCGAAAGCGCTATCTAAATCTGTGTTATTCACTTGGTAAGACATGACATGAAAAAGGGAAGTGATAATATCAAAAGTATTTTTCAGTTTGAAGTCTCTAATATCACCAAGACTAAAGGAAGCTTTACTTCCATAATTATCTTTCGCTATATCCAGCATAGACTTACTTATGTCTATACCATGAACTTTATATCCTTTGTCAACAAGTAAATTTGCATGTTTTCCAGTTCCACAACCTATGTCTAATAGTTCACAATTCTCTTTTCCTAATTTTCTAATCAAATCAGAAATATATGATACTTCTTTTTGATAATCTTTATCTTTATACAATAAATCATAATAGTGTGAGTATTCTTTAAAGTGAGTCATTTGTTTATGGTTAATTAAAAATTTCTTTTATTTTTTCTGCAACATAATCAATTTGCTGCTCAGTGATGGCTAATCCACTTGGAATATAGAACCCTCTTCTTGAAAGTCCTTCACTTACAGGAAAAGATTCATTAGATTTATATCCCCATTTTTGCAGAACAGGTTGTTCATGCAAACTCCAAAAAAAAGGACGTGTACCTACTCCTTTTTTAGCCAATTCTTTCATAGCGGTTAGCGCATTAATTCGTGAGTTATCTTTTATAACAATGCCAAAAACCCAATAAATATTAAGGGCATACTCAGTTTCGGGTACAGGAAGTTGAATTGAAGCAATATCCTTAAGTTTTGATTGATATAATTCCCCTATAAGCCTTTTTTTCGCAATGAATTCATCAATTCTTTCGAGTTGAGCTACTCCCATTGAAGCTTGCATGTTACTCATTCTTGCATTATACCCTAATTCATAATGAAGAAATCTTTGTTCTGGAATAAAACATAAATTTCGCAATGATCTACATCTTTCAGCCAAGCTGTCATTATCTGTAAATATCATTCCTCCTTCACCAGTAGTTATGTGCTTATTAGGATAAAAGCTAACGGTGGAAATATCTCCAAAGCTTCCACATTTTTTTCCATAATATTCCTGACCATGCATTTCTGCGGCATCTTCAATCAACTTTAGGTTATACTTTTCGGCAATATTAATGATCGGGTTCATATCAACAGGTAATCCATATATATGTACTATCATTATGGCTTTTGTACGTGATGTAATTTTTTTCTCAATTTGAGAGACATCCATATTCCATGTATCTTCATGTTGATCAACAAAAATAGGCACACATCTTTTCCTAAGAATAGCAGTTATACAGGAAATGATAGTGAAGGTTGGCATAATAATCTCATCTCCTTCATTTAAATCCAAAGCATCAATAGCAATGTCTATTGCTACTGTCCCATTACTCACAGCAATTGCGTGTTTTCTTCCAAAATAGGCAGCTAGATTATTTTCAAATTTATGAATAAATGGACCTTCAGAAGAAATCCATCCAGTATCTATACACTCAATTAAATATTTCTTCTCATTACCATTTATTAATGGTTCATTAACTGGTACTTTCATAATTTATTTATTTTAATTCTTTTTAAACATTGTCTTGTCATTGTCCCCAGCATAAGGCCCTTGCTTAACCTCAAACATCTGTAAATCTTCAAGAACTTCAAATCCATGACCACCTGTCATTAATAAGATTACATCTCCGCTTGAGAGGACTCTACTTTCAAGAAACAATTGTGAATCTGTGTAAAAATCTACACGTAACTTTCCAGATTTGATAAATAACACTTCTTGAGTGTATAGTACTTCGCGTTTTACAGGATTGTGAACATGAGGGTCAATTTGCTTTCCTTTTGGGTGTTTCATATAAGCAAGTTGTTGAGAAAGTTCATTCTCGGTAAAAAAATGAATACCTGGTTTATTGAAACTATCATAAACAATTATTGCCAATTGTTGTTTATTGAAATTTATTGTTTCTAAATTCATAATTTTTAATGTTTATTGTTTTTAATTTTATTTTAAAATATTTACGTATAATTAGTTCGTTTAAAATATAAATATTTTGATGTTATAGTTATTATTTGAATTCTAAAAGCTCAATAATGTTAGGAATTAAAAAGATAATTTAAAAATTTATAGAATATCTTTTTATAAATTTATTTTTTTCATGTTTATAAACGAAAATTGGAATAACTATGTTAATTGTTGTGTATGCGACAATTAATAAAAAAAAATTTATATTACTTGAAGATTAATAATGTGTTAATTAATTGATATAGATATCTAAATCATGTTTCTTTGAAAAAGAATCAACTAAACCAGTTTTATCTAGATTTATTATAGGGTTTTTCTTGAATTTTTCTAGACCCGTAAAATTCATAGTGTTAGATATTAACACTTCTCCCATTGATTTATGAAATTCTTCTTTATATTTTACTGAATCCAAATTTTCTTTAGAATAAAAATGCTCATCTGTAACGAAGATATTATTGTCTTGATCTACTTCTAGTTTCTTAAAATAGTCATTATCAAAACCACATATATATATAGTTTCATATCCCATATAGCAAGCAGCACTAAGTGCCTTATATAATGTCAATGACACATATCCTTTTGGTTTTGTCATATCAACAACATTATTAGAAAATACATCAAAAGAATCATTAAACACGTGAGTATTAGGCCAGTCTAATCCTTTATAATATCTATGTGGAACAAAAATAGGAATTTTTAAACCTAATACTTTTGTTACCTCTTTTTTATGTTTTTCATACAATAATTTGGTGGTTTTCTTTCCAAAATGAATATTGTCACTAAAAACATAAAAATCTGGAACAACTATTTCACCAAAAGAAGTATTAATGTATGAATTTCCTGCAAAAACATCAAAGCCTTTTTCCTGATAACTTTTAATCTTATAAGCATCTAGTTTCGATATTGAAGGTCCATTTGCAAATACAAATGCTTTTTTATTTTTTTTAGAATTCTTTATTTTTTTTAATTTATTTATTTTTGAATAATTAGGCAATGTAAACCAAATAAACTCTGCTACTAATCTAATTTTTATATATAAATAATACGACAAATATTCTTTCAAAGAAAAGTTCTTCAATACTTTCATTATATTTTATAGTTAAGGTTAATTATTCTACTAAATTTTTCTATTTTATTCACTTTTGACTCATATATAATTTAATAAATGCTGAACCCTGCTATAATTTCGAAAATAAGCTTTATAACTATGGGCATTTATATAATGCTGACAAGTCGAGTACAGAATCTTTAAAAATGTTCTCATATTAAATTGATATTGAAGCCTTCTATTTTTTACGTAAAATTAATTACTTAAAATCATATCATACAAGGCAATATATTTTTTTACAATATTAGTCCAAGTCAAATGTTTTATTGTGTTACTTATTTCTTCTTTTGAATTAGGGGATTTATTTAATTCCAATAAACATTTAGCTATTGATTCAGCTAAATGGTCTTCAATTTTAATTGAATTCAAGTTATTCAACACGTTAAATTCTAGCGATAAAGGTAAATTCTTTGGTATTATTACAGGTTTACCGCACGCTATGCTTTCTAAACAAACTAATCCAAATCCTTCACTACTACTTGGTAAAATCAAATAATCAACATTTTGTAAAACGACGGCAATCTTTCTAGGTTTTTGATAACCTAAAAATTTCAATTCAATATTATTAATCTTTGCAAATTTCAGGAGTTCTGGAACTTTATTATTATCGTCGACTCCTATGAGTGTTAAAATAAATTTATTCTTTAAAGTTGAAGGTAAAAGCGAAAGTGCTTCTAATGCTCGTCTTTGCCCTTTTAAGGCAGAAACTGCTCCAATGATTAATAAATTCAATTTTGAAGTTTGATTAAGATTCTTTTGTGGCTCTTTGATATTAAAAATTAAAGCGTCATAGCCGTTTAGTATCACAGAAGTAGGAGAAGCCGGTTTTCCATAAAGTTGTAGGAAAGTTTTTCTAATAGTCTCTGTAACAAAAACTATTGAACCAATATTTTTGTTTCTTATAATCGTTTCTTCTAACTTGTATTGTATTCTTTTGTGAGTTTGAGTTTCATCATTTCCTGTTATAGCATGTATTGTAAGAATAACCTTATAATTAGTAGGGGTTACTAATTTGTTTAAAATTGCAAAATTATTAACTCCATGGATATGCACAATATCAATCTCATCTTTATAAGTTAAGAGTGTTTTACCCCAAAATATCAGTTTTAATAATGTGTTTAAAAACGAAAATTTATATTTGAATTTCAGTTGAATTGCAAAATAAATGTATTTAAAAATTATAGCCGGATCAATAATAGAGTATTTTAACAAGAGTTTTGGATTCCAGCCTATGACATCTGTATTCTCTATTTTTGATTTGTGATTATAAATATCTGTAGACACAAATATTACTTTATAATCAGATTTAATTTTATTAATTTCATTTGCAAGTCTCCACATTGCCTGCGCAAGCCCTGAAAATTGTTTTCCTCCAAATTCTCTAGGAATATGACCAAAAGAAATTACTATCTTTTTATTGTTATTCATTTTTGATGAGAATAGTATTTCGTATTTTTCTTAATATTTTCCTTAACCCCAGTAATCCAACTAATAAAAAAACAAAATTTTTAATCTCTAGAGTGGTAATCATTTTTTTGCTATATTTTCTTGTAGATTTAATATTTTCTAATGCACATAAGTACATTTGTTTTGAACTGCCACCGCCTGATGTGATAGTATCATTATGTAATCGCCAAGCAGCTAGTTTCTCGTCTAAAAAAATAATCTTAAATTCTTTTAAATAGGCAAATCTTTTCCACATATCCCAGTCACCGCACCATTTTAAATTATTATCCAAGAGACCAATATATGAAAGACAACTCTTCTTGAAAAATGCTGCTTGACAAGGTATGTAATTTCTTTTGTGAATAAGATGATTTTTATCGAATGGTATGGCACCATGCCATGTTAAAAATTTACCGTTAATGTCTACATGTGCAGCATCACCATATAATAAATCAATTTGAGTATTTTTTGAAAGAAAGTCACCAACTTTTAATAGACTGTTTTCATAATAATAATCATCTGCATTTAACCAGTTTATATATTCGCCTGAGGCGAGCATTATTCCTTTATTTACAGCATGGTTTAATCCATAATCTTTTTCTGTAATCAGAATATCAACTTTATTTTTGTAGGCATTTATAATATTTAATGAATTATCGTTCGAACCACCATCAATAATAATGAATTCTAAGTTGGGGTAATTTTGATTTATCACGCTTTTGATTGCTTCCTCTAGAAATAATTCGCCATTAAATACAGGCATTATAATTGAAATTTTAGGGAAATCTTTGTTCATATTTTGTTCTTATTTATTTAAAACTATAACTCCGTAATTTTTATTAAAAATAGATTTATTGCAGATACCCAAATATGTAATATAATACAATAGGAAAAAACCGTTAAATAAAATTGTTTGTCCAAATGAAGCAAACAATATAATAATTAGAAAGATTCTCTTTGTCGGATCCTCATAACAATACATTTTATAAATAACCCAAAAAAATAAGATTAAGGAAAATATGCCATAACTAATTAATAAACCTGAAATAGTTGTAACATAAGCTCCGAGGTCAAAAATATTTTTCATTAATAATTCACTCGAATTTTTACTGTTATATATTTCTAAAATGTTTGGACCTTCTCCTATTCCAAAAAGCATTTGGAGGTCATTGAAGGTACTATAGATTTGGAATCCTTTGACTAAACGTATGTTATTTGCTAGATCAATACTCAAAATTTTTGTTGCTTGAGAACTGAATATATCGCTACTTATAAAAATGAATACAAGAATTGAAATGAAAAACATAAAAGCAAATTTTAATGACCATCTTGATTTAGATTTTAATAAATACATCACAGATGTAACTAATAAAAGAATAATACCTAATGAAGATCCAGAAAATAATATTGATAATATGATTAAAAATGAAAATTTTATTTTGTTTTTATACAAAGACATCAAAAGCAAAGGTATCATGTAAGAAGCATAAGCTTGAGGTTCCGTAAACAATGATGAAGGTCTATAATACTCACTTTGCCAAGAATAAAACCCATCTGTACTAACTGGAAAAAATGTAACAGGAGATGGTATTATATTATAAATCACTAGCATAAACCATTGATAAAACAATATTGTCATAGCGATAACACCAACCACTACATAAGCTTTATATAAATTATTGTAATTTACTTTTAATATAACTGTGCTCAAAATAAAGAGCATAATAATAGGATTTAGAAAATTATTAAAATCTTCAGAATTTAAATTGCCATATAAAAGCATATTTAAAATCTGAATAAAAGATATGAATAAAACAAAAATCAATAGCGGCTTATGAATTAGTAATCTGCTGCTAGAGAATAAAGAGATAACAGTATATATAATTAGAATTATTAAACCAATGCTACTGAAACCATAACCATATTGTGCTAATATATAAAACAGAGGTAAAAACCAATCAATAAAAGAAAATTTAACAGATTTATTAGAGCTTATTGTCATTTGATTTTGTAATTTTTTTTAAATTACTTTTCATTATATTTTTTTAAAATAGAACTACTAATAGTTTGGGTAAACTTATCCCAACTATGATTTAAATTAACGTAATTACGGCCATTTTTTGAAATACTCATTAACTCTTTTTCATCTAAAAATTGATATTTTTCTAAAACTACTTTACTTTTTTCCAAATCATTGGAAAAAATATTCGTAATTACATCAGATTCATAATATCCAGATTCAAGTGTTGATAAAATTGGAAATCCCCAGGCCATAGACTCTAATATAGTTGTTGGATTAGGATCTGCCAATGAAGGACTGATGAAAAAATCGTACTCAGATGCAATTATCTTCATAAAGTCTGGGGTTAACTGAACAAAACTTGAAATTCTTTTTACCCCATTGATTTCTGCTCCTGAACCAATCCAACCAAATTCGAATTGCGGTAAGGCTAAAGCTAATTCACTTAAAAATTCAGATCCCTTCATAGGATCATTTCTACCTATGAACAAAAACTTTCTTTTTCCTTTCAAGTTAAAAGTATTTTTCACCTTCGGGTAATTATTAATATTTACAGCCATATCCAATCGGACCATTTTTGTTTGCCAGTGAGCAAATTTTGAATTTTTCCATTGATCCCACCAATATTCACCCATTATACCAAATAATATATCACAATTTGGCACCAGTTTGTCAACATGATTCAAAAAATCTAGGTTGATATGACTAGTATTAATTGTTAGGTTGCAGTGAAGAGGTGTTATAATTGAAGTTATTTTGGGTCTTTTCTTGGCATTTAATGCAATTTCTGTAACTCCTTTCTCAATATCCGTAATTGGGAAGTAGGGATGACCTAAAAAAATATCATCTCTTTCAAAATTAATCTTGCTTTTTTCTGTTAAATGATATAAGTAAGTTGGGCAGATATTATTTAAAGCTAAATAAATATTTTTTGTGTTTTCGAATGGCGATTGTACTGGCCAGTCTTTGAAATCGCTTATTTCATATCTTCTCTTCGCAAACAAAAATGTAGAATAAAAATATTCCGATAAAATCAATTTTATTTTTCTAATAATTTTTTGAATAAGGTTCTTTCTCCCTATTTGAGGAATTGCATATACGAAATGTAGTTTCATATTTATTAAACCTTTTTAAACACACGGTTATGACCTACTGATAGAATTTCTTCAAAATAATTCATATCAATTTCAGATGCAAGTTTTGATGGTCCTGGATGTCCAGCAGTTGAGTTAATTTGAGGTTTGTAATTCGTATAAAGGGAAGCATCATCTAAAACAATTAGGCCTCCTTCTTTCAATTGTTTTGAACAGATATCAAAATCGTGTTTTACAACTTCATAATCATGGTTACCATCAATATAAATCAAATCCCATTGTTTAGTTTGTATTACTTTTATCATTTCTTTATCTGTTGAAAAACCTCTATGAAGAATAGGTAATGGCAATCCCAAATAGTTAAAATTATTTTTAACATCATTATAGTAGTTTAAACTATCTAAATACTCTGAGACTTCATCTCCTGCTGATGTAAATGGGCTAATGCCATGAATTTCAGCTTTAAAACTAAACTTTTTACTTAATAAAGAAAACAATGAAAGGGTCTGTCCTCTGTAAACACCAATCTCTAAAATATTCTTTGGTTTAAATTCCTTTAATAACAAATACCACATGGAATGAAAGGCATCTTCACCAAAACCACGCATTTCTTTTGAAAAATAGTCTCTGTGCTCCTTTAACCAATCTGGTGATAGATTCCAGATATAATGATGGAAATATTTGTATTGAGTAGTTCTGTCTATGAATTGTTCATTGATCTTATCTAGCGATAATTCATAATTAAACTTTTCGATTTTTCTTTTTGAGACAATTAACTTAATTTTATTTAAAATATAAGCAAAGTATTTTTTCATAATTTTAAATTGTAAAATGTTAATTCTTTAAATCGTTTAATTTTTTAATTAGATCTAATGCGACCTGCTGATGTGAATAATTCTTTCTAACAAATTTGGTTCCGTTCTGCTGAATTTCGTTCAGTAATGTAGTATTTTTTGTATAAAATTTAATCTTCTCAATTAAATTATCGATATCGTATATTTTATACATTATGCAATTCTCTCCATCAACAAATCCAAATTCTTTATTACAATCGTGATCTGCACAAACTAGTACACTTCCACAAGCCGGACCTTCAAAATATTTTGCAGGTGGGAAATTAAATATACTTTCACATGATACAAACATTTGGTATTCATTGAATTTTTTAACCAAATCATATCTAAAGTCTTTTATTTGCGGGAATTCTGGAAGCATCGAATCAATGTGTTCACTAAGTTTTTCTTTATCAATAACAATGTCTCTTCTAAATTTGTGTAACCAAGATACATCTGGAAAGAAGTTGGCAGATTCAATATAGTTATGTATTGGACTTTCCAATGGCCTTAATGGATTGACTGATCCCAATGCAACTGTCTTATTAAGACGTTCGTAAAAAGGCTTAATAACTTTAAACCGCTCAGCAAATCCAAAAGGAACAGGAATTACTTTCCCAATATAATTCTTAAAAGTTTTCTGGAAATACTTGCAATGTTTGTCATGTGAAGCGTAACCCATTAAATAATCAACACCAATACTTTCAAGCATTTTATTTAATTCCGATCCTGGTTGGTTCCAGAAATAATCATTTACATGATAAATTTTTAATCCATCAAATCTTTTCAATCTTTGATTAAATTGTGTCTTACCCAAGTGAGAGTTAAAATTCAAAAGGACATCACACTTATTATTTAACTCTCTCATTGTAAAAATGAACTTAATTTGCTTCCAAGGAATTCCCCAAGAATTTATTTTACCGCAATTTAAAAATAGTAAACGAAAGAGTCTTAATGTATCAATACTTAAATGCCTTTTGTCTATGTCAAAATATAAATATTTTACATCTCCATTTTTAAGTAAATGAATTATATAATCATGAATACCAAGATTAAAAATGTTGGGTAAATCATGGAAATTATGAATCGCAATTTTTTTTTTCATGTTTTTAAAAAATCAGAATTATATTAAACTAATAAATTTTTATAATTTAAATTTATCAATTCTATATATTCGCTAGGAGTTCCTGTAAAAATTACGTCCTCTTTTTGTATTAAATGATAAAAAATTTTTTTATCATTAGAGATCATTGAATTATATAATGGTGCAATATATAATTCACCGACTGAATCTTTTTCTTTTTCGTATACTTCACAAAAATATTTTTTTGACTTAAAGAAGTATAACCCAGTAGAACAAAGATTAGATATTTCAACTTTTTCAGCAGTTCTTTTGACTCTTCTTGAAGTATTATCAAGTGGTTCGGCGTAAGACCAATTTTTACCAGAACCTTCAAAAACCTCTAAATATCCATCTTGAACTAAAATATTGTTTGGTAAAGAAAAATTTAATCTTATAGTATCAATATTAAAAATAAAAATATTTTCTTTTTTTGGAATTTTAATCTTATTAATTCCTATATAAACAGTTTCAGCTTGACCTTTTGTGGTATAATCTATAATAACAATTTTGAAATTTTTTATTCCCATCAGATGACACTCACTCTTAATAAATTTTTCTGATTCGAAAATATCACGAGCAATAAAAATAAAAACTGCTGATTTAAAATATTTTTTAAAACTACTAACAGATAAAGTAAACATCGATTGATTGCCAATATACAGCATATACTTAGGCAATGTATATCCTTCATCTATAAATCTTTGACTGAGGCCAGCCATTGGAATAATTATTGTCATTTTATAATTTTTTTGTAAAGTCTTAGAGCATTCATTATTAATGCTTTTTGCCTATTTTCATTATCAGCATGTAAAGGCAGCATTGATAAGAATAAATGTATTAGGATAGGAAATGTGTCTAATTCTTCAAACGATTTTCCAGTAAATTTAGTTTCCAGGAACTTACCCTGAATGTTTTCAATAATTGGATTTGTATAAATTTTAAAATTATAATTGTATGGTTCATTTTCTACTAACTCATAGTATCCGGCAATAATGTGGTCATATAAACCTATTACAGAATGAGCCAATTTAGCTACGTCATATCTAATATCTCCGTAAATAAGTTGGTTGTTTTCAAAATCTAATCCTCTCGGGTCAATCACTTTTATATTCTGTTTCCTAAAATCATATAAAATATTACTAAAACAAAAATCTCCATGTGAAACACAAGCTTCATCAATTTTAAACGGTTTAATTAAACCTGATGTGATTTCTACTATTTGCAACAATGAGGGATATTCTTCACCATTTAAGGATATAGGTCTTTTAAGATCAAAATTTGATATGTTTTTAAACTCATTAAGTCTTGAAAATGTTTTTTTAGCATAGAAGTCATTAAAATTAGGTAAATCAATTTTTTTAGTTGGCTTCAAAGTATATGACATTTCTATGAATTGCTGACAAGATTCAAATATTTTTTTCCACATAAATTGGTTATTGAAACCAAAAACAAAAAGCTCACTTAATGTTGAAAGAAAAAAATATTCTATTTCATAAAAACCCTTGCCATCTCTTTCTCCTGAATTAAATATTTGGGGAGTATAAACCTTTAAAGTTGCCGGAATTGAGCTAAACCAATTAGCTTCAGCCAATATTTTATCTTTCTTATAACTTTCTTTTTGAACAGTTTGATCGTTTATTAAAATATTATTAAAACTTCTCTCCGAAGTTAAGTGTGACTTAGACCTGTAATAAGTGTTAATATGACCAAAATCATACCAAAAATCAGTATATAATTCATTAACTTTTATCTCACTTTTATAACCTTCTATCGCTTTAATAAAATCATAGTTATAATTAGTCAATAGCTTAATTAAAATATTCTGATTTGAAAAAGAAAAAAACCCAGCATAAACAATATTATCTTGAATTTCAGGATTAGTATAAGCCCAAGAATAATTATCATTAGTTCTAGCTATAAGATAAGTGTTTGAGGAATAATTGAGATTTTCAAATAATGTGTCACCGTGTATTATTTTAAGTTCTAAATCATATTTGCCTATAGAATTAAGTGCGTGGGTTATAGATTGCCCTAGAGATAGCCTGCTTGGTATCCTTATTATGATTACTTTTCTTTTGGATAAAGCTATTTCATCATTTTTATTTAAAACAAAAGATTCTGGTAATGATATATATACTAAGCTATCACTCGCTATTTTATCTAATTGATGTATAAATAGTCGCTTGTTTTGTAAAGGAAGAAATGCAGGGGGAATTTTTCCAAACTCTGCCTGTAAACCTTGATTAACATATTCGCCTGAAGTAATTAAATACATTATTTATTTTTTTCTTTATCTAATAATAATTGAATTTCTGCATATGTCTTACCAATAAATTCTGAGGGTCTGATTGACTTGTCGTCAACATAAAACCCTTCAAATCCACACCATGGTTTTCCAATGATAATTTCATCATAAGGAACGTTATTTTTGTTTAGCCAATTGATTATATTAGGCAGGGTGTGTATATTTATTTTTCCTACATTTCCCTTATAGGTTCTCATGTTTCTGCTAGTATGGATGACAATTTCGAAACCCTCACTTTTGTATTTACTTAATTTTTCAATAACTAGTTGATTTGGCTTAGAATTTTCATAATCACCCTTTGACGTTGAGCAAATGGTGTCATCTAAATCCATTATTAGTCTTTTAATATTCATAATATTAATTTTTTTATATTTAAAAAATTAGATTTCTTCTTTTTGAGTATCTACAATAACTTTTTTTTGGTATATATATTTAACTTATATTCTTTATTACTTAAAGCAATTGTTTTTTATTTTTGCATGCCCAAACATCACCTGCAGTGTAAATACCATCATCATCACTAAAGTCATTTAAAATGGTATTCCAATAGAAAATATTTAAATTATTGTCTTTAAGTATCTTAAACACATCATTTTGGGTTGTTTTTGATCTTAATGTACCTAGTTCAGTACATTCCAACAAGATAACTAAATCAGGACTATTCCTTAAAATTTGTTTAGCACCTTTAAGGATATAATATTCAAAGCCCTCAGTATCTATTTTTAAAAAATCAATTTTTTTTACATTAAATTTATTGAGGGAATTATCCAGAGTATCAATAATTATTTCTTCTTGAATATTAACGGAATTGACATTCTGTAATTTTAAATCAGGATCTTTATTACTGGGTACAAGATATCTTTCTGCATCTCCAAATCCTGTATCCTGTCGTAATATTAATTTTTCATTTGATTTATCTCCGAGTCCTTCATTATTAAATGTAATATTATGGAAATTATTTAAACGAATATTGTTCGTTAATATTTTGAAAGTTTCTTTTGACGGTTCAAATGAAAATACTTTACCCTTTAACCCAATAAGTTTACTTGCAATTAAGGAATATAATCCAATATTTGCTCCTGCGTCAACTACTATCATCCCAGGTTTTAGTATTTTCTGAAACACTTCAAGCTCTCTTTTTTCAAATCTGTTAGTAAATACACCTAAAGCAATTTGTCCCTTTGCATGAAGCTTAATTTTAACTCCATTAATAAGTCTAAATTTAAAGGACTTATTTAATAGTTTAATGATATTGAAATTAAGACTATTCATTTTCATTAATTGAATAGCAAAATAATATAAAAACTTATTTGACTTAATAATTTTTTTTAGATTCATTTTTATTATTTAGATGCTTAAAAGCAATTTTGTAACTAGGTACAATGTAAAATATAGAATATCCAATTAGTGTAGCCCAAATAACTCCACTTACTCCGAAGTTAATGGACAATACTATTTTAAGAAAAATAGAAGAGACAGATGCTAAAACTATTATTAACAACTGTTTTTTTATCAATGCTCCTGAATTTAAAAAAGTTGACATTACACCGCCATAATTTGCAAAAAGCACAAAAACATAAAAGCCTATAAGTAATGACCAACTTGGGGCAAACTCTGGTCCTACCCAAAAAGTTATTATTTGTTTCCCAAACAGCAGTAATGGAAGTGATATTATTGCACTACTTAATATGCTAAGTTTTATGGCTTTGGTTAATGTTTTTCTAGCCCAATTGTAATCACCGCTTTCCAATGCTTCCCCAAAAGCAGGCCAAAGTGGCTGTATAATAAATTGAGTAAACATAGAAAACATAAAGATTTTTTTAACAATTTCAAATCCCGCAACTGAAGCGGGTCCTAATGTATGTGTTAAAACAATCGCATCAGTAGCATTACCTAATACTGTGAAAATACTTAATAAAAAAAAGATAATTCCTGTATTAAATAAATATTTTGAAGCAGTAAAATCAAAATGGCTAAATCGAGGTAATAATTCATTTCTTTGTTTAGTAAACAAAAGCGTCCCGTTAAGTATTGTAGCAATCAACTGCCCGATCGAAAATGCAAACACTAGCCATGGCAACCCTGCTTCAAAGTGAATACATAATAGAAGACCTAATAAGCTTATTACGGAGCCCAGAATCAGCCAGAATTGAAATTTAAATCCCTCTTGGTAACCATCGTGAATGCGTTGCACCACTCCTAAGGGCATATTTATCAGAAATATAATCACTAAAACAAACATAGTTGGTCCAGATTCCTCTATTGCTAGTTCAGACTGAGCATTAAAAATATCTTGCCAACTAACAAAAGGGTATGTTATTAAGAAAATAGTAAGTAATACAAAGGAAATCAATAATAACATATAAAATGTACTGGAAACAGCTGTTCGAGCTTCCTTTATGTTTTTTCTCCCATGAGCTTTAGATATTGCATTTAGAAGACCGTTACCTAAACCTAAATCCGCAAAACTCATTAAAGCCATAATAGAAGAAATAGCCATCCATAAACCATATCGCTCAGCACCAAGATAATTTACAGTAAGTGGTACAGTGATTAAATTTATTGACGCTGATAAAACCTTCACTATTGCAGTACTTCCTCCTGTCAAAAAAATTCGTCTATATCGTTCTTTTGATTTACCTGCATCCGATTCAGATTCATGGGATGAAAATTGAAATATATTTTTAAACTTCGATATGTAATTAAATATAATGTTTTTGAGTTTTGGCACTTTTTTATAACTAATAATAGAAATAGATGACCATAATATGCTTTTTAGGATGTGGAGTAAATATTTCTATAATTTTCACTCATAATAATTCAAAGTAGTGTAGCCTCCATCTTTCAAATACTGGTCTTTCTTCATTAGGGTCAAATCACTTTTCATCATATCTTTTACTTTTTTGAATCAGATCTGCCAATTGATTGATTGTGATATCTTTTCCTAAAATTTGTTTAACAATTCCTGGTTTGTACATTGTTTATATATCCCTCTTCCAATTAATAACCACTAAGAATAATTTCAGAAAACTCTCTAACAGCTCCTTCCCCACCTTTTTTGGTCATAACATTGATATTTGATATATTTTTAACACTTAAAACTGAGTCACTTGGACAAGCCGCTAAACCAACGTTCTCTAGTAATTCAATACAATTTACATCATCTCCTATGTAAGCAATTTCTTCTAGAGAAATTCCTTCATTTTTACATATTTCTAAAGCTACATCTAACTTACCTTTGTGTTCTAGACCTTGAAACAAATAATCAAGTTTCATTTTCTTGGCTCGTCTTTCTACTATTGAAGTATCTTCACTAGTAATTATACCAACTTTTATACCTGTCTTTTTTAATAACTCAAATCCTTTTCCGTCTCGAGTATTGAATTTTTTTAATTCTTCTCCACTTTCAGAATAATACATGCCTGAATCAGTTAAAGTACCATCTACATCAGATAAAAAAACTTTAATTTTTTTTCTATTCTTATTAATTTTAGAATACTTTTTCATAAGACTTTCTGCAATGATCCAATCATTATCTTCATCAATTTCAACATATTTATATTCCTCCATTTCATATATGGAAATCTTTCCTGATAACCTGTTTTTAGATGAAATAATATTTGAGACAGAATTGATGTAAAAAGCACCATTCTCAATTAAAATACCACTGAAGTCCTGTCTTCTTGGCCTTTTTTCAAAATTATAATTTATAGGCTCATTACTGTCATTCCATAAAAATCTTTTTACTCTAACACACGTCAATAAAGAATCAGAATTATCACTTTTCATTTTAATTAATGCCTCTTCAAAATCCTTAGCCTCAGTTAAGGGGGATGTAGCTTGAACCAAAATAAAATTATCTTTATCATTGAAGTTTTCTCTATGTAGAAACTCTAAAATAACAGATTCTGTGCTTGAATTGTCTTCGGCATTCAACTTATCCCTCTCGTAAACTCTTACTTTTTTAAAGTCGAAAGCTTCAACTGTTTTTTTTATTTTATTACAATCGGTTGCAACAACTATTTCATCAATCATAGAGGATTCTTGTAATGCTTTTATACTCCAATAGATTAACGGCTTATTACAAAAAAGTTTAATGTTTTTAAACTTTATTGATTTGCTTCCACAACGAGCAGGGATGAATGCTATATTCATTATTTTCTGTTTTTTAATTTTTCCCTTTGAACAGTTTCTATTGGAAGAATTTCATCAGATTTATAATTTAAAGCTTCGTATACAGATTTTAAATCTCTAGTTAATTTTGTTAAACCTCCTGGCTCAAGAGAAGCTGCATGATCTGTGCCTTTCCAAGTTCTGTCTTTTGTAAAATGTCTTTCTATCCACCTTGCTCCTAATGTATATGCTGCAACATCTAGAGCTATTCCTAAATGGTGTCCTGAAAAACCAATTTCATTGACTCTTTCTCCATAATTATCATATAGCCAATTGATTTCCAATAAAGCAACATCCTTGGCAGGAACTGGATAACCAGAAGTACAAGAATAAAGTAATAGTCTCGATTTTGCTTGGTTAGTTGTCTCAAAAAACTTAACAATCTCTTCAACTTCATCCTTTTTAGTCATTCCAATTGATAATTGAACTTGACCTTTAAATTCATCTCTTAAAACCTTTAACATATCAAAATTATTATTACATGCAGAAGGAACTTTAAGAAACTTCGGATTAAAACTAATCATTTCTTTAGCACTTGTAACATCCCAAACTGAAGTACTATATGTCATACCAATTTCATCGCAGTATTCTTTAAGTTCTTTATTTTGTTCTATATTAAACTCTAAATATTCTCTATGAGCTCCATAAGTATCCCCATATGAATTATTTGGGTTTGGATGAGGAGCATTATATTGTTCTTCTGTTAGTAATTCTTTATTGTTTCTTTTTTGGAACTTAACATAATCTGCTCCTGATTGTTTCGCTAAATCAATTAACTCCTTTGCTAATTCCATATTCCCCATGTGATTGCATCCGATTTCGGCAATAACTTTTGGTTTTTGATAATCAAATTTAAAATTCATAATATTTATTAATTAATTATTATACTTTATAATGTCCATTATATACTTATATAGTGAAAACTATTCAGCTTGTTTCAAAATTTCATGACCTGCTTTTAATAAAACAACATCTTTTTTCATTAATGAAACATCACCTTTCATCATATCTTTTACTAAAGAAGCCAAGTCGTGTTCTGGTACCCAGCCTAATTTAGACTTCGCCTTTGAAGGATCTCCAATCAATAAGTCTACTTCCGTTGGGCGAAAATAAGAGGGATCTACAGATAATACTTCTTTACCGATTGCTACTTGAAAATCTTTATGATTGCAAGCTGTAACATATGCTTTCTCATCTAACCCTTCTCCTTTGAATTCTAATTCTATCCCAACTTCTCCAAAAGCCAATCGCACAAAATCACGAACTTTAGTTGTTACCCCTGTAGCAATTACCCAATCTTCCGGTTGTTCTGCCTGCAAAATCATCCACATCATACGAACATAGTCTTTCGCATGCCCCCAATCTCGTTGAGCTTCTAAATTTCCTAAATAGAATTTTTCTTGCAGACCTAATGCTATTTTTGATACTGCACGGGTAATTTTTCTTGTTACAAAAGTCTCCCCTCTTCTTGGTGATTCATGGTTGAATAAAATACCATTACAAGCAAACATATTATACGCTTCACGATAATTTTTAGTAATCCAAAAACCATATATTTTTGCTACTCCGTATGGCGATCTTGGATAAAATGGCGAATTTTCATCATAAAACCCTCTCTCATTTTTATTCTCCGGCATTCCACCATACAGTTCAGAAGTAGATGCTTGATATATTCTTGTTTTTTTTTCTAAACCTAGTAAACGAACAGCTTCTAATATTCTTAAAGTTCCTAATCCATCAATATTACCTACATATTCTGGCGTATCAAAAGAAACCGCAACATGAGACATGGCTCCTAGATTGTATATTTCATCGGGTTGCGTTTCTTGTATTATACGCGTCAAATTAATAGCATCGGATAAATCTCCATAATGCAATTTCAATCGTTGATCTGGATGATATGGATCTTGGTATAAATGATCGATTCTATCTGTATTAAACAGAGATGATCTTCTTTTTACACCATGTACCATATATCCTTTTTCTAATAACAACTCCGCTAAATAAGAACCATCTTGTCCTGTAATACCCGTAATTAATGCTACTTTCATTATTTATAATTTAATTTCTTTGATTGTATCTATATTCTCTAAAAACCATTGGTAGGTTTTTCTAATACCGTCCTCTAATTCTGTTGAATATTGCCATCCAAGTTCTTTCATTTTGGAAATATCCATGAGTTTTCTTGGTGTTCCGTCTGGTTTTTCTGAATTCCAAATAATATTTCCTTGGTGTCCTGTTACTTTTTGTATTGTTTTTGCCAATTTTTTAATGGTAACGTCTTTACCAGAACCAACATTGTACAAATATTCTGGTAATCTATTTTCTAAAGCATAGACCACTGCTTCTGCCATATCGTCTACAAATAGAAACTCCCTTCTAGGAGTTCCACTTCCCCATAATTCAACCTCAGCATTACCGTTTAATTTTGCCTCGTGGAATTTACGCAACATTGCTGGCAAAACATGAGACGTTTTTAAATCAAAATTGTCAAAATACCCGTATAAATTTGTAGGCATTAAACTTACATAGTCTTTGTTGAATTGTTTTCTGATAGCTAGACACGCTTTAACTCCTGTGATTTTAGCAATGGCATAATATTCATTTGTAGGCTCCAAAGAGTCCGTTAACAAATAGGTCTCTTTTAATGGTTGTGGCGCTAGTTTTGGATAGATACATGAACTTCCTAAGAAAACAAATTTCTCTATCCCTGACTGTAAAGCGCCATCAATTAAATTGTTCTGAATTTGCATATTTTCCATCAAAAATTGATATGGATAATCATTATTAGCAAGAATACCACCAACTCTTGCTGCAGCGTCTATTACTACTTCTGGTTTTTCAACTTCATAAAAGTGAAGAACCGCTTGCTGATTTCTTAAATCTAACTCATTAATTGTTTTACCTACTAAATTTGTATATCCTTTTTTTTCTAAAGCTCTCCAAACAGCGGAACCTACCATACCTTTATGCCCTGCAATATATATATTTGCCGTTTTAGATATCATATGTTATTTTTATTAAGTTGTCTCTACTGATTTCACTTGTTTTCTAAGCCCACTCGAAGAGAACCTGTGATCTCTAGAATTGTAATAGACTTCAATTCCTTTTTCTTCACAACACGTTCTTCCTGTAAAGTTTTTTTCCTTGTACTCATCACCAATGATTCCAACATCGAGTTTGAAAGAACGTAAAATATCTTCTAAATCTTGCTCCGATACATAAGGAACAATTTCATCGATGTGCTTGGATCCTTTGAGCTGAATATAACTTTCTATAATCGACTGCGAAGGTGCATTTTTATCGGGGCGATCAATCGAAGGATCTAACTGCAAGCCAACGATTAAATAATCGCACTGACGTTTTGCTTCTTCCAGCATCTTTACATGCCCTGCATGGAAAAGATCAAAGGTTGAAAAGGTGATTCCTGTTTTCATAACTTATATTTTTTCGTGACTACCAACGTTAGTCAGGTTTATTTTGTTTTTTTAAAACTCACAGACCGGCCTTCCTTTTCTTCCCAGTCTTTTTCTTGTCTTACTTTTAAATTTGTCTTCCAGCCCCCTAAAATGGTGTTTAACTCAATATCATGCTTTTTAGAAAAAGACAAAAGAGCGTTGACATCTTTTGGAAAACACGTTCCTCCATAGCCAAGCTTTCCATCATGCCCTGGAACATTTAAATGACTGTCCCCTATTCTGCCATCTGAAACAAAACCCTTTAATGCATCCTCCCAATTGGCTCCAATTTTATCGCAAAGCAGTTTAAACTCATTCATGATGCTGACTTTAGTAGCAAAAAAAGTGTTGTTCATGTATTTAGTAAGCT
>MDSV01011255.1_pt1 | contig 25971 bp, 33 predicted proteins | sample 810851 | NCBI WGS metagenome assembly MDSV01 (sample SAMN05326640, study PRJNA326480) | marine metagenome | isolation source: seawater | place: Atlantic Ocean: North East | collected 2012
AGAAAAAACTTGAAGCAGCCGGCGCTAAAGTAGAATTAAAGTAAATTAAAATTTAAGACTTAAATTATTACGAAGTAACTCTCGTGATAAAACTATTTAATGGAATTATCTTTTACTCAAAAAAAAAGTATCAGAAAAAGTTTTGGTAAGTTAAAAGAAGGCTTATCAATACCAAATTTAATTGAAGTTCAAAAAAATTCTTACCAAGAGTTTCTATCTTCTAAGGCCCTTAACGAACAAATGGATGTCTTATCAAAAGGTATAGATAAAGTATTCAAAAGCATTTTTCCTATTGATGATAATTCAGATAAGTCTACTCTTGAATATATTTCATACAAATTAGAAAAACCAAAATTTGACGTATTGGAGTGCAAACAAAGAAGTTTGACATACTCCGCTTCATTAAAAGCCAATCTAAGATTGGTTGTTTATGATATTGATACAGAAAATAACACCAAGCAAATTTTATCAGCAAAAGAACAAGAAGTTTTTATAGGTGAGCTTCCATTAATGACTCCAAGCGGTACATTCGTAGTAAACGGCGTAGAGAGAGTAGTGGTAAATCAAATGCACAGAAGTCCTGGTGTATTTTTTGACCATGACAAAGGTAAAACACATTCAAGTGGAAAATTGTTGTTTAATTGTAGAATTATTCCTGGTAGAGGATCCTGGTTAGATTTTGAATTTGATCCAAAAGATATTTTATACTTTAGAATTGATAGGAAAAAGAAACTTCCTATAACTACTATATTGTTTGCTTTAGGCTTATCTAAAGAAAAAATAATAAAAAGTTTTTATTCAACAAGCAAATATAATTACGATGAGAAAAATAATAAATGGATTACGTCATTTGACATAAATAATTACAAGAGGCCTGTAAAATTAACTTTTGATTTAATCGATGCTAAAAGCAACAAGAAGATGTTGTCAAAAGGAGAAAAATTAAACTTTGTTATTGCAAAAAAACTTGAAGAAAAAAACCTTAAAGAAATTTTTGTATCTAATGATGAGCTTATAGGAAAGTATACATCAAAAGATTTAAATGACAAAAATAACGGTATTTTTCTCTCATCTGGCTCAGATATAAGTGATGAAACATTAGAAAAAATAAAAACTGAACAAATTAAATCTTTAGAACTTGTCAATATTGATCCGATTAATAAAGGTCCTTATTTACTTGAAACTTTAAAAATAGACAAGAACCTCAACAAAACTGATGCTCTTAATGACATTTATAAAGTATTAAGACCTGGAGAAGCACCAACTATCGAAATTGCAGAAGATGTCTTTAAAAACCTTTATTTTAATAAAGATAGATACGACCTTTCAGAAGTTGGAAGAGTTAAACTTAATTCTAAACTTAATTTAAAAAGAGATGAAAAAGATAACACTCTGAACACTGAAGATATAATTGCTATAATTAAATTTATGCTCGATCTAAGAGATGGAAAAGGAGAAGTAGATGACATAGATCACTTAGGTAATAGAAGAGTCAGATCGGTTGGAGAACTTGTAGAAAATCAATTTAGAATAGGTCTTTTAAGAATGGAGAGAACTGTGAAAGAAAAAATGTCTACTTTCTTAGAGATAGAATCTGCTATGCCACAAGATTTAATTAATGCTAAACCAATTACAACATCTTTAAAAGACTTTTTTGCAACTTCCCAGCTATCTCAATTTATGGATCAAACTAATCCTTTATCAGAAATTACTCATAAAAGACGTGTTTCCGCACTTGGACCAGGTGGTTTAACAAGAGAAAGAGCAGGATTTGAAGTAAGAGATGTTCATCCTACTCACTATGGAAGAATTTGTCCCATTGAAACACCTGAAGGGCCAAACATTGGATTAATTAATAGTCTAGCAACTTACTGTCGAGTAAATAAATTTGGATACATAGAGAGTCCATACAAAAAAGTTATTAAAGGAAAAGTTACCAGTGAAATTGAATATCTATCTGCTATAGAGGAGGAAAAATATACTATAGCCCAAGCCAATTCATCATTAAAACAAGACGGTACTTTTGAAGAAGAGCTAGTTGCTTGTAGAAAAAATTTAAATTTTCAATTATCTAATAAAGATAATATAGACTATATTGACGTTTCACCAAAACAGCTAGTTTCAGTCGCTGCAGCATTAATTCCATTTCTTGAAAACGATGATGCTAACAGAGCTTTGATGGGTTCTAATATGATGAGACAGGCTGTGCCATTATTAAAACCAGAGTCCCCTTTGGTAGGCACAGGTATCGAGTCAGATGTAGCATTGGACTCAGGTGTAACAATTGTTGCAAAAAGAAGCGGCGTAGTTGACAAAATTGATGGAAAAAGAATAGTTGTAAAAGCAACAGAGGTAAGAGATTTATCCCAGTCAGCTGTAGATATCTATAATCTTTCTAAATTTAAAAGATCAAATCAAAACACCTGTATTAATCAAAAACCATTGGTTAAAGTTGGAGATCAAGTAAAAAAAGGTGATATTATTGCTGATGGTCCCGCTACTAAGCTTGGTGAATTGGCTTTGGGTAAAAATGTTACTGTAGCTTTTATGCCATGGCAAGGCTACAATTTTGAAGACTCAATCTTAATATCTGAAAGATGTGTAACAGACGACGTATTTACATCTATACATATAGAAGAATATGAGGCTATGGCTCGTGATACTAAACTTGGGGCAGAAGAAATTACTAGAGATATTCCAAACGTAAGCGAGGAAAGTTTACGTAACTTAGATGAGTCAGGAATAGTTTACGTTGGCGCTGAAGTAAAACCAAGTGATATTTTAGTTGGAAAAGTTACACCAAAAAGTGAAACTTCCTCTAGCCCAGAAGAAAAACTTTTAAGATCAATTTTTGGTGAAAAGGCTACTGATGTGAGAGATTCCTCACTTAAACTTCCATCAGGTAGTGCAGGAGTTGTGATTGATGTTAGAGTTTTTAATAGGCACGGAATTGAAAAAGATGAAAGATCTATAGCTATAGAAAGGTCAGAAATTGAGTTAGTTCAAGAAGATAGAAAAGTAGAAGAAGAAATTCTTAACAGAAATATTAAATCAAGAGCTACTGATTTGTTAAAAAATCAGTCAATAAATAAAAATTATAAAGAATTAAAGGCTGGGTTAACATTAAACGATAATGACTTGGCAAATTTAGGATTGAAAGATTTATGGAAAATATCTTTTAAAGAAGACAAAATAAATGAGAATATATTAAAACTTAAAAATCAGTATGATAATGCTTTAGAAGATATAAATTTGAGATTTGATGATAAAGTTAATAAGATACAACAAGGTGACGATTTACTTCCAACAGTAATGAAAGTTGTGAAAGTTTTTGTTGCAGTAAAAAGAAGACTTATGCCCGGTGATAAAATGGCAGGTCGACACGGTAATAAAGGAGTAGTCAGCAAAATAGTTCCGGTAGAGGATATGCCTTATATGGAAAATGGTAAGCCTGTAGATATTGTTTTAAATCCATTAGGAGTACCAAGCAGGATGAATGTAGGTCAAATTCTAGAAACACATTTAGGATGGTCATGCTCAGAATTAGGAGATCAAATTAAATCTCATATGAAAAATTTTGAAAATGAATTTGAAAAATTAAAAAGCAAATTAAAAGATATATACGGAAAAGACTATTACGAAAATATTATTTCTAAATTATCTAAAAAGGAAATATTTGAACTTTTACAAAATATCTCAAATGGTATACCTATAGGAACTCCTGTGTTTGATGGAGCTTCCACAAAAGATATTACTAAAATGTTAGATTTAGCAAAATTACCTTTAAGCGGTCAGACCAACCTCTGGGATGGTAGAACAGGTGAAAGATTTGACAGGCCCGTAACAGTAGGAACAATTTATATGCTTAAGTTAAACCACCTAGTAGAAGATAAAATACATGCGAGATCTACAGGACCATATAGTTTAGTGACTCAACAACCTTTGGGCGGTAAAGCACAATTAGGTGGACAAAGATTTGGAGAAATGGAGGTATGGGCCTTAGAAGCTTATGGAGCATCATACTCATTACAAGAAATATTAACAGTAAAATCAGATGACGTTGCAGGTAGAACAAAAGTTTATGAAACAATTGTTAAGGGCAATAACAATTTTGAGTCAGGAGTTCCTGAGTCATTTAACGTTTTAATAAAAGAGATAAGAGCATTGGGCTTAAATATTGAGTTGAATTAACATTATGGCAAAAAATCTAACAAAAAATATTGATAATCGAAATCTTTCTTCAGAAAATAATTTCGGTAGCATAAAAATTACCTTAGCGAGTCCAGATAAAATAAAATCTTGGTCTTTTGGTGAAATTAAAAAACCTGAAACCATAAATTATAGAACTTTTAGACCAGAAAAAGACGGACTTTTTTGCTCAAGAATTTTTGGTCCAGTAAAAGATTATGAGTGTCTTTGTGGAAAGTATAAAAGAATGAAGTTTAGAGGAATTATTTGTGAAAAATGCGGGGTAGAAGTTACTAAATCAAATGTAAGACGTGAAAGAATGGGCCACATCGATCTAGCATGTCCTGTAGCTCATATATGGTTTTTAAAATCATTACCTAGCAGAATTTCTTTAGCAATAGACATGAAGTTAAAAGAGGTGGAAAAGGTACTTTATTTTGAAAGCTTTATAGTTATTGAGCCAGGCTTAACAAAATTGAAAAAAGGTCAACTGCTGAATGAAGAAGATCTCATCAAAGCGCAAGATGAGTACGGAGAGGACGCGTTTAATGCTGGAATAGGAGCTGAAGCAGTTAGAGAAATACTTATCAATCTTGATCTTAAATCAGAACAAAAAAAATTAAGAGAGTCATTAAAAGAAATTAAATCAAAGGTTACAGAAGAAAGAACTATAAAAAGACTTAAACTAATAGAGTCATTTATAAATTCTGGAAATAAGCCTGAATGGATGATTTTAACAACAGTGCCAGTAATTCCACCTGAATTAAGACCTCTCGTCCCATTAGATGGAGGAAGGTTTGCTACTTCAGATCTTAACGATCTTTATAGACGAGTTATTAATAGAAATAATAGATTAAAAAGGCTCTTGGATTTAAAAGCGCCGGACATCATCGTAAGAAACGAGAAAAGAATGCTTCAAGAGTCAGTTGACGCCCTTTTCGATAATGGAAGAAGAGGAAGAGTTATAACTGGAACAGGCAAAAGACCTTTAAAATCACTTGCTGAGATGTTGAAAGGAAAACAAGGAAGATTTAGACAAAACTTACTTGGAAAAAGAGTAGATTATTCAGGTAGATCAGTAATAGTTGTTGGTCCTGAACTTAAATTACATCAATGCGGTTTACCAAAAAAAATGGCATTAGAACTTTTTAAACCTTTTTTGTATGCAAGACTAGATAAGTTAGGTTTAGCAACTACAATTAAACAAGCTAAAAGATTAGTAGAAAAAGAAAAGAGTGAAGTTTGGGATGCTTTAGAATATATTATCAGAGAACATCCAGTTCTATTGAATAGAGCACCGACTTTGCACAGATTAGGTGTTCAAGCTTTTGAGGCTAAATTAATCGAAGGCAATGCAATAGAACTTCACCCTTTGGTTTGTGCAGCTTTTAACGCTGACTTTGATGGAGATCAAATGGCTGTACATATTCCTTTAAGTCTTGAAGCACAATTAGAAGCAAGAGTGCTTATGATGTCTACTAATAATATATTAAGCCCTTCAAATGGAAAACCAATTATAGTACCCAGTCAAGATATAGTATTAGGTATTTATTATTTATCACAATCTTCAAAATCTGATAAGCCGAAAGGAGTATTTTCTAATATTGATGAAATTGAACAAGCATTAGAGAATAAGTCAATAAGTCTTCATACTAAAATTATTTCAATATTTGAAACAGTTGATCAAAATAATAAACCTGTAAAACAAAAATATTCCAGCACAGCTGGTAGGTTCTTATTAGCAAATTTATTACCCAAAAATCACAATATAAAATTTACCCTGGTTGATAAATTATTAACTAAAAAAAATGTTTCCGAAGTTATTGATACGATTTTTAGATATTGTGGACAAAAAGAAACTGTAATCTTTTGCGATAGAATAAAAACCTTAGGATTTAAACATGCGTTTAAAGCAGGAATTTCATTTGGAAAAGATGATTTAATAATACCTAAAACAAAAGAAAATTTAATTAATGACACAAAGAAGAAAATAGAAGAGTATGAAAAACAATATTCTGATGGGCTTATAACAAGAGGAGAAAAATATAATAAGGTCGTCGATATATGGTCTAAATGCACCGATACAGTGGCAAACGAGATGATGAAAGAGATTTCCTCTGCGGAAAAAGTTTATGAAAATGATAGAATAGAAACAAACTCAGTGTATATGATGGCTGACTCAGGAGCTAGAGGATCACAAGCTCAAATGAAACAATTAGCTGGAATGAGAGGATTAATTGCAAAACCATCAGGTGAAATTATAGAAACTCCAATTATATCCAATTTTAAAGAAGGGCTATCAGTTCTTGAGTATTTTAATTCAACACACGGAGCAAGAAAAGGACTGGCTGATACAGCTCTTAAAACAGCAAACTCAGGTTATTTAACAAGAAGATTATGTGACGTTGCTCAAGATATACAAATAACCTCTGCAGAATGTGATATTAAAAAGAGATCTTCAATAAATATTTCAGAAATTATTGAAGGTGGAAATATTTTAGTTAGCTTATCTGAAAGAGTTTTAGGAAGAGTAATAGCTGAAAACATAAAGCACCCTATAAGTGGAGAGGCAATTATAAGTAAAGGAAAATTAATAAATGAAGAAGATTGTGAAAAAATAGATGCTGCTGGTGTAAAATCTGTGCAAGTATACTCTGTAATCACTTGTGCTTCAAAAAAAGGTGTTTGTGCAACATGTTATGGTAGAGATTTGTCTAGAGGCAAACTAGTAAGTATAGGTGAAGCAATTGGTATGATAGCTGCACAATCGATAGGTGAACCTGGGACGCAATTAACTATGAGGACGTTTCACGTAGGTGGAACTGCTCAAATTAAAGAAGAGTCTCAAATAGTTTCTCAAACAAAAGGAAAATTAAAAATTATAAATAAGAATCTCATAGAAGACTCCAAAAAAAATATAATTGTAATGGGTAGAAATACTCAATTAAGTATTGAAGATGACAACAAAAGACAATTAGCGATATATAAAGTAAATTATGGTTCTAAGTTATTCTTTAAAGATGGAGACAATATTGAAAAAGGAAAAAAAATAGCTGAATGGGATCCATATACTTTACCAGTAATAGCCGAGACGTCTGGAATAGTAAATTATATGGATCTAGTAGAAGGTACATCTATTACTGAAACTCTAGACGATGCTACAGGCATATCATCCAAATCAGTTACAGATTGGAAGTCAGTCAGTAAAAATTCTGAATTAAAACCTAGATTGACTTTAAGAAGTGATAAAGGTGAAATTATAAAAAAAGCGGATGGTAATGAAGCAAGGTACTATCTAGTTCCAGACACGATACTTTCCGTCAAAGATGGCCAAAAAGTTTCAGCTGGTGATGTATTAGCGAGACTACCAAAAGAAACTTCAAAGACTAAAGATATTACTGGTGGTTTACCAAGAGTTGCTGAACTTTTTGAAGCTAGAAGACCGAAAGATAGCGCAATAATAGCAGAGAATGACGGAGTAATAGAATTTGGAAAAGAAGTAAGAGGAAAACAAAAAATATCAATTGTTTCCTCGAAAGGAGAAACATCAAATTATTTAATTCCTAAAGGGAAACATGTAAACTTTAACCAAGGTGAAAAAATTAAAAAAGGTGAATATTTATTAGATGGAAGCCCTGCTCCACATGATATTTTAAGGATATTAGGCGTAGAGAAACTCACTGAATATTTTGTTAGTGAAGTTCAAGAAGTTTATAGATTACAGGGAGTTGTCATAAATGATAAACATATTGAAACAATTGTGAGACAAATGCTTAAAAAAGTTGAGGTTAAAGATCCTGGAGACTCTGAACTTTTATTTGGTGAAATTATAGACTTAAATGATATAAAAAATATAAATGAAAAATTATCAGAAGATAAGAAAAAAACAGTTTCTTTTGAAAGAGTTCTTTTAGGTATTACAAAAGCATCATTACAAACAAATTCCTTTATATCTGCTGCATCATTCCAAGAGACTACTAGAGTGTTAACTGACGCCTCAATTAAAGGAAAAATCGATAACCTAGAGGGATTAAAAGAAAACGTTATAGTTGGAAGATTAGTACCAGCAGGTACAGGATTAACTAAAATGGGTTGGGATAAAGAGGCTCAAAAAGAAGATCAGCTCAGATTAGAGGAATTAAAAAAAGAGGAGCAAGAAACCGCGCCTGCGGCTGAATAATTGCTCCTTTTAATCAATAAAAAAGCCAAAAAACGTTGACATTTCTAGCTTCGATGCTAGTTTAGCGCAATTTTGAAAGTTAGAAGTAAGGTTGGATTTAGCCTTAAACACTAACAATAATTTAAACTAGGTTTTCCTTTCTTTTGCTTCAAAATAAATTATGCCGACTATAAACCAGTTAATTAAAAAAGGTCGAATTAAACCTTTAATCAGGAATAAAGTTCCTGCTTTACAAAAACAACCTCTTAAAAGAGGTGTTTGTGTTAAAGTATATACAACCACTCCCAAAAAACCAAATTCAGCATTGAGAAAAGTTGCCAGAGTAAGACTGTCTAATGGATTTGAAGTTACTGCTTACATTCCAGGAGAGGGTCATAATTTACAAGAGCACTCAGTAGTGATGATAAGAGGTGGAAGAGTAAAAGATTTACCTGGTGTGCGATATCATATCTTAAGAGGTAATCTTGATACTCAAGGTGTGGCTAATAGAAAGAAAAGACGATCTCTTTACGGAACAAAAAAACCTAAATAATTTTATGTCTAGAAAAAGAAAAGCACCTGTAAGAAAAATATATCCTGATCCAAAATATAGGTCTGTAGTAATATCAAAATTTATAAATTCTATTATGTATGACGGAAAAAGATCAACTGCTGAAAAAATTTTATACGATGCTTTAGACAAAATTAAAGAAAAAGGAAAAGATGACCCACTTAAGGTATTTAATAGTGCAATAAGTAATGTAAAACCAAACTTAGAAGTTCGATCAAGAAGAGTAGGAGGTGCCACGTATCAAGTTCCAGTAGAAGTCAAGCCCAATAGAGGGCAGGCTTTAGCTTTAAGATGGTTAATTGACGCTACTAGAAAAAGAAAAAATAAAACAATGTCAGAAAAATTATATTTTGAGATACTTGATGCTTCACAAAATAAAGGTCTAGCAATTAAAAAAAGAGAAGACACACACAAAATGGCAGAGTCTAATAAAGCCTTTGCTCATTTCAGATGGTAATTTATGTCAAAAAAATATTCATTAGATAAATATCGTAACATAGGTATCATGGCACACATTGATGCTGGTAAAACAACTACAACTGAGAGAATTTTATATTATACAGGCAAAAGTCATAAAATTGGAGAAGTTCATGATGGAGCCGCTACAATGGATTGGATGGAACAAGAACAAGAGAGAGGTATAACAATTACTTCTGCAGCAACTACTTGTTTTTGGAGAGATCATAGAATTAATATTATTGATACTCCAGGTCACGTAGATTTTACTATTGAAGTAGAAAGATCTTTAAAAGTTTTAGATGGTGCCGTAGCAGTATTTGATGGTGTAGCTGGCGTTGAACCTCAATCGGAAACTGTTTGGAGACAAGCAGATAAATATAAGGTTCCAAGAATATGTTTTGTAAATAAATTGGACAGAACAGGTGCAGATTTTTTTCGATGCGTTGATATGATAAAAGATAGACTTGGAGCTAAACCTCTAGTTTTACAATTACCAGTAGGTTCCGAAGCAGATTTAAAAGGGATAGTTGATCTAGTTAAAATGAAAGCTGTTGTTTGGCAAAACGAAGACTTAGGTGCTAAATTTGATCTAGTAGATATTCCTGCTGAACTTAAAGAAAAAGCAAATCAATACAGAAAAGAATTAGTTGAAACAGCAGTAGAAGAAGATGAAAAATTAATGGAAGATTATTTAAATGGAAAAGAACCAACAGAGGAACAATTAATTAAATGTATAAGAAAAGGAACTTTAGGATTTAATTTTGTGCCTATAACAACTGGTTCTGCCTTTAAAAATAAAGGTGTCCAACCTTTACTAGATGCAGTTATAGATTATTTACCTAGCCCTGAGGATTTAAAGTCAATAGAGGGAACTAAATTAGGGTCAGATGAAAAAGTTCAGATGAAATTTGCTGATAATGAGCCATTTTCTGGCTTAGCGTTTAAAGTTGCTAATGATCCTTTTGTTGGATCATTAACTTTTATCAGAATTTATTCTGGCACATTAAAATCAGGGACATCTGTTTACAATTCTTCAAAAGAAAAATCTGAAAGAGTTGGAAGAATGCTTTTGATGCACGCAAATAGCAGAGAAGATATTAAAGAAGCAAATGCAGGGGACATAGTAGCTTTAGCAGGATTAAAATATACAATAACTGGTCATACATTATGCGGAGAAGATAATCCAGTATTATTAGAACCTATGGAATTTCCCGATCCAGTTATTGAGATTGCTGTTGAGCCAAAAACAAAGGGTGACCAAGAAAAAATGGGTGAAGCTTTAGGCAGGTTAGCTAAAGAAGATCCTTCATTTAGAGTGACGTCAGATGAGGAGTCAGGTCAGACAATCATTAAAGGTATGGGAGAATTACATTTAGACATCATTGTTGATAGAATGAAAAGAGAATTTAAAGTTGAAGCAAATATTGGAGCGCCTCAAGTTGCTTACAGAGAAACTATTCTTGGATCTTCAGAGGTTACTTATATACATAAAAAACAAAGCGGTGGCGCAGGTCAATTTGCCAAAGTCACTTTACTTGTTGAACCTTTAGAGCCAGGAAAAGGCAGAGAAGTTGAGAACAAAATTAAAGGCGGGGCTATACCTAAAGAATTTATTCCAGGTGTAGAAAAAGGCGTAGAGAGCGTTGCTGATAGTGGAATTTTAGCAGGATTTCCATTAATTGATTACAAGGTCACAATTATTGATGGATTACATCACGATGTTGACTCGAGCGTTTTAGCTTTTGAAATAGCTAGCAGGATGTGCTTTAGAGATGCTTGTACTAAAGCACAACTAAAATTACTTGAACCTATAATGAAAGTCGAGGTGGTGACGCCGGAAGATTTTATGGGTGATGTAATTGGAGACCTTAATAGTCGAAGAGGTCAGGTAGGTTCTACAGAACCGAGAGGCAACGCAACAGCAATACAAGCAACAGTTCCCTTAGCGAATATGTTTGGTTATATAAACAACCTTCGATCCTCAACACAAGGTAGAGCACAATACACAATGCAGTTTAGTCATTATGATAAGGTGCCACAAAATGTTCAGGACGAGGTAACAAAGAAATTAGCATAATATGGAAAATCAAAATATCAGAATTCACCTAAAAGCTTACGATAATAAAATTTTAGATCTATCTACAGAGGAAATTGTAAATACAGCTAAGAGAACAGGTGCGCAAGTAAAAGGTCCTATACCTTTACCCACTAGAATTGAAAGGTATACCGTTTTGAGATCACCTCACATAGATAAAAAAAGTCGTGAACAATTTGAGTCAAGAACACATAAAAGATTGATAGATATTATTGAACCAACTCCTCAAACAGTAGAAGCTTTGATGAAATTAGATTTAGCTTCAGGAGTAGATATAGAGATAAAAATATAATTATGAGTATTGGATTAATAGGAACGAAATTAGGTATGACTAGAGAATTTATACAATCTGGCCAATCTGTACCAGTAACTGTAATCAAAATAGAAACAGGTCGTGTTATTGATATTATTCAAAAAGACAAAAGAGGATACTCTGCAGTGAAAATTGGATACTTTAAAACAAAAAACTCCAAACTAACTAAACAAATGAAAGGTTTTTTCACTAAAAAAAACACTGAGCCAAAAAAAATTTTAAGAGAATATAGAGTTGAAAACACTGAAAATTTTAAAACAGGAAATGAGTTAGGTTTAGAACTTTTAAAAGATAAAAGGTTTGTTGATGTAAGATCAAAAACTATTGGAAAAGGATTTGCTGGAGCTATGAAAAGATGGAATTTTGGAGGATTAAGAGCCTCACACGGTGTTTCAGTTTCACATAGAGCGCACGGTTCAACTGGACAAAATCAAGACCCAGGAAGAGTTTTTAAAGGAAAAAAAATGGCTGGCCACATGGGAGATAAGTTTAGAACTATGCTTAATTTAGAAATAATTAAATCAGATCTAGATAATAATCTGCTATATTTAAAAGGTTCCATTCCAGGCGGAAAAAACTCAACTATTTATTTAAGAGAATCTGTAAAAAACATTAGAAGAAAAACTACTTTAGAAAAATATAACGATAAAATTAAAAAATCTGAAGCAGCAAAAGGAAAAAAGAAGTAAAATGAAAATAAAACTATTAAATTTAGACAGTTCTAAAACAGAAACTATTGAAGTTTCAGACAAGATTTTAAAACATAAAGTTAATTACAAATTAATAAAATCAGTAATTGATTGGCAGTTAAATCATCTTAAACCTAGAACAGCAAAAACCAAACAGAAAAATGAAATTAAGGGTTCAACTAAAAAAATAGTTCCTCAAAAAGGTAGTGGTGGAGCCCGACATGCTAGTAGAAAAGCACCTATTTTTGTAGGAGGAGGTGTTGCTCATGGCCCTAAAGGTGCAGTATATAAAATAAAGAAAATTAATAAAAAAGTAAGGAAATTAGCTCTTGCACACACTTTGTCAAAAAAAAATACAGATAAAAACTTATTTGTACTGTCAGACGTAAAAAAAGAAGTAAAAAAAACAAAAGAATTTAATAATTTTTTAAAAAAAAATAATTTAATAAACGTGATTATAATTTCAGATTTAGAAACATTAAAAAATATAAATAAATCAGCGAGAAATATAAGAGATCTTAAATTAATAAATGACGCTGGTGCAAATATTTACGATATGATGAAATACAAAAATGTCTTATTAACACAGAGTTCAATTAAAAATTTAGAAAAAAGGATTTTAAATGAAAAAAATTAATTATTTAGACTCAATTATAAGACCAATAATAACTGAAAAAGCAACCATTCTTTCTGAGCAAAATAAAACTGTGTTTAAAGTTCATAAGAAGGCTAATAAGAATAATATTAAAAAAAATATTGAAAAATTGTTTAAAGTTAATGTCATAAAGGTAAATATTGTTAATTTAAAATCTAAAATAAAATTAAAACAAGGCAGACTTTCAAAAAAAAGTGGTTATAAAAAAGCAATAGTAACTTTAAAAAAAGGTCAAAGTATTGACCTAACGACTGGAATTTAATTATGAGTTTGAAAACTTTTAAACCATATACAAAATCAACTAGAGGAACAGTTATAGTTAATAAAAGCGGTTTATGGAAAGGTTCTCCTTATAAGCCACTAACAAAAGGTCAAAAATCATCTGGGGGAAGAAATAATTACGGTAGGATCACCTCAAGGCATAGAGGAGGTGGTGTAAAACATAAATATAGAATTGTTGATTTTTTAAGAAATAAAAAGAATGTTAGTGCAACTATTGAAAGAATTGAGTATGATCCAAACAGAACATCTTACATAGCTTTAATAAAATACGAAGATAACGTAAGAAATTATATTTTATGTCCGCAAGGAATTAAAGTGGGAGATAAAGTTTCTTCAGGTGATAATGTCGATATTAAAGTTGGAAATTGTTTAAAGTTAAAAGATATTCCGCCTGGGACAACCATTCATAATGTAGAATTAATTCCTGGAAATGGTGGAAAATTAGCTAGATCAGCTGGATCTTCAGTAACTTTATCAGGCATAGATGATGATTATGCAATTTTAAAACTTTCATCAGGAGAAACGCGTAAAGTTAGCGCAAATTGCAATGCAACTATCGGCTCAGTTTCAAATCCTGATCAAAAAAATATTAAAATTGGGAAAGCTGGAAGAAACAGGTGGAAAGGTAAACGACCACAATCTAGAGGAGTTGCAATGAATCCGGTCGATCACCCACACGGAGGAGGTGAAGGTAAGACTTCAGGAGGTAGAAGTCCAGTATCGCCATGGGGTCAATCAGCAAAAGGTTTAAAAACAAGAAAACCAAAAAGAAGTGATAAATTTATTATAACAAGAAGGAAAAAAAGAAAATAGATATGACTAGAGCAGTATGGAAAGGTCCTTTTGTACATCCAAGTTTATTAAAAAAAATTGATAAACTTAAAAATAATCCTGGAAAAAAACCAATTAAAACATGGTCAAGAAATTCAACAATTATTCCCGACTTTGTTGGGCACAGCTTTATGATACATAATGGGAAATCATTTATACCTATTACTATATCAGAAGAAATGGTAGGTCATAAATTAGGAGAATTTGCTCCTACTCGAACTTTTAAAGGACATACGCCTGCAGATAAAAAAGCTGCAGCAGAGAAAGCAGCATCATCAACACCATCAACTGGAGCAGCTAAAGATGCAAAAAAATAACAACACAGTTAAAGCTGTAAATAAAAACGTCAGGTCTAGTCCACGAAAGATCTCTTTAGTTTTAGATCATATTAGAGGAAAAAAAGTTGATGCGGTTTTAAGAGATTTAGATTTTATAAGAAAAAAGATATCATTAGATGTCAGTAAAACTGTAAAATCGGCTATTGCTAATGCAGAAAATAATAATCAGTTCGATATTGATAATCTTTATGTTAAAGAAGCATACGTCGGTAAGTCTCTAGTGATGAAAAGATTTAGACCAAGAGCAAAAGGAAGAGCGAGTCCAATTAAAAAACCATTTAGCAGAATTACAATTATTTTAAGCGAGAGAAAGGAGTTAAAAAATGGGCCAAAAAATTAATCCAATAGGACTAAGGCTTGGAATAAATCGCGGATGGGACTCCACTTGGTTTGCCAAAAAGAAAGATTTTGGAAAATACCTGATAGAAGATTTTAAAATGCGAGAGTATATTAAGAAAAATATAACAAATTCAGGAGTTTCAGAAATAATAATAGAGAGGTCATCAAAAAAATGTACAGTTTCAATACATACGTCTAGACCCGGATTTGTTATTGGAAAAAAAGGATCAGATATAGAAAAAATTAAAAAAAATTTAATGAAAATCACTGACAGCGAAGTTAATGTGAATATTAAAGAAATAAAAAAACCAGAGTTAAATGCAAATTTAGTTGCAGAAAATATAGCCCAACAATTAGTAAAAAGAATTGCTTACAGAAGGGCAATGAAAAGAGCCATGCAATCAGCAATGAGATTAAATGCTAAGGGTATTAAAGTAATGGTAAGTGGTCGTCTTGCTGGAAATGAAATTGCTAGAACAGAATGGTTAAGAGAAGGCAGTATTCCGTCGCACACGTTAAGAGCTAATATAGATTATGGTTTTGCTGAAGCTTTAACAACATATGGAATTATAGGGATTAAAGTTTGGATTTTCAAAGGAGCATTATTTGATAAAGACATTGAAAAAGAAAAAATAGAAAGAGTAAAAAATGTTACAACCAACAAGAACTAAATATAGAAAAGCATTTAAAGGTCGAATAAAAGGCAAAGCTAGTCGAGCTGTAACTTTAAACTATGGTCAATTTGGATTAAAAGCAATGCAGCCAGAAAGAGTTATTGGTAAACAAATCGAAGCTGCTAGAGTTGCTTTAACTAGATATATGAAAAGAACTGGTAAAGTTTGGACAAGAGTATTTCCCAATATACCAGTTTCAAAAAAACCAACAGAGGTTAGAATGGGTAAAGGAAAAGGTTCACCTGAATATTATGCATGTAGAGTAAAACCAGGAAGAATTATTTTTGAGATTGATGGTGTCACAGAAGAAGTAGCTCGTGAAGCCTTATATAAAGCATCAGCAAAACTACCAATTAAAACTAAATTTATAAGCAGATAATATGGCAACAAAAAAAAAAGAGGATAAAAAATTGACAAAGGACCAGGCTTTAAAAAAACTTGAAACTTTGAAAAAAGACTTATTGAATATAAGATTTAAAAGAATAAATAATCAAGTTGAAAATCCTGCACAATATGGAGAAATTAAAAAAAGTATAGCTAGACTATACACAACTATTAAGAGTTCGAAATGACAAAAAAGATTTTAAAAGGTGTGATAACTAGTGCTAAAAATGACAAAACTGTCGTTGTAGAGGTAACGAGGAAATTTGCTCACCCTTTTTACGGAAAAGTTATAAAAAGATCAAAAAAATATCATGCACATGATGAAAAAAACAAATTTAAAGAGGGTGACACTATTAAAATTATTGAATGCAACCCAATTTCTAAAAAGAAAAAATGGAAGGTTATAGAAAAGTGATACAAGTACAAACAGAATTAAATGTAGCTGATAACACAGGTGCAAAAAGAGTTGAGTGCATTAAAGTTCTCGGAGGTTCTAAAAGACGTTATGCATCAGTTGGAGATATAATTGTTATAAGTGTTAAAGATGCTATTCCAAAAGGAAAAGTTAAAAAGGGTGCTGTGCATAAAGCGGTTGTGGTGAGAACGAAAAAAGAAATATTTAGAAACGATGGATCAAAAATACAATTTGATACCAACGCAGTAGTATTAACTGACGAAAAAGGTGAACCAATAGGAACAAGAATATTTGGTCCAGTTACTCGAGAATTAAGAGTAAGAGGACATACTAAAATTATTTCGTTAGCACCGGAGGTTTTATAAAATGTTAAATTTAAAAAAAGGAGCACAAGTAAAAATAATATCAGGCAAAGATAAAGGTAAAACTGGTGAAATTTTAGAAATTAACAGAAGTTCGAATAGAATTAAAATTAAAGCTATTAATATGATAAAGAAACATCTTAAACCTACAAAAGAAAATAAAGGTGGAATTATTTCTAAAGAAAACTTTATTCATGTTTCAAATGTGAAAAATATTGATAAACAAATCCCAAAAACAAAACAAAAAAAAGAGAGTAAAAAATAATGACTCCAAGATTAAAAACTTTATATGAAAAGGACATAGTTAAAAATTTAATGAATAAACTTAACTACAAAAACAAACATCAAGCACCAAAACTTGTAAAAATAGTTTTGAATATGGGTCTAGGTGAGGATGCATCTGATGGAAAAAAAATCAAAACAAGTTTGGATGATTTAAGTTTAATTACTGGTCAGAAACCTGTAGTTACAAAATTTAAAAAATCAATTGCTAACTTTAAAACAAGAAAAGGTCAAAGTGCTGGGGCTAAAGTCACACTTAGATCTAATAGGATGTATGAGTTCGTAGATAGATTGGTTAATATAGCTTTACCAAGAATTAAAGATTTTAGAGGTTTAAAATCTGATGGAATTGATAATTCTGGAAACTATAGCTTTGGTATAAAAGAACATATAATTTTTCCAGAAGTTAATTTCGATAAAGTTGATAAAATTAGAGGCTTAGATATTACAATTGTAACATCAAACTCATCTAAAAAGGGGACTTTTGAACTTTTAAAAGAATTTAATTTTCCAATAACAGAAAAGAAAACGAGGTAATATGGCAAAAACAAGCGCAATTCAAAAAAACTTAAAACGAATAAAGATGGTGAATAGATTTGAACAAAAAAGAAAGAAATTAAAAAAGATAATAATGAATAAAAAATTAGAACTAGCAGAGAGATTTGCTGCTCAATTAAAATTAGATAAATTACCTAAAAATTCTTCGCGGGTAAGAATTAGAAACAGATGCGGCATATCTGGACGGCCGCACGGGTATTATAGAAAATTAAAAATTTCTAGGATAGCTTTAAGAGACATGGCATCTGCTGGAAAAATACCTGGAATAATTAAATCAAGCTGGTAGGAGGAATATGACTTTAGTTGATCCAATTGGAGATATGTTTACAAGGATTAGAAATGGGCAAATGAGAAATTTGAACTCTGTAAATATACCTGCTTCAAAGTTTAGATCGAAAATTTTAGAAATTTTAAAAACAGAAGGATACATAAATAGTTTCTTTTTAGAGAGCAATGACAATAATAAAAAAGTCATTAAAGTAAATTTAAAATATTATGAAGGCACTCCTGTAATCAAAGAGATTAAAAGAATATCAAAACCAGGTAGAAGAGTTTACTCTAGAGCTACAAGTATACCAAAAATTCAAAATGGATTAGGTATGGCAATTATATCAACTTCGCAAGGAGTAATGTCAGATATTGAAGCAAGAAAAAATAATATTGGTGGCGAAATAATTTGTAAGGTATTTTAATGTCTAAAATTGGAAAAAAAAATATAGTATTGCCAAAAGAAACTTCAATAAAAGTTGAAGGTGATAAAATTACTATAGTTGGGCCAAAAGGAAATAAATCATTGTTTATAAATGAAAAAATATTTTTATCTAAGGTAAATGAGAAAAATGAGTTCCAAATTTCTCCAATTAATAAAGAAATAGATCATAAAACCCAATTATTATGGGGAACGTACAGAAGTTTAGTTAATAATGCCGTTATCGGAGTTTCCACTGGACATGAAAAAATATTAGAATTGAATGGTGTGGGTTTTAGAGCTAATTTAAAAGGTGAAACGTTAAATCTACAAATAGGCTTCAGTCACGATGTTAATTTTAAATTTCCAAAAGATGTTAAAATACAAGTAGAGAAACAAACTGTAATAAAAATAAACGGTGTAGATAAAGAACTTGTTTCGAAAATTGCATCAGATATTAAATCCCTTAAGCCAGTTGAGCCTTACAAAGGGAAAGGTATAAAAGAAAGAAACCAGTATGTTTTAAGAAAAGAGGGAAAGAAGAAATAAATGAAAAAAGTTAATTCAAAAATAAAAAGAAAAATAAGAAATAGAAAAAAGCTGAAAGACGTTAACAAAAATAAATTTAGAGTTACTGTTTTTAAATCTTCAAAAAACATTTCAGCTCAAATAATAGATGATAAAATAAGTAAAACTCTTGTTTCTGCATCTTCTACAGAAAAAGAATTAAAAAAAAATAAATCAAAAAAGATGGAACTATCTAATGTTTTGGGGGAGTTATTGGCGAAAAGAGCAAAAGAAAAGAAAATAAGCAATGTATATTTCGATAGAGGGGGGTATAAATACCACGGACGCATCAAAGCCTTTGCGGACTCTCTAAGAAAGAATGGAATAAAAATTTAATATGAGTGAAATTGAATTAAAAGAAAAATTAGTAGCAATTAATAGAATCACTAAAGTTGTTAAAGGCGGAAGAAGGTTTGGTTTTGCCGCTTTAGTTGTTGTAGGTAATCAAAAAGGTTCTATCGGTATTGGTCAAGGAAAATCAAAACAAGTTCCAGATGCTATAAAAAAAGCAACTGAAGTAGCTAAGAGAAACCAAGTAAAAATACCTCTTAAAGACGGCAGAACCCTTCACCATGATGTTAAAGGTAAAAATGGATCTGGTAAAGTTTTTATGAGATCTGCACCAGCTGGTACAGGTATAATTGCTGGTGGAGCCATTAGGTCGGTTTGTGAAGTTTTAGGAATTCAAGATGTTGTCGCAAAATCTCTTGGATCAGCAAACCCCCATAACGTTCTTAAAGCATGTGTTAACGGATTGAGGTCTCAAATTTCACCAAAAATTTTGTCTGCAATAAGAGGGAAAAAAATATCTGAAATTGTTTCAAAAAGAGAGAATAAATAATGAGATTAAATGAATTGATTAAGACCAATAAAAAAAAAATTAGACCAGGAAGAGGGATCGGCTCTGGAAAAGGTAAAACATCCGGTAGAGGTCATAAAGGACAAAAAGCTAGGTCAGGAGTAGCAATCAAAAGTTTTGAAGGCGGTCAAATGCCTTTGTTTAGAAGGTTGCCTAAAAGAGGATTTAGATCATTTAAAAAAAATAATACTGCAATATTAAATTTATCAAATTTACAAAGTTTTTTTGATCAAAAAAAAATTAAACTAGATGATAATTTAGATTTAAAAACACTTCAAAATAATAAAATTATTTCAAAAAAATACGATAAATTGAAAATTTTGGGAAATGGTGACATAAAAAATAAAGTAAATTTATCTGTGAATTTTATTTCAAAACAAGCCAAAGAGAAAATTGAAAAAATTGGTGGAAAACTAACACTGATTAAAAAATAAAATTATGTCTAGTGAAAACTTAAATACTGGTGCCTTTAGTCATGCAACAGATCTAAAAAATAGAATATTATTTACTATTTTTTTACTGATAATCTATAGATTAGGAACATATGTGCCACTATCTGGTATAGATCCAGACGCACTAAAAGAAATTATGTCATCAAGTCAAAAAGGACTTTTAGGTATGTTTAATATGTTTTCAGGTGGCGCTGTTACTAGAATGGCAATCTTCGCTTTAGGAATAATGCCGTACATTTCATCATCCATTATTGTTCAATTATTAACTGGTACTTCAGATTACTTTAAGAATTTGAAGGAGCAAGGTGAAATAGGAAGAAAAAAGATCACTCAAATTACAAGATATGGAACAGTAATGATAGCGGGCTTACAAGGGTATGGTGTAGCAGTTGGAATTGAAAATGCTGGTAATCTTGTTCTTGAACCAGGAATGTATTTTAGAGTAACAACAACTATTTCATTAGTGGCTGGAACTACTTTTTTGATGTGGCTAGGAGAACAAATTACACTGAGGGGTATTGGTAATGGTATCTCTTTAATTATATTTTCCGGTATTGTTGCGGAGATACCTAGAGCTTTAGCATCTACTTTTGAATTAGGAAGAACTGGAGCATTATCTGCTGTAATGATTGTAGGTATTTTTATATTAGTAATTATAACAGTTTTGTTTATTGTTTTTTTTGAAAGAGCTGTAAGAAAAATATTAATTAATTATCCTAAAAGACAAATGGGAAATAAAGTTTACGGTGGTGAGTCCTCTCATCTTCCATTAAAAATTAATACTGCTGGAGTTATTCCCGCTATTTTTGCTTCAGCTTTACTTCTTTTACCAATAACTATGAGTAATTTTGGTTTTTCGGATTCGGACCTATTTATCAATTTTTCGTCTATGTTTACTCAAGGGCAACCGTTATACATGGCTTTGTATGCATTCGGAATTATATTTTTTTCTTTTTTCTATACATCAATAGTATTTAACCCAAAAGAAACAGCGGAAAATTTAAGAAAGTACGGAGGTTATATACCTGGAATAAGACCAGGAGAGAGAACAGCAGAATATATAGAAACAATCTTGACAAGACTTACAACTATCGGGGCAATGTATTTAACTGTAGTATGTTTAATGCCTGAGTTTTTAATAGCAAAATATCCAATACCATTTTATCTTGGAGGCACTTCAATTTTAATAGTCGTGGTAGTAGCCATGGATACAGTTACTCAAGTTCAAACAAGACTTATGAGTTCTCAGTATGAATCATTAATTAAAAAAGCTAAATTTGGGAAGTAGTTAAATGAATTTAGTTATTTTTGGACCGCCAGGAGCTGGAAAAGGCACTCAATCAAAATTTATTGCAGAAAAATTTAAAATGTTTCAACTATCTACTGGAGAGTTTTTAAGAAAAGAAATAACTAAAAATACTGAAATAGGAAAAAAAATATCATCAGTTATAAATACTGGAGCTCTTGTTTCTGATAAAATAGTTTCGGATTTAATTGAAAAAATAATATCTGATAAAAAATATCAAAATCGAATAATTTTTGATGGATACCCGAGAAATTTAATACAAGCTAAAAACTTAGATATTTTACTAAAAAAATATAATCAGAAAATTGACATTGTTTTGAAATTAACAGTGAGCCTTGAAACAATAAAAAAAAGAATTTCTGAAAGACGCAATTTAGAAAAAAGACCGGATGATAATGAGACTGTAGCGATTAAAAGATACGAAACATACGAAAAATCTACTGAACCAGTGATTGAATATTATAAAAATTTGAATTTGTTGAAAGTGATCGACGGCGAGAAGTCAATTAATCAAATAAACAAAGAAATTAGCGATATTATTTCCCCTATATAGGGTTGACATTAATCAATAACGCCATTAAATACGCACATAGAAATTAAACCCTTTATTATATGGCTCCTATAGCAGGAATAAACATTCCCCAAAATAAAATTGTCAGTATTGCCCTAACTTATATACATGGTATCGGTTTGTATTCGTCTAAGAAAATTTGTAAGAAACTAAATATATCTGAAAGTACCAGGGTAAATCAACTTTCTGAAGAGCAAGTATTAAAGATAAGGGAGTACATTGACAGTACTCATAAAGTTGAAGGTGATTTAAGACGAGAGATTTCTGTGAACATTAAAAGATTAGTAGATTTAGCCACTTATAGAGGCAGCAGACATAAAAAAAAATTACCTGTTAGAGGTCAAAGAACTCATTGTAATGCAAGAACAAGAAAAGGAAAAGCGATAGCAATAGCAGGAAAAAAGCTAACACCGCTTAAGAAATAATTATGAATAAAAAAGTAGAAGAAAAAAAAGATTTAATTGATAAAGACATTAAAAAAAAAGAAACACAATTTAAAAAAAAGAAAAAGATAAAAAGAAATATCACTTCAGGTATTGCTTTTGTAAATTCAACTTTTAATAATACAATAATATCAATAGCTGATGAAACTGGAAACGTTATATCCTGGTCTTCAGCCGGTTCAAAAGGATTTAAGGGCTCAAGAAAATCAACACCTTATGCGGCACAAGTTGCAGCTGATGATGCTGGAGCTAAAGCTTATGAGATGGGTTTACGAACATTAACTGTTCAAGTGAAAGGCCCAGGGTCAGGTAGAGAAACTGCGTTAAGGTCATTACAATCAAGAGGATTCAAGATTATTTCAATTAAAGATACAACACCAATGCCACACAATGGAACAAGACCACCAAAAAAAAGGAGAGTTTAATGCAAGCAAGCACTAACATAATAGATAAAAATTGGAAGGATTTAATAAAACCAAATAAACTTAATATTACAAGTAGTGAAGATAAGTCTTTTGCGAAAGTTGTTGCTGAACCTTTAGAAAAGGGATTTGGACAAACTATAGGGAACTCACTAAGAAGGATTTTACTGTCATCAATTCAAGGTGCCGCAGTAACCGCTATACAAATCGATGGAGTCCTACATGAATTTTCATCAATTAAAGGAGTTCGTGAAGATGTAACTGATATTGTTTTAAATGTAAAAAATTTAGCAATTAAATGTAATTCATCGAGCTCAAAAAAAATTATTTTAGATGTTAAAGGCCCAAAAGAGGTAAAAGCTAAAGATATAACTTTAGTTTCTGAGGTAGAAATTTTAAATCCAGATCAAACAATATGCAATGTAGATGAAAAAACAGATTTCCATATGGAATTGTTTGTTAATTCAGGTAAAGGATATGTGCCAGCTCCAAAAAATAGATCTGAAGATAGTCCGCTTGGATTAATTTCTATAGACTCTTTATTTAGCCCAGTTAAAAAGGTTTCATTCTCAATAGAAAATACTAGAGCAGGTAGCGCTCTTGACTATGATAAATTAGTAATGAATGTTGAAACTAATGGGACAGTCGCCGCTGAAGATGCAATAGCTTATTCTGCAAGAATTTTTCAAGATCAACTTTCAATGTTTGTTAACTTTGAAGATCCCAAAGAAATTGTAAAAGAGGTAAAATCATCAGAACCTGAATTTAATAAAAATTTACTTAAAAGAGTAGAGGAGCTTGAACTTTCTGTAAGATCAATGAATTGTTTAAAAAATGACAATATTATTTATATTGGTGATTTAGTTCAAAAAACGGAACCAGAAATGTTAAGGACGCCAAATTTTGGGAGAAAATCACTTAATGAAATTAAGGAGGTACTTAATACCATGTCATTATACTTAGGTATGGAAATTCCAAATTGGCCGCCAGACAATATAGCGGAAATGTCAAAAAAACTTGAAGAAAATACTTACTAATGAGACATAATTTAGGATATAGAAAATTAAACAAAACTTCAGAGCATAGAAAAGCTTTGTTTAAAAATATGCTCAATTCTTTAATCAAATATGAGCAAATTATAACAACTCTTCCTAAAGCTAAAGAATTGAAACCTCAAATTGACAAAGTTATTACAATTGGAAAAAAAAATGATTTAAATAATAAAAAGAAACTTTTTTCAAAATTACAAAATCAGGACTCTGTTAAGAAAGTATTTAATGAATTATCTAAAAGATATAATAAAAGAAATGGTGGTTATTCTAGAGTATTAAAGGCTGGTTTCAGAACTGGGGATGATGCGCCAATGGCCGTAATAGAGTTAATCGACAGAAATTTAGAAGCAAAAAAAGTTGATAAACCAAAAAAAGTTCAGAATAAAGAGAAAAAAACTTCCGAACCAACAAAAGCAGCAAGTAAATAAAGTAAATTTTACATGCCAGATAAGTTTATAGTAAGCAAAAATTACAATAATTCTCGTTTCGACAGATGGTTTAAAGAAGAAGTAATTAATCTTCCAAATTCTTTAATACAAAAACTTTTAAGAAAAAGTAAAGTGAAAGTAAATAAAAAAAAGGTAAAATCCTCTTTTAGGCTTACTGCAGGTGATCATGTATTTATTTATAACTTGTCAAATTATAAACCAACGAATTTAAAAAAAAAGATCAATTATCTGCCCACAAAAAAAGAAAAAGATAGACTAGAAAACTTTGTTATACATGATGATGATAATTATATTGTAATTAATAAACCAAGAAGTATAGCAGTACAGTCGGGCACAAATAATCTCAAAAACATCGTGGATACTTTAAAAGATACAAAATATTTTCAACATTCCAAACCTTATATTGTTCATAGATTAGATAAAGAAACATCTGGTATATTTTTAATAGCTAAAAATAAAGAGTCAGCACAATTTTTTACTTCATTATTTAGAATAAGAAAAATTCATAAAACTTACCTAGCAATTGTAAAAGGGAAAGTGCCAAACAAATTAAAGAAAATGGAAGATTTTCTTGAATATCATGAAAGAAACAAGAAATCTAAACTTAAAGCTATTACTTTTTTAAAAGTTATAAAATCTAACGATAAATATTCATTATTGGAATTAAACCCTAGAACTGGAAGAAAACATCAACTTAGAAAACAATTATACATGAGAGGTTTTCCAATTATTGGTGACAGTAAATATAATTTATACAAAAATAAAAAAAATAAAGATAAAGTTGAATGTATGCTACTGCATTCACACAAAATTAAATTTATGAAAAATGATAAAAAGTTTGGTTACCAAGCTCAACTTGATAGTGAATTTAAAAAAAAATTAAATTTATATTTTAGATAAATTCTTAACAAAAATTGATTTAATATTTTTATTTAAATTTTTAACCTTACTTATACCTAAATCATTGAAAGATGTTACCATTTCATTACTCAAACCACATGGCATTATTTTTTTGTAGTAGGATAGATTATTTTTAATGTTTATTGAACAACCATGATAAACCACCCAATTTTTAATTCTCACTCCAATCGCCGATATTTTTTTATTTTTTACCCATATACCAATATTCTTTCTATCTGAATAAGCGTGTATATTATAAAGTTTTAAAAGTTCGATAATACTATTTTCCAATTTATTAATAAATAATCTAACGTCCTTTTTTCTTTTGTTAAGATTTATAACAAAGTAAATAATTTTTTGCCCTGGACTATGTAAGGTTATTTTACCTCCTCTATTTGTTTTTATAACTTTAATTTTTTTATCTAAAATCTCATTTTTATTTGATCTGATGCCAGCAGTGTATGTAGTGGGGTGTTCAAGAATCCATATAAATTCTTTTTTTAGCCCTTTTTTTACGTCTTCAACTCTTTTTTCAAGAATAATCATTGCCTTTTTATAAGGTATTCTATTTTTGCTTATTTTGATCTCTATGCTCATTTAATTTGAATTTTACCATTTAATGAACTATTAGTCTCAAAAAAAGAAATCAAGGATTTTTATGAGTTTAG
>MDSV01118138.1_pt1 | contig 25964 bp, 15 predicted proteins | sample 810851 | NCBI WGS metagenome assembly MDSV01 (sample SAMN05326640, study PRJNA326480) | marine metagenome | isolation source: seawater | place: Atlantic Ocean: North East | collected 2012
CCGCTTCGGCGAACCGGCCGGGCCACGCCGACGCGCGCCGCGTGGCCTCGAGGTCGAACTCGCCGGCGAACGCGCGGGCCAGCGCCTCGGAAGCGCCCCCCGCGCCACCACCGTCCATCAGACGAACCCACCCGGAACCGACGCCGCACGCGAGCTCCGCCGCCTCGGGTCTCAGCGCCCACCCCGCGACGCGCGCGTCCGAAAACGGAGGCGCGACGCGCCCGACGGACCAGCCGCTTTCGCGGTCGAGCCGCCCGACGACGGCGTCCGCCGCGCCCATCGCGCGGAGCTGCGATTTCAGGTCCACGGTGATTTTACGCGCCCCGGGCGTCGCCAGGATGGAGTGCACCGTCTCCCACGCGAACCCGCGACGGGCAGGGCCGGGGCTGGGGCCGCCGTCGGCGTCGGCGGCGTCGGCGGCGGCGACGGCGTCGGCGGCGTCGGCGTCGCGCCGCGGCGGGCCGACGACGACGGGCGCGTAGAACGTCGCTTCGGGGTTCGACGCGAACGCCAGCGCGATCGCCACGGGGGGTGAGGCGACCGGCCCGGCGCCCAAACCGGCGACCGCGCGCGTCCCCGGACGCAACACGAACGCGTACGACGGCGCGGCGCGCCAAAACGCCTCGAGCCGCTCGAGGTGTTCGGGGAGACGCACCGCCACCGCGCCTCGCGCGGCGGCCGGGTCGAACGGAGGGAGCGCCCTCTCCGGCGAGGCGGACGCGTCGAGGTCGTTCTCGCGGGACGAAGGCTCGATCGGCTCGATCGGCTCGATCGGCTCGATCGGCTCGTCGTCCCGGAACCCGAACGCGGTCTCGTCCGCCAAAAGCGCGGGCTTCGCGATGGGCGCGAGTCGCTGGAGCTCGCGGAGTTTCGCCTCCGACGCCTCGCGCGCCGCGCCGCGCTGCTCCGCGCACACGCGCCGCGCGCCGCGAAGGATCATCTGCGCGGCGGCCGGGCCGGCGCCCGCGCCCGCCTTGGTGCCGTGCTGAAGGAGCGCCATCAGCTGTTTGGCAGACATGTCAAGGATCGCCTCCGGGGTTCGGTACCCCGCCGTGTACAGCGCACGCGCCCGGGACGCGCCGATGCCCGGGATGCTCGTGAGCTCGAGCAGCTCCTCCCTCGCGCCGGCGGCGATTCTGTCCTGCAGCCGGGTGACCAGCGCCTCGACGTCCCCGAAGCCCATCGGGCCGCACACCGCCGCCACCTGCCCGGCGTGCCTCGCCGCGGCCTCCTGCGTCTGCGCAAGGACCCCCGGGGACATCCCGAACGCCTCGGCGGTTTCGTGAACGTCGCGCTCGCACACCACGTCGTGCAGCGCCAAAGCTTTCAAAAACCGGTGGCAAATCCGAGCCGACGCGCGGTGCTCCTTCGATCGGTCGCTCGAGCCGCGCATCAGCCGGCCGTAATACGCCTCGGTGATCCCCACCGTCTCCGCCACCACGCGCTCGTGCTCGTTCAGGCGGCCGTATATCTTCACGAACACCGCGCGGTTCAACCAGCACTCGTCGTCTGCGGCGGGCGGCCCGCCGCGGCGGGAGGGCTGTTTCGGGGCGGCGCTCTCGCGTCCCGGCGGGCGCGCCCGGTCCGCGACGTCCTCGACGTCCGCCGCGGCGGGCGGGTCGGGGGGGACGCACAGGAACAGCAGATGCAGGTCCGTCTCCAGGATCAGGCACCGCCGCGCCTGCCGCACGTCCGCCACGACGGCGACGGCGCGGTCGGGGTCGAGGTGCGCGGCGGCGGCGGCGCGGCCGAGCGGCGTCGGGTCCCACTTCTGCGTCTCGGCGTCCCAGCGCAGGAACGCGCGCTCCGCCAGCCACCGCAGCGCGCGCGTGGCGCCCGCGGCGACGACGTCTTGGAAGTCGTTCAGCGCGTTGAGCAGCGTGCACTGGATGTACCGCTTGATGTCACTCGGGTCGCGCGCCAGACCGCACGCCGCCGCCTCGAGCATCACCCGGCGCATGCCCGCCTGCGCGATGGTCGAGCTCAGCGCCTCGCCGTCCGAAGAGAGGCGGTCGGCCATCTCCAGCGCCAGCGCGGCGGCGTCCGAGTCGGCTCCGAAGCGCGAAGAAAAAGGCGACGCGCGCGACTCGGGCGTCTCGGCGTTTTTTACGCGCCGCGTCCACCGCACCTCCGTCGCGCGCGGGCACACCACAAACGCGTCGCCCGCGTCCGCCCCGAACCCCGCGCGACCGGCGCGACCGGCCATCTGCTGCAGGTCGCGCGCCTTCGCCAACTCGTGCAGCGCCGGCTTCTTGCGGTACACGTACGGCGCGGCGATCACCACGCGCTTCGCCGGGAGGTTCACTCCGGTGGCCATCGTCGTGGTGCAGCACACCACGCGGAACGCGCCCTCGCGGAAACCTCTCTCGACGACGGACTTCTCCTCGGCGCGCAACGCGGAGTGGTGCCACACCACCCCGCGCGACGCGCACGAGGCGAGCGAACCTTTCTCTTTCTTTTCTTTCCTCTCCGTCTCGGTGTCCGCCGCGTTCGGCTCAAGCCGACGGAGCTCGTCCGCCAGCGCGGCGCGCGCCGGGGCGGAGGCGCTCGCGCCGGGGCCCGCGTCCGCGTCCGCCAGCCCGGCGTCCTTCGCCAGTTTCGCGACGAGCGCGTTCGCCGTCGCCTCGCACTGGAACTTGGCAGCGCAGAACACGATCACGCCGCCGCGTCGCGCCACGGGCCTCGCGTCGCCCTCGTCCGCGAACGCCTCGCGCACGAGCTCTACCACGTGGTCCGTCTCCGTGACCGTCGCGGGAGGCAGCGCTCGTGCGCGGCGACGGTCCAGCGAGGGAGCGACTTCTTTCGCGCGCGCGAGGTCGAGCCCGTCCTCGTCCTCGCCGTCACCGCTCGTCCGCACGCGGAACACCCACCCGCCGGTCACGACGTGCGCGCGGAGCGGAACCGGCCTGAAGTCCGTCTCGAACAGCTTCGCGTCGAACCAGCGCGCCAGCCCGTCGACGTCCGCCAACGTCGCGCTCATGCCGATGATCTGCGGCGCGGACGCCGACGCGCCGAAAAAGTCGCCGCTGAAACCGGAGGGCTCGGTGAGCGGCACGAGGTGATCGTGCGTCTCCTCGCCGATCACCCCGCGGGGCGTCGCGGCGTGGCCCTCGACGGTCTTACGCGCCGCGAACAGCAGCTTGGTCAGCGCCAGCTCCAGCGTCCCGCCTCGGCTGGAGTCCTGCACCATGTGCAGCTCGTCCACCACCACCGAGCACAGCTCGCGCACGCGGTCCTCCTCGATGAGGCGCGTCATGACGTCGTTGAACTTCTCGGGCGTGCACACCAGCAGCCCGCCGCCGCCGTCGGGGGGCGGGAGCCTCCCCCCGCCCCCGCCGAAGAAGCGGCGTACCGGCACCTTGGATTCCGCGCCGAGCATGCGTTCCAGCTCGTCCGCGCGCTCGCGGCACAGGCTGACGAACGGCAGGACCATGATCCCGATCGAGCCCGGGACGGAGCGCAGGCGCCGGATCAGCAAGACGTCCGAGACGAGCGACTTCCCGCCGCTCGTCGGCGCGCAGTACACCAAGTTGGAGCTGTGGTCGAGCACGCCCTCCAGACCGAGACACGCGCGTTGCCACGGGTACAGGCGCTCCACGCGTTTGATCTCGCGAAAGTATCGAACCGTCGCCTCCGGCAACCCGACGCTCGCGATCGAGTCGTCGTCGGGCGCGGCGACCGGCGGCGGCGCGACGGACGGAACGACGCGCGGGAACCTTTCGCGGCGGTTCCCGCGCGAAAGGTCGACCGGACCATTTCCCGAAGAAACCGCGCTGTTTTTCTGGCTCCGGTCGTCGTTCCGTCCCGACCCGCCGATCGCGTTGGAGTGCGCGGACGCGGAGGGCGCGGGTCCCCCCGCGGCGGCGCGCGCCGGGCCGCGGTCCTTCGGTCCGCCGTCGCCGGCGAACGAGATGGTCTGCGGCGCGAGCGACGACTTCCGCTTTTCCGTCAGCAAAACACCGCCGTTCGACTCCGCCGCGCTTCGTGCCGCGCTACCGCACGCGGCGCTCTTGCCGCTCTTGTCGGGAGAGGTCACTTCAGCCGCCTCCCGCGCCTCCAGCGCGCGCGACCGGAGAAACGTCCTCTCGGCGTCCAGGCAGGCTTTTTCCCAGCTGCCAAAATCACCCGACGCCGGCGACGCGGAAAACCCAGCGCTTGACGCGGCGGGCGTGCGCTCAGCGACGGAGTTGCCGGGAACGAGGCCCAAACACGTCTGCAAGGCGTCGCGGTCCTCGCCCGCGGAGGATTTGCGCCTGAAGAGGAAGAGGAGGAAGCGCAAGTGTCAGAACGGGTGCGCAGATTCGGTGGCGCGCTCGGGTGCCACGATTCCTTCGGCGAGAGACGAAGCGTGGAAGCCTCGCGCAAAGCCTCGCTCACGAGTTGGGGGGGCGAACGACGTTTCAAATGCGAGCGCGTACTTGTTTCCGGTGAGGCGCGCGGGTACCGCCGAGGCCACCGCGGACGCGGGCTCCCGGTGCGACGGTTTCGTCGGGAGGGACATTGCGAACGGAAACCGAACGAACTATGTACGTGCGAGAAAGAATGAAATGCTGGCACCCCGAACGACGACGCGAGGCACCCTTTCGTCCAGGTGCTCTCCGCCGGCTCGCGGGGGCGGGCGCCTTGCGATCAACCTCGACAAGGCCACGCCGGTCACTCTCCTCCCTGCGCCGCTGCCTTCTGGCTCGAGGCGGGTGCTGGCGCCGATACGAGGTGATCTGCGTCGTCGTTTCCGAGAGCGAGATCTCTCACCGGGCGTCCGTATTTTCGTCACCCGGCTGCCCGGAGCTGTCGAAAAAGAGGTTGAACGAAACCGAATCAGAGCGAGGCGCACTCCGAGCTGCGCGGATGCTGGACGAACCGCTCATCACGCGCGCGCGGCGCGAGGACGACGCGGTCGCACGCTCTCGCTCGATATATCGGTGCGCGCACCGCCGATACCCGGTTCCAGCTCCGGTCGCGTCTTTCCTTCCGCACATTGTTGACACGCCAGATCTCGTCTCTCGCGAAAACACGCAGCGGCGACGGCGAGGCGTACGCCACGCTTCGCCGGCGCAAGGACTGGAACGAAAAGCTAAAAAACCTCGAAAGCCTCGACTACGAGGTCATCGATAACAGATGGTACCGACGCGATACACCCTCCCTGAACCCCGCCGGGTGAAGAGCGCGCGAGCGCGTCTCGGAGCACCCGACGCGAAACGAGCGCGCTTCCGACGAGATCGACACATCGAAAAGCTTTTTTTCGCGTGCCGAAACTGCGAAAAGCTGACGACTCGCTTTATTTTTTCCTTCCCGCGCGCGCGAAGCTTTCGACGCGCCGGCCGGCACACGTCGAACGTCAAGAAGTGGGTCGTCACCCTGGTCATCGGCACGGTCACCGGGATCCTCGCGTTCTGCATGGAGCACTCGATCACGGTGCTCGTTCGGGCTCGGTTGAAGCTCATCTCGCGCGCCGCGCGCGCCGCCGCGTGTCTGGCGTCGCCCGCCGCTTCCGCCGCTTCGGCGCTCGCGGCGGCGGCGGTCTCCGCCTCCGCGCTCGCGGCGGCCGCCTCCGCGCTGGTGGTGTTCGTCGCGCCCGCCGCGACCGGCGCGGGCGTCGCCTTGGTGATGGCCAGCCTGAACGGGGTGCATGTCCCCGAGCTGCTCGGCGCCAAAGCGGTGGCGGTGAAAGCGGCGGGCGCCGCGCTCGCCGTCGCCTCGGGCGCGCCCGTGGGACCCGAGGGACCGCTGATCCACGTCGGCGCGGGCGTCGCGAGCCTGTGCACTCGGCAGATGACCGCGCACGGCAGCTGGCTGGACGCGTTCCACAACGATGCGGACGGGAGGGACTTCCTCAGCGCGGGGGTGGCTGCCGGCCTCGCGGCGGCGTTCGGCGCGCCGGTGGGCGGCGTGCTGTTCTCGCTCGAGGAGGCGAGCACGCATTGGTCGCACGTCACAACGTGGCGGAGCCTGCTGTGCGCGGCGCTCGCGGTGTTCGTCTCCTCGGTGGCACGCGCGGCGACGCCGCGCGAGGGCGCGTGGGCGGGGAAGGCTTCGGCTTCGCTCCTGTCCCTCGCGGGCTCGACCGGCGTGATTCCGATTCGATCGGAGTCGCGCCGGGACGCCGCCGCGTCGTCAAACGCGGCGAGGCGCGACGACGCGTTCGCGTACTTTCTGTGGGAAATGCCTCTGTTCGCCGCGCTCGCCGCCGTCGCGGCGGCGATTGGCGCGACGCTCACGCGCGTCTCCGGCGCCATCGCGCCGCATCGGCCGAAACGGCCGTGGGCGCGCGTCCTCGAGGCCTCGCTCGTCGCGGGGGCGTGCGCGGCGATCGCTGTGCTCGCCGCCGCCGCGCTCGGCGCGTGCTCGGCGCGGCCCGGGCGCGGCGCGGGCGCGGCGGGTCCGACTCCGGCGAACGGCGTCTTCGACGCCGACGCCGCGTTCGGGCTCGGCTGTAAAGAAGGCGGCGCGAACGACGTCGGGACGATCCTCCTCGGTCTGCGCGACGACGTCATCTCCGAGCTTCTGTCGTCTTCGAGCGAAGACACCTTCGCGCCCTCGTCCGTCGCCGTCGCGCTCGCCGCGCTGTTGGCCACCACGCCGCTCGCGTGCGACTGCGCGTTCCCGGCCGGACTTTTCATGCCCACCGTGGCGTGGGGCGCGTGCCTAGGGTGGCTCTGGGGCGCCGGCGCGCGCGCGCTCGCGCGTCTCGCCTCCGGCGACGCCGTCGCGGCGGCCGTGTCCCCCGGCGCGTACGCCGCCGTCGGCGCGGCGTCGGCGCTGGCGGGCATGTTCCGCTCGTCCATATCGCTCGTGGTGATCGTGGTCGAGGGGACGGGCGCGGTGGGCGCGCTCACGCCGCTCATCGTCGGCGTCGCAGTCGCGAACCTCGTCGGGCCGCGCGTGCACGGCGAGTCCTTCTACGACGCGCAGCTCCGCGCGAAGGGCGTGCCGTTCCTGAGGCACCACCACGCGCGCGCGCCCACCGCGGGTGACGACGAGCGACCGCTCGCAGAGTTTGGCGCGCGACGCGTCGTCGCGTCGCTCGTCGCGAAGCCCCCGGTGTGTCTGTCGCCGGCGCCGCTCGTCGCGGAGATCGTCGACGCGCTGTCGAGCGCGACCCACAACGGCTTCCCCGTCGTCGCGCGCGGCGGCGACGGCGCGCGCGACGGAGACGAAGACGGACGACAGAGCGACTCGGGCGTTCGCGCTCGCGGCGTTTCGGAACGTGAGACGACGCACCACGGGAACGAGTCACCGATCGATCCGCGTTCGTCGTCGAGCGCGCGCGCACGAGAAGGGAAGCTGGTCGGGTTCATCCTGCGCTCGCAGCTCATGGTTCTCCTCGCGCGGCGCGCGTTCGTCTCGGCGGAGACGCCGGATCCGGCGGCGTCTTTGGACCGTCTCGCGATGCGCCGCGTCGAGGCGACGGACGCGGCGATGCGCACGTTCCACCACCGCCACCACTTCGGCGACCGCGCGGTGTCGTGCTCGCTCGCGGCGGTCGAGCGGCTCGGTCTGTCGCGCCGGGAGATGCGCGAGCGGGTCGACCTGCGGGAGTACATGAAGATCGCGCCGCTCGCCGTGCACGCGGAGTGCTCGGCGTGGCGCGCCGCGGGGTACTTCATCGGCGCCGGACTGAGACACCTGCCGGTGGTGGACCACCACAACCGGGTGGTCGGGGTTCTGACCCGGCGCGACCTGGTTCCCGGCTTCGCCGTTCCCGAGCGTTCCGACGCGAGTTCCGACGCGAGTGCCGACGCGAGTCCCGAGTCCCCCGACGGCGCGGCGGGAAAGCGGCCGTTTTCGCCTTGACCGCGCGGAAACGTTCTGCCCCGAATCGTCGAGACGTGCGTGTAATATAACGAAAAACGCAGTGCGCAAATAGTGAGGACATATATCAGACTGTTTAGCCATGCACAGACTGCACCGATATTCCGCACCGAGATTCGCGCGAGATACACACCGCCCCCGAAAGTAGTTTCAAGCCAACGGGTTGGGCGTCCTCGCGCATTCTCGCACGTCTCAACGCTCACGATGGCGTCCTCTAAAGCCTGGAGAGAGATCTGGGTTCGCCCCGAGGTGCGTCCCTCGCGTGTTCCACGCCCTTCGCGAGCGCGCGCCGTTTGTGGCCGGCTCCGACCGCACGCGACGAACCCTAAATTGTTTGTTTCCGGCTCTGCATCCGACTCACGCCAACCGGGCGCCCGCGTCCGCGTCCGCCCGCGCTGACCGTACCTCGTCCGTCCCTTCGTGCGCAGGTGTACCCCATCTGGGCGGCCATCGGCGGTGCCGTGTCGCTGTCCGCGTTCTTCTGCACCAGGCAGATCACCACCTCCCCCGGCTTTCGGTGCGTAGCGTCCCAGCGTCAGCGCCCGGGTCTCCTCGGCTGTCCGGGCAGATATTCTACCGTGTCCGCTCGTCCCGCGCGCGTCTCCCCGGGCGGGCTCGCCGCGCGCGCGCCGTGCTGTCGCGCGCATCCCGCGGGGCACCGCACGAGACGCTCGTCCGAGCCACGAGCGCGCTTCAACGAACGGATCACGGTCGGGCCGCGCGACTGACCTCTTCCCCAACCTCTACCACGCGTTCCCCTCTGTCCGCTCTGCTTTCTCCTCTCGCGCGACGCAGCGTGTACAAGGACGGCCGCGCCGAGGGCGTTCACGAGGGCAAGACGCGCGTGAAGGAGGGCACGCAGTGGCGCGAGCACAGCTTCCGTAAGTTCATGCGCGGTGTCAGGCCGCAGATTTTCCCCGGTCTCAACGATACCATGACCAAGTGATCAGCGGCGCGAGTCAGCAGAGAGCAGCTGCTGCTGACGCCATCTTCTCCGACGACGCCGTGCCCAGGCGCCGCGGCTTTGAGAGCGACGCAAGGCGCGAGAGTTGTTACACTGTATGAACTGTACACGTAACACAACGTCACCGCGCGCGCTCGAGGCGTGACAACGCCGTGCGCCTCCCCGGGAATTCATCCGCGCACGCGCCGGTTCGTCATCTGCGGGGCTCGATCGAGTCTCGCGCGCGAGACTTCGTCGTCGATTCCGTCGGCGCGCGTTTCTTTCTGAAGTCGTGAGAAATTGGCGCGTTCACGACGACCACACCGACCCACGCGTAGCATGGTGCTTGGTCCCTCCGCTCCGTCGCACGAGCCTCCCCAGCGCTTCGACGTCGGGGACGAAGTGGACGTCGCCATCGACGGCACGTCAGTCGTGTACCCCTACGACAAAGGATGGAAACGCGGCGTGATCCTCTTCAAGCGGTGCTCGGCTGACGATGTTCACGTCCAAGCGCTTTTGCCTCGGTCGTACCTCGAAGCGCTCCCGCCGGACATGGACTTCGCGTATCTGGTGAAGCTGCGCGACGGCGAGGAGCACGCTCCCGCGCACTTCGATGACCCCGACTTCATCCGAGGCGTGGATGCGAAATACGCGCGCGACGCGCCCACTCGGTTCAAGCCCGGCGATTCGGTGGAGTGCCAAGTCGGCCCCGACGAATGGCACCGCGGCACAGTGCGGGAGTGCCGCGTCCCTTACGCGGGCTGGGGCCGGGGCTGGACCCCGGACGGGGACGCCGACGAGAAACACGAGGGCCCGAAAGATACTGTGGCGTACTTGGTCACCCCCATCGGGGTCGAGTACGACTCGAAGGACCCGATGAGCACGATCATGGTCCCTGGGGACAAAGACTGCTTCGTGCGGACGCCGGCGACGAATCCCGGCGACGACGAGTTCACCATCCCCGCGACGTTCCAGGCCAACCCGGAGGTGACGGACGATCAACACGAGGAGCTGTTTGACATGTTCAGCCAGCTGCAGTCGAACGCGATGGAGATGCCCATGGGCGACGCGGAGGGCGCGGAGATGACGAAGTACTGCGCGCCGCAGATGAAGCGCACGGTGCGAGGTCTGGACGCCGCCGCGTTTGACGCCGCGCTCGCGGCGAACACGATCCCCTCGCGGCTGCGCACGGTGATGTTCAACGGGGAAACGCAGTGGGACGCGCGGCCCGGCGAGACTCGGTTCGGGGCGTGCGTGACGATGGTCAAGACCTCGCCGTGTTTCGACGTGCTCCTGAAGGACGAGAAAGGGAAGGTGACCGCGTTGGAATTCGGCGACGGGTGCGGGGTGATGCGAACCGTGAACCCGGGAGAACGACTGCGCGTCGCGCGCGCGGACGGAGCCGACGACGAGGACGAAGACGTCCTCGCCTTGTCCTTCGTGGAGTTTTGAGTCTCGAGGATTCCACTCGCGTGACGCGCGGGGGTTTCGTTCGTGTCGCTGTGACTGCTTTTGTGACTGCTACGGTCGTGTACTGTTATGATACCGCGCTCTGGACGTCGCGGGTTCGGGCCGTCACCCCCGAGACGCGCGTTCGTGAAAAATGCCATCTTCTCGTAGCTCCCGGTGTCACTCCGATGCCGCGCGCCACCGCGGCGCTGGCGGCTCCCGCGCGCGTCGCCTTCCGCGGCGCCCACCGCGATCGGCGCGCGGCGTCCACGCGAGTTTCGTCCACCAGCGCGAGCGTCACCGCGGATGTGGAGTCGCTCGCGGCGTGGGTGACGGACCAGGGCGGGGACGTGAGCGCGACGCGCGTGGATGTCGGCGATCGAGGACGCGGTCTGTTCGCGTCGAGGGACGTCGAGGCGGGCGAGGTCGTGCTTCGCGTGCCCATCGGCTCCGCGCTGAACGACGGTCGAGCCGATCCGCCGTATCCAGGCGCGCCGTGGAGCGTCGTGCTCGCCGCGGAGCTGCTCCGCGAGCGCGCGAAGGGCGACGACGCGCGTCTGTCTCGATACGTGCGGAGCCTCCCTTCCGAGACGATCGGATTCGCAAACTCGACGTTGGCGTCGCGCGAGGGCGCCGCGGACCTCCTCGCGGACGACGCGGCATTCGATGAGCTGGAGCGGTACGATTTTCTGCTCCGCGGCTCCGCGGCGGCCGTGCAGAAGCATCACGCGTTCGATGACTGGCGCTGGGCGATGAGCCTGGCGCACTCGCGGACGTTCCGCGTCGAGGAACCCGCGCCGAGCGGCGACGAGAAAGAAACGCTCGGCGCGACTCGACGCTTGATGGTCCCGTACGTCGACCTCCTGAACCACGACAGCAGGGAGACCGAGGTGCAGTGCGAGTGGTCGTGCGTGTGGGATCTGGGCGGGGGTGGCGGGGACTTCGTGGTCAAAGCCACGCGGGATGTCCGAAAGGGCGAGGAGCTCGTGACGAGCTACGGAGAGAGGGACGACCGACACTTCTTCCTCTTCTTCGGCTTCTTGCCCGAGCCCAACCCGCACAACGGCGTCGCGCTGTTCCGCGGGCTGGAGGAGGCGGCGGCGTGGTACGAGGCGCTGTGCGGCGACGGGGAGGAGGCCAAGGAAGCGTGGGCCTCTGCGCGGCGCGAAGCGGTGGCGACCGTGCGCGCGGAGACGGAGCGACTCGGCGCGGACCGCCCCGACGAGCGCGAGCGCGAACGCGAAACCGGTTGGACATCCGCGGACGCCGAGGCGGAAGAGGCGGCGGCGCTTCGCGCCGGTGCGGACGCCGCGGTGGACGAACGTCTGCTCCGCCTCTTCGAGATCCTTTCCGGAGACCCCGACGTCGCCGTCGCGGCCGTGCGTGTCCGCGCGCAGCGCCTGCTCGAGGACATGCGAGACGCGGAGGCGCGCGTCGACGCCGGGTTCGCCGCGGCAGCGGCGCTCGCCGAGGCGGAGGCGCTCGCGCTCGAGTCCGCCGCCGGGTACCGGCGCAGACGCCGCGTCCTGTTAGAGGAGATCGCCTAGGCGCGGCGCACGCGCGGGTGTTCTATCCGAAGCGATCGCATCTCTCGCGGCTGACATCCCGAGAAACGCGCGTGTCCTGGCTATGTTCGATACATCACAGAGTTCTAAGCGCGCCCGGGCGGACGCTCGTCGCGCCGCGACGGCGGCTCTACGCGGACGAGAAGGAGTGTTCGAGTCCCGCGTCCGGACACCGCGCGAGCAGGAACTCGCGTAACCGCGAGGCGATCCCGGTGAGCTCGTTCGATTCCGCACTCGCCGCGCGCCTATGGCAATCCCCTTGGTGTTGCCGCGCGCTCGCCGCGCCCGCCGCGTCCGCCGTGTCGTCGCGAGTCCCCGCCGCCGCGTCCCTGGCGCGCAGCGCTCTGAGCTCGTTGGCGCGTTTGCGAAACTGCCTCGCGCACTCGTTGCACCGGAACACCTCGAACGCGCCCAGACACACCGCCTGTCCCGTCCACGTCCCGCACCCGAAACACCTCTGCATCCATCCGTCCAAGGGCATGTTCGTGCCGGGCACGTACGCGCGCGCGTTCGCTTCGTCGTTCGCGAAGCCGGCTTTCGTTACCGACGCGCGTGGCTTTTCCGTTTTTCGACCATCAAGCGTTCGGTCCGGTCGCTTCGCGTCGGTCGAGTATCCCGAGGCGTCGGTTTCGGCCTGTTCGACACCGCCGCGCACCCTCAGCGACGCGACCGACGCGCGCGCGCGCCTGGCCAGCAGGGGCGCGATCGGCGTGCGCGTGCCCGCGTCCGCTTGTGAGCTCGGGCCCGCGAGCTCGCTGTTGCGCTCGCTCTCGAGCGACGAAGGCGCCTCCAGTGAGGGCTCCGCGCGCGCGCGCGATCGGGCGAACGACACATCATCGTGTCGAACACGAACACGCAAGATTTTCGCGACGTGTTGCGGCGGAGGCGTCGCGACGAAGGGCGAGGCTGGGGCAGTGCGCCCCTCGGTGCCTTCGATCCGCGAGCGCTTCATGCTCACCCCTGCTTCAACCATCGAGACGTCACCCTCTGGCGTGAACATCTCATCAGCGCGGGTTCGAGTGATGGCGACACGCGCCGCTTCGAATATTCGCAAGACTTTTGTTCCGACGAAAACGAAAAAGAAAAAGTGCACAAACGTGTCGCAGCCAATAGGAATCGGACAACTGCTGGTATCGACGAAATCAATCCTCGTGACCCCGATGAACCCGTGCGTTTTCCGGATCGAGCGGCTTTTCCCCAGTTGAGAAGGCGAGTCGGTCGACCCTGTCGAAAACGCGTTTTCCCAAAAAATATTTTCGTGCGTTCGAAGACAACAGGACGAGCACTCGCTGTATTCCATCAGTCGGCACATCGCGCGGTTCACGATGCCCGGCGAGATCGACCTCGTGACGGGGAAGCCCATCAAGAACAAGGAGCGCGAACTCCTCAGCGCGCTCACTCCCGAGGAGAAGGCTGCGCAGAAAGCCGCGCGCGCGGCGGAGAAGGAGGCCAAGCGCGCGGCGAAGAAGTCCAGCAAGGCCAAGGGCGCCGCCGCCGACGGCGACGACGCCAAAGCCGATGCGGTGGAGGATGTGAGCGACGCGATCGCGAAGCTCACTGCGGGGGGCGCTCGCGATGCCGAGCTGCTTTCGGGGCAGCAGATGCTCGCGAAGCAGAGGGCGGTGACGGGCGTGCTCGCGTCCAACCCCACGGCGAGCGACACCAAGATCGAGAAGTTTTCGGTGACCGTCGCCGGCCAGCCGCTGCTGGACGACGCGACGCTGGAGCTGAACCTCGGCACGCGCTACGGGTTCATCGGCCAGAACGGCAGCGGCAAGACCAACGTGTTAAACGCTATCGCGCTGCGCGAGATTCCGGTGCCCGACCACATCGACATGTACCACCTGCACGCCGAGGCGGAGCCCACCGAGCGCACCGCGGTTGAGGCGGTGGTGGACCACGTCGCCGAGGAGATCGCGCGCTTGGAAGCGGCGCAGGACCTGATCATCGAGACCAGCGGCGTGGGGGACGAACGGCTGGAGGTGATCGGCGATCGACTCGCGGAACTCGACCCGGACACGTTCGAGTTCGAGGCGAGGAAGATCCTCAGCGGGCTTGGGTTCTCCAACGCGACCGTCCCGATGGAACGCGCCACGAAGGACATGTCCGGCGGGTGGCGCATGCGCGTCTCGCTCGCCAAGGCGCTCTTCGCGGCGCCGACACTGCTGCTGCTTGACGAGCCCACGAACCACCTGGACTTGGAAGCCTGCGTGTGGCTGGAGGAGCACCTCAGCCACTACAAGAAGTGCCTGCTGGTGGTCAGCCACTCGCAGGATTTCCTCAACACGGTGTGCAACAAGATCGTGTGGCTGCACGACCGCGACTTGAAGGTGTACGGCGGGAACTACGCCACGTTCTGCGCGCAGGTGGAGGCGGAGGAGAAGATCCAGCTGAAGCTGTACGAGAAGCAGCAGGCGGACATGGCGAAACTCGCGGACTACGTCGAGGCGAACCACGCCAACGGCAAAGCCAAGAGCGCGGCGTCCAAGGACAAGGTGCTGACGAAGATCAAATCCGAAGCCGTCGTGAAGCCGAAGCTCAAGGAGAACACGTTCACGTTTGAGTTCCCGGACTGCGACAAGCTGCCATCGCCGGTGTTGCCGTTCGACGGCGTGTGCTTCGCGTACAGCGGCGAGAAGGCGGACTACCTGTACGAAAATTTGGACATCGGCGTGGACTGCGACTCGCGCATCGCGCTGGTCGGGCCGAACGGGTGCGGGAAGTCCACGCTGCTGAAGCTCATGGCGGGCGAGCTGCGGCCCACTGAGGGCGACGTGAAGCCGCACCCTTCGCTTCTCATCGGGCGGTACAACCAGCACAGCGCAGAACAGCTGGACCCGGAAAACACGGTGTTCGGATTTTTCAAGTCCACGTACCCGAACTCGCCCACGTTCAAGCGCACGGACGAGTTTTGGCGCGCCTGGCTTGACCGCTTCGGGTTGGGCACGAAGATGCAGAACACGAAGATCGGGTGTTTGTCCGACGGCCAGAAGAGCCGCATCGTGTTCGCGATGATCAACATGCGCAACCCCAACCTGCTGCTGCTGGACGAGCCCACCAACCACCTGGACGTCGACGCGATCGACGGACTGGCGAATGCGATCAAGAAGTTCAACGGGGGGGTGGTGCTGGTGTCGCACGACTTCCGGCTGATCGACCAGGTGGCGGATCAGATTTGGGTGTGCGAGAACAAAAAAGTCACCGTGTGGAAGGGCACCATTCGCGAGTACAAAACCAAACTCGCCAAAGCGATGGGGTACTCGCACATTTAGCGGGAACGGGACACCCGGTGGTGATTTCTACGACTAGTCGTTAGCTCCAAGTCACAACTCCAGGTGCTCCGCGACGCGCTTCGCGCCGGCCGACGCCACGAACGCGCCGTGGCACGGCAACACGGTGTCGAACGACGGCAGCAACGCGTCGCGTTTGGCCGCGAACGCCGCCGGGTCGCGCACCATGGCTTTTCTGTAGAACGGGAGATACACGCGGTCCATGCCGAACTTCCACGCCTTCGTGCCGAACGGGAGCTCGACACTCGAATCGCCCACGCCGAGGGTCGTCGTCTCGTCGGGGTAGTTCCAGAACAGGTCCGTGACGAACAACACGCGCGTCGGCTTGTGGACGAAAACGGTTTCGCTGAAGAACGGTTTCCCGGTGAAAGGATTCGCCTCGCAGTCGAACCACGTCGTCGCGAACTCGGCGCGAGCGCCGCCGAAGTTCCCCTCGCCGTCCACCAGCTCTTCGTCCCACGGGATCTCGGGATACTTCCGTTTCATACCAGGGCACCCCCAGAGCGTCGCGTCTGGGTACGCTTCCTTCCACTGCGCCGCCCACTTGACGTGCTCGTAGTTCGGAGAGACGACGTGGCGCACCGAGCCCAGCGCGTCGATCGCTTTTTTCGTGGGCGCGTCCAGGTCCACGGGCGAGTGGACCCACAACGTGCCGTCCTCGAGCTTCACCACGCCCATCTTGCCGCCGACGTCGATGGAGTTCCACGTGAACGGGCGCTCCGCGGCCCACACCACGCCGTCCACGACGGGCGTGAGCACCTGACCCGTGGGGTTGGACCAAGTCTTGTCGTACGCGCGCGCGCGAATGGCCGGTCGAGGTGGGCGAAGAAAAGGCGGTTGGGCATGACCGCGGCGAGACAGCGCGTCGGGACGTGAAGGGACGAGCGCGCGCGTCCGAGCGAGCGTCGCCATCTGCGTCAGCGCGCGTGCGTGCGCGAAAGCTGGCAAAGCTCGTCGCTTGTCGACCGGTGTCGTGGTATGAACGTATCGGAACCTCCGAAAAGCCGTAAGCACAATATTTCCTTCAAACTCTCGTCGCGCGCTGGCGACGAGACAACGAGGCGCGCGCGCGCGGAGGCGAAGGATGCTCACAGTATCGTGGACAGTCCACGGTTTGTCGTTTCCGTGCCACAGAGCGACACGGAAACGGGTCTCTCGCGCACGAGTCGGATATCGGTCATCCTCCGGTTTCCGAGCCGCAGCGTCATCGTCCGCCTCCTCGCGTGCGCCTGAGGAGAAGGAGGCTGAGGACTACCGCGCGCACTTGTACGAATCCGTTGACCTGTGGTCGACGTCTCGGCGCGCGTCACTTCCAGGCGGTGGCGCCGAGCTCGACCCGGAAACCACGTCACCTCGATTCACCCTGTCGTACATGCCCATGCGCAACCGCGCGGAGGTGTCGAGGATGATACTCGAATCGACGGGGTGTCCCTACCACTTCGACGTCGTTGGCTTCAAGAAGTGGACGGACGAGGTGAAGCCGGCGTCCGTCCCGGAATGGCGCGGCGATTTCGGTAAACTGCCCGTGTTGACCAGCCACGACGCCGCACACGCGCTTCCCGACGGGACGCCGCTTCGCATCGGCCAGGAGACCGCCATCACGCGGTTCCTGGCGCGTGAGTGCGGCGTGGCGGGCGACGACGTCGCCGAGGAGGCGCGCCTGGACTCGCTGTTCGCTTTTTACTTCTGCACGCTTCGCAACAACGGCCTGACGCACGAGGGGGAGCACTACTCCGCGGGCGCGCTTCGCGAGGAAGCCGCGCGGAGTGCGTCGGAGAGGCTCACGCGAACGACCGCGGCGGAGTACCGAGCGACGAAACGCGTCAACGACCTCTCCGTCGCGGAGCGCAGTCTTTCCGCGCTCGGCGCGTTCGAGGAGCTTCTCGAAACGAGCGAAACCGGTTTCCTGCTGAGTCGGACCGAACCGAGTTACGTGGACCTGGCGCTTCTCGTCGAGCTCCTGGAGCTCGCGGAGGATGAGCACGTTCCCGACTTTGCGGAAGTGTTCCATCTGCCCAAATTGGGGGCGTTCCTGGAGACCACGCGCGCTCGGCCGCGTCTGGACGCGTACCTAAGATCGCCGCGACGCATGCCGAGGTACGCGCGCCCTGGGTACGTGTACGTGTGATGACGAACGTCGCGTGCGTCCCGCGTATGAGTAGTATTGCGCGAATGTATTAAGTAGACTACTAATAAGGGCTTCGTATCACGGAGCTCCCCGTCGCGACGCACCGCGTCGTGACAAAAAGAAACGAAACGCGAGCGACCGCACGAATCGCCGCGCCCGTTCGTGTCACGCGAGCGAGGTGAGTTCGTGCCCAAACAAACTCGCGTACACGCGTTTGCTCACCACGGGCCCGACCGTGCGGTTCGCCGACACGGGCGTGGCGGCGAGAAGCGCGGCCGCCGCCTCAGCAGACCCGGCGTCCGCGTACGCGGCGTTTAAGGCACCCGGCGTGGGGAAGCGGTCGGTGATCGCCTGCGCGTACTCCGGGCCCAGCCCCGTGGTCGACATCAACATCGCCCCCCACGTGTTCTTTAGCGTGCTCAGCGACCGCTTCGCGACGACCAGGTTCGCGTTGTACTCCGCCAGGGTCAGAGGCTCGCGGCGATCGTCCTCTTCGTCTCCGTTCAGGGGGCGCGCGGCAGCGCTATCCTCCGCGCGCAGCCGCGCGAACCGGTCGCGCATGGCGAGCGTCATGCGCGCGAGGACGTCGAACGTCTCCTTGACGTCCTCGGTGCGAATCACCGCGAACCCGTCCCATACCTCCGTCTGCACAGCCGCGCTCCCCACGGCTCTCACGCTCTGCTCGGAGACGTCCGGCCGGTCGGCGAACCGCCCGACGTCGCCCTCGACGAGGTATCCCAGGTTCCGCAAACCGCTCTTCTTCAGAAAAAACTTCTGCTGCCTGTACCGGTCGTCCTGGATGGAGAGCTTCAGGTCCTCCAGCGACTTGCGCTCGACCGCAAAGTCGAGCACGTAGTCGTCCACCGCGCCCGCGTTCCCGCGCCGCCGCCGCGCGACCCACGTCGCGTCGCCGCACTCCAGGTGCCCCACCTCCGCCGCGATACCGTGCGCCGAGGCGATCCGCCGCACCTCGTCGAGCCTGTGTTCCGAGCGGCTCTGGCCGGCGGCGCGGCGACCGCCCCCGAACTGCTCGCGGTTGTCCACCACGAGCACCACTTCGTACTCGTCCGCGAACGTCTTCCCAGACGAAATCGGAGGCAGCCGCGGCGCGCGCCCGGCGACGGCGCCCATCGCGGGGTGCTCGCGCGTCCTGGCGCTTCCGCGCGGCGACGGTGCGGCGCTCGGGCGACCGGCCGTCAGTTCCGAGTCCGCGTCGCGGACGCCGCGAGGACACGCGCTCTCGACTCTGCGAGAAGGTTCGCCGCGACGCTCGTCTTCGTCGTCGAGGACGACCACGTCGTCATCCAGGACGACCACGTCGTCCCCGCTCTGCGCGTGACGGTCCGTAGACCGCCGTTTCTCCGCCGCCGCCGCCGCGCGCGCGCGCGCATCTTCGCGCGCATGCTCGCGCGCGCCGCAGGGATCGGGACCCGCACTCGGCGCCTCTCCGCGAGCGGAGGCCCTGATCCTGGCGATTTCCTCGAGCGCCGCCGCGCGCGCGCGCTCGCGCGCGCGCGCGGCGGCGTCCGGAGCGGCGCTCTCCCCCGCCTCCACCGCGGAAGCCGCACCGTGGACGTTCCGGTCGTCACGCGCGCCGCGCGCGTCGGGAGCGGTCTCGTCGCGCTCCACGGCGCCGAACACGATTTGCAACCGTTCGGCTTCGGCGCGCGCGATGGTTTCGGCGGACATCAGTCCGCACGCGCAGTCGCCCCGGGCCTCCGCCGCGGCGTGCATCCACGCGCCGAGCATCTTGCCCTCGTCCGTGAGGCGGATCTGCATGGGGTTGCTCCAAGTCATGACCATGGGCGCGGGCCAGCCCTTCGTCGCCTTCGCCAGCTGCTTGCTGAAGCACGACCACCCCGAGTATGCGAAGCGCGCGCCGTCCCCAAAGGTCCCGCCGAGGCCCGCACCCCGCGCGCTTTCGTTCCCCTTCGGGTAGATGCCCTGCGCGGACAGGCCGCTCGCCTCCGCGGCATCCATCAGCCGTTTCTTCCCGACGGTGGTCTCGCCTTGCAGATGAAGCCTATGCAGGGTCGCTAGCAGCGCGAAAGGCGCCGTGCGGTACCCCGGCTCCCAACGCGAGGGTTTGGCGGGTCGCGCCTTGGCCGGCGCGCGCGCGCGCTTGCGGGGCCGCGCCGCGTCGGCGTCCTCCGAAGGCTCGGGACTTCGGCGGTTCCGCCGGCTCGGCTCGGCGGGTCCCGCCTCGGGGCTTTCGTCCAGGACGATGGCGACGTTGTCATCGTCCGCGCCTCTCGGGTCGTATCGACGGCGCGCCGCGCTTCTCGGCTCGTCCGCGGGCGTCTGCGGCGTCGGCGCCGCGCTCTTCTCGCGCTTTCGAGCCTCCTCCTCCGCTTTTTCCGCGCGCTTTTTCGCTTCGCGCTCCGCCTTCTTCCGCGCCTTCTCCGCTTCCTTAGCGACGCGCGTCGCCTCCGCCGCGCGCTCGTCCGCGAGGAGCTCCGCGTCGGTCGGCGGGTCGGGGGGGTGCGCGGTGAGGTACCTCCGGAACAGGTCCAGGGTCTTCGGCCCGACGCCGTGGACGGCGTTGGCGTGTTCCAGGCTGCGCACGCGCGACGGGAGTTTGCGAAGCGAGCCGACGATCTTAAACAGCGTCTTCGACCACTGCGCCTCCGCGCCCTGCGGGTTGCGCTCGATGGAGGACTCCATCATGTAGTGGAAGAACAGCGCGTACTCGAGATTCTGCGGGTGCTTGCACCCGTGGGTGTTCGGCCCGTGACGCTCCGAGCGAGCCTTCTCGATGCAACGCTGCACGTCGCTCTGCTGGGCACCCGCCATGGCGCCTTCCAAGGCGTATCGCGCGTCGCGTTCACGCTCGGTCGAACGCGGGTGCGAGAAACGACTCGCCCGGACCACACGCCGCGCGCGTTGACTCGCGCTCGGCACGCGATGCCTGCGCCCGCGCGACTGGCGCTTCGAACCGGCGGGGTGCCAACAAATAAGATTCGAACCTTCCAAGGCTGCCGCGTGGACGAAAAAAATGTCTTTCATCGCAACTTCGCACGCGCGCCGTCGTCGAACGCGCGGAATCGTCGCTCGTCTAGTTATCCGCGGCGAAATCCCCACCGCCGCCGCCGTCTGCCGCGAACGTCCCTCCACCGCTGTCGGCGTCGAATCCCCCGCCTACCGCGCCGCCCCCACCGCCGAACATGCTGCCGAGCATCAGCCCTCCGAGCAGCCCGGCGCCGCCTGCGAAGGTTGAGCGGAGGTCAGTCTTCGCGCGGCGGGTCTTCGCGTCTGTCGGTCTTCACGTCGTCGTGTGATACGTCGCCTGCGCGAGCGGCGGCGCCGAGGGCGCTCGCGCTCCGGACACAGGCACGGGCGGCGGCAAAGCCGTCGGTGGGGACGCACCGGCACCGGCGAGGTTCGAAGCTCCGTATCCTCCGCCGCTCTGGTTTTGGTAATACGGCTGCCCCGCGGTGGGATAGCCGCGGACTGCGCCGGGCGGCGGCGCGCCTTGGCCGTAGTACTGCTGCCCGACCGGCATGGGCTGCTGCATCCGCGGCTTGCGGAAGCACATTATGCAGCACGCGGCGAGCAGAGCCACCGGGATGAGCAACGTGAACAGGGCGTACCACGGCGACGGTCGGTCGCTGCCGTCTCTCGAGGTGCCCGCCGCGCGACAACGGAAGGTGGACTCGTCGGGCTGGTAGCACTGCCCCTCGCCGAAGGACGAGGCAGCCGTGGGGCAGCAGAACGACCGGTCGTCGATCACTCCGCAACACTTTCCCGGCGAGCCCCGGAACGCGGAGGAGCAGCTGCCGCCCGCGCAGCACGCCTCGCACCCGGTGGCTTCAGTCGAGTTCGAGGCGGTCACCGCGGACGCCCCCACGCGCGGGTCAGGGAGCTTCGTTGGGAGCCTCGCGGCGTCGACGGCGCAAAGGACCGTCGACAGGGCGAACACGGCGGCGGTCGCGCGACGCATGTGGGTCGGTGAGCACGTGAGGCGGCGCGAAAGACAGTGAAAGGGGAGCTCTGCCACGCGCGAACCCTGCGAGTCCCTTGTCACGCGTTCCGAGACGGCGAGAAGAAGGGGACGCTTTCGGGAGACCAGGTGTTCAGGTGCAGATATCAGGGGTTGACATATTTTCTTTGAAGGTGCATGCTACTTTCGTAGGTTTACGTGGGCGTGCCCGTCGCATTGGGCGTCGCCACGGGCGTCGCCGTGGGCGTGGGCGCGGCCACGGGAGGGTACACCGTCGGCTCCGGCGTGGGCGTGGGCGCGGCCAAGGGAGGGTACACCGTCGGCTCCGGCGTGGGCGTGGGCGCGGCCAAGGGAGGGTACACCATCGGCTCCGGCGTGGGCGTGGGCGCGGCCACGGGAGGGTACACCGTCGGCTCCGGCGTGGGCGTGGGCGCGGACACCGTCGCGTTGGGTGTCGCCGTCGCCGTGGGCGTGGGCGCGGCCATAGGAGGATACACCTCCTCATCCTCTTCTTCGCCTCCCTCTCTGTTTTCCTGCCTGCGCTTCCTTCTTTGCGTCCTCTTCGCGCGACGCTTCTCCCGCCTCTCCTCCGGCGTGGGCGGTTCGCACATGGTGCCCTCGTCGGTGTTGCCGAACGCAGAGCACACGCATTTGGGGCACAGGGGAAACCATGTCGGGGGGCCGGGTTCGTTTATCGTGCACAGACGGCAACCGGTCACGTCGGAGTCAACCATGCATCCCGCGCCGCCGTCCAGGCAGTTGTCCACGTACGCGTACTCCCCGATGTCGTGGTCGCCCATCGTGCAGATCTCGGCGTCGCACGTGTCCTCCAGCGCGCCGGAGTCGGTGGTGATGACGGGGTCCTGGCCCGGTCTCGACCTGGCGTACGACCAGTTGATGCCGAGGCTATCGGTGTTCACCGCCCCAGACGACACCGCGGCGACCGCGACGACCGCGGCGACGCCGAGCACAACACCCGCGACGGGAACTGCTCGGGAAAAGTAACCGCGCGAAGACTGTTTGCCGTCGAGCAGAGGCGCGCGCTCGTCAACGGGGCGCGCGCCCATCGAGGCGCCGGCGGTCCGGGAGTTCATCGAGGGGCCTCGTGGCAGATGCCTCTAAGCGCTCGTAGAAATGAGGACGTTCTGTGGACGTTCTGTAGGGACGCCGCGCGTCAATGATGTCCGGTCGTTCTTCTTTGTTTCTGTACAGAAAAAGCAGTACACAAAAGTTTTTCTACACGCGTTTCACGATAAAACAACCGCCGATCGTCATCGGAAACGACGACGAGACGAAACTAAACGTCCGGTCAAAAAGTGTCTACAAAACCCGCGTCACCTGGTTTCGAGTCGATCCGGCCGTTTCAAACGCGACCGGCTCGACCGGCTCGACGACCGACTCAGGGACATTATCCTGCACGACAGCTTCGGGGAGGACAGCCTCCTGGACGCCAGCCTCTGGGACGACAGTCTCCCGGGCGCCGACGGCGTCCGGAACGACGACAGCCTCCGGAATGGCGCCCCGCTGGATATTTGTGCCGGCCCGCATTCGCTCCTCCAATTCCTTTCTCTTCGCCGATATCTCGGCGTCAACCAGCTCCCCCTCGCGCGCCTCCGCCTCGGCGGGTCCCGCGGGCTCCGCGACGTCGCTCTCTGGCGCCTCCTCCGCCGCGGCCGATTCGGCTCGGACGTCTCCGCTCGCGTCTTCGACGACTTCGGGCACCTGCTCCTTCGACTCGGGCTCGGGCTCGGCGGCTTCGGACTCGAACGAAACGCCCGCGTCGTTCGAGTCCTCAACCGCGGCGGCCTCTTCCGCTTCCGCCGGGTCGTCCTCCGACGCCTCCGACGCCTCCGACGCCTCCGACGCCTCCGGCGCCTCCGACGCATGCGACGCCTCTGACGCGTCGGGTTGGCCCGAGTCGTCCTCCGACGCCGTCGTCGCGTCCGCCTCAGCTTCGCCCGCGGCCGCCGCGCCCGCCGCCGCATCCATCGCCGCGTCGTGGAACTGCGCGCTCCAGAACTTCTGGTGCGCGCCCGCGCTGGGGAGCTTCCAGCCCCAGAAGTACGACTCGACGCCGCCCTGGTCGAACGCGTACCGCTGCGCCTCGCGGAGCGCCTCGAGGACGCGCGCGTCCTGGCATCCAGCCGCGGAGTCGCGGTTCGTCGCGAGCGACCACTCGGAAACCGCGGTGTGCGCGACGCCGTTTCTCGCCGCGGCGTCGTTCATCTCGTTCACCTTCGCCTGCATGTACCGCGCGATGCCGTTTTTGATATCCTCGGGGTCCGTCTCGCACGACCACGTGTCGGGCGCGGCGTGCGCCCAAGCGAGGTACATGTGCGTGTCGAGAACCGCCCACGATCGCAACTCGTCCGCCGCGAACGTGCGCGCCATCCACTCCGCCATGTTGTACACGTTCAAGCCGCACGTGTCGATGAGGTTGACGAGCAGACGCGGCGGCTGCACGCCCGCCTGCTCGGCAGGGTCAACCACGAGCGCGCGAAAGTCCGCCACCGCACCCGCGAGCCAGTCCAGCATCACGTCCCGCTTGTCCGGCAGCAAGTGCGCGGGCTCGTTAAGCAGCGTCACGCCGCCGATGGCGGTGCGCGACGTCTCGGGGAGCGCCAGGTACCACTTAAGCATCTCGCGCACGACGCCTCGCCCGATGGTCATCAGCTTCGGGTCGTCCCAGAACGCGGGCGGGGAAGGGAACACGCCGTTGTACGAGCCCTTGCTGGACCCGCCGGGCATGGTGTGAATGTCGATCAGCACCTTCAGCCCCGCGTCCGCCAGCGTCGCGACGTATCGGTTGAGCGCCGCGCGAGACACCGTGACTTGCTTCTTGTCGGCGTGCGCGGGATCCGTCACGAGCTTCTCGGGCTCGTCTGTCTCAGACGCGAACGCGGCCCAGGTGAGCGGCAGGCGCACGTGATCGAAGCCCTGCTTGCGGAGCCCGGCGACGTCCTCGGCGGTGAAATAGCTCTCGCGGTGCGCGACGACCGCCGCGACCGCGGCGTCCTCGCCGACGGACGCGGCGAGCTTGGAGACGAGGTCGCCCTCAGACGCCCACTCGAACCCGAGAGACTCGGGCGTCGGGAACACGGGAGGGAAAACCACGCCCTGCGTCATGCCTTCCTCGGCGTCCACCAGCGAGTGCGCGTCTTGCGAGTAGAACCACTCCTCGAGCTGGAGCCAGCCGTTGAGCGAGACGCCGGCGACGCCGCCCGTCTCTACTCGGTCGCCTTCCGAAGACTCCTGCGCCTGCCCGAGCGACGCCAGGGGCTGGTCGTCGGGATCGAGCGTCTTCGCCTCGGCGTCTTCCGTGTCGCGGTCCCACTGCCTGTGTCGCCGTCGAGCCTCACGGGAGCTCTGGCGCCGTACGCGAGCGGCGTCGCGGCGCGCCGCCGCGGCGCGCTCCTCGGGCGACAGCGCGTCGACGTCCGCGGCCGAGGAGGATCGCGCCGCGCGGTGCGCGAGATTGCCGTCGGGGAGGTGCACGACGTTGCCGACGGCCATGCCGTCGTGAGGCGTGCCGAGCTCGACGCGCGAGATGGCCGCGCCCCCGAACTGACCGACGAGCCCGAGCAGGATGATCACCGTGGCCACGACGCCGAAGGCGAGGATGCGCCCCGCGCGCCTCATGAGGTTCGAGTCTACGTCGGGCTCGGTTCTCGCGGGAGGCGAAATTGCCGCAGCCTCCTCCTCGTCGAGGCTGCTCGAGCGGCTTCCCTCGCGCGCCATCAAAGGCGCGGTCTCATCCGGCTGATGAGACGCCATGACTGCGCTCTACCCGGACGATCTCGGGCGGACGATCGGTCCGCGCGGGAGAGAATGCTGCCGAGGACGCCGAACTCGCTGAAACCACCTCACCAGATCTCCTCGTCCGCGGGTGTTGTATCGTGCACGGAATTCAATGACTGATTCTTCGTTACCCAGACTGATTTCGTATGGTACGCAGTCTTCTAATTATGTGAATTGTTGACAAATCAAACGCGCGAAACCGGACGAATCATACGTACGGTGGATCCCACCCCGTACGAAGACACAAGGGCACGGGAGCGACACGTACGTCGACGCACGCACACGCCTCGTCCTGGTATGTCCAGTCCCCTCGCGCTCTACTCAGCTCCCAAGGTCCGCGTGATGTTTTCCTCCGCTCGGCGCTGCGGTTCCTCCGCGGCGCTTCGTCGCTGGATCCAGCCTCGGCGGGAAATTGGGCTCGCGAGCGTGCACGCGTCTGCGGCGGCGAACAGCGCCGCGCCTACCCCCCAGCCCAACAACGCCGCGCACCAGCACCAGCAGACACGCCCTGCGGCTGTTCAGGCGCAGCAAGCCCCCCGCGCGGCGCAGGCTGCGCAGCCCCAGCGGCAACAGGCTCCTTCGCCCTCTCAGCAAAACAACGCGCGGTGGCAGCAGCAGCGCCAACAACCTCAACCGCAGCGTCCTCGGGGGGGGTTCAACCAGGGCGCGTACGGTAGCGCGGCGCCCGCGCAACGGCCTACGTCGCTCCCCGATGACGTAGACGCGCTGTACCACCAGATGCAGCACCTGGGATCGCGGTGGGCGGACCTGCACGCCGAGGCGGAGCTCCTCGAGGAGAGCAAGAAGTGCGTTCTCGCGAGCATCACGCTCCACTTCATGAACGAGGGAGACAACAAGAGCGCGGGCGAGGCCAAGGCGTTTGCCGCGCCTGAGTACGTCGAGCACGTGCGCAAGATGGTGGAGGCCAGGCGCAAGGCCAACCAGGCAAAGGTGGAATTCGAGGGGATCAAGACGCACATGAACTTGACGCGCACGTACGAGGCGACGAGGAGGGCGGAGATGCAGATGCTCTGAGAGC